>JAEEGL011137779.1_pt1 | contig 91190 bp, 85 predicted proteins | sample 9134231 | NCBI WGS metagenome assembly JAEEGL01 (sample SAMN16246548, study PRJNA631951) | gut metagenome | biome: gut microbiome; feature: rumen; material: fiber-attached | host: Bos | place: Iran: Karaj | collected 2018-10 | reverse complement strand
TGGCGACCTGGAACGGGCTCGAACCGTCGACCTCCGCCGTGACAGGGCGGCATTCTAACCAACTGAACTACCAGGCCAAAAATGGTGGTCGCTATAGGGTTCGAACCTATGACCTCCTGCTTGTAAGGCAGATGCTCTCCCAGCTGAGCTAAGCGACCATTATTTATTATTTTTCCTGTCGACGAAATTTATTTTAACACACCACTATTTTTTTGTCAACACATTTTTTACTTTTTTATAATTTTTCTAAATTACAAATCATAAAAATACATTATTATCAACAAATTTATCGAAAAAATATAAAAATATCTGATATAACCGAAGTTATACCAGATACTTTATCAGGCTTCCTTTTGAACCATAATCACCCGCAAAGGCTTATTGCCCTTGTTTCTCAGGTAATGTCCATGGGAAGAGTGAGCGACGTCAGGATTAAGGATCACATAGCAAACCTTATCCCACCGAAACGCTTTTTCCCTGATGTAAGAGCCAGGCAGAATTTCCACATTAGACACTTCAATTGCCTTTTTGTTTTCTTCTCCTGACATAAGCAATGTCTTATAGACAGTGCCCTTTGCAAACTCATTAGAGAGTTTACTCAGCTTACCCGAATTGTATTCCATAATATGGCCTCCAATTCTTTATATTTTGGTATAAGCGCAAATAAATTATAACATAATAATGTCATCATGTCAAAAACTTGATTTTTTAACAGTTTTTGCTATAATATTTAAATATGATACTTAAATACGTAAATAATAAGAATGAATTTAATAATATTAAACAAGTAGCTAAAGTACATTTTCATATGTCTGATAGATTAATAGTTAAATTAAAAAACAAGCAATTAATTATTTTAAACGGAATTTTAGCTAAAATTACTGACAAAATAAAGCTTAATGACATAGTTGAGTTTAATTTAAACTATGAAGAAGTTACAGACAACATTTTACCGACAAAAATGATTTTAGATATAATTTATGAAGATGATTCTTTATTAATTGTTAACAAGCCTCCTGTAGTCCCAGTTCATCCATCTGCAAATCATTTTGATGACAGTTTATCTAATGGTGTAAAATACTATTTTGATTCTATTGGACTAAATAAAAAAATACGACCAGTAAATCGTTTAGACAAAAACACTTCTGGTTTAGTTATTTTTGCAAAAAACGAATATATTCAAGAAGAATTAATATTTCAAATGAAAACTAATAGCTTTAAAAAAAGATATCTAGCTTTATTAAATGGAAAATTGCATTGTAAAAAAGGAATAATCAATGCACCTATTTCCAGAAAAGAAGGAAGTATTATTGAAAGAGAGGTAAACTTTGAAACTGGTCAAAAAGCAATAACAAATTATAATGTTATTAAAGAATTTTCTAAAAATAGTTTTAATTATTCTTTAACAGAATTTGAATTAATTACTGGAAGAACACATCAAATAAGAGTTCATTCAAAATATATTGGTCATCCAATATTAGGAGATTCTCTTTATGGAAGCGAAAGTAAATTAATTAGTAGACAAGCTTTACATAGTTATTATTTAGAATTTAACCACCCTATTAGTAAAGAAAGGTTAATATTTGAAATTGATCTACCAAAAGATATTAAAGAGTTATTATAAAAAGAGTTATGTGAATTTTTTTCACATAACTCTTTTAAACTTAATTTCCATAATAATTTAGATAAATATATATATTTCTATATACATTTAAAATAACATCTGGTAAATATCCAAAGACAATCTTATATTTTCCATCTATTGATGCAACATATACTACATCAGTAATATCCTGAGATTCGCCTTGAGAACTTACTGTAAACTCTACTTTTATTTTATATAATCCTTCTGTATTTTGAATCTTAATAACACTTAAAATATTTTTTACAGTAACTTTTGTATCTCCTACAAATTCATTTAATACTTCAGTATCTAATCTAGATAATTCTTTTATTACTTCTGTAAATGAAGTATATGTTTCGTTTTTAATATCTAGATTTTTATATGATTCATAAAATTTAGTATAATCACCATCTTTTAATGTTTCACCTAATACATAATATCCTTTAAAATCCATTAATTCATTTACTTTTTCCCAGTTTTTTGAATTGAAATAAGCGCACAAATCTTTAATGCAATCTTCTGGTCTACCAGCAGAGCTAAAGTTTTTATTTATTATATTAATTAGTATTAAAACTACAGCAATAATAACTAAAATAGATGAAATAATTGCTAAAATTTTTTTTCTTTTAAAAATTTTTTCATCACTATTTTCATTTACTCCATTTTCATCTTCTGATATTTTTTGAATTTTTTTATTTTGCTTTTTTTCTTTTTTTAACCTTTTTTCTTCTCTTTTTTCACTTTCAAAATCTTCATCATCTAGTTGTTCTGGTATAAATTCATCTTTTTCAAATTTGTTTTCTTTATCGCTCATTAGCTAGTGCCTCCCTAAATATACCTATTCTAATTATAACAAAAAAAGCCCTGATTAATCAGAGCTTCTCCGTTTCAAAAATTAGAAGCCAAACAAACTTCCTCCATCCATGCCTACAATCTTGAATTTTCCATTTGCTTTATAAACATAGAATTCAATGTCATTTGTGTTTCTATTAGTCTTAGAATCATCATCTTCTTTTATTGCAACTTTTACTTTTGCTTTTACTTTATATAAATTTTTAGCACTTTTTACTTTTTTTGCTTTTTTGATAGATTTAAGTTCCATAGAGAATTCTTCATATTCTCCTATTTCTTCTTCTAAACTTTCTATCATATCGTCAAATTCTTCTTCATCTATTTCGTCATCTTCTTTTGCGTCTTTGTAGTCTTCCACAAAATCTTCTAAATTATCTTCATCAAATACTTGCATTCCAACAAGATCTACATATTCAAATGCATTTGAAACTTTTCCTTTATTCATTTGTTTAATAAAATTTTTAACTGTTTTTTCTGGTGTTGGTCTTACTAAATTAAATATTCCTATTACTAATGCTAAAATAACAGCTATTACAACAACAGTAATAATTGTTTTTTTAATAGGAAATGATTTTTTTGTTCCTTCTTCCATAACTACTTCTTCCATTTTAAATATCCTTTCTATGTATTATTTTATATACCACTATCTACTAAATAGCATTTTAATCCTTTTTTCATTACATAATGAGTAACTGTTGATTGTTTTTTATCTCCATCCTCATTTTTTGATTCTATTTTTACTTTAACTTTATATAAATGAGAACCAACTTTTTTAATTTCTTTTATCTTTTTAAATTTAACTGTGGTTTCACTATCTTCATAGTAATCTTCCATTGTTTCTATTGCTTTATCAAGATTTTCGTCATATTCTTCTTTGTATTCTTTGTATTCATCACTCTTAACAAATTCTTTATAATCTTTCCAAAAATCTTCATATTCATCTTCATCTAAATCTGCAAAGACATAAGCTCCTGCAGCATCTACTGTTTTGAATGCTTTTTTAAATTTACCTTTATTCATTGCTGAATAATAAGTTTTTATAGCACTTTTTGCTTTTCCTTTTGTATTAAAGAAAATATTGTAAACTAAGCAAATTGCTATTAAAGCAATTAGAACATAAATAATAATGTTCTTTTTCTCTTTTAATTTTTCAACAACATTGTTAACTACATTTTTATTTGTTGTTGTTTGTGTTGAACTTGCATTTTCTACATTTTCAACATTTTGATTTTCATTTTCCTCCATAAGAATCCCCTTTCATTTAATATTATTATCTAATATTATTAAAGTTTTTATCTACTTAATTTATATCTCAAGTGGCAATTTTTGTCAATATAAAACGACAAAAATATAAAATAAGTTTTTATTTTTATAATATTTTTTAAGCTGTTTTATTTGTAGCCTTTTTTATTTTAGATTGATTCATTTTTAATGGTTCTCTTTTTTTGTTTTTATCTAAAACAAGTTTTGGCTGTTCATTATTTAATGCAGTTTCTTTCGTTATAATACATTTTACTATTTGAGGATTAGATGGAATATCAAACATTACATCTCTCATTAATTTTTCAATAATTGAACGTAATCCTCTAGCGCCTGTATTTCTCTCAATTGCTTGATCAACAATTACTTCAATTGCATCTTGTTCAAAATCTAATTCTACTCCATCTAATTCAACTAACTTTTTATATTGCTTTATTAATGAATTTTTAGGTTTTGTTAAAATATCTATTAATGCTTCTTTTGTTAATGCTTCTAATGTTGCTATAATTGGAAGTCGACCAACAAACTCTGGAATCATACCAAATTTTAATAAATCTTGAGGTAACATTTGTTTCAATATTTCTGTTCTATTAATATCTTTTTTGCTCTCTATACTAGCTCCAAAACCAATTGATTTCTTTCCAACTCTATCTTTTATTATAGAATCTAAACCTTCAAAAGCTCCACCACATATAAATAAAATATTTGATGTATCTATTTGAATAAATTCTTGATGAGGATGTTTTCTACCCCCTTGTGGTGGCACAGATGCAACAGTTCCTTCGATTATTTTTAATAATGCTTGTTGAACACCTTCACCACTAACATCACGAGTAATTGATGGATTTTCTGATTTTCTTGAAATTTTATCTATTTCATCTATATAGATAATTCCTCTTTCTGCTTTTTCAACATCCATATCTGCGTTTTGTAAAAGCTTTAGGAGAATATTCTCAACATCTTCCCCAACATAACCTGCTTCTGTTAGTGTTGTAGCATCTGCTATAGCAAATGGAACATTTAATACTTTTGCTAAAGTTTGAGCCAAAAGTGTTTTTCCACAGCCTGTTGGTCCTAAAAGCAATATATTGCTTTTCTGAATTTCAACATCATCTACAAATCCTAAATTATTGATTCTTTTATAATGATTATATACAGCAACAGATAAAGTCTTTTTTGCTTCTTCTTGACCAATAACATAATCATCTAATACTTTTTTTATTTCTTCTGGACTAGGAATATTTTTTACTCCTTCTTCTGCTTCATAATTTTCAAACACTTCAGTTTCCATTATATTTTGACAAACTGAAACACATTCATCGCAAATAAACACTCCATTTGGGCCAGCAATTATTTTTTTAACCACTTCTTGAGGTTTCCCACAAAAAGAACATTTTATAGTCCCTTGATTCTTAGCCATAAAACTCCCTCTTTCTTATTTAAACTCTTTTGTCAAGTATACCATCAATCAAACCATATTTTAAAGCTTCTTCAGCAGTCATATAATTATCTCTTTCAGTATCAGCCATAATAGTCTCTATTGATTGACCAGTTCTTTCACTTAATAGTTTATTCATCTTTTCGCGAGTTTTTACTAAATGATCTGTATGAATTTTGATATCTGTTGTTTGACCAGACAATCCATGACCTCCAATTAATGGTTGATGAATTAATATTTCAGAATTTGGGGTAGCAAATCTTTTTCCTTTTTCTCCACAAGCTAACAAAACAGACCCCATTGAAGCTGCCATTCCAACGCAAATTGTAGAAACTGGACATTTTATATAATTCATTGTGTCTACAATTGCCATTCCATCTACAATAGATCCACCAGGTGAATTAATATAAAAATGAATTTCTTTATCTGGATCTTCTGACTCTAAAAATAACATTTCTGCTATAATTACATTTGCAGATGCAGAATTTACATCTTCTGATAACATTATAATTCTATCTTTTAATAATCTAGAATAGATATCGTATGATCTCTCACCTTTACTTGTCTGTTCTATAACATATGGTATTAAAGTATTTTTTTCCATAATTAAACTCCTTTTTATTATTGTTATATTATTAATTAAAAGTTATAATTTCCAACCTTTAACTTCTAGTATAATATATACTAATTATAATTATTTTTCAATAGTTTTTACTATTAAAATTTCGACAAAAAAGGTCAAAAGACTTGTTTCTTTTGACCTTTCTATATTTACTATAATTAATTATTTTTTGTTGTTTTCTTTTCTGTTTTTTCTTCTTTCTCTTCTTTTTTATCAGCTTTAGGTGCAACTTTTTTAGCATTTTCATAAATAAAATCAACAGTTTTTTCTGTTTGAATTCCATTTTCTATTTGTTTCATTATTTCTTCATTTGATGTGATGTCTTCTTCCTTTCTTCCATATGTCTTAGCAAGCTCAGCTGCTTTTGCATTTACTTCATCAATAGATACTTCTAATTTTGCATCTTTATAAATTGCTTCTAAAACTAATCTCATTTTTACTGATTTTTTAGCAGTTTCAGTGTTATCTTTTCTAAAATCTGCCATTGTTTTTCCTAGCATTTGTAGATATTGATCAAATTTTAAACCTTGGTATTTTAATCTTGTATCCATATCTTGAACCATTTGATCTAATTCTACATCTATCATTCCATCAGAAATTTCAACTTCAGCATTATCCATAGCTGCATTTACAGCGCTTTCTTGCATTTGAGATTTTTCTTTGTTTGCATTTTCTTCTTCTTTTTTAGCTTTTAAATCTGCTTTTAGTTCAGCTAATGTATCAAATTCACTAACATCTTTAGCGAATTCATCATCTAATTTTGGTAATTCTTTCATTTTTATTTCATGTAATTTAACTTTAAATGTTGCATCTTTTCCAGCTAAATCCTTTGAAAAATATTCATCTGGGAATTTTACCTTTATTTCTTTTTCTTCATCTATTTTCATTCCGATAATTTGATCTTCAAATCCAGGAATAAAAGTATTACTTCCAATTACTAATTCATGTTTTTCTGCTTTTCCACCTTCAAAAGCTTCTCCATTGCAAAAGCCTTCGAAATCAATAATAGTGGTATCTCCATTTTTTACAGCTCTATCTGTTACAGAAATTAATCTAGAGTTTCTTTCTTGCATTTTAGTAAGCTCGTCTTCTACATCTTTATCTGTAACTTTATGTTCAACTTTTTCTATTTCAACACCTTTATATTTTCCAAGTTTTACTTCTGGTTTTGTTCCAACAACAGCTGAAAATTCAAGATCTTTTCCTTTTTCCATAACTGTTATATCAACATCTGGTTTTGTAACAACATCTAAATCATTCTCTTTAATTGCTTCTTCATAAGCTTTTGGAAACACCTCATTAAATGCATCTTCATAAAATATTTGTGCACCATAAAATTTTTCTACTATGTTCATAGGAGCTTTTCCTTTTCTAAATCCTGGAATAGAAAAATATCTTGCATTTTGATTGAATATTTTTTTCATTGCATCTTCAAAAACTTTAGCTTCTACAACAAAACTTAATTTTACTTCATTTTTATTCTCTGTTTTTTCTAGCTTTACGCTCATTTCAAATCATCCTCCATTTTATGATTAATAAATATCTATTATTATTAGCTAAAGTCCTTTCTTCCGGGCAATAGCTTTTATATTATATCACAATATTCCCAAAAATCAAGCAAATTTTAAACAAATTTTACTTTTTACTATAGGTATAATTAAATTAGTTTGGTTCCAAATCTTCTGAGGATTCCGACTAGCGAAAGCTAGTCGGGATTTTTCTTAATAAAAATAGCCTTATACCCGCGACATGGGCAAAGGCCATTTTTGATTTTTAAGCAATTTTCAGATTCAGCTCTTCAAGACTGGTTGGTCCTTTCAGCAATTTGTAATAATTAGTGGTATCAAACCATTTCTTACCATCTATGCTGATAGCTTTGCAGATATCAGAATCATAGTCAAAAGCAGCTTGTATCTTACTCCTATTAGTAATGCCACCTTTTTGCAGAGTATTTATTGCTTTTTCCCACAATTCTCTGGCTTTGGCTTTTTCACGTCTATAAGCTTCAGTCCCTTTTCGACTATTATTATTTCCAAGCTTATATGTGAGAATTCTTGTACAAAAGCCTTCTCCTCTAAAATGCACACTTGTTAACCAGCTTCCTATACCATCATCATCACCGTCTATTAATTTTGACAGTAACAATCCAGAGATTCTTCCTGTCTCGATGTAGCAGTCTTTTTTCCTTGGTTTGCTCACTGAAAATTCCCCCTCTTATATCATTGTTTTTTCAAAGGGAGATTTGTCGCTAATCCCCCTTATTATTAGGAGATTAGCTTTTATACTAATCCATCCAAAATATAATATCACAAATGAAATATTATGTCGACGAATCAAAAACCTTCCGACTAGTATTTACACCATTCGGAAGGTTTCTACTTTAACTATTTAATTTCTTATTTTGCTTCTTTAATTTTATATTTATATCCAGCTTCTTTAATTTCTTTATTAATTAAATCTACAAATGCTTGGAAAACATTATCCTCATCAAGGTCAATATCTACTTCTTTAGCTGCTTCTTTCATATCATCTATGTTTTCTTCAAACAAATCTGATAATGCATCATTTAATTTATCTGTTCCATTAATATAAAACTCAAATAATCCTGGTTCCAAAGATAAATCTATTATAGCATCTAGTTCTTTTTTAGATAATTGAATTCCTTGTTCATCTAATTGTTCTTTAATTGAATCAATTATAGTATCTTCTGTTAAAAACATCTTTAATGTAGTATTAATGTATTTAGCATAATCTTCAGCATCATCAAATGCTTTAACTTGTTCATCTCCGTTTTTTACTGAATAATCATAGAAATTTTCTGCTAATGGCATGTAATCAAATCCAATAACAAAATGAATTAATTCATTACCTTTAACATATAAATCAACATAGAAATTACCTTCTATTAATTCTAGCATTTCTTCATTTTCTAATATTTCAAAAGGTGAAGACATAGTTGTATTCATATTAGTATCCCCATATGTTGTTACTTCATCTTCAAAGGTAGCTTCCAAATCTTCCCAATTATAATCTTCTAAGTCTATGTCTTTTTCATCAACTGTTAATTCACTCATTTTTTCAACTTTAGTTGATTTTTTGTTTAAAGAAATAGATGGAAGCAATTCGTTTGCATCTAATTCTCCATTTTCTTGCATTTCTTTATATAAATCTATAACATCTTCAAAAGATATTTCAAATGTATAATGAGTAACGCCATCTTCTTCTATTCTGCTAGAAAGTAAAGATAATCTACCTGCTGATTCTTTTTTAGTATCAACAACCTCATTTTTGTTATCATCCTTTTTGCTAGATTTTTTTGATGTATTCTCTTCTTCATTAGACATTCCAAAGATTTTTTTAATAGGAGCGAAATAATCTCCATCTCCCGCAATTTCCATTCTAATTAAAAGTCCAATACCAATAATTAAAACAGCTATTAATAGTGCTATTAACAATCCAACAAATGGATGTTTTTTCTTTTTTATAACTTTTTTGGCTTCTGGATTTACTTGTGGTCTTACTGGTTCTTGGCCAACATTTTGTTGTTCCATATTATTAACATTTTGAACAGGTTCTTGATTTGGAACATTATTCATGTTTTGATTTTCATTTTCTTCCATTATTTTTCCTCCTTAGCTTACTTGGCTTTTGTTAATTTACTTTTTCAATTTTTATTCCCATTGAATCTTCAAGTTTATCAATAAGTGTATCTACATCAGCTTTACTATCATCAATTCCATATTCATCATATAAAGCATTAATTCCTTCATTAGTCATATATATTTGAATATCTCCATCATCAGTATATTTATCTATATATGAAGAATAATCTTTATTTCCTGATCCTTGATCAAATCCAAAGTCAAAAGCACTTTCAAGTTGTGGCCTCATAGCAGTTTCAAATTCCTCATATGTTTTATATCCTGAAGCTGCCATTTGATCTCCGTATTCTTCATACATTCCTTTTAAGAAATCATTCATTTTTACTGTAAATACAATTTCTATAGGTTTATCGTTTTTTGCATAAATATCAATTTCTATTTTTAATAATTTAGCCAAATCTGCATACTGCGCAACAGAGGCTTCATTGCTCTCTGCCATTGTCATACTTCCATAATAGTGGTCTGTTCCTGCTTTTTTAGCTTCTGCAGATAAACGAGAATTTTTTACATCATCTTCATCTTCATCTTTTTTATTGTCTTTTTTGTTGTCGTCTTCGTCTTCGTCTTCCTCATCCTCGTCGTCATCTTCATCTTCTTTTTTCTTTTTATCTTTTTTATCATCTTTTGATTTTTTGCTATCTGAGTCTTCATCTTTTTCGTCATCTAACTCAATCCATCCAAGATCTTCAAATGGTTGTAAAAATGGTTCTCCTGTAACTAACATTCTAATTCCTAAAAATGCTGCTCCACCACCAGCTGCTGCTAATACAATTACTAAAATAACAACGATTACAACTGCACCAGCTTGATTTTTTAATGATTTTTTCATAAATATTATCCTCTTTTCTTTTAAAAATATTATTTACATTATGAGTATATCATTATCAAAAATTTTGTTCAAGCTTTTTTCAATTTTTTATTAAATTAATATTTATCCAAAACAAATATCTAAAATCATCATTGTTATAAAACCAATAACCACACCTATTGTAGCAACTTTTGAATGTTCTCCTTCTTGAGAATCTGGAATTAGTTCACAAATAATAACATATAACATTGCTCCTGCAGCAAAAGATAATAAATATGGAAGAAGTGTTTTTATTACACTACTTATTAATAATGTAATTATAGCAGCAATTGGTTCAACTATTCCTGACAAAGTTCCATACCAAAAAGCTTTTTTATTGCTAAATCCATTTGATTTATTTGGAAGTGAAATCGCCATCCCTTCTGGAAAATTTTGAATAGCAATTCCAATAGATAAAGCCATAGCAGACATAAAATCTATCCCAATATTGTTATTCAAACATGATGCAAAAACAATTCCAACAGCCATTCCTTCTGGTATATTATGCAATGTTATTGCAAAACTTAACATTCCAGTTTTCTTTTGTTTAATACTAGAAGAAGAATCTTTTTTTAATAGTTGTTCTGCCCAATTATCTGTAATTAATAAGAAAAATGTTCCTATCAATATTCCAATACTAGCAGCAAACCATCCAATTCTTCCTTGTTCTTCAGCAAGTTCAACAGCTGGAATAATTAAAGACCAAACCGCAGCAGCAAACATTACACCGCGCAGCAAAACCTAAAAATATTTTTTGAACTTTACTACTTGCTTCGTTTTTAAAAAAGAATACAACAGCAGAGCCGCAGTGTAGTTCCCAAAAAAGGAATTAAAATTCCTATTGTACATTGTAATATTTCGTTCATTTAATTCTCCTCTCAAATTTACAAATATATTTTATCTTTAAAAATTATGTCAATAATATATTTTATGTAAATATTATTTTATTGTTCTTTTGATTTAAAAAAAACAAAACTTTACACTTTCTTTTTTTTATAGTATAATTAATATGCTAGGTTGTTGTTTACTAGCAACTATAAAAAATGCTATGATGGTAGCATGGAGGTGTAAAAATGAAATGACTCCACCGAAAAGCAACATGTTCATCAAGGGACGGATTGAACGTTCAATAGAGCTTTCCAACAATGAAGTTGAGCTTCTTGTTTGCATAAAGCAAGAGACCGGGGCAGCAAAATTTGAGGAAGTTTCTATTTCTTGTAGCATCGAAAAAAAGATGTGGTCTTGTTTCATTGCCGATAACTCAGACTATGATTTAGTTGAGATTTCTGGTGTTCTTGAAACAGACTCCTCCTTTAGTATTCGTGTACGCGTTACACAAATTACTGTGTATAACGATATACTATACGATTATAATGGAGGCCAGTGTGAATATAATGGACCAGTCCAAATTTTCGGTGTATACCAGTATAACCAAGATAATTTCCATAGAATTAAATTAACTTGCCGGAGCATGAGTAAACCTTGCTATTTCAGGGTATTCGCCTTAAGGAAACATGCGGATACTTGGAATGGAAAGGAAGGTGACTCTGTATGTATTAAGGCAAAATTTATGCCTAATGAAAAAGGAGATTTCTTCTCACTTAGAAGTTTTTCTCCATTATCCGTTCCAGGAAGTAGATGAGCCACAAGCTCATCTACTTTCTTTTTTAATACATATTTATTTTTTCATCCAATATAATTTAATAATAAAAACTCTTTTAACGAAAGGATTGATAAAATGAAAATATGTAATACATTAAATACGTTCTTTATATTTTTTATAACAGTAATATTCTTACTTCCAAATACAATATTTGCTATATACATTCCAAACGATACTTTATACGTTTGGTCTGAAAATACAATTCAAACATCTTCTGAAAATGAAACATCTTCAGATTTTCTTGACTTAAGCTGTGAAAGCGCTATATTAATTGAACAAACTACTGGTACTGTTCTTTATGAAAAAAATGCTCATTCAAAACTTCGTCCTGCATCTGTCACAAAAATTATGACAATTCTATTAATTATGGAAGCTTTAAATGATGGTCAAATTTCATATGATACTATAATTACTTGTTCCGAAAATGCTGCTTCTATGGGAGGATCTCAAATATGGTTAGAAGTTCGGAGAAAGCTTAACTGTCGATGAAATGTTAAAAGCTATTTGTATAGTTTCTGCAAATGATTGCTGCGTTGCAATGGCAGAACATTTAGCAGGTAGTGAATCTGCTTTTGTTGACAAAATGAATCAGAAAGCAAAAGAATTAGGTATGAATGATACAGTTTTTAAAAATTGTCATGGAATAGATGAAGATGAACACTTAACATCAAGTTATGATATATCTTTAATGTCCAAAGAACTATTAAACAAGTATCCAGAAATTACAAAATATACAAGTACATGGATGGATTCTTTAAGAAATGGTGAATCAGAACTTGTTAACACAAATAAACTAATTAGAACTTATGAAGGTGCTACAGGTTTAAAGACAGGATCTACTAGTCTTGCTTTATATAATTTATCAGCAAGTGCAACAAGAAATAATCTTTCACTAATTGCTGTTGTAATGCGTGCTCCTAGTCCTACTGAAAGAGTGAAAAATGCTAGAACTCTTTTAGATTATGGATTTGCCAATTATGAATACCTACAAACAGCAAACGCCAGAAAAACAGTTCAAAATGTACCTGTTCAAAAAGGAATTCAAAAAAATGTAGATTTAGTTTATGAAAAAACTTCAGGAACTGTAATAAAAAAAGGAAGTGGCTCCAATATTACAACAAACATAATAATTAATGACTCAATTACTGCTCCGATAAAACAAGGTGATATTTTAGGGAATGCAGAATTTTATTTAAATGATAAATTAATAGGGAAAACAAATTTAATAGCCAAAAATTCTATAGATAAAATATCAACATTTAATATGTATAAATATATTTTAAATACTTGGTATAAAGTGCTTAGATAAATATAAAAGAGCTTAGAAATAATTCTAAGCTCTTTTTAATTTTTTTCATATTAAAAATATTATTGCTTTACAACTAAATTTTCAGTTTCAAACTCTAAATCTTCTTTCTTATACTCTTCAGGTTTTAAGCCAAATCTTTTTCTCATATAATCCAGAACTAAAATCATAATAGCAAGCGAAGCAAGTCCTACAATTAAAAATGCATTTTCAATTGTAAATACTTCTAAAAGTAAGCCTCCAATAACAGAAGCAATACTTGCAAATGCTCCACCAATTATTTCATAAGAAAACGTTATTTTATTTCTCATATCTTCAGTTGTAAAATTCTTTAAATATTTATATTCTAAAATATACCACATAGAAGTTGAAATTTTTTGAAGTGCATACATAATTAAAATAAGTGGAATTATTGATTGTTTTGTAGTAATACTTGAAATTGTTCCAATAAAAATACATGCACCAATATAGACTAATGAAATAAATGTTAATGTTCTATTTTTAAACTTTTTCTCAACTGTCTTTTTTAAAGATAATGACAGACCAGCAACTAAAATTAAAACTGCAAAAATCATTGAAAACTGTTCTTCTGGTACTCCTAAGTCTGTTAATAAATCACTACTATAAGTATCTATTATTTTTATTAATCCATAAAATACCATTTGAAATAAAACAAAAGACTTCATTCTCTTAGACTTAATCATAAACTTAAATGAAACTCTTATATCATTTTTATATCCTTTTAAAGTTTCCATTATACTTGTGTCTTTTGAAGAAACTTCATAAATATCATTAAATCCAAAAGAAATTATTGTTGAAATTATAATAAAGCCAAGACAGATATACATTGGCAAATAATTATTCATAACAAATAAATAGCCTGCTGTTAAAGAAGCTACACCATCTAAAATATAATACCAACTTCCACCTTTAGCATCTAATTTAGAATAAAGGCCTTCTCCACCTTTAGTTGAAACAGAATCATATAATAAATTAGATTCTGCAATATTTTTCATATCATGACCTAAAGCATAAAAGAAATCAGCTAAAATTACACTAATAGCACCTGGAAGATATATTAAAATTAACATATAAAAAATAAGAAATATATTTCCTAAAATAATGCTTTTTCTTTTACCAAAAAAATCTGTAATCATGCCTGCTGGAATTTGGCACAAATTTCTAAATAACAAATAAAATCCATTAATAATTAGAACTTCTGATGCAGTTAACTTTTTAGTTATAACATAAAATAAAAATTCAATTGAATAAAAGAATAACAAATCCCAAGAAAACATTTTATAAATAGGATATAGTTTAGCATTTTTTCTTCTTATTCTACTAATTTTCTTTTTGTCTTTTATTTTGTTCATTTTTTCCTCTTTTGTTTTATAAATATTCTAACATTATATTTATATCATAAATAATTATTTAAAACAAGTAAAAAAACAGATGATTTTCACTCATCTGTTTTTTATATTATAAAATATATACTTTACCTTCAAATGCATCTAATTCTATTTCATCACCATCTTTTATTTCTTTTGTGCCATTTACAGTACCCACTATACAAGGAACATTAAACTCTCTTGAAAGAATAGCTGCATGGCATGTTATTCCGCCTTCATCTGTAATAAAGCCACTAGCTTTTTCCATAGCAGAAACAAAATCTGGAGTAGTCATAGTTGCAACTATAATATCACCTTTTTGAACATTATATATATCTTCATAAGAGGTAAGTACCCTTGCTATTCCTCTTACTTTTCCCTTGTTTGCCACGCTTCCAGGAATAACTTTTTTATTATTGTTTTTAGTTTCAACTTCATCACTAGCTTTTTTGAAAACTTCTGCAATTTGATTTTGAATATTAATACTATCTTTTCCAAATACAGTCTGAACTTTTCCATCAATCCATATCATAGCAAATCCAAGCTTTCTATTTTCTAACATTTCTTTTATTTGACTATTCATTTTACCATCATTTTTTAATATATTTATAATTTCTTTGTCATCTAGCATAATTAAATCTAAATCAGCAATACCAGTTCTTTTTACAATTTCTTTAAACAAAGTATGTCTTGCAACATAAAATAAATGATCAGAATATTCAGTTGTATATGTTCTTAAGAAAATAAAATCTCTTATAGCTTTTATTAGTTTTAATTGTTTTTCTGTAAAGCTAAATCTTTTTAAAACATCTTCATATTCAATATCATTGTTTTTTCTAACACTTAAAATATTATCTATTTTTTCTTTAATATTTGTATTTTTTAAGCCATTTAACCTTTCTAAAAAGTCATCTTTAGTAAAGCTTGTATCTTCAAATTCAACAGGACCTTTAATCCAAGCATATTCTTCAATATGTTTATTTAATAACTCTTCAATATTATTTCCTTTTTGATCTTCTAAAGCTATTTTTAATAAGTCTAAAGGCTCTTGGCTATATGAAAGAGGATAATAATTAGGACAAGTACATACTTTAGAAAAAATAAAATCAATATTATCTTTAGAAAATTTATTTTGGTCTAATTCTTTATTAAGTTTTTCCATTAAATAATCTTCTGGTCTTGTCATTCCAGGAATAAAACTATCAACATAAACATTATTAAACTCTTTTACTTCAGTTGCTAATTCTTTTAAAGTTAATTTTGAAAAATTGCTATTTTTTAGTTTTTCTAAATAATTTTTAATCCTATCTACCAAATCAAATTCTACTTTTGCAAATTTTTCAAAAAAACAAATATCGTTTTGAAAATAACCTTCAAGCTTCTTACAAAGAATTTTGAAATCAGAATCTAATGAATATTCATCACCATTTAAGCATAAATAATTTTGAATCACTAATTCAAAACCTAATAAATCTATTTGGTTTTTCTCAATTGTTGAAAGGATTTCTGTATTTTCAACAAACCAGTTAAATTTTCTCGCTACATAAAAATTCCAATTTCCAGCAGACTTTATTTTATTAATCATTGTAATTAATTTATTATTAACAGTTGTTATAGGTCTACATTGTAGAATATAAAAATTGTCATTTTCTATTCCCCATTCAACATCAACAGGGAATCCATAATAATCTTCTATTTTAATAATTTCATTTGATAAATCTAAAACTTTTTTATCATCTAATTTTTGAATATTTCCATTTTCTTCTTTAATCCACTTGTTTTCTACTAGTTTTTCTTTTTGGTTTCTTATTTGTTTATTTATAATCTGCATTTTTTCTTTATTTACAATATATGTATCTGGACTAACTTTACCAGAAACAATTGCTTCTCCAAGTCCCAAAACAGCTTCAACAACAATTTCATTATATTCACTATTAGTTGGATTTACAGAAAATGCAATACCAGAGACATTGCTTTGTACCATTTTTTGAACTACAACAGCAACTGCAATTTCTTTTCTATCATTATTTTTAATCCTATAAAAAATAGCTCTAGGACTAAAAATAGAAAGCCAACATTTTTTTACACTTTCCATAATGTTTGTTTTATCTACATTTAAAAATGTTTCTAATTGTCCTGCCCATGCACTATTTTTTCCATCTTCAGATGTTGCAGAAGATCTAACTGCAACATATTTGCAATTTAGTTTTTCAAATCTACTAATAATATTATATTTTATTTCGTCTGAAATTACACATTTATCTAAAATACTAATTATTTTCTCTGAAATTTCTGATATTTCTTTTTCTGTTTTTGAAAAACAGCTTTCTATTAATTCATCTATTTTTGTTTTTACATTATTTTCTATTAGAAACTTAATAAACTCATCTGCTAAAATAACAAATCCGTTCGGTACCATGAATCCATTTTTATACATTTTAGCTAAAGATGCCCCTTTTCCTCCAGCTTTATCATTTGCATTGATTTCTTCAAAAAACTTTAAACTCATATTAAATAATCCTTTCTTGAATTTAAATTAATTTTTCACTCTCCAATTAAATCTAAAATTAGTTTTTCCCAATCTTTTATTGGTAAAATTTTTATTTCAACATCTTTTAAATCTTTATAATATTCCAAAATAATACTATCAAATTTTTTATCTTTAATTTGTTTAGTTTCTTGTGCAGATAGTTTTATAGATTTATTATTAATACCATTTTCAAAAACAAGTTCTTTTGTTTTTAAAGAAATAGATAAATCACATATTTTCTTACCAATTAAACTATTAAAATACCCCATGAATGTTACTAATTCTTCATTTGAAGCATCTCCAAAAAAAGACATCTTAATATTATAGTTTTGTTTTTCGACTTTATCTAAATTTTTTTTAAAAGCAATTATTCTATTAATATCCATAAATTCTTTGCTATCATAATTAAACAAAAAACAGTAATTATTCATTTTTAATAATCCTTTCCATAATAATTAATTAAATTATTATTTCTCCTTCTTCATTTACTGTCATCATTAAGTTTATTTTTTCTATGCATTCAGCGACTCCTTCAGGTTTTTCCCAATTTCCAACAATTATATTATTATCTAAATTTAAAAATTCACATATATTAGAAGGAGCTATAAAAATCGTTTGTAATCCAATCTTAGAAATTCTATCTTTATTTTGTGTATACATTTTCAAGTCTTCATCTTGAGAATCTCCACCTATTATTACAAAAGGAATATCATATTTTTCATTCAGTTCTTCTACGATTCTATAAACAGCTTCAGATTTTGAATGTATTTTAGGTTTTATATCTATTTCTTTACCATAGCTATCATAATAATTTACAGTTTCTAATTCGTCATCATTTAGTAATTTTTCAATTTGTTCACTAACTGTTGCTAAATCTGTTCTTGAGATATTATTAAAAAAAACATTGTACATACTGATATTCGAAGGATTAATTATCCCTCCAAATGGATTTATTATTTGTTCAATTTCATATTTTTTCTCAAGCAATCTGGTATCTAAAGAAAAAAGTTTTACTAATTTATCTTTTCTTATAATAAATCCACAATATTCTGCAACAACACCACTAAACAAATTGTTTAATCCATAATTTTCTGCTAGTTCATTTAATAATTTGAATTTACTTTTTGCAGATTCAAAACTAGATCCTGTAACCATTGTAATTTGGACCTCACATTTAGATTTTAATTGCATTTGATTAATTGCATCAAAAAATCTTTTTACGTTTTCAGCTCCTCCTTTTAGAAGTAAATCTGTTGTACCAGAATAATCCAGAAATAATGGAATTACTTTCTTCTTATCTAGTTCATTATATTCTAATATATCACCTGGCTGGCATTTTAAAACTTTACATATTTCATTTAATGTGCTGAATCTTATCGCAGAAATATTTCCATTTTTAATATTTGATAAATTAACTGGAGAAATTCCAACTTTTTCTGCTAATTTTCCAACCGTATATCCCTTTTCTTTCATTATTATATCTAATTTCGCAATAATAGCCATAATAAAACCTCCGGCAATATTATATCAACACCCCATAAAAATGTCAATGGCATATCGTTTATCATTATATAATATTCGTTTTTTATTATACTTTGCATTAAAATTAAAAAAGTGAGGACACATTGTTAAACAACTGTCCTCATTTTATCTAAAAATTAAAATTTAAATATGCATATTTTTTGGTCTTATAGTTTAAAGCTTTATTAATATCTGCTCTTGCTGAATCAGAAATATCTTTAATTCTAACATACTTATCGCCATTTTTTACTAATGGATTAATATATCTAATTTTAACTTTTTCAATACTAACAGCATATTTATCTTTAGGTTGAATGTCGCTCTCTTGTATATCTGTAGCATTTTTCCATATTTTGAAGCATTTTGATATATTCTTATCATCACAATTCTCTATTTTTTCTATAATTTCTTTTTCTGATAATCTATATAAATCTTGTTTATCTATTAAACCTTTCTCAGACATTTTCTTCATAATATCAGCAAAAAGTTGCATTGTATATTTTGTTTTATTTCTAATGTATAGTGAAGATAATTGACTCATAGTATGTACAAACTTTTCTGCAACTTCTTTATTCTTAAATCCTAATTCATCTATTCCATCTTCATTTTTTAATACTTCTATATTTTCATATACTTGCTTAACGTCTTCTAAATTCCATATTCTTTCTGTTACTCCTAGTCCGTTTGAAAGTGTATATTCTAATCTATCACTTGCAAGTCTTGGAGTATCATTATCAGCAATTGGATAAATATGATAATCTGCAACTTTTTCTATTTTAATGTTATCTCTTTTTAATAAGCTCATAATCTCTTTAGAATTACTAATTATTTTATAAGTTAACTCTTCAGTAGATTCTTGTTTAGTATAATCTCCATTCATAAAATCAATGCAGTGTTTAAATGCTGGTGTAGCAATATCATGAAGAAGACCAGATATTGTTTGTTTTTTGTCTTTAGTAAAATTCCAAACAACTAATGCTACTGCTATGCTATGTTCCAAGCTTGAATACCAAATTTGATCATACATTTTTGAATAAATTGTACCACATGTTACACTAATTTTATCTTGCTTTTGCATTTCTGGAGTATTAATATAATCTAGTAAAAAATCTGGTATATCTTTTGATAATATACTAAAATACTTTTTCTTTTCATCACTTAATTTGTCAAAATAATTTTCCATTTTAAAAATCCTTTCTAACATTGTTCTTTTAAATTATATCTATTAATCATTTCTTTTGTAGCAAATCCATCTTTACCAGTAACTCTTTCTAAAAAAACAATTCCATCTAAATGATCACATTCATGTTGAATATCTCTTGCTGTAAAACCATTGGCTACTCTTTCATGTTTTTGACCATTTTCATCATAATATGTAACTTCAATATTTGTATATCTTTCAACTTTTCCTCTAACTTGAGGCACACTTAAGCATCCTTCATATTCAATAGATGTTTCATCTGATAATTTTTTCCATGTTGGATTTATCATTACTGTAGTAGGAACATCTTCACAATCTTTATATGTACATTTTTCTTTATCGACTTGAATAATAACTATTCTTTTATCTAATCCTACTTGTGGTGCTGCTATTCCAAAGCCTTCTGTAAAGTTTAGTGCTTCTTTTAAATCTTCTATATCTTCTAATATTTTTTCATCTATATTTGTAATATCAACTTCTTTGCATTTTGTAGATAAGATAGGATCTCCAATTTCTCTAATTCTTAAAATTCTACCCATTATTTATCTCCTTTTCTTTAATTATTAAATGCATAATTATTTATATCACACTTTTTATATTTTTCATAGTATTTTATTTATTATTTTTATAAAACAAAATGAGCTGTAAGTAAAAACACTACTTACAGCTCATTTTATTGATTATGAACGATTATTTATCCATTTGCACTAACTTTTGAACAGTAACACTACAGGCTTTTTCACTAATATCGCAGTAGATTCCTCTTCTACCAAGTCTCTTAGCAACAACTGCTGTGGTGCCTCCTCCTAAAAAGAAATCTGCTACAACATCTTGTTCATTACTGCATGACTTGATAATTCTTTCCAAAACCGCTTCAGGTTTAGGAGTGTCATATGCTTCTGCCTTTGCATTTCTTGAATACGGATCCAGCATTTCAGGTTCAGCCCAGAGATTTCCAATAGGTTGAACTGTGGAAAAACGATAAGGCAACCCATCAATAATTCTAACTTCTCCCTTTTCGATCATAGAAGCAAATTGTTTTTGAGATACCCTCCAATGCTTGTTTTTGCTTGCGAGATTAATTACTTGACCTTCAAAAGTTCTAGGCTCACTTCTTTCTACAATAAAACCATTCTCAAAAAGTGGAACAGTTTTTGGAGTGCCATCAGTATAATTCTCATTAAATACAAAATTTGCAGAGTCTTTGCAATAATACAAAATTGTATCCATTTGAGAATCAAAATTACCCCAGAATCCTCTTTTTTCGCTGTGTCTGCGGTGAATAACATTTCGGAAATTTTTTTCTCCAAAAATTTCATCCATTAGGATTCTTATGTAAGAATCCAATCTCCAATTGCAATGTATGAAAATACTACCATTAGCTGCTAACACTCTCTTCATCTCAACAAATCGAGGTCTGTACCATTCCACTGCTTCTGTTGCACTACCAAGATTATCATTGTAATCATCGAATTTTTTCCCAGTATTGTACAATATATCACAGTAGATAAGATTTACAGACTCACTTTCCATAGACCGAAGAAGCACTAAATTATCGCATTTATAAATTTTGATTGCTTCTCCATCTCTATAAAAAAGATGAGTTTCGTTCATAGATATAGTCGCCTCCCAGCATTAATTTTTATTGAAGATACTATTTATATCTTCAATATTTAACAATATTTATTATATCACACTTTAAGGCTTTATTCTATAATTTTTAAGATATTATACTTTTTTAGTTTTTTATCATATTTTTTTAAAATTACCATTAACAATAAAATTATTTCCTGTAATATGGTAAATTCCAGGAATATTACATCTTAATTTAACTTTATCTTCACAAAATTTGTCTTCATCTATGTCACAAGCAATTACTTTTCCTATTACAATAATATGATTTCCTGTTTCAATTTCATTTTCAAAAAAGCAATCAATATTTACAATACATTCTTGTATTCTCTTGCATCTTAATTTAGGAGAATTATAAGGTGTTAACCCTGTAAAATCAAATTCGCTTATATTACTATCAATTTTTTCTCCTGCTTTATACAATTTATCTAATATATCTTCTTTAGGAATTCCTATTATAAATTCTTTTGAATCTTTTATATTTTTATATGTATCAGTTCTAGGCGATATAGCAATTGCAACCATATTTTCTGGCTTAGTTGAGCAATTCATAAACATTGCAAAAGGTGCTACATTTTCTATATTATCTTTACTTATAGTTGAAACCAAAACAACTGGCGATGGTCCGAGTTATATATGTAACTTTTTCAAGTTTATCCAATACTTCTAATTTTGCCATAAACAAATTCTCCTATTAAATAAATTTTACACTAAACAATTCAACTTCATTATATAATACATAGTTTATATTATCTATATATCATATTTACAAGCAATCTTTTAATATTTTCATAAAATCTTCTTTATCTAAGTCTTTAAATCCCTTTATTATACCTTTACTACATATACGATTAGCCATTTCTTCAAAATTCTTATCATCAATATTTAATTTGGATAAGCTTTTATCTAGTTCTAAATCATTATAACAAAATTTTTCTAAGCATTCTATAGCTTTTTTGGCTACTTCCATTTTAGGCAAATTTGCATCTATATTCCATACATTAACTCCAAAACTATAAAACCTATCTACAGTACTTTCGTCTAATATATATTTTAAGTATTTTGGAAGTATTATTGCTAATCCTAATCCATGAGTAATATCATAAAAAGCAGATAATTGATGCTCTATTAAGTGGCAAACCCATGTATTAGGCTGCTTATCCATCCTTACAAATCCATTTATTGCCCAAGAAGATGTCCACATTAAATTTGCTCTTGCATCATAATTTTCTGGTTCATCATAAGCAATTTTAGCGTATTTTGTTACTGTTTTCATTAATCCTTCCATAACCGTATCTAGCATATAAAGCCCCACATTTTTTGAAAAATATGTCTCAATTATATGTGATAAAATATCAACACTCCCACAAGCTGTTTGAAATTTACTTACAGAATAAGTGTTAGTTGGATCCAAAAAAGATACTTTTGGCACAAAAAGTAAATTTTTTACACCTTTTTTCTCCAAAGTGTTTTTATTAGATATAACAGCATTATTATTCATTTCAGAGCCAGCTCCAGATATTGTTAATACAGTAATTAATGGTATAGCATTATTTACTTCTGCTTTTTTCAATACAATATCCCATACATCTCCATCATAATATATACCAGCAGCAATTAATTTTGAGCTATCAATTACACTTCCTCCACCAACAGCTAAAATTACATCAATATTATTATCTCTACAAATTTTAACAGCTTCATTTATTAATGTATGCTTAGGATTAGGCTCAACACCAGAAATCTCAAACATTTCGATATTTGCTTTTGAAAGCTCCTCTACTATTTTAGCATAAAGTCCTATTTTCTTTATAGAACCACCACCATAAACTAATAGTACTTTTTTCCCATATTTTTTAATTTCATTTATTAAATTGTCTTGTAATTGATCTTTTCCAAAATATACTTTTGTTGGAATATCATAAATAAAACTATTCATTTTTATTACCCTTCTTATACATTTTTTCTGTTTACTATAATTTCACTTATCTCTACCTTTTTAGGCAAATTTAGAATATATAATATTTTTCATATACTTTCCTCCATATTATTAAATTTAATTAACGTATCTTTTAGCCATTCATATACTCTTTGAGTAGATGATATACTGAGTGTTTCATTTATTGAATGACAATTTTCTATAGTAGGCGCTATTGTGCACATGTCTAGGTCATCTATATTTTTAGACAATATGCCTCCTTCCATACATGCATGAACTTTTTTTATTGTAGCATTTTTACCATACAATTCTCTATAACTAGAACTTAATATTTTTCTTATATTTGAATTTTCTTTAAAAGGGAAAAATGGTTTTTGCGCATCAATTTTAAGTTCAAATCCATGTTTGCTTGCAATAGTTTTTGTTTGGCTTATTAATTCTTCTTCTTTAAATTTATCTGAACTTCTAATACTATATTTTATTGTTAATATATCGTTTTGAACTAAAACTTTTCCAATATTTGCTGAAAGCATTGGAAAACAATCTTCCTGATACACTTCTAGCAAACCATTTTTTAATTCATTTAGCAAAAGCATGGTGCTTTTACTATCTTCTATAGCTTTATTTTCTTTTATTTTATTAAGTGTTTCAATAGTATAGTAAAATTTTTCGTCATCTTCACTCAATTTAATATCTATAGTATCAATCATATTTTTTATAGTATCTATATCAAAATCTGATAAAAAATCTACAAAGCCATTACTTGGAATAACATTATCTCTTTCTCCAATATTTATTTTTGTTATTGCATTAAAACCAATAACATCAAAAACTTTAACAATTATTTTTATAGCATTTGCTCTATTTTTATTAATATCATCTCCAGAATGTCCACCTGCAAGTCCAGATACATTTAATCTATATAAATTACCGCTATATTCATTATATTTAAGTTTTTTACTAATAGTCATTGAGCACATTCCAGCGCTTGCCGATTCTATATCCGCTTCTTTAATTCCGTCTAAACTAATTAAAGTTTTTCCGGTTATTAAAGAATAGTCAAAATTCATTGCCCCAATCATTGTTGTTTCTTCTTGTGTTGTTATCATAACTTCTATGTTCGGCATATTTTCATCTTCTTGTAAAATAGCTAAAATAATTGCAACACCAATTCCATCATCCGCACCCAATGAAGTATTTTTTGCTTTATAACAATCCCCTTCTATGTAAAATGGTATTGATTTAGTATCAAAATCATAATAATTTGTTGAAACACATACCATATCTGAATGTGCTTGTAAAATAATTGTTTTATCAGAATTATTATTTTTTCTTAAAAATACTGTATTATATTTTCCAAGATGATATTCAATTTTATTTTCTTTTGCATAATTTACTAAATATTGCGCAATTTTTTCTTCTTTTCCAGATTCTCTTGGAATATTTAGTATTTCTTCAAAATATTCAAAAACAGACCTCATTTTCACCTACTTTATTTTATTAATCCTTTATCATACAAATTTTTAAAAATTATTTCATCTACTGGGGATATTCTTACATTTAAATTACTATAATCTAACCAAATTAATTCTTGTATTTCTGAATCTGGCTTCAATTCTCCTTCAAATTCTGCCGTATAACATGTCATTTTTACGATTATTCCTTCTGCTTTACCGATGCGCTTGTGCTTCAAATGTTCCATAATACTTTATGGTATTTTGTTTTATATCAATAGTTAATTCTTCTTTACATTCTCTAATTAAAGTCTCTATATCAGTTTCGGTTCCTTCTCTTTTTCCTCCTGGTATATAATATGTATCTTTTCCTTTAGACAAAGTACTTAATATTTTTCCATCTTTTAAATATATAAATGCTATTTTATCTATTATTTCCACCTTTTATGAACACTCCTTTTTCAACATCTCTATTACTTCACTAAAGGAATTTACATTATATGTAGCCTTTCTTTTAATTTCTTCTCTTTCATAATTTGCATATTCATCATATATAGCAACAACATCTATTCCGGCATTACATGCAGTATCTACTCCTACTAATGAATCTTCAAATACCAAACATTCTTCTTTTTTTACATTAAACTTTTTAATTATTTTTTCATATACTTCAGGATTAGGCTTAGTTTGCTTTACATCATCTTTGGTATATACTGCTGAAAAATAATCGTTTATATTAGCATTACTTATTATATTATTATTTTCATAACAATATATATCCATATTAAATCTTCTTGTCGTAGTTGCAATTACAAGTATAAATCCCATTTGTTTTAGCATTTTTAATAATTGGGGGGCATCATCTTTGTAAGTAATAATATTTTTTAAATAATCTTGCGCTATCGAATACCTCTTCTCTGCTAATTCTTGCTCTGTCATTGTAGCATCATATTTATTAATTAAAAATTTATAATACTCGCTATATGCATTATTTGAATTACTATATTCTCGTAGCTTAGCATCTCTTTGTTTTTGAACATTGCTTTCACTTAAAGTTTCTATTTTTCCTATTTCTTTTATTAATTCATAATCAACCTTATTCCATATACCAATAGAGTCAATAAGTGTTCCATCCATATCAAAAATAACAATTTTCTTATTTTTAAACATACCTTATAAAAATTTCCTCTTCTATTTTCTTTCAATCATTATATCTGCAACATTTAAATTCTTATAATTTGTTACATTATCTAAAATAACTTCAGCAACATCTTTAGGATTCATAAATGTCATAGCTTTTTCTTCAGATACATAATCTCTACTTTCATTCCAAAAATCTGTATTCATTCCTCCTGGATATACTCCTATAACTTTTACTGTTGTTCCTTTATATGCAGCTTTTAAACTTTCTGTATATCCTCTTTCTCCCCATTTAGCTGCACAATATAATGCTTCACCTTTATTTCCTTTTAACGCAGCTGAAGACATTACATTTACAATCTTTAAATCTTGCTCGCCTTTTACCTTTAATAATTCTGTTGTGCATAAAATCATTCCTTTTAAGCCAGCTAATGACACATTTACATCTTCATTACTATATTCTATTGGAGCTTTAAAAACTGCTTTTTCAGCATTATTTATTAAAATTGCAATATTACCTAATTCTGATATTTCTTTCATTGTTTTACCAATAAACATACTATCTGTAATATCACCTGTAAATCCTTTATAATCATTAGGAAACATTATTTCTAGTTTTTTCATTTTTTCTTCATTTCTTGCAATATTACAAACAAAAAAATCTCTTTCTATTCCTTGTTTTACCAATTCTAGTCCTAATCCTGATGTTCCTCCTGTAACTATTATTATATTTTTCATAACCGTTACCTCCTTTTATATATTCTTTAGTTTCATTAAAGCAATACTTTCCACATGGGTTGTATATGCACCGTCAACATATGAATTAACCTTGTATAATGTTCCATAGATATGTTTCCTTCGTACACAACAACAAAATATCTATCTAACTCCTTCATCAAACACTTCTGTTAAATCACCTTTAAAACCATAAATTTGCTTACACAAAGGTTGCTTACGTTTTCCTCCTGGAACAACTACTTTTTCCAAATCCTCATAAATACTATATAATCTAATACCGTACTTTTCCATTGTTCCAACGCTTATTTCTTTGAATGCTGGACATGGCAATATAATTCCATCATATCTTATATCTAGCTTTTCTGTCCCTGCTGTGCACAAGTGTGACATTTTCCCATTTAGTGGAATTCCTATTCTAATTTCCCCACTAAAATGCGTTTTTTCTCTATTTAGTATCTCAGCAAACTCTTTTAATTCTTCTGGGCTAAGCATTAACTCATCTTTGAATTCTCTTCCTCTACCTTGTGGCACAAAATTTAAAACACTTATATTTTTAACATCCGCTATTTCTAAACATTCAATTATATCAGGAAACTCTTTATAATTTTGTTTCATAGGAACAAAATGTACATCAACAGTTAAACCTGCATTTCTAGCTCTTATAATTGAAGTCATCGCATATGTATTTGTTCTTTTTCTCCCCATTAAATCATTATCAATTTCTTCATCTACTGCTTGCAAATCAAATACAATTTTATCTAGTCCTAATTCTTTTAATTGCTCTAATTCCTCTTTAGATATTGATGTGTATTCTCCCGGATTAAGATAGTGTTCATAATATGTTTTTACTTTTTGTTTTAAACGTTCATTCCATGGTTCATATTGTTCAATTTCTTGCAAAGCATTTTCACATTTATTATTTATTTGCTCCGCCATCTCTTCTGATATTTCACTTAATCTTTTTATTCCACTGGTAAATACTACTGTTCTTAATCCATTATTTTTGCAAAATTCAATCATCTCAAAAAGCTCCGGATGAAGAAATGGCTCACCGCCAGAAATAGATACTTCACCTATGCCACCATGATTTATAAAATGAGTTATTGTTCTTTTGAATTGTTCTAAACTTATTATTGTCTTTTTTTCTTTTGATGAATTTGAAGAACAAAACTTGCATTTATTTGGACAAGTTTGTATTACTTCAAAACATAAATCTTTCAGCATCTTATTTCACCTCATTATATGGCTCTTTATTGACCTTTTAATTTAAGAACTGAAACGACCTCGCAATGGCTTGTTCCAGGAAACATATCGCATATAGCTAATTTTTTTATTTCATATTTTTCTTCAAAAAGTGCCAGATCTCTTGCTAAGCTAGCTGGATTACAACTTACATATACAATTTTTTGTGGTTCTATTTTTAATAATGTTTCTATTGCACTTCTTTCACAGCCTTTTCTTGGGGGATCTAAAAATACAACATCTGGTAATATTTTTCTTTCTTCCAAAAACTTTGGCAAAACATTTTCAACATCTCCGAACAAAAAAATCTGCATTTTTTATGTTATTTATTCTAGCATTTTCTTTTGCATCTTCTATTGCTTGAGGAATAGTTTCAATCCCATATAATTCTTTTACTTTATCAGATGCAAAAATTCCTATTGTTCCAATTCCGCAATATAAATCAAAAACAGTTTCTTTTCCTGTAAGTTCTGCAAATTCTACTGCTTTAGTATACAATTTTTCTGTCTGCACTGGATTTACTTGATAAAATGACATTGAAGAAATTTTAAATTTCTTATTTCCAATATAGTCATATATATATCCATCTCCATATATAACTTCAGTTTTATCTCCTAAAATAACATTTGTATTTTTATTATTCAAATTTTTTACTATTGTTTTTACTTCTGGATTATTCTTTACAATAAATTCAACTAATTCACTTTCATTTTGTAAGTCCCAATCATTTAAAACTAATGTTAACATTATTTCATTAGTCTTTATACCAATTCTTACAATAATATGCCTTACTAGTCCTTTTTTTGTTTCTTCATTATATCCTTTTATATCATATTTTTCTAAAAAGTCAAAGCAATCCTTCGCAACTTTTTGACATTTTTCATTTTGAATTTTACAAAAATTTATTGGAATAATTCTGTGGGATCTTTTAGCAAAAACTCCCATAATAAGCTTGCCAGTTTCAGAAACACCAACTGGATATTGTAATTTATTTCTATAGCAATAAGGCTCATCCATCCCAATAACTTCTTTGACTTCTATATCTCTTTTTAAGGCCTTTTTCAAAGTGTTTTCCACAGATTGCTTTTTTATTTCTAGAGAATATTTATAATCAATATGTCTAAAATTACATCCTCCGCATTTTGAATATGTTTCGCAATCATCTACTATTCTATGAGAAGATTTTTCATATATATCTATAATCTTTCCAAAGGCAAAGTTCTTATTTACTTTTAGTATTTTAATTTTTACTTTTTCACCTTTTAAAGCTTCTGGAACAAAAACTGTCATTTCATTAATTTTAGCAATTCCTTCTCCTTCAAAACCATTATCAATTATTTCAACATCATATTCTTCATTTTTTTTCATTATATTTTCTCCACTAAAACTATTTTAATAGTTTATTAAAAATTCAGATTTTTCACACGCAAAAAACAATAATCTTATGAATTACTATCATCTTTAGTTACAAGTTCAAAATCAATTCTTCTATATAGTTTATTTGCATATATTACACGAATTCTAACTTTGTCACCAATTTTATAATTTTTTCCAGATTTTGCTCCAACAAGCATTTTCAAATCTTCATTATAATTAAAGAATTCATTAGAATTGAAATTTTCAAACCTAACAAGGCCTTCTACAGTACTTGGAAGTTCTACAAACATTCCAAAAGAAGTAATTGAAGATATAATTCCTTCAAACTCTTCTCCTACTTTATTTTGCATAAACTCTGCTTTTTTAATATCTTCACTATCTCTTTCAGCTTTTGTAGCAATTTTTTCTCTTTCAGAAGAACTTCTTGCATATTCATCTGCTTTTTCTTGCAATAATTCTAATTGGCCATTTTTCAAATAATTATCATATTCACTAATCACCCTATGAATAAATAAATCTGGATATCGCCTAATTGGTGATGTAAAATGACAGTAATATTTACTAGCAATCCCAAAATGACCTTTATTTTGGCTTTCATACCTTGCAACTTTTAATGTTCTTAATATTAATGTAGAAATAACCTTTTCATATTCCGTACCTTTAATTTCTTCTATAATATCAGAAAAAGCTTTAGGATAAATTTCATTTCTTGTTACTTTAATCTTCTTACCTATATTAAATAAAAATCTATTAGTTTCTTCTATTTTATCATAATCTGGTTCTTCGTGAACTCTATAAATAAATGGATATTCTAACCAATAAAACTTTTCTGCTACAGTCTCATTTGCAGTTAACATGAATTGTTCAATTATTTCATTTGCAAATGAAAGCTCATATGGTTTAACATCAATTGCAATTCCATTTTCATCAAGAGTTATTTTACTTTCTGGAATATCTAAATTAATATACCCAGCTTTTAATCTTCTGTTTTTCAATATATGAGCAAGTTCTTCCATTGCTTTAAAGTTTTCAATATATTTCTCATATTTTTGTGTAACGTTTTTATCTAAATTATTTAAAATCTTATTAACATCAGTATAAGACATTCTTTCAGTTGCTTTTATAACTGTCTTTTTTACTTCAGAAGCAACCACTTGTCCAGTTTTATCTATCTCCATTAAACAAGAAAGAGCAAGTCTGTCTTCTCCTGCATTTAAGCTACAAATTCCATTTGATAGTTCTACTGGTAACATTGGAATAACTCTATCTAGCATATAAATACTAGTTCCTCTTAAAATTGCTTCTCTGTCTAATTTACTTCCAGCTCTAACATAATGGCTAACATCTGCGATATGCACATCTAACTTATAATTTCCGATTTTCTAATTTTTGAACTTCTACAGCATCATCTAAATCTTTTGCATCCTCACCATCTATTGTAAAAATAATTCTATCTCTTAAATCTAATCTATTCTGTATTTCTTTCTCATCAATGCTTTGTGGTAGTTTAGATGCTTCGTCTAAAACATCAACAGGAAATTCGTATGGTAAATCATAATCTTTAATTAATGATAACATATCAATTCCTGCTTCATCTGCTCTTCCTAATATTTCTACTATTTTTCCTTCTGCATTTTTTCCTTTTTGAGGATATTTAGTAATTGTTACAATAACTTTGTCATTGTTTTTGGCATTTTTGCTATTTTCTTTAGAAACAAATATATCAGTTCCAAGCTTTTTATCATCAGGAACGACAAATCCAAATCCTCTAGATTTTTGAAAAATTCCTACAACATCTGACTTTGCTCTTTCTATTATTTTTAGTATTTTACCTTCTGGTCTTTTATTGTTAGTAGCAGGAACAGTAATGACAAATTGAACTTTATCACCATTTAATGCACCTCCTGTAAACTTTGGTGCAATAAAAACATCTTCTTTATTTTCATCTTCTAACTCAATAAATCCAAATCCTCTTTCTGTACTTCTATATGTTCCTATTAATTTTAATTTCTTTTTCATCTATTCTTCCTTTTCTGTATTAATAAAAGTATTTATAATTTATAGTATTTCCAATAACAAAAAAAGTTATCTGAAAGAACACAGATAACTTTAATTAACATTTTCCAAAAGAACTATGCAATATAAATAATTCCAAGAGCTATTGTTAGTATAAAAAATACTACTATTAGACTAATAGTTGCTTTTTTTATTTTTCCTTCTCTTGTTCTTCCTTTATTTTTTTCATAAAAATTGCTGTTTGATCCACCAACAATTGTAGCTGATGCTCCACCATCTTCTTTTGTTTGACTTAATATTAAAACAATTAAAACCAAACATACTACTAAATATATTCCAATAATTATATTTCTTACTATTTCCATTAGAAAACCTCCAATTTCTTTTGCTTCTTTATTTAAGATTTAACGTTAATAGTTTACCATAACGCAATTTTAAAATCAATACTTTTTAAAAATTTTAATAAAAATTATCTGTCTCTTTCTCTTCCTCTTCCACCAAATCGTCGGTCATCACGATCTAATGATCTTGAATTTCTGCCTCTTGTTTGCTCATTTTTAGTTCTTATTCTTTCTTCTCTTTCAATATCTTTATCATCTTCTGATATCTTTTCTAATAATTCATCTGTTCTATTAAGCTCTGAAATTTTTCTACTTTCGCTCTGACGAAATAATTCTTGAAGCCTAAATTTCTTACCTAAATCAATAACTTTTTTAATAATGTTTTCATTACATCTTATTCTTTCTTCAAATTTTTCTTTTTGTGATTTTTTCTTTTCTTTTTTCTTTTTTCTAAAAGCAATTATATATTCATATTCTGCTTGATCAATTTTTCCAGCTTTAAATAATGCTTCTATTTCTGAGTCTTCTAGTTCTAATAATTTTTTCTCTAATAACTCCTTTTTATCTCCATCAGAATTATTCAAACTTTCTATATTTTTATTAGCTCTTTTACTTCCTATTTTTCTACTTGCACCTTTTCCCATTTTTTATCACTTTCTTTATTTGTAATTATATTCACATACAATAAAATTATCATCTTCATAAATTTTATTATACCTTGAATCTTCAACAACATATAGATACTCTGCAGATTCTTTTTTTGTTATAAGATAAGTCATTTCATATTTATTCATTAAACTAGAAATTGTTAACTTATTAGATATCATATCCATATAATCATTAAAAACTGTAACACCTTTATTAAATTCTGTTGTATATAAATCACATCTAGAATCTAAAAATACTGGTATTCCTTTCCAAAGCAAGTAACTACCATAATCATATTCATTATATAATTTTATATTTTTATAGTCTAGATTGTTCTTAATATATTCTGCAGCTTTTACAGGATATACCTCTTCTGGAATATAGTCTTTAGGCAATTTATTTATAATATTAATAATACTATATATTAGTACAATTCCACAAACAATTATAAAAAGAAAATTCACATAAGAATCTATACGTTTGTTGTCTGTTTCAGCATTACTCTTGTTCTTGTTAATAAAGTCGTCGATCATTTTTACAATAATAGGACTACATAAGAAAATCATCAAGAAAACATTTCTTTTACTTGATAGCGCCATTATAAATAATCCTATAGTTAAAAGTCCATCTGATAATTTTATTTTTGAATCCGTAAACCCTAACATTGCTATAACTATTGCTGAAAAAGTAAAAAACTCAAGGTCAGTTATAGGCATTGTTGGTAAATGTTCATTAATATGTAATAGTGAATTTCCATGACTAGTTTTTAAATAATAAACAAAAGGAATATTTCCAATAGGAGTTATTAATGCTCCCAAAACAACAAATATCAATGGGATTATTATCCATTTAATTTTTTTATTTACTAAATAAACTATTTTTGTTTCTTTTTCAACTTCTAGATCTTTTTTTATTTCTTTTTCTATATCAATATCTTTTTTTAGTTTTTCGATTTCTTCTTTTTTTGCATTTATTTTTTCAAGTTTTTCTAACTTTTTAGTTTTTCTTTCAATCTCTCTTTTATTAAATTCTTTAACGTCATAATAACAAATGAATTGTTCACCTATATAAGGCAAGAATAATACCAAAACCATTATCCAAATTGTACTATGAACATTTGCAATTATGCATGAAACTGCAGTTAATCCCAAAATTGTAACTACATCTTTAAATTTGCTATTAGACTTTAAAAATCTTTCAATTAATAATATTTCAATTAATAATAATGGATATGAAATAATCTGTGCTCTTGCTGTGAAAACTATTCTTATCATATATGCTACAATCAAAGTTGAAACAAAAGCGATAAACCAATTAATCTTTTTCTTTAACATTATGCAGAATACTAATATCATAGATAAACTCGAAACAATGCATACAAACAAATATATACCATTTAATCCCCCAAAATTGTAAATATTAGCGTTTATTACATCAAATAACCAATGAGGATATCTATATTCTAAATTATTATGCCATGAAAAATGATCTAACCTATCTAATCCCCTGCTATTAATTGATTGACCTAAAGCAATAATATAAAATGTATCATTCTGAAATTCTTTAGGTACTATAGAAAAAACAAATAATATTATCAAAACTATAGCTACTATATATTTGATATTTTTTTTCATTAATAATTCCTTTCAAATATCAACTTTTATTTTAAATTACCTTGAAGCAAGTTATTTACCACAACTGAATTTGAAATATCTAGTTCAAGAAATGCATCATCTAAATATGTTTTTAATAGTTTCCTTTCTTCTTCAGAAATTGAATTCATATCTAGCTTTTCACCAGTTTTTAATACTAACCAATCAGAACCATCATAATAATAATTCTTAGTAATAACTTTTCCATTGTTAATTGCTATATAAGAATGTTTATTAAAAATACTAGTTCCCATTGAAAATGTATCTTCTAATCCACAAATTTGTGCAAATGTTGGTTTCATATCATTTTTACTTAAAGGTTCATCTATAACCATATTTTGAATTCCAGGAATTTTCATTCCGCAAAGCACATTAGAAAATTCAAATTGCATTACTGCATTATTGTAATCATTTTTATTATATCCTAAAAACTGTATTAAATCTTCATCATACATTTGCATTCCATAATGATCACCATAAACTAAAATAACAGTGTCATCATATAATCCTTTTTCTTTTAATAAATCTATAAAAATTCCAAATGCATAATCAGCATAATTTACAGCTTCTAGATAATTTCCTAATTCTGTTCCTGCCAAATCTCCAACATCAATTGAAACTTTAGAATACTTATCTTTTATTCCTGCAAGTTCAAATGGTTTATGGCTTGAAGCTGCAATTATATCATAGAAAACTGGTGTACCTTGCTCTTTGATAGCATCTTCAAAATAATTAATAGTTTGTTTATATAATAATTCATCTGATAAGTATGTTCTTATTAATTCAGAAGTATCTTCAAAATCTTCTAAAAATTTAACATTATCTATCGGAAGCTTTGAAGTAACATTTTTTCTATTCCAGAAATATGCATAATTTCCGTGTGCATACATAGTATAATATCCAGCATTCTTGAAATTTTTAAAAATGTTATCATATGTATTTCCATAATATTTACTAAATGCTTCACCATTTTCCAAAGGGAATAATGATGTAATTAAACTATGCTCAGAATCTGATGTTGTTGTATAGCAATTAGCATGCATATTTGTAAATTCTATATTTTCACTTAAAAATTTATTTAAATTTGGAGTAATCTCTTTTCCGTTTATTTTTTTATGAGTAACAAAATCTTGCACAGATTCAAGTTGTAAAACAATAACATTTTTTCCAGCAGCAATCCCATTAAATTCTTCATTAACTGGGTTTAACTGATTTTGTTCTTCTTTGAATTTATTATAGTCTTCTATCATATCTTCATATGAATCATATTTAGTATTTTTATTGTGAGTTATTGCATTTTTCACATCAACGAAATGATAACCATAAATAGTGCCATATCTAACTGAATTCTTTTTATTGTAAATATAACCAGTAACAAGTTCTAATGACTCAGGTATAAAATGATAATATGTAAATAAAATTCCAATGCAAAGTCCCATAATAAGAACAGGTTTAAACTTAAAATCTTTTACTTTATTTACTCTAACCTTTTTTAAAATAAGAGCTATAAATACAATTGGAAAATCTATAAAATAAAGAATTTGTCTAATATGTAAAAGTGATGGTATTGCTGCCATTATTTCATCTTTATATTGTAAATTACCAGCCTGCATTACAGAAATAATATTTGAAGCATATTCATAATATAGTTCATCTGCAAAAAGTAATGTACTTACAACTATATTTAATAAAACACCATATGCAAATCTGAACCTTGAATTCCTAAATAATAACATTGGTGCTATTAGAACAATTATAAAAAATGATGTTTGTCTAATATACCATGGCCAAATTCCTTCTCTATAAAAGACAGTATCCCAAGTGAAAAGCAATGTTTTTGCAAGAATTATTATAAAAACAAATATACAATAATATCTTGAACTAAAAATATTAGTAAATAATTCTTTTTTGTCCATTTCTTTTAACGTTTTAAATTTTGTTTTAATATTATTTCGTATTTTCCTAATTCTTAATTTTATTTTTCCTATGAAATTAACTTTTTCTAGTGCTTCTACATCTTCGTTAATTTTATTAGGATTATTACCTTTTTTTGACTTCATTCTTCATTCCTCATAAATAAAATTTCGTTTTTATTATATCACATATTGCATAAAAATGCAGTATAAAATTTTACAAATAGTTAAAAACTTACTTTACAATACTAATAGCTAATCCATCTCCCACTGTAGAAACTTGAGTCTCTAAATTTTCATTTTCTATAATATCTGCTAAGTATTCTCTTAAATGCCTTACAGCTGTACGTTGTTTATGTTTATTATAATCGCTTAATACATATCCTTTATATAAAACATTATCTGCAAAAATAATTGTTCCGTTTATGTGACATTCTTAAAGCTTCTTTTAAAAATACTGGATACTTACCTTTATTTGCATCAATAAATATCATATCGTATTTTCCTTTTAAAGTTGGCAATATTTCAACTGCATTACCCACAATAATATTTATACACTTTTCTAAGCCAATATTCTTTACATTTATTTTGGCCTCATTAGCTCTTTGTTCATCTAATTCTATTGTATCAATATGAACATTTTCATCTAAAATTCTTGCAAATTGACTCGCACTATAACCTACTGCAGTACCGATTTCTAAAATTTTTTTTGGTTTATATTGAGATAAATATTCTTCTATTACAGATAAAGTGTCATCCATAATAATAGGAATATGATTCTCTAAAGATTTTGTTTTTAATTGATTTAAAACATCTATATTCATACAAATTACCTTTCTTTAACAATGCAAAAAGGTATCTTGAATTAATCAAAGATACCCATTTATCTTATTTATTAATACTTCTTGCAGCTCTTTCTCTATCTTTATTGTTTAAAATTTTCTTTCTTAATCTAATTGATTTTGGTGTTACTTCAACTAATTCATCATCTTGAATAAACTCAATTGCTTTTTCCAAACTCATTTGGATTGGTGGAACTAAACGAAGTGCATCATCTGAACCAGATGCTCTAGTATTCGTTAAATGTTTTTCTTTACATACATTTATTGCTAAATCTTCATTTCTTGAATTAAGACCTACTATCATTCCTTCATAAACTTCAACACCAGGTCCTATAAACAAATCTCCTTTATCTTGTGCATTATATAAGCCATAAGTAATTGATTTTCCTGCTTCAAAAGCAACTATAGTTCCACGAGTTCTAGCCATTACTTCACCTTTAAATGGCTCATATCCATCAAACATATGGCTCATTATTCCGTTTCCTTTTGTATCTGTTAAGAATTCTGTTCTATATCCAATTAAACCTCTAGCAGGAATTTTGAATTCTATTTTAGTATGCCCAGCTTCTGCAGGCTCCATATTTATCATTTCGCCTTTTCTATTTCCGATTTTTTCAATAACAGTTCCAATACAATCATCTGGAACATTTACAACCAATCTTTCCATTGGTTCACATTTTTGTCCATCTATTTCTTTATATATAACTTTTGGACGTGATACTAAAAGCTCATAGCCTTCTCTTCTCATTGTTTCAATTAAAATTGATAAATGAAGTTCTCCTCTACCACATACGTCAAAACTATCACTTGACTCTGTTTCATTTACTCTTAAAGAAACATTTCTTTCAAGTTCTTTAAATAATCTATCTCTTAAATGTCTTGATGTAACAAATTGTCCTTCACGTCCGGCAAATGGTCCATCATTTACACTAAATGTCATTGATACTGTTGGTTCGTCTATATCAACAAAAGGTATTTTCTCTGGATTATTTAAGTCACAAATTGTATCACCTATATTAATATCAGTAACTCCAGAAAGAGCAACAATGTCGCCAGCGCCAGCCTTTTCAACTTCTATTCTTTTTAATCCTTCATATGTATACAATTTTGTAACTCTAGCGTTTTCTGTTTTGTCAGCTTTACAAATAGCAATTGGCATATTTAGTTCTAAATATCCTCTTTCAATTCTGCCTATTGCAATTCTTCCTACATAATCATCATATTCAATATTAGAAACAAGCATTTGAGCAGTTCCATCTAAATCACATTTAGGTGCTTTTATAGTTTCAATAATTGTGTCAAATAATGGCTTTAAATCTGTTCCAGGAGTTTTTAAATCTAATGATGCTGTTCCTTGTTTTCCTGAGGCATATACAACTGGAAAATCTAGTTGATCTTCTTCTGCATTTAATTCTATAAATAAATCTAAAACTTCATCAACTACTTTTTCTGGTCTTGCACCTGGTCTATCTATTTTATTAATAACAACAATTGGTTTTAAACCTAATGCTAATGACTTTTTCAAAACCTCTCTTGTTTGTGGCATTGCTCCTTCAAAAGCATCTACTAATAGCACAACACCATCTACCATTTTTAATACACGCTCTACTTCTCCGCCAAAATCAGCATGTCCTGGTGTATCTACTATATTAATCTTATAATCTCCATAATGAACAGCAGTATTTTTTGAAAGAATAGTTATTCCTCTTTCTTTTTCCAAATCATTTGAATCCATTACTCTTTCATCTACTTGTTCATTGCTTCTAAAAATACCGCTTTGTCTAAGCATTCCATCAACTAGTGTAGTTTTTCCATGATCTACGTGTGCAATTATTGCTACATTTCTAATTTTCTCGTTATTCATAATTTTCCTTCCTTATGGCATAAATTTAGTTTGAAATTATATTTCAAACTAATTTACAATCTCTTAAATTTTAACTATGATATTATATATCAAAAAATATACAATGTCAACACTTTAAGAGGTTTTGATATAATAAAAATGCAAATATTCGAATTATTCAAATATTTGCATCTTAAACTATCTTTGGGCCACATAATACCAAACTGCTGCAACTATTATTATTGTAATAACAGCAATTATTATCCATGCCCAAGTTGTGCCAGACATTCCTGTAGTATTATTATCATTTGTTATTGAATCTGCTGATCCATAATTTCCTGTTGTTCCAGCGACTGCTCTATTTTCTGTGTTATTTCCATCTACCATGTCTTCTATTCCATTTCCAATGTTATCCACACCGTTTTGTATTGATGATCCAACATTTTCCGCTCCGTTTTTTATATCTTGTCCAGCATCTTGCACTTCGTTTTTAGCTCTAGTCATAACATCGCTATCAACTAAATTATCAACATTTCTTCTTGTCTTATCCATAGATGATGTAATTTCATTTCCAATTGTTGTTTTATCTGTATTGGTATTTGCAAATACTATGCCCATACCCAAAAATGCTATAACTAAGGCAACTATTAATGCATAAAAAAGCTTCTTAGTCATGTCATCCTCCCATATAAATAAATAGAATGTAAAACAAATTTACATTCTATTTTTATTATTGATTATTTTTTTATTTATATCCTTGAAAATAATTACAAAATACCAAAAGCATTATTTTACTAGAATGGTACTAAAATTAGTATAATTAACCATACCTAATTTTCCATTAATTGCTCTTTTAATAAATTTAATTTTACAATAATCTACAGAAACTACAGAAGAATTTTTTCCTTTACTATTCTCTTTAGCAAGTTTGGCACATTCATAAATTACATTTTCTGGAATTTCTTCTTGACCATTAGTTATTAGCACTACATGACTTCCATGAATTTTTTGAGTATGAAACCATAAATCTTCTCTATTGGCTAACTTAAATGTAATATAATCATTTTGACTATTATTTTTTCCAACATAAACTTGAAATCCATCTATTTCTATTGGTCTTACTTTTTCATTATTAGATTTCTTTTTTGAATTATCATTCTGATTATTTTCTTTTTTCGAAGAAAAGTTTTCTGAAACCTCTTCATATATATCGTCAATGTCATCCATCGTTTTACAATTTTCTAAAGAATAAATAACACTTTCGATATAATCTATTTCTCTTTCTGCTTCTTTCTTCTGAGCTGAACAAATTTCAAAAGTATTTTTTAATTTGTTATATTTTTTATAAATTCTTTCTACGTTTTTACTCAAACTATATCTATTATCAAGTTTTATAGTTATTTGTTTATTATCATAATAATTTAAAACCGTTAATTCCTCAAGTTTTAAATTATTGTCATAATTGTATAAGTTAGCAGTTAATAATTCTCCATAAAGCTTATATTTTTCCATATCATCACATTCTTTAAGTTTTTGATTAATATTTTCTAATTTTTTATAAACCTTTTTTAAATTATTACTTATAACTTTTAACAAATTGTTTTTACTATTATTAAATAGATTTCTTTGTTCTTTATCAAAATAATATTCATCAATAAAATCATTAATTGAAGTGTTTGAAGCATTGTTTGAAGAAACAATAGTAAAATCTTTTTCTAACAAAACTGCTTGAATATAATTTGTATCTATTTTTTCAAAAAAGTCTTTTAAATAATTATATATTTTTTCCAAATCACTTTCTTGATAACTAATATCATTAATACTCAAAATTTCTAAAGTTTTTAAAACAAAAGATTTACTAAATCCAATAAATATATCTGGAAGTTTACTTGATAGCTTTTCTTCTCCATTTTCAACTATTAATTCCATAAACTCATCATAATTTTCAAGTTCAAGAAAACTTGTTTTTTGGATAGGAGCAAATTCAAACACATGAGAAGGAAGTAATTCTCTTTTTTCACCATCATAATGTTTTAATGTATCTATGATAACATTTTTTTCATTGGTTAAAATAACATTACTTTGTCTACTCATAATTTCTACATAAAGTTTTCTTTTTACTAAATCATTAAGCTCATTATATGTCTCAAATTTAATTTCAACAGTACGTTCCAAATCATAATTGCTTATTTCTATTATTCTACTTCCAGTCAAATATTTTCTAAGAAGCATACAAAAATTATACGCATTTTGTGGATTTGGTTTTAAATGCTTTGTTAAATGAATCCTACACAAATCTGAAGAGCTATTTATCAATAAATTATACTTTTCTTGTGTTTCACTACTATATACTTCTATTATTATTTCATTTTTAGTTGGTTGAAAAATTTTATTAACTTTAGAACCGTTTAAAATATTGTTTAATTCACTTACAACAGCCTTTGTTGTAACTCCGTCAAATGCCATTAATGTCTTCCTTTCTTTTTAGAAAATTGTTTATAAAGATTCAACTATTTTTTTTGTATCTCTTGCTATTACTAATTCCTCATTTGTTGGAATAATAAATGTTCTAATTTTTGCATCATTAGAAGATATTTCTATTTGTTCTCCTCTAATATTATTCTTTTCTGAATCAATTTTTACACCCATCCATTCTAAATGTTCACATATTCTTTTTCTAATTGTAATTTGATTTTCTCCAATTCCTCCAGTAAACACTAAAGCATCTAATCCATTTAAAGAAACAGCATATTTAGCAACAAATTCTGCTATTTTCTTAACAAATATTTCTACAGCAACTTTAGCTTTAGACTGATCTCCACTATTTGAAGCTGCCTCAATTTCTCTAAAATCTGGATTTAATCCTGTAATTCCTGCTAGTCCAGATTTTTTATTTAAAATAATATTCATATCTTTTGGAGAAATATTTTCTCTTTCCATTATTTCTGTAACAACAGATGGATCTAGATCTCCACATCTTGTAACCATAGGAATTCCTGCAACAGGAGATAGTCCCATTGAAGTATCAATACTTTTTCCTCCTTTAATCGCACAAATAGATGCTCCTTGTCCTAAATGACAAGTTACAATTCTTAAGTCTTTTTCTGAATCTCCATACATTTGCGCACAAATTTTTGATACAAATTGATGTGATGTTCCATGAAATCCATATTTTCTTATTTTATATTTTTCATAATATTCTATTGGAACTGGAAACAAATAATTTTCCTCAGGCATAGTTTGATGAAATGCTGTATCAAAAGTAACAACCATTGGAATTCCTGGCATTGCAACTCGACAAGCCTTTATTCCCAAAACAGCTGCTGGATTATGCAATGGTGCTAATGGAATTAAGTCTTCTATTTGTTTAATAACTTCATCTGTAACTAATACTGATTTATCAAATATATCCCCACCATGGGCAATTCTATGGCCTACAGCATTTATTTCTGATAATTCTTTTATTACCCCATAATCTTTATGAGTTAATTGCTCTAATACGATTTTTAAAGCCTCTTCATGATTTAGTGTTGGTATATTTAGTACATATTTTTCTCCATTTACTTTATGAGTAATAAAGGCTTCTTTCTCACCTATTCTTTCAAAATTTCCTTTTGCTAAAAGTTTTTCTGTTTCCATATCTATTAATTGATATTTAAGTGAAGAACTTCCACAATTAACTACTAATACTTTCATTTTATATTTCCTCCTATAAACAAAGCTTTGTTACTCATATTAAATTTGTTGTGCTTGAACCGCTGTTATTGCAATAACACCAGCTATGTCTTCTGCAGAGCAACCTCTTGACAAATCATTAACAGGTTTTGCAATTCCTTGACAAATTGGTCCATATGCTTCAGCTTTTGCCAATCTTTGAACTAATTTATATCCAATATTTCCAGCATTCAAATCTGGAAATATTAATGTATTTGCATTTCCTTCAATTGAACTATTTGGAGCCTTACTTTTAGCAACTTGTGGAACAATTGCAGCATCTAATTGAAGTTCTCCATCTACTAATAATTCTGGATTTTGTTCTTTAACCAATCTAGTCGCTTCAACCACTTTTTCAGTAAGTTCTGATTTTGCACTTCCATATGTTGAATAAGAAAGCATAGCAACTTTAGCTTTTCTTCCAACTAAACTTTCGAAGCTATTTGCAGAACATCTAGCAATTTCTGCAAGTTCTTCTGCATTAGGATTTGCATTTAATCCGCTATCTCCAAAAATAAATACTCCTTCTTCCCCATATTGACAATTTGGAACACACATTACAAAAAATGCTGAAACAAGTTTTGTTCCTGGTGCTGTCTTCAAAATTTGTAATGCTGGACGAAGAGTATCTGCTGTAGAATGAATAGCTCCAGATACCAATCCATCTGCATCTTCACATTTAACCATCATCATTCCAAAGTATACTTCATCATTAACTAATTCTTCTGCTTGTTCTTTTGTCATACCTTTAGCTTGTCTTAATTCAAATAATTTATTAGCATATTCTTCTCTTTTTTGTGAAGTTTTTGGATTTATTATTCTCACATTTGATAAATCTACATTATTTTCTGTAGCCATTTGATTTATAGTTTCTTCATTTCCTACTAAAATAATATTTGCATATCCTTCTTTTAAAGCAATTTCAGCAGCCTTTATTGTTCTCAAATCACTTGCTTCTGGAAGCACTATAGTTTTAATGTTCCTTCTTGCTTTTTCTTTCATTTCTCCTATAAAATTCATATAAAAATTTCCTCCTTAAATTGTTTAAATTTCTATATTTTTTCCTTAGCCATTATATATAAAGTTTTATTTAAAGTCAATGAAAAATAAAATCATTCAAATTTTATAAATATTTTATGATAACAAAAAAATAGATATGTAATTCTTAAAAATCCTTGTAGTCGAATGTTAAGAAAGCAAAAATAATAAATTATTATCGCTTTCTATAAATTCTCCATTCGTGCTTGCGCTTGATTGCTCCCGCGTTTTTTTTAAATTACATATCCATTTTTTTATAATTCTATACTAATATTAATTAAAAATATTATACAAATTTTTCATTGTTTTGAATGATTTTCTTCATAGCATTTATATATAATTTCATCTTTTTCTTTATCTGTTAATTCTCTATTTAGGGTTTTTATTTGAATTTGCATTAAGCCAATTGCTTTTTCTAAAGATTTATCTAAATTTTTAGAAGAAAATAATTGTCTACTAATGAACATTTCTTTTTCAATTTTTTCTTCACGAGTTGCAAATACATATAATGATATTGCTACTCCTAAAATTGTTCCTAAAACAAAATATTGTAAGGTTCCCATAAATTTTAAATTTTCTCCTTTTTTAAAATTGCCGAGAACTATAATAGCACATTATTTTTTATTTGTCTATACCTATTATATTTTTTATTACTTCACCAGCTATAATAAGGCCTGCAACTGATGGTACAAAAGAAATACTTCCTGGAACTCTGCTGTTTTCAAGCTTTATTGGTTCTTCTTTTGAGTAAAGAACTTTTAAACTATCAATATTTCTTGCTCTTAATTCTTTTCTAACAACTTTGGCTAAAGGACAAATGCTCGTTTTATAAATATCAGTTATTTCAAACTTAGTTGGATCTAATTTATTTCCTGTACCCATTGCAGAAATAATTGGTATTCCCATTTCTTTACACCTTACCACAAGTTCTATTTTTGCAGTAACAGTATCAATACAGTCAATAACGTAATCTATATCCTCAGTAATGATTTTGGTTTTAGAATCTGGCATAAAAAATTCTTGAAATACTACTACATTAACGTCTGGATTTATTTCTAATATTCTTTCTTTTGCAACTTCAACTTTAGGTTTACCAATAGTTTTTCTTGTTGCTATAATTTGACGATTAAGATTTGTTATATCAACTTCATCATTATCAACTAAAATAAAGTTTCCTATTCCTGCTCTTACTAATCCTTCTACCACAAAAGAACCAACTCCGCCAAGTCCAAATACTGCAACTTTAGATTTATTCAATTTCTCAACATTTTCTTTACCTATAATTAAAGCTTCTCTTTCAAACTGTTCTAACATTTTACTCTCCTACAATACCTAAAATAACAACACCAATTAATGCCATTATTACGGCAAAGTATTGTTTTTTAGTTAACTTCTCTTTTAAAAATATTCTTGATAAAATAACAGATATTACAGACATAAATGACATTATAGAAACTGCCACAATGTCATTTCCTGAAAATGAATAAACATAAAATGCCTGTCCTAATGTTTCAAACACACCAGTTAAAATTCTATACTTTTCTTCTTTAAATATAATTTTTTCTTTTTTTATTTTTAAAAAGATAAATAATATTATAGCTGTTATTAAAAATGATAATTCATATGCAATATTGGCAACATCTTCAATATTAGATTCTGTAACAAATTTTAATGGGCTTATTTCTATATCTAAATAAAATACATCTAAAAATGTTCCTACACCATCTAAAAGTGCATAAGAAAGTGCCATTATAAATCCAACTATTAGCATCTTTTTGGTTACATCTTTTGGTATATCATTTTCGTCTCTTGTTTCAAACGCAGCAAGAAGTACAACACCAACTGTTAGCAAAACCATTGCAAAGCCTGCTATTCCACCTATTCTTTCTCCTAATATAAAAAAGCAAAGAGCTGCTGTTATTACACTAGAAAATTCTTCTACAACAGAAGAAACTGAATTTTCAATAAATCTTACCCCATAAGATGCAAGCACCATTGACATCATATATAAGAAAAATACAGGAAAATAATATATTAAATTTATAGGATGAAATTCAACTTTCTTAATAACTAGCACAACAAATGCATGAATTCCCATTGCTATTCCTATAAAAATTGCTGTTCTTAAATGAGTATATTTTGTTTTTCTTTCTGCTCCTAATTTATAAAATACTTCTGCAACACCCCAAAAAAGTGTTGTAAGAATTGTAAACACTAACCACATATATTTTTCCTACTTTCTTAGCATATTTTGTATTGCAATCATTATTCCTAATTTTCCATATTCATAAGTTATTCCACCTTGCATATATGCAACAAATGGTTCAACTAATGGTCCATCACATGATAGTTCTATCGTTGAGCCTGGTGTAAAACTTCCATCTGCCATTATTTCTTTATGAGGATATCCTGGAGTAACATCAGCTACTGGATCTACAAATGATTCTACTGGCATTCCCATCTGTAAGCCTTTACAAAATTTTGTTAAATTTTCTTCTGTTTCTAATTCTATTGTTTGAATTATATCTGTTCTATGCTCATTATATCTTGGGCTTACATTTTTAAATCCTAACTTTTCAAGCATTAAACTTGCGAAAGTCATAGATTTTAGACTTGATCTAACTGCATTTGGTGCCATATATAATCCTTTATAAAAATTCAATAATTGATTAAAATTTGCTCCCATATCTTTTCCTATTGTTGGAGCTGTTAAGCATTCTGCAACACTTTCAACCAAATCTTTTCTTCCAGCAACATATCCACCAGATGTAGCAATTCCACCTCCAAGGTTTTTAATTAATGATCCTACTATAATATCTGCTCCAACATCTGTTGGCTCTTTGCTTTCTACTAATTCTCCATAACAATTATCAACCATAATAATTACATCATTATCTACCTGTCTAATTGCTTTAATTACTTTTTCAATTTTATCAATACAAATGCTTTTTCTAGCAGAATATCCAATTGAACGTTGAATTTCAACTAGTTTTACTGGACTTTCTTTTAATCTTTGACAAATTTTTTCTGTATCAAAATCATTATCAATTAAATCTATTTGCTCATATTTTATGCCATGTTTTATTAATGAATTTTTACTATCACCAATAATTCCAATAACACTTCTTAATGTATCATATGGCTCTCCAGAGATACTTATCATTGTATCACCATACTTTAAAAGCCCAAACAAAGTTAAAGAAAGAGCATGTGTTCCGCTCATTATTTGAGGTCTTACTAATGCATCTTCTGCACCTAGTACTTGACTATAAATTTTTTCTAACTTTTCTCTGCCTCCATCATAATAGCCATATCCGGTAACTTCTATAAAATCTGTTCCACTTACTTTATTATCTTGAAATGCTTTTAAAACTTTTGAAGTTGCCTTCATACAATTTTGGTCTATTTGTTTGAAAATAGGTTCTAACTCTTTTTCAGTTTCTTCTGCCATTTTAATTAATTCGTCACTTATTCCAAATTCTTTATACATTGTTTTTTTTCATATAATAAATATATGCCTTTCTTTTTATATTCAAAAATAAAAAAGCAAACAATAAGCCGGGTTCTGTTTGAATAGTCATTTATCTAGGATGCATATTGCTATACACCTCAAGCCGTACATGTACTAACTAGATAAAGCGAGCAGCTTTTTACAATCTATATATACAAGACGTTGCTCCAGATAGGGTTTACACTGACAGAATATATCGCTATATTCCCGGTGAGCTCTTACCTCGCCTTTTCACCTTTACACTTACGCAAAAAACTTCACGCAAATGCTGTTATTTTCTGTTGCACTTTCCCTAGGGTCACCCCCGCTTGACGTTATCAAGTATCATTGCTCTATGGAGCCCGGACTTTCCTCTCGCAAAACCTTTCGATTTTTGCCAGCGACTATTTTGTTTACTTTATGTATACTATTTTAACATTTAAACCAATTTTAGTCAACTAAAATAAAATAATCCGCAAAGAGTGTTTTTTCTCTTACGGATTATTCTTTAATTTATTTAAAAATATCATAATAATTTTTAAATGTATATCCTTCATTTTTATAATGTTCAATTATTTCTGGTAAAGCATCTGCAGTTGTTTGCTTATCATTTGCATCATGCATTAAAACAACTAAACTATCCCAACCATCTGCAGTTTGATATAATCTATTTAATAATTGCTCTTTTGTTCTTGCTCCTCCTTCTGCATCCCCTGTTAAACAATTCCAATTAGTTGAAGCAATTCCATTATTGGTTAATAATTGTTTAGCTTCTGATTTTAATGAATCATATGGTCCTCCACTAGATCCTCCAGGAAATCTAAACAAATAACTATGATAATCAGAATTACCAAGTGCATTTTGTATAGCCTCTTCTGTACTATTATACTCATCCACAACAGATTGAACTGAACTATATATTTGTGAATAAGTATGAGAATATCCATGATTTGCAATATAATGTCCTGCTTCAAATTCTTGTCTTACTAACTCTGGATAAAGCTCTACTCTACTTCCCAAAACAAAAAATGTTGCTGGAACATTATAATTATCCAAAATATCTAATATTTGAGGTGTAATATTAGGTGATGGTCCATCATCAAAAGTTAAATAAATATTTTTTTCATGACCTGTTTGAGCTTGTTTTACTAATTGAATAGAATCTTCATTATATACAGGAAGCTTTCCGTTAGCACTAGTATTATTAATTGCTGAAGAATTGTGTGAAGTTTTATTCTCTTTTTCATTTTTTTCTTCTTTTTTTGCCATATTTTGTTCTTGCTTGCTATCTACATTTTGCTCTGTATCTTGTTCTTCATTATTATTTACATTTTCATCAACAGTTTCATTTAATTTTGTTTCATTATCTTTATTAACATTATTATCTAAATTTACATCTTTAACTTCTGAAACTTTTTTAATTTGTAAATCTTTATTTTCTTCCTTTTTATGGGATTTATTAGTCAATATTGCACTTAAAAAAATTATTATAAATGCAAATACAAATACAGCAATTGTTAGAATAACTTTTTTAACATTTAAATGTCTGTTCTCCATTTTCCTAATACCTCTTTTACTTTATTATTTAAAATATCTTAATAACACATTTGAAACCTCATCAAATGATGTATTATTAGTACATACAATATCAAATTTATTTTTGAAAAATTCTAAATTTTCTTCTATTTTATTATCAAGAAAACCAATCGTAATTGTTCTATTTAAATCTTCTGGGCTTACCATATTAATATCACTTAGAACATCTCCAAAAAGAATAATATAATCTTTATTTTCAACTAGTTTTCCATATTTTTTAAGCAATTCTTTAGAGTTTTTATTCATTGTATGTATAATTTCATCTAAAATTCCTTTTGCTTTTCCATCTTTAAAAACTAAAAAATTACTATAAATATGCATATTGTCTAGGAACAAATTATTATGTTTTAATATTTGAATAATAACATTTCCAATTCCAGCTGATAGTATTAATACTGGAATGTTTTGATCATCCATTTTTTTGAAAAAATCTTTAGCTCCATCGCGAAGTTTAAAAATATCTGTATTAACAGTATCTTCTATTTCAAATTCTTCAACTCCGTATTTTATTAATAGTCTAAGAGTTTCTAAATACCACTCATACATTATTTCAAATTTTTTATCATGATCAATAGTATTATCTATTTCTATTGGACGATATTTTGAATATAATTCATTTTCTTCTTTTGTAAGCTCTTCTGAATTTTTTTTATTGATTTTCCAACTTCCTGGTGATTTTCCTGATGTAATTGTCTGATCAAAATCACTTACAATATAATAATTATTTTTATTTAATTTTATTTTATCTAGTTTTTCAGAGTTGCAAATATATATCATTTTGCTTCCTTTCATAAAAATCAAATCATATTTTTCATATTATAAATTCCAGCATCTTTATTTACAATATACTTAGCAGCTTTTATAGCTCCGTTCTGCAAATACTCCTCTTGAAGTAACAGTATGTTTCACCTCGAAACTTTCATCATTTCCAAAGAAAATTACGCTATGAGTACCACTTTCTGTTCCACCTCTAATTGAATGAATCCCAATTTCATTATCAGTTCTTTTTTCTCGTTTACTATGTCTATTATACTCATAATTCATTTTATTATCTAATGCATTATTAATACTATCTGCTAGCATCAATGCTGTTCCACTTGGACTATCAATTTTTCTTCTATGATGTGTTTCAACTATTTCAATATCTGTTCCTTCTAAAAGTTTAGCAAGTTCTGCAACTACTTTATTCATAACACTTACAGAATAGCTCATATTATATGATTGAAAAACAGGAATAAACCTTCCATATTCTTTTACTTTTTCCAATTCCTCTTTAGAAAAACCGGTAGTTGCTAATACTATTGGAATTTTATTTTCTTTTGCAAATTCTAAGATTTTGAAGCTTGCTTCTGGTATAGAAAAATCTATAATTACATCTGGCATTTCTCCTTTTATTTCGTTTGTGTCTGTATAGACAGGAAAAAAATTATCTCCAGTATCTTTAATATCTACTCCACCAAATACTTCTATTCCTTCAATTACTCTAGCTTTTTTAGCTACTTCTTGACCCATTTTTCCATTGCAACCATTAATTAAAACTCTAATAGTATTCATAGTTTCCTCCATTCTTATAATATATCTAATTTTTCCATTTCTATTCTTAATAGTTCTTCTTTATTTTTACTCATTGGAATTAATGGAAGCCTTGGCTCTCCAAAATTATATCCCATTAAATTTAATGCAGTTTTAACAGGGATTGGGTTTACTTCAGAAAATAATGCTTTTATTAATCTTAAAGATTTTAATTGCATTTTTCTGCTCTCTTCTATTTGACCATTTAAAAATTTATTTGCGATTTCATGAGTATATTTTGGCATAATATTTGATAAAACAGATATTACTCCAATTCCACCTAAAGACATAATTGGGACTATTTGATCATCATTTCCTGAATATATTTGTAAATTATCCCCACAAAGCTCAGCTATTTCTGCTATTTGAGAGATATTTCCACTTGCTTCTTTTATAGCTACAATGTTTTCTATCTCTGATAATTTTTTACAAGTATCTGGTAAAATGTTTACTCCAGTTCTACTTGGAACACTATATAAAATAATTGGTAAATTTGTATTTTCTGCAATTGCTTTATAATGAGCAACTAATCCATCTTGTGTTGTTTTATTATAATAAGGAGTTACAACTAAGGCTGCATCTACTCCAACACTTTCTGCATATTTTGTCATTTCAATTGCACTTTGTGTGCAATTACTTCCAGTTCCTGCAATTACTGGAACTCTACCATTAACTTTTTGAACAACAAACTTAATTGTTTCTTTTTTTTCATCTGTAGTCATTGTTGAAGCTTCACCAGTTGTTCCACATACAATTAAGCTATCAATTTCTTCTGCTATCTGACTTTCAATAAGTTTACCAAATTCTTCAAAATTAACTCCATCTTTTGTAAATGGCGTTGAAAGCGCCGTTCCACATCCTTTAAATATTATTTTTTTCATGGTTAAACACCAACCTTTTAAGTTTTAAATTTTATTTTTAAAACAAAAATACAAGTAAAATATAATTATATTTTTACTTGTATTATTATATGTTATTGCACTTTAAAAATCAATTCATTTTTTCAAAAAAGAATTCATTTTTTGGTTTAACGAAATTTGTTTTTTATGTTAAGTAACCATTTTATTAGTTATTATATACAACTTAAAATCAATTTTGACTTATTTCTCTTCTCTTCCATACATGTGCTCTTCTACTGCAGACCTTATATCAGCTAGTGTGATGCCTGCTCTTCTCATATTCATAAATTTATCTAATTTACATCCTTTTACCACATTAGCACCTTCTTCTGTTAATCCACTATTATCTAGGCCGTCTAAAAAATCTTTTATTCCATTATTTGCACCATTTCCCATGTGTTCAGATATTAAATCCTTAATTGCTTTCATTTTTTGAATATGACAGTCAAAATCTTCATTAATTTCTTGAGTATTCCTAGGATCTGGAACCAAAAGATCTCTTAACGCTAAAAATAAAACCCCACAATAAATGCCTTTTTGTTCCACTATTCTTTCTACGAAAATTTTTTCTGCATCTTCTATTTTCCTGCTACCAATGGAGGCACTGCAACCATTTCTTCCAATCGTAGCAGTTAAAGTAGATCTATATGGAACATCTTTAATATCTTCCATTATTTTATGAATCATATCTATATAGCTACTAATACCATTTATATCACAATACTCTTCATACGAAACTTCACTATCCATACCTTCTGGATCTTGATACCATTGTTCTTTCATATTATGTTTAATTGAGTCTTCAACACATTTTATATAACTAGCCTGTTCTGAGGAATAACTAACCTCTAAAGAATCACCTGTTTCAGAATGTTTAACTATATCTTCAATTCTAACACCTGTAACTCGTTGAGATTCAGGAGTGTCACCATCTCTTAAATACATTGATTCTCTTATAATATTTTTCAGCATTTCTTCTGATAATTCTATTCCTTTTTCATGTGCAATTGCTAAAGCTTGTTTTCTTAGTTTCTCATTTACTTCATTTTCTATTTCTCCACTCATTATTCATTTCCTCCTTTTATCAACAAGTTTGAGTTAAAATCTCTTAAAAACAGTCTTTTTATGATCTTTGGGGTTCTTTGTATTATTTTATATAATTGTTGATTATTTTCCTTTAACTTCTTTATCTCGTTATCCTTTTCTTCTAATAATTGTTGATATTGTACTATTATTTCTTTTGCTTTTGGTATTTTATCGTTCTCAATTCTTAGTCTTTCTACTAAGTCTTTTAATCGAATGTTTTCTAAATTAACGTCACTATTATCGCTTTGTGCCATTTGTCTTGAAGGATGCTTGTTTTCTAAATTATTTGCTTTATCCTCATCTATCTGTTTTAAAATCTTTTCTAAAAAATTATATGTAGAATCATCAATATTTTGTTTTTCTAATGGAATGCTCGGATCAATTACAATATTGCTGTCAAATTCAAAATTCTTTTCTATATAATCTATAGTTTCTTTTGGTATTAATTTATATTCTTCTATGGGCAAGCAATCCAAAATTAATTTTACTTGATATAAGCTTTTTCCTCTTGCTAACACTTTTTTAATTTCTCCTTTCTATCATATCCATCTAATACTAAGCTTTTAGTACAAAATTAGTTTATACATATCTTATGTTATTGTCGTCAACTGTTTTAAATAAAAATATTACATTTCACGCTACTTTTGATAATAAGTCTTCCTATTTTTCAGTTTTCATAATTTTTCATCCATTCCATTACTATATCTAATTTATAAAAATATTATATTTATTTTATATTATCATATCAATAGTAATATATCAATTTATTAAATATATTTGTAAAGTAAAAATTATATAAATGTAACATTTTCAAAAACTTCACTTTTTATGTAAATCGTAGTACATCAATATTATATTCTTATTTCAAATGCCTTTGAAAAACAAATTTTTCGAAGGCATAGTCCTCCGAATGCTACCAGGAGGGAAAACTAAATGAGATCTAAAATTTTCAGAAGAAACAATATTTTTAATATCAAAAAAATAATTTTTTTATCATCACATTTTTTTATTGCAGTCATAACACTATACATTTTTATTTCATTATCTTTTTTGGCATTCCTTCCTAAAGAGTAATATCCTATAACTGCCACTATAACTGATACTTAATATGAAAATGGAAATTTTTTTCAGATGATAATAATTCAAGAAATCCACAGTATCTTGTAACTGTAGAATATGATAGAATTGAAGCAACGTTTGATGACCCTAAGCTGTATTTTAAGGTAAACATTAGTAATAAAATTCAGGTAACATGTTATAAATATTACTTAGAAAGTTGGATGGCAAAAAGAGATTTTTATTGCTAGAAGGACTCTTAATGCAGGATATTTATGAGACGATTTATTTTACTGTTTATCGTTACTTTTCTAAATATTAATCTTGTTGCTTGACAAAATTTTGAACAAGAAAAAATTAAAGTAACAGTTACCGTTACTGAAGTGCAATTTGTAAACTCACACTTAAAACCTACACATACATATAATTTTTCAACAAGCCAAACTGAGATTAAATTAAAATAAGAACCCGAAAAATATTATGTTACAATTACATATTAAAATTCACATGGAACTATTTCACATAGATTTGATAATAAGAATCTTTTAAATCTGTAAGTGAAGGTAAAAAATTTAAATGTTACTTTACGAATACTATGACGAAGAAGGAAATCTAGTATATCGTGCTCTTAACCTAAATTGATTTTTCTGCTTCTCTTAATATTAGATTTTCTATTCTTTTTAACACATTAAATCGAAAATTAAAAGCAAGAAAATGATTAATTTCTTGTTCTTAACTCTTTTTTCATTTTGGTGGAGATGAGCGGAGTTGAACCGCTGTCCGAAATTTCTTTCAAATAACTTTCTCCGAGTGCAGTTTGTGTAAATATTTTTCTAAATCTCGCACACAAACAATCTTGATTTAGATAATCTCTTTAAAATCCCACAAGTATCAAGAGAAACTACTTGCTTCGTTTCCTGCTGTTATAACGCTCTATCTTAAACCGCAGGTCGTAAAAGTAGAACGACGCCGCAATTAGGCAGCGTATGCTAATTCATTATTATCAGCGTTTATTTTTAAATGGATCTTTTAAAGTGAAATCTTCTATCCAACCACTACTCGCTTATCATTCTTCTAAAATCCCGTCGAATCCAATACATCCCCATATTTAGAATACATTTATATTATAATATACAAATATCAAAATATCAAGTTTTCTACTCTTATTTTATTAAGTAATTTATGGATTTTATTTTTTACTTTATTATTTTTTTCTTTATGATATAATAGAATAAAATTGTTTTTGGGATGTTTTTTAAAGATGTCCACAAAAATGTCTAAAAATAAAACTAGAAAGGAGTGTATGATTTTTTCATACAAATTTATATATGAAAATTGGTTTTTATGCTGGAAGCTTTGATCCTTTTACAAATGGTCATTTACATGTTATTAAAATTGCTAGTCAAATATTTGATAAAGTAATTGTTGGAATTGGTATTAATTCGCTAAAAGAACGTAGGTTTAATCAAGAACTTATGAAAGAAGCAATTCAAAAAGTTTTAATTTCTAACAATTTAAACAATGTTGAAGTTATTTGTTATTCTAAACTATCAGTAGATGCTGCTCAAGAGCACAATGCGAATTTCTTGATAAGAGGAATTAGGAACGGTATGGATTATGATTATGAAGAAAATGTTGCATTAATAAATGAAGAAATATCTTCCTTAGATACCATTTATATTAGAGCTGGCAAACTTGGTGCTATAAGTTCAAGTATGGTAATGGATCTTCTACAATATGGAAGAAACATTTCAAATTTAGTACCAAAAGAAATACTTGATGTTATATCTAAATAGTGTAAAAAGAAAAAACTTTAAATTTATTTTAAGTTTTTTCTTTTTTTGCTTTACGTTATTAAAAAACCGTGCTATAATATGGATGTTTATTGCTCAGCCGAGTGATAACATCGCAATATCCAATGCTGTAGCAGAAAGGAGCGAACGCAAAAATGTACAGAGATTTCATTCCGTATCTCTACAGCGAACATTCAGTGCCGGAGATTATTAAGTCCTATGCCACACCATTGCTAATAAGCCAAAATCCTTTGGAACGGCATCGTGCAACATGTTTACTTAACTATCTGTCAACAATTTCAGATAGAGAATTCTTGTTGCAACTTCAAGAATTGTTTAATAAATTGAACATTGAAATTCGAAGAAGATATCCTCAAGTACCATTTTCGTTTTCGGGGCGTATCAAATCACTTTTCAGTGTAATTTATAAACTTGAAAAACTTGAGAATGCTGCCATAGAATCTGGTAAGTCATGGGAAATTAAAAATCCTTTTGCAAGAATTCATGATTTCTTTGCATTTAGACTGATTTTAGAGGACGTTACTCCTGCAGAGCTTATTGTTGAATTATACAAAATAGCCAATTTTTTAATTGATTATTTTGTAGAAAGTGGCTTTGAACTCTTTCAGTGTGACCCTCTTATCGGCACAGGAACTATTTCTCAAAATGACCCAAGAATTTATGTACCAAAAGAATCATTTTTAAATCCCAAATATGTTCCTTATGTAAAAGACTATGTAGTAAACCCCAAAAAGGAAGGCTATCAGAGTTTGCATATAGTTTTCAGGGAGCCTTTTTCTCAAAGACTTTTTGAAGTTCAAATAAGAACAAGGTCTATGGAACTCATTGCAGATACTGTAGCAGCACATAGCCAATACAAAGAACAAGAATATGGAAAACCTTTGAATATTGAAAGTGAGATTGAATTCTCAAAGATTCATATTAGAGGTTTTAGAGTGATTCAGTATATAAAGGAAGAAAATGGTGTAAAGACTTTAATAACCAAAATTCATGATCAAACTGGGCTTAAAAACCCAATTGATATCATGAAGCTCTGGTTAGGACAACATAGTCTCCAATACTGAAAAGTTCCTGTATAGCCCTCTCGGGCTATACAGGAACTTACTTTTTATTTAATAACTTTCAATAAATAATGCTTTTACAATATAAGGTAAAATATCTTTTAGACTATACCATCCTGAAGCTTTTTCTGTTCCATCTTTTCCATTTGGATTAGATAAGTATACCAAACCATTTTCATTTATATCTAATAAAACCATATAATGAGAAGCTGTTGTCCATTTATTTGCTTTTTTATTATCTACACAAATAATTATCGGCCTATTAGTTCTTAACCAATCCATTATATAAGCTTTTGATATATAACTTCCATGAAAATAAAAATCTGTACATTTAAAGCCTAATTTTCTTAATTCTTTTGCCATATCTTCCCCATCTAAATGAGGATAATAATCTTCTCTTAAATCTTCAGGAGTAACCTTTAAACCATATCCACTTGCCACTATAGCCATAGAAGTAATTCCACATCCATTTTCAGACATAGTTCCACCCCAATATGGTTCATCACTCCAAGATGCTTCTTGATTTTGTTTATATTCAATATAAGTCTTTTGATTTTCTGCATTTAAAGTAGTAAAAGTGGTTGTATAACCATCAGCATCTTCTATTAAGGTTTGTCCTTCTATTAAATTTTTTTGTGAAGAAAAACTTTGCTCTGAAATATTAATTTTAGAAAAATTAATATTAGAAAAATTAATATTAGAAAATGTTTGAGCTATATTATTTAAATTTCCATATCTTTTATATTCATAAATACATAAAGCAACGAGCCCAACAATAATAAGCAAAAATAAAGCTCTAAATAGATGAAAAGTTTTCTTCTTTTGGTAAACCATTCTATCCATGTAAACTCCTATTTGTTTATTGTTTTATTCTAATTAGGATTGCAATTGCAAGTAAAATTATTATTACACCAACAGCTATTAAAATAATATTTAGTATATTATTTAATTGTAAATTTGCTTCCGGTAATGTACTTACTGTTCTATAAGTATTTATCTGATCTGATGGTGTTGAAATGGTTTTAGGTATTGATTGAGCCTCTTCAGTAGCATTGTCGTTAACATTATCTTCATCTTCATCTGTAGAATAAACATCTTCATCATGAGATTCTTCATCAATTTCTGATAGTTCGTTTTCTTCAACTAATCCATCAGATATTTCGCTCTCTTCTATATTATCTTCTGTTGCTTCTTCACCAGCCAAAATTTCATCTAAGTCTGGATTTGTAGCAAAACTTACATTTGCAAATAAAAATGAAATAAACAATAATAAAGATATAACTATAATAATAAAAAAAATTCTTTTTTGCATAACTTCCTCCATTTGACAATTCTATTAAATTTTATATATAAACACAAAAAAAGTCAATATTTAGTAAAAAAAATAATAGGAGCTTAGAATAATTTAATAAAAATCCTAAACTCCTAAAACATCTCTTCCATATTACCTCCTAATCCTTAGATTTTGGGGACCGAACATTCAATTTTCGAATAGCTATCTTTCAAGCTAAGTTAATGACGTTCTTTCATCCCAAGCGAAGAGAATTTGGGAAATGTAGTAAGTATATGTCCTTACTTCCAAATCTTAATTAATTATACCATAAAATAACATAAAGTGCAAATTATGTAAAATCTGCACTTTATTATTATTTATTCTTTTCCTTATATTTTTCATTTTTAATTAGCTTCATATATTTTACTACTCTGTTCTAAGGGCTTCTACAGGATCTTTTTTTGCAGCAAAACTTGAAGGAATTAATCCTGCAATTACTGTTAAAATCATACTAATTAATATTAATACCACTGCTCCTAATAGTGGAAGATGTGTTAAGTTAGAAACATCTGTAATATGTTTAATAACCATATTTATAGGAATATTAAGTAATAATGTAATAAGAATACCAATTGTACCAGATGCCAATCCTATTATAAATGTTTCTGCATTAAATACCCTTCTTATATCTTGTTTAGAAGCTCCAATTGCTCTTAAAATTCCAATTTCTTTTGTTCTTTCTAATACAGAAATATAAGTTATTATTCCAATCATAATTGAAGAAACAACTAAAGATATAGCAACAAATGCTATTAATACATAACTAATAATATTTACTATTCTAGTAACAGAATTCATTAATACTCCTACAATGTCTGTATACTCAATAACATTTTCTTTTTTACCATTATCTTCTTGCTTTTTATTATACTCATCAATTGCTTTCTTAATATTATCTTTAGCCTCAAAGCTTTTTGGAAAAATATTAATTGTTACTGGATTATCTAAATCAACTATTCCTAAAGTTTTGATATTTGTTTCATATGTTGAGGCTAAATTACTAGACAAGGTTGAAATATATGCTACTTGTTCTTCTTGAGTCATTTGACTTAAAGCCATTTGTTGTTCTTGAGTTAAAGAATTCATGTTTATTGTGCTACCATTCATATTTACATTTGTTTGAGCAAAATTAGTTCCTGTAAAAACATTTATCTCTGGATTCGCAACTTGTTCTTTAGCTATATCAGAATTATTTATTTTTTCTATTGCAAATTCTGCTAAGTCTTTTAAATAGAATATTTCTCCATAACTAGTAGTCGTTATATTGCTTTCTTGTTTTGGCTTAATAACACCAACCACAGTAATAGTTTCACTATTTTCTAAAACATTTTTCATATATTCAGCATCATTAGATTTATCTACCCATATTCCATTTTCCTTTTGATAATAATCTGTGTTTAATAATAATTTAAATTGTAAGTTAACGAAGTCTTCTATTTTATACTCTTCTGTCTTGCCTTTTTGAATTTCTTCACCATTCATTAATTTTTTAAACATTTCACTTACTTCATTTAAATCTTTTATTCCTAATGAATACAAAGTGTAATCACTAATTCTATTACTGTCATCAACAACTAAAACAACTTCATTGTATTTTTCAGGAAAATGTCCTGATAAAATATCATATTGAGATTTTATCAATTCTGGATTATCAAGCATCTCAGTCCATACATCTGTTGCTGCACTAGAACCCACACTCATCATAGAAGTTCTCTGTGTTATCATATCCCCTAATTCGCCAAATGAATCCATAACTTTAGTTGGATTTACTCTTTGATAATCTCCACTTTCAAGTTCTTTGTATAAATTAAGTGTTATATCATAAGAATATTGAATTGCATTAGAATTATTATTAATAGTCTTATCTTTACTTTCTAAATATGATTTAAATTCTGATAAATTATTTGTTTTTACTTCTTGTGAAACACTGCTTATTATATCTGTCATAATGTTTCTTGTATATAATTTTGTCTTATCTGGAGCTTCGAATTTCTCTTCGTTCATCATTGTCTCCATCATATTAGACATATCAACAGATTCCTTTTGAATAGTAATCGGATAAGAAGATAATGTGTCTTCTTCAACTTTATTTATATAATTTTGAACTCCTGATGATAATGATAAAATAAGTGCAATACCTATTATTCCAATTGATCCAGCAAAAGCTGTTAAAATGGTTCTCCCTTTTTTAGTCATTAAATTGTTTAAACTTAATGAAAGTGCTGTAAAAAATGACATTGATGTTTTTCCTGTTTTAACAACATGAGATTCTTCAGATTTTTTATCTTTTTCAGTAAAAGGATTTGAGTCATCAATAATATTTCCGTCTAGTATTTTTACAATTCTAGATGAATATTTTTCAGCCAAATCTGGGTTATGTGTTACCATAACAATAAGCCTATCTTTAGAAATCTCTTTTAATATTTCCATTATTTGAACACTAGTTTCAGTATCTAATGCACCTGTTGGTTCATCTGCCAAAACTATTTCTGGATCGTTTACTAATGCTCTTGCAATAGCTACTCTTTGCATTTGCCCTCCAGATAATTGATTAGGTTTTTTATATATTTGCTCTTTTAGGCCAACTTGCTCTAATACTTTTATTGCTTTCTTTCTTCTTTCTGTTTTAGACACTCCATCTAAAGTTAAGGAAAGTTCAACATTTGCAAGAACAGTTTGATGACTTATTAAATTATAATTTTGAAATACAAAACCTACAGAGTAATTTCTATAAGCATCCCAATCTTTATCTTTAAAGTCCTTTGTTGATTTTCCATTTATAATTAAGTCTCCAGATGTATATCTATCTAATCCACCAATTATATTAAGAAGCGTTGTTTTTCCACAACCACTATGTCCTAATATTGAGACAAATTCAGATTTTCTGAACTCTATGTTTATTCCTTTTAAAGCATGAACTTCAGCTTCTCCAGACAAATAGTTTTTTGTTATATTTTTTAATTCTAGCATTAAACTTCCTCCTAAAACTATCTTAAATAATGGTATTATTATATTCTTTTTGATTTCAAAAAGCAACTGATTTTTGCTTTATTATAGGATTTTTTATTGACAATAGTTATTAACAAAAATATAATTAATTTGAAAATTTTTAAGAAAGGTCTATTTAAAAATGTTTTCAATTAGCAATAATTATAATGTAATAAATAAAAATGAATTAGAACTATTTAATATAGATTATAAATTTTTTAGTTTTTATAAACATTATTCTCAAAATAATCCTGCATTATTTATAGACTTTAAAAATAATGTTAGATATTCTATTTTATGTATAAAAAAATTATTATTATTTAAGGAAAAGAATATTATTTTTAATAGTTCATCAAATGGTAAAAATATTAAATACATTATTTCAAATTTTCCAGAAGAAATACCAGATGCTTTAAAAGCCATTGAAATAAATAATAAAAAAGATCTTTACACTTTTGTTTATGAACAGACATGTAATAAACTAGATAAAATTTGGAAAAAATATAACCCTTGTAATTTTTGCAATCAAATATGTGCTGCATCAAAAGAAAATCCAGTCTATTTAAAACCTGACGGATGTTGCGCCCGTGCATTTGATCTTTCTTTATTAAAAAAAAGAAAAATATTTACTAAAGATTCTATACATCCTTGCAAATACTTAGGAAAAACTAATGGATGTACTACCCAAAACTTGTCTTGTAAATTTTTTATTTGCAATTATATTAAGAAAAACAAATTAATACAAATTAATCCCAAACACTTAATTTTATTTCAATCTTTTTTCTCAGAAAAACAAAAACTAATACTTACATTTAATTATTTTCATAAAAAAGAAGAATTGATTAATAAGCTTTTAGAAAACAATAATGATTCTATTTTTTGGTATTCTTTAAAGCAAAAATATTTCATAGATGATTAAAAATATAAAAAGACACACTGAATAAACAAACTTTGATTACGCTGTTAATTCAATGTGTCTTTTTTATTTATTTGCTATTTATTCTTTTAAAAATTTTTAAAACTTCAATTATCGGAACAATTGAAAATGCTAATCCAAATGCAACTAATAGTTCTACTAAATTAATACTTGCAAAGTTAAACACATTAGCTAAAAATGGTACATATATTACAATTAATGTTAGAATTGTTGTTAATAAAAATGCTCCTAATAACCACCAATTGAATGTATGCATTCTAAATATTGATTCTTTTTGCGAACGCATAGAAATTGCATGAAACATTTCAATAAAGTTTGCTGTTAAAAATGCCATTGTTACACCATCTTTTGATTCAAATATTCCCCATTTTCCTAGTTCTAAAAATTGTCCAAGGAAGAAAGATAATATTACTATAAATGCCATTATTAATCCTTGAATTACCATATCAATTCCAGCGCCATCAGAAAAAATTCCTTCATCTGAACCACGAGGCTTTCTATTCATAAGATTTCCTTCTGCTTTTTCCATACCAAGTGCTAAACCAGGTGCTGAATCTGTTACCATATTAATCCACAAAAGCTGTGCAGGACTTACTATAGTAACCCCTAAAACAGATGCTATAAAAACATATATTACTTCTGCCATATTAGTTGATAATTGGAACTGTAATACTTTTCTTATATTATCATAAATTTTTCTTCCTTCTTCAACAGCATTTACAATAGTGGCAAAATTATCATCAGCTAAAACCATATCAGATGCACCTTTTGTAACATCTGTGCCTGTAATTCCCATAGCAATACCTATATCAGCAGCTTTTATTGAAGGCGCATCATTTACTCCATCACCAGTCATTGCAACAACCATATCTTGAGTTTTTAATGCTCTTACAATTCTAGTTTTATGTTCAGGTTGAACTCTTGCGAAAACTGAACAAGTTTTTACGACTTCAATTAATTCTATATCTGTTAATCTTTCAATTTGACTTCCTGATACAGCTTCTGACGCATCCTCTATTATTTTTAAATCTTTTCCTATAGCGACAGCAGTATCTATATGATCTCCTGTAATCATTATAGGTCTAATACCAGCAGATTTACACTCTTTAATTGCATCATAAACTTCTGGTCTACAAGGATCAATCATTCCAGTAAACCCTATGAATATTAAATCATTTTCTATTTTTTCTGCATCAAAGCTTTTTGGAATATCTGTATATTCTTTATAAGCTGCTCCTAATACTCTTAATGCTTTATCAGCAAACTCTTTATTTTTATTTTTTACTTCTTGTTTAATCTCATCTGTCATTGGAACTACTCCATTTTCAGACAAGTATCCAGAACATCTATCTAATAATATTTCACAAGCACCTTTTGTATACTGAATAATCCTTCCATCATTTTTATGAACTGTTGACATCATTTTTCTATTAGAATCAAATGGGGCCTCGCCAATTCTTGGAAAGTCTTTTATAAGTTCATATTTAGGAATTCCTAGTTTATAAGCATAATTTACAAGAGCTGCTTCTGTAGGCTCACCTATTGATTCGTCATCGCCTTCTTTTATTTCTGCATCTGAACATAATGCCATTGCGGTAGCCAATAGTTTTTCATCTACTGTTTGCTTATCAACTACAGTCATCTTATTTTGAGTTAGTGTACCTGTTTTATCTGTACAAATTATTTGAGTACAACCTAATGTTTCAACAGCACTTAATTTTCTAATAAGTGCCTGACGCTTAGCCATTGAAGTTACACCTATTGATAATACAATTGTAACGACAGCAGGCAATCCTTCTGGAATAGCCGCAACAGCTAATGCTACCGCTACTAAAAATGTATCTAATATATGAGCTCCTGAAAAATCTCTTGTTTTAATAATACCAAATAAGAATACAAAAACACTAATACCTATTACTAATTTAGTAAGAACTTTTGAAAGCTCTGCCATTTTTCTTTGAAGTGGAGTTTGTCCTTCTTCTGCTTTAGATAAACTATCTGCAATCTTACCCATTTCTGTATTCATACCAGTTCCGAATGACTACAGCAGTTCCTCTACCATAAACTACTGTACTTCCACTATATAACATATTTGTTCTGTCACCCAAAGAAATATCTAAAGCATTTTCTTTTAATTCTAAAATATCTACAATTTTATTAACAGGTACTGACTCTCCAGTAATTGCAGCTTCTTCCACCTTCATACTAAAACTTTCTAGTATTCTGCAATCAGCTGGAATACTATCTCCTGCTTCTAATGCTATTACATCTCCAATAACTAAGTCCTCACTATTAATAACTTTTATTTGACCATCTCTAATAACTTTGGAAGTTGATTTTGTCATTTCCATAAGAGAAGTTATTGCATTTTCTGCTTTACTTTCTTGAACCATACCTAAAATGGTATTTACAATAACTACAAACAAAATAATGAATACATCTGTAAAGCCTTCTCCTTGAATAGCTGAAGTAACTGCTGAAATTCCAGCTGCTGCTAATAGCATTATAATCATTGGATCCAATAAAGACTTAAAAAAACGTTTAATAATTCCAATTTTTTTTGCTTCATCAAGTTTGTTTTTTCCATTTTCCTCTAATCTTTTTTGTGCTTCATCGTTTGAAAGACCTTTTTTTGATGTATTGAATTCTTTTAACACATCTGTTGCACTTTTTAAATACTCTTTCATAATATATTTTCCTTTCTACATATTATTTTTGCAGAGTCTTAAAATTATTTATTATAAAAATACATAAATAACAAAATAAGACTTAGTCTGCATTAAAAATCAAAATATCTTTGATTCTAGCAAACAAGTCTCATCATTTAAAATAAAGCCAGAAATCAACAGATTGATAACGGTTGTTGGCTTTATTACATATTTCTATGCCAATTACTCCCTTATTCGTAATAAATTATATAATAATTATTTTATAAAAGCAATATTATTCCAAACTTTTTTTATACAGGACAAAGGGACAGACAGGGACAATGGGACGGAGTTTTTGTCCCACGACTTTGCTCACTTCGTTCAAGTATCTCTAAATTTCAATTACTCCTCCATAATCTATAACATCTAATCCTTTAAACTCTATAATTTTCAAATTTTTTCTTTGAATAAAGTTTCTAATTTGATTTTGATTATCTATCTTTTCTAAATCACCAAAAACAATAATGTTGTCTTTAAGCCTAACAATACTTCCACCTATAAATCCTTTTTTCATACTATATCCAGTATTTGTTAATAGTTTTATATCTGGTTCATAGTCTAAATATAGAATATCAAATTTAGATTTACTTAAAGAATTATAAATACCTTTATCTCCTGTAATTACAGAATTGTCGTCAATTAATGCTATAGAGCACTTTGTATATCCTTGATTAACATTGATTAACTCGTATTTTGAATTTATTAATTCTTCTTTTAATACTCTATCAGTATATTTGAAATTATGAATTGCTTTTTTTCCAGCAATACAAACATTATATTTGATATCATCAGGATAGTTATAACCAATTTTTTCGCCATATACAATTTCATAGTTTGTTCCATTTAAATCAAACTCTTGAAATCTGTTTTGATCTATAAATATTTTATTGCCTACTTTACATGCAAAAATATCACTATGAGCAGAAATTTCTTCATACACATTATTGTTTCTTTTTATTAAAACAATTTCATATTCTAATTCTTCTAGCTTTTCTTTTTCAGCACTTCTTATTCTTTCATCTATTAATAATTTCATTTTTCTCTCCTATTATTTCTTATTTATTAATCTACAATAATTAAATTTATAAGTCAATGTTTTATCGTTTCGTTAATATTTTTTATTTTCGTTGTATATAATATATTTTTGTGTTATATTATATATGTTAGTATTTAAACATTAATACAAATTAAAGGATATATTTATGAATAAAACAAAAACTATTATGGCTCAAAATGATGCCGAATTTCAAAACATAATTAAAGAAATATGTGATAATGAAAAAGTTAACGAAATGAAAAAATATAAAATTCACGGAAATACTTCTTGCTACAGCCATTGTTATGATGTAGCTTATTTTATGTATTTATATTGTAAGAAACACAATTTAGATTATATATCTGCTACAAGAGCACGGAATGCTACATGATTTTTATCTTTATGATTGGCATGAAAAAAATAATCATAAAAGGCCTCATGCATTCACACATCCTTTAACAGCATATAAAACTGCAACATCATTTTTTGAAATTAGTAGAATTGAAAAAGATATAATATTAACTCATATGTGGCCTGTAACTTTTTTCACTGTTCCTCTTTATCGTGAAAGTTTAATCTTAACAATTATAGATAAACAATGCGCAACTGCAGAATTCTTTCGAACAATTTTTAAAAATTATAGAAAAATATTATCTCATGTAACATAAAAAATGCACAATCATTTTTGATTGTGCATTAATTTTATTTATTTTCTAATATTCTAGCTAAAGCCACTCCAGATGCAGATGCCATCATAAGTCCTCTAGTCATTCCACATCCATCCCCTATAGCATATAATCCTTTAATGCTTGATTCAAAGTTTTTATCTAAATCTACTTCATTACTATAAAACTTTATTTCAGGTCCATATAGTAAATTATCTGGTGCTGCAAATCCTTCTACAATTTTGTCCATATCACGAATAAAATTAATTATATCTGTCATAGTTCTATAACCAATTGCAAACGTTATATCTCCTGGAACAGCTGATTTTAATGTTGGTTCTACTGAATTATTATCTAATTCTTCTGGCCAAGTTCTCTTTCCTCTAAAAATATCTCCTAATCTTTGAACAACAATATTACCATTGCCTAATTCATTTAAATTTTTAGCAACATTTCTTCCATAAGCTATTGGATTATGAAATGGATATGTAAAATGGTGTGAAACCAAAATAGCTAAGTTTGTATTTGTACTCTTTTTGTCTTTATAAGAATGTCCATTTACTAATGCCATATTTTCATCATAAACTTCTGCTGATACAAAACCACTTGGATTTTGACAAAAAGTTCTAACTTTATCTTTAAATGGAAATGGCTTTCCAATAAATTTTCCTTCATACATATACTTATTAACTTTTTCCATTACTTTATCTGGAAGTTCATATCTAATTCCAATATCTACTATTCCTGGATTTGTTTTTATGTTGTGTTTATTACACATTTCCACAAGCCAATTTGCACCTTTTCTACCACATGCAATTACAACTTTATCGGCATAAATATCTTGAAGCTCTGCCTCTTCATCTTCTACATACTTAGCCTCTTTTATTTTAACTCCTTTTATTTTTCCATCCTCTATAATTAAATCTGATACAATAGTTTCAAAAATAAGTTCAATACCGTTTTTTTCAATATTTTCTTCTAATTTTCTATATAATTCATGAGCTTTTTCTGTTCCTAAATGTCTAATTGGAATACTAATTAATTCAATATCTTGTTTTTTAGCTTTTCTCTTAAGTTCAGATACTTCTTCTTTATACTCGGTTCCTTCAAGTTTATTATCAGCTCCAAAATCAAGATAAATTTGATCTGTGTAATCAATAATCTTTTTTGTTTCTTCTACTCCCAAGTATTTATGCAAACTTCCACCAATATAAAAATCATTATCTTCTTTATTATATAATGAAAGCTTTCCATCAGAAAATGCTCCTGCTCCTGAAAAGCCATTTGTTATACTACAAAATGGTTTGCATTTAACACATTTCCCAACTTTTTCTATAGGACAATTTCTATTTTCAACTCTTTTACCTTGGTCAATTAATAATATTTTTTTATTTGTTCCTAATTTTAAGTTTTCATAAGCAAAAAATGCAGAACTTGGTCCCATACCAACGACAATTACATCATACTTGTTTTCTTTCATAAACATTCCTCCAAACAAATATTATAAGAATTAAAAGTTTAAAACTATTAGCTATTTTTTAATAATTTCAGTATCTCTTCTTTGTGCTCCATTACAGCATCATATCCTGCTTTTATAACTGCATTATAGTCTGATATTCCAAGTAAAGTTGTATCTTCTGTTTTTACAATACAAGAAACATTAGATATATTTCTTCCTTTTACAACATTATCCAAAGAAAAAATATCCAGTGCTCTAATTACCACATCAAATAAATTATTAGTTGGCTTATATTCGTCTAAATCAAAGCTAACACTAATTATTTTATCTGCTCCCATCTTTTTTAGAACTTCAACAGGCAAGTTATTTTTTGTTCCACCATCAATAAAATTATACTCTTTATAATTACAAGTTGTGTAAATACCTGGAAATGACATACTTGCTCTTACAGCTTTTCCTACTGAAATATCATTTATATAATCTATTTCATTATTACTCTCAATTTTATTAGAGCAGCAAATACATTCTTTCATAGTAATTGTATCGCATGTTACTGTTGCTAAAGGTATTTTTGTATCACTGATTTTATTCATATTTTTTTCTTTAGCAATATCATCCACTAGTTTTTCTAATTTTTCTCCATTTATCAATCCTTCTACATTACTATTTTTATGAGTAATAAAACTACCTATCAATCTGGCAATTGGTTTTTTTTCAATTGTAGCCAAAATTTTATACTTTTTTTCAATTATATTTTTTATTTCATCAACTGATAAGCCCATGCTATATAATGCAACCATTAAACTACCGTGAACTAGTTCCAGAAATACAATCTATTTTAATTCCCAATTCTTCTAAAGCTTTAAATGCCCCTATATGTGCAACTCCTTTTTGCCCACCGTCCGTGCAGCTGCAAAGCCAATTTTCATTCTTATAATCTCCTAATTAATATTCATAATCCCAAAACATATTATAATAAAAAAAATTATTTGGCAATAGAATATTTTAAATTTTAATCTTTTATGATTTTTATTATTATTACCTTAATTAATTATTGTTTTTTTCATATACTAATGATATAATTTAAATTATAATTAATAAATTATTTAAAGGAGTGATTATTTATGATGGGTTTTGAAGAAGAAAATTCCCCTGTAATGACATCTTCAAATGAACTTTTATCAAAAGTCTTTTTCAGAATGTTTTTAGGATTATTAGCAACAGCTATTGCAGCTGGATACACATATTATTCTGGATTACTTGAAGATTTTGTTTTAAGAGGTGGTTATGTATTTTGTATAGTAGCTGAATTAATTGTTGTTTTAGTGTTTTCTTTAGGATTCAGAAAACTTTCTCCAGGAGTAGTAACAGCACTATTTTATGCTTATTCAATTCTTACAGGTTTAACATTTTCATCAATATTTGTAGTATTTGAGTTAGAATCTATTGTCTATGCATTTTTAGGAACTGCAGCAGTTTTTGGAATACTTGCTTACATGGGTAAAAATACAACAAGAGATTTAACTAATTTTGGAACAATTCTAGGAGTTTCTTTACTAGTTGGTATAGTAGTTTCAATTATTAACTTATTTGTTGGAAATCCAATATTAGATATTATTTTAGATTGGGTTATTCTTGCAATTTTTATGGGATATACTTATTATGACATGAATAAGATAGCTGCAATGCAACGTGAAGGAATAGCAGCAGATGATAAATTATATATATATGGCGCAATGCAATTATATTTAGATTTTATCAATCTATTTATTAGAATATTACAAATATTTGGAAAAAGACGTAATTAATTAAAAATTAATAAAATAAAAAATATCATTCAGTCCAAAGCTGAATGATATTTTTTTATATAAACATGTTAACATGTTTTTTCATAAATAAATTACGTCCAAATTTTATCGCCTTATAATTAAAATAATTTCTACATTACATACAATAAGATACATAAAAACTGTAATAAACTGGCAATAAATATGCATAAATGAAAGATTGAATGCATCCATTTATATTTTTTGCCAACCCCATAAAGAATAGCTCCTATTGTATAAATAATTCCACCTGCAGCTAGCAATACAAATCCTGTTATTCCTATTAATTCTAACAATAATTTAAGTCTAAAAACAATGCACCATCCGCATTCCTAAGTAGCAAATCATTGAAAACTTCTTAAAGTTTTTCAAATCTATACTATTTAATACAATTCCAACAATTGCAATAAGCCAAACTATTCCAAATATTGACCATCCTAAAGAAGCATTATATTCTCTAAATGTACAAAGTGCAAACGGAGTATAACAACCAGCAATCATAATAAATATTGTACAATGATCTAAAACTTGAAACACTTTCTTAGCAAAAAGATTTTTACTTAAGCCATGGTAGACACTAGACATTGTATATAATAGTATTAATGAAATACCATAAATTACGCCACTTACAATTCCATATATATTATGGTGAATTGATGCAAATATAGAACAAAGCACAACTGCAACTATTCCTAATACTCCTCCTACAATATGTGAAACCATATTAAAAATTTCTTCACCTTTGGTATAAGTTGGTAAAATTCTATCTTTTAATTTTGTTCTAATAGTCAAAATAATACCTCTTTCATTCCTAATTTTTTTTATAATAATTTTGCTTTTGAGGTATAACTCCTCTTACTCCACCTCTAGGATTTTCTACATCTCCTTTATACCTTGGAATCAAATGTACATGTAAATGCATTACACTCTGTCCTGCCATTTCTCCTAAATTCATTCCGATATTATATCCATCAGGATTATATTTTTCATCAATTAATTGTTTAGCTTCTTCTAATAACTGAAATATTGCAACTTTTTCTTCTAAAGTTGTACCCCACCAATCTTTCACATGTCTTTTTGGAATAATTTCTAAATGTCCGTTTATTTACAGGAAAATCATCAAGTCTTGCAACTGCTAATTCATTTTCTAACAAAAAATCATTTATATTTATTCTATTGCAAAAAAAACATTCTTCCATAATTTATATCCTTTCTTTTAGCCAAATTACACATGTTTTATTATATATTTATTAATTCATATTTTCTTGATCCAAATCCAAGTTCAGCTGCCGCCTCTATCGTATGAATTCCATTTCTAGAATTAACCCTTTCTAAGAAATGATCTTTTCCGGGATCATTAGATTTAACGACCAAATCTATACAAGCTTGATCAATTGCTATTGGATCAAGTGATGCTAAAATTCCAATATCTTTCATACATGGATCTTCAGCAACTGAACAACAGTCACAATCAACGCTTAAATTGGCCATTATATTGATAAACGCCATATTTCCTTTAAAATACTTTACAACTGCTGAAGCCGCATCTGCCATACTTTCTAAAAATAGTTTTTGCTCTGTTCCTTCCCAAGCTTTAAATCTATCTGTTGTCTTTCCAGCAGAATGGATTAATGCTTTTCCTGCAGCAGAGCTACATCCTATTGATAATTGTTTCAATGCACCTCCATACCCTCCCATTGGATGACCCTTAAAATGTGATAAAACTAACATTGAATCATAATTTTGTATATTTTTTCCAAGAATATCTTCCTTTAAAACTTTTCCATTTGGAATATCAATTTTAATATCTGGACCATCAGCATCCATTAAATCAACATTAAAATATTTATTCCATCCATGCTCTTCTATTACCTTTAAATGTTTATATGTAAGATCTCTTTCTCCATCGCCAAAAGCCTCTCCATAAGCAGTATTACATTCTACTATTGTTCCATTAACTCTTTCAACAATTGCTTTAAACATTTCTGGTCTCAAAAAATTTTGATTTCCTTTTTCACCAGAATGTACTTTCACAGCAACATTTCCATTTAATTCTTTTCCTAATTTCTCATATAATCTTACAATATTTTCCGGTGTAATATCTTTACAAAAATAAACTTTTTCCATAAATCATTTTCCTTTTAATTAATATTAATACTTTCATAAATAATATCAAATAATTACAATTTTATCAATACAGTGGCAATAATTATTTTATTATTGTATGTCTATATAATTACAAATTTTACACCAATATGTCAATTAGTTAATATTATTGACTTTTTTTGGCAAACTTTGTATAATATAATTGTTAAAAAATTTTATTTATGAGGTATCAAATAAAATGAAAACTACTAAAAGAATCGCACTATTGGTGCTATTACTTATGTATATATCAATAGTCGCAAAAGCAACTATTTCTTTAATTTCAAGTATTCCCACAAATAATTTAACTATAGAGGAAAAAAAAGTAAGCAAAGTAATGGCAGTTTCTATTCTTGATAAAATTAATATAACTTCTTCTCCTTATACTGTTTTAGTTGAAGAAAAAAAGATTGAAACAACGCAAGAATCATTACCCGAAGTTAATTCTTCGAACAAACAGTACTTAAGCAGATCTGGTTTAATGGACATGAATTATCAAGAAGAAGAACAAACTATTACAAGCATCAATATTCCAGAAGAAACTTCACCTACTGCAACTGAACCAGTTGTAACTACAGAGTCTGTAACAGGCAAAGACGATACAGAAAACAATGAAGTACCTATTACAGAAATAACTACTGACAATACATCAGTTGATTCAACAACTCAATCAAATAAGATTGTTGATACAGCTATGCAGTATTTAGGATACAACTATGTATCAGGTGGCTCTTCTCCATCAACAGGTTTTGACTGTTCTGGTTTCACAAAATACGTATTTGGTCAATGTGGATATTCTCTTAACAGAACTGCATCAGATCAAGCCCAAAATGGTATTTCTGTTAGCAAAGATCAACTTCAACCAGGAGATTTGTTGCTTTTTGGATACTTTGGTTCCCAATCAATTGGCCACACAGGTATTTACATTGGAAACGGCCAGTTCATTCATTCAGCAAACTCTAATAGAGGTGTCGTTATTGATACAATTGAATCTGGCTATTACTGTGAAAATTATAAAGGAGCTAGGAGAATCCAATAACAATACACCAATAATTGATAATAAAAAACAAAAATGTGCTAAAACGCACATTTTTGTTTTTTATTAAAACTACTATGAATTTTTAACTATTCTTAAATTCTTTATTAATAAAATCTAATACGTCCTTGTAAACTTTTTCTTTTCCAATTTCTTTTAAGATTGCATGCTTCATTCCTGGATATGATTTATATATAATATTTTTATATCCTATATCTCTTAGAAAATCTATACTTTTATGCCACATTTTTATACTTTTAATTACAGTATCTTCTTCTCCTACTATAAACAATATCGGTAATTCTAGGTTCTCACGATGCCAACCTTTTTTAGAATAAGTATCTATCATTAACTTTGTTAAATTAATAAAACCATTTGTAGTAAAAATAAATCCACAACTATCATCTGCATTATAGTTATCAACATAATTCTTATCATTTGATAGCCATTTATTTGTATGATCTTTTCCAAGTGCCATAGTATTTAATATTTTACTTCTATATCTATCTCCTTTAAATATTTTTACAGTTTTAGCAGCAAACAATCCTGCTTTTGAAAACTTATTTATGCTTGGAGACCCACATACAATTAGCTTTTCAATTTCATTATCATACTTTTTCATATATTTTCTAACAATTAAAGATCCCATGCTATGACCCAAAAGATATAATTTAAGTCCAGGAAATCTATTCTTTGCATATTGTGTAACTTGATGCAAATCCTCAACAACATAATCTGAAGATTCTTCATAAAAATATCCTAAATCATCTTTTGATTTTATGCTTTTTCCATGCCCTCTATGATCATTAATAATTGCAATGTATCCATTATCAGCAAGGAACCTCATAAAATCAAAATAATATTTTTTATTTTCTACCATTCCATGTGATAACTGAACAATTCCTTTAGGATTTCCATCTGGCAAATATAATTCAACATCCAATTTTAAAGAATCACAATTTGATTCTATTTGTAGATTTTCCCTTTTCATATAAACCTCTTAAATATCTAAAAATGAGCTAATATGTACAGTTGAAAACTCTGTATTATTCATAATGTGATCTAATATTTTTACAGTATCATCAACCATTACAATTCTATAATTTTCTAATTCTGGATATTTTTCTTTAATTTTTTTCAATTGTTCAGTTTTTTCTATATTTCTTGATACATAAAAAACATTTTCTTTTGGGATATTATAGTACTTATTTGCATATTCTCTTTTAAATTCACCTTCATTATTATTTCCAACAGCTGTGATAACATAAATTCTACTCATATCTCTAGTTTTTAAGAATTCTTGCATTTTTTTACTTACAATACTTTCATCATAGTAATTAATGCCATCTTCGCAAGCTTTTGTCCAATCTTCATCATTTAATGAATAGTGATTATGATCTCCAAATTCCATTAATGCTAAAACTCCATCTATATCAAAGACCAATACATTTTTTTCATCCATTAATAATTCTTTTATTTTACTCATTTTTTCTCCTTATTTTTTATATAAATACTCTATAATGTATATTATATAAATCAATTTATAAAGAGGTCAAGTATTTTTTATTTTATTCATTTCCTTTTAGGCTAGAAACCATATCAATTTTCTTAATCTTCCTAGCTAATATCTGATTTACAATGTAAACAACTATAAATGTTCCAATTGCAGAAATTATATAAGTAGCAGGTTTTATCATAGCATTAAAATCATACGTATCTCCTATTGCGTTAACAAATATATAATCTGTTACTAAATTTCCAAGTGGCAATGCAATTAAAATAGCTAAAATTCCAATCCAAATATTTTGCTTAATAAAAATTGATTTAATTTGCTTGTATTTAAATCCTAATACTTTTAAAGTTGCAAATTGATATTCTTTCTCTCCAAATGAAAGAACTCCTAAATTATAAATAATTACAAAAGCTAAGATGATTGATATAACAATTAATAAAGTAATTAACGTATACATCATTCCAAGCATGCTATTTATTCCGTCTCTTAAATTTTGAATCGTTTGAATTGTATTTACCCCATCTATTTCTTTAATTCCAGTTAGATTTTTATTAGTATATAAATTATCAGCTACATATGTCTGTTCAGTGCTCTCAAAATAATTTCTAGTGCAATAAAACTGCTGTGATTGAGGATCTCTATTAAATCCAATTATTTTTGATTTATGCCAATTCTCATTATTTCCAATAATATGCCACTCTACAATATCACCAATTTTTAAATTATACAATGATGCCATTTTCTCTGTAACATACACCCCATCATCTTTCATTGTAAAAGGCTTTCTATCGTGATCTGTTACTCTTAATAATCCTTTTGAATCATTTATTGTTAAAGCTTTTGCAACTGTTTTATCATCTTGCTTAAACTCAATACCAACTGTTTGACTAGTAGAATCTCCATATATAGAAATTAAATTATTATATTGTTCTTCTGTATAATTTTGAGCTAAACTTAATTTATACTTAAAGTTATTGATTACATCAAATTCCCAATCCATATATGCTTTCATAGAATCCATCATTCCAAAAGCAATTACAACAAGCATAGTACAACCAGCAATGCCTACCAAGGCCATAAGACTTCTACTTTTTGAACGTGCAATATCACGAATATTCCATTTAGTAGATAAAGACATTTTATTAAAGAACTTTTTAGTAGTAAAACTATTTTCTTTAACCTTTATTTTTGGTCTTTCCACTCTTAACGCACTTGCTACAGGCTCTTTCAATATTTTTCTACAAGATAAATACGTTACAAGTGTTATTACTACTATTATTGCAATTGTTACATAGTACACTAAAGGAATTGTAGTTATATTATAATAAGGAATTTCATAATAATCCATTTCCATTTTTAAAAATAACTTACCAATTATTAAATTTCCTAAAATAATTCCTAAAACACTAGCTAATATAGATATAAAAAATCCATAATTCACATACATTCTTGTAATTTTTTCTTTTTTTATACCCAACGCTTTAAGTGTTCCTATTTGAGTTCTTTCTTTTTTTACAAATCTATTCATAGTAGTTACTACAGACAATATTGCTATAAAAACAAATAACCCTGAAAAAATTCCAGCATATGTTTCTCCTTCTTCTGCTTCTCTTAAATATCCAGAATAAGAAAGATTATCCTCTCTTTTAGTAATTGTTATAATTCCTTCTATTTCCTTTTTTATATCATTAATAGTTTGATTTATTTTAGTTTCATCATCTACATCAACTATTACATATGGAAACATATATAAGTCTTCTTTAGAAGTAATGTTTAGATTTCCTAGAGCCAAAAGCTTATTATAAAAATAATTTATAGGAAATTCGTTTACAGACATATAGCAAAATCCATAATCTGTATGTGTAGGAAATATTGCAGTATCATCTTTAATAAAATAAACATGATCTGGAACACCTACAAGGCCAATTACCTTTTCTTTAAATGCAAATCCTTCTATAGATAGCTCTAACTCATCTCCTACTTTAATTCCTATTTTATTAGCCAAATAATAATCAAGCCACAAACCTTCTTTATCTTTTGAAAAATTTTCCCCTTCTACAACATACATTTTATTGATTTTATTAGACTCTATAAAATTACATTCTAAAATCAAATCAGATATTGGCTTATTATCTAAATCTGGATTTTTATATTTTCCTGAATCTAGCACATTTGCATTTATGGAAAATAATCTTTCTGCATCTTTTACATTTTCCATTTGTTTTATTTTTTCTAGATCATTTTTAGAAAAATTATTTGAAACTAACCATAAGTCTTGAAGATTCTGATTTTCATAATAAACTTGACCGCTTTTTTTCATTCCATCCATATAAGCATGGACACCACTAAATGCAAAAACAGCTAGAAAAACCATCAAGAAAATTGTAATAAACTGTGATTTATTATTCCAAATGTCACGTAGTATTTTTTTATTTAACATTACCACTTAACCTCCTCAATCTTTTTAGGATTTGGATTAGAAGTAACACTTTCGATTTTTCCGTTTTTAACTCTTATTACAGTATCAGCAATATCTGCTATCAAACTATTATGAGTTACTATTATTACAGTATTTGCACCGTTATTTGCATCACATTGTTTTTTGAGCAATTTTAAAACTTCTACACCAGTGTTAGAATCTAATGCACCTGTTGGTTCATCACAAAGTAAAAGTTTTGGATTTTTAGCTATTGCCCTTGCAATACTCACTCTTTGCTGTTCTCCGCCAGATAATTGGCTTGGAAATTTATTGCTATGTTCTAAAAGGCCAACACTTTCTAAAGCCTTTTCTGAACTAATTGGATTTTTAACTATATCTTTAACAATATCTACATTTTCCTTTACAGTTAAGCTTGGTAAAATATTATAAAACTGAAAAATAAAGCCAACATTTTCAGCCCTATATTCTGAAAGCTTGTTTTCATTATAAGAAGAAATATCTTCTCCATCTATTGTTATTTCTCCAGATGTTGGAGCATCCATTCCTCCAATTAAATTAAGTAATGTTGATTTGCCGGCTCCAGATGGTCCTAAAATTACGACCAATTCGCCTTTGTTTATTGATAAATCAACATTATCTAATGCTTTAAACTCAGTTTCACCAATTTTATAAATTTTACTAACTTTTTTTAATTTAATAATTTTTTTCATAATTCCTCCATAACAAAATATGAACTTTTTTTCACATTTGAGCTTATTATATATATTTAGCTCTACTTTGTCAATATAATATGAAATATATTTCACATTTATTGACTATTACTTAAAATATGATATAATTACATAAAATAAAATTTGGAGAGTTTATATGTCTGAATCAGAAATAAGAAATCCTATTCAAAAAAGATCAATTGAAACGAAAGAAAAAATAATTGAAGCTGGATTTGAATTAATTTGTAGCAATGGGTACTATAACACCAATACTTCTAAAATAGCCAAAAAAGCTGGCGTATCAACAGGAATAATATATCAATATTTTAAAGATAAGCATGACATTTTTCTAGCAGGTCTTGAAAAATATGCAGATAATATTTTCTTCCCGATACTCAATATATCAGAAGATACCTTTTCTAAAAATAACTTTTCTAATGTAATAAAAAGTATAATCGACGAATTTGTAAACAATCACAAAATTTCCAAATTAGCTCATGAAGAGATCATGGCTTTAACCCATTCTGACCAAGAGATTGCTAATTTCTTTTATAATAAAGATATAGAAATGACAAAAAAACTTTCTATTATTTTAGCAAATTCTGGCTTTACTCCTGATAATATTAATGAAAAAGTTCATATAGTTATTGGACTAATAGACAATTTGTGCCATGAAATTATTTATCACAAGCATAAAGAGTTAAACTATAAAATTATGATTGAACTAGTTGTGAAAAGTATAATAAATATTTTAAAATAAAAAATCCACCATTTTACTGGTGAATTTTTTTATTTTAAATCTTCTTCAATAATAATAAGTTCTTCTGTATTCTCTCTCGGAATCGTAATAATAATTTTAACTTTTTTTATTTCTATATTCATAATAACCCCATTTACTTAATATTATTCTTTATTTCTTCAAATATTTTAAGATGTCCATTCGTATTAGGATGTAAACCGTCAATAAAATCTTCTTTTTTCAAAACATTTTTCATTGGCAATAATCCGACCATGCCATTTTGCATCAAATCTTTAACATAATCATCCTCTTCAAATAAATTTTCCAATTCTGCATCATATTTTTCTATAACAGAGTTATCATAATATTTACTTGTCTTCCAAAAAAACCTTTTATTGCTTTCAATTCTAGTTAGCCCTAAAATAATCACTTGACAATCATTATTTATTGAACATTTAATTATATTTTTTATATTATCTTTAAATTCTTCAATACTACATTTTTGATTTCCATTGAATTCTTGCGTATCATTTACTCCAATTGAAAGAATCACTTTATTTGTATATTCATCTTTTTTAAATGACTTTATTATATTATCAATTTTTCCTAAAATGTTTCTGCTGGTATCACCAGGAAATGCAGCAATATGTACATAATTGTGGCAGACTTTCGAATCATCTTTACTCAAGATATGTTTTTTAAACATCGTTGCCCATCCACAATATTCATAATCTCCTATTCCATATGTGATACTATCTCCAACAATAATATAATTATTATCCATTAACAAGCTCCTCCTTCTTTTTACTTAAATATATTATCACATTTATTTCTTTTTTGCAAACCTTTATTATTAGCTATTTTCATTGACTTTTTCATAAAAAAGGGCTATAATATAATTGGAAAATCTGTTTGGAAGACACTATAATAGGAGGCTTTATATGAAATTTCATCAACGGCTAATATTATCACTTTTGTGTTTATTATTACTTACCAATCTAACAGTGAGTAACAATTACACACACACACAAGAAAAATTAACAATGATCAAATCAGTCATCACAGTAAATCATTCCGATACAAATTCATATCCAGCTGCAAAAATTCAAAAAGAAAATTTCGAATCAAAACAGCAACAACCAGAATCAACCATCCAATTTCGGAGCATTCCCACAACTATACATCCTGAGTGTGAAACTAAAATTGAAATTAAGGTTGAAAATGAAGCAGAAATTGAAACTAAACCAATAGTTGAGATTGAAACTGAAGCCAAAATCGAGACTGAAGTTGAGCCCAAAATTGAAACTGAAATCGAAATCGAAATCGAGACTGAAGTTGAACCCAAAATTGAAACTGAAACTGAAGCCGAAGTAGAAACTGAAGTTGAGCCCAAAATTGAAACTGTAATTGAAACCAATAAACCCAGTATAACAGAAGAACTCATAGCTACGGCTCTTACCTATGAAGGCACTAGATATTCATATGGTGGAACTTCTCCAAAAGATGGTTTTGATTGTTCTGGATTTGTTTGGTACATCTACAATGAATTCGGATATTCTATTGGTCGAACATCAGCAGCACAGTCAACTGCAGGATATAAAGTTGATCGTAATGACCTGCAACCTGGAGATATTCTAATATTTCAGTCCAGAAATCGATCAAAAATAGGACATTCTGGCATTTATATTGGAAATGGGGCTTTCATTCATGCTGAATGTCCCAAAACTGGAGTCATAGTAACATATTTATCAGAAACTTACTATGATTCAAGGTTTGTATGTGCAAGACGAATAATAGACAATTAGTACATACAAATAACATAATAAATAAAAGCAGTTTATGTGCGACGCACTTAAACTGCTTTTATTTATTTCTTATTTTTTATTCTTATTTTATTATTACTTTTTTTGTTTCTACTACTGCTACAACTATTGCTGCAATTATTAATGCAATATATAGAGCAAAATTATCAAATAAGCTAAGACCTGTACTTGGATTTTCTCCATTATATGGCTCTTCAGGTATTTCTATTTCTTCTTCAGATCCACCTTCACCAAGAATTTGAGTATTCTTAATTTCAAGTGTTCCATCTTTTCTTGTTGTGTATGATACTTCATATAATTCTGGAATTTCAACTTCTTTTACAGAATATTTAATTTCTCTACCATCTGCATTTTTATCTAATTCTGTCCAAGTATATGACCATTTATTTTCTTCATTTAATGTTATTTCTTCTCCGACTTTTTCTTCTCCTGCATATAATTGAACTTTTATAGAATTTGGTCTTATTCCATCAATATTATCGTAATCATCCCAAACTTTAACTGTTGTAACTTCTGTAGTTTCGGCTTTATGAACATTTAAGATATTTACAGTTACATTTCCGTTTCCATCAAGTGTTGTTGTAACTTCTGGATTATATCCTTCAGTTTCTAATTCTTCAACAGTATATTTTATATCAACTTTTTCAGAATGTTTAACTAAATCTGACCATGTATGGCTCCAATCATTTTCATCACTTAATGTTACTGTTTCTACGTCTTCTCCATTTGCTTTTAATACAACCTGAACACTATCTGGTCTAATACCATCTTGATTATTGCTATCATCCCAATCTTTAGTTACAGAAACTTCAACTGTTTCATATTTATTATTAAATTCTGTATCATCACTATATTTTACATCTACAGCAAGTGTTCCATCACCATTATCTGTAATAGTTACAGTTACTATAACTTCCATATCGTCATATACATATCCATCTTCATTGTCATCTTTTTCTGTTATTGTATATGTGTATGTTTTTCCGCTATCTTTTTCAGTATAGTTAATTTCTCCGAATGTAACATTTCCTTCTGCATCATTTTGTACAGTTTCAATTTCTTCTTCTTTTTCATTATCTACTAATACAAAGCTAAATTGATTTTCTTCTAAGTCTTTGCCTTCTAGAACTTTAGTTACAACAAAATTTGTTTTTCCTGTTGCTTTATATATATTTTCGAAATCTAATGCAGTTGCATTTTTGCTTGCATCTACTTTTAATGATCCATCTCCATTATCTGTAACTGTTACTGTTACTGTGTATGATGTTTCATTTTTTTGTACTCCTGCTATTGCTGATTCTTTTTCTGTTACTACATATGTATGTGTTCCTACATCTTGTAATGTATATGCTATTTCGTCAAATGTTATTGTTTCAGTTCCGTTATTTGAACCTGTTGCTACAACTTCGCCATTCTCTTTTACTTCAAACTCAAAATTATCTGTAGCTTTCATATTACGTCCTGTTAATGTTTTAGTTCCTGCTAGTTTTAATACTCCTGTTGCAGCATAACTATTTGCAAAGTTTGCACCTGTTCCATCTGGATTTAATCCAGATATTGTTGCTATTAAATGTCCTTCAAAATCATCTATTACACTTACTGTGACTTCATATACATGTTCATCTATTGTTACACCATCATTTGTTGATGTTTTTTCAGAAATTGTATATTTATATTCTCCTGGAGTTGTATAAATTATTTTATCAAATACTATTTCTCCTTTTGTGTTATTTGATTTAGTTTGAATTACATTTTCTTCTGCATCTTTTAACTCAAATTGGAATTCATTATTTAACAATGCTTTTCCTGTTAAAGTCTTTATTCCACTAAATTGAACTGTTGTATTTGCAGCTTTATATTCATTTACAAAGTCTGCTCCTGTTCCATCTGAATTTAATCCAGATATTGTTGCTACTAAATGTCCTTCTAAATCATCTACTACTGTAACTTTTACTTCATAAACTTTTGAATCTATTGTTACACCAGTATTTGTTGATTTTTCTTCATTAATTGTATATTTATATTCTCCTGGAGTTGTATAAATTATTTCATCAAATACTATTTCTCCATTTGCGTCATTTGATTTAGTTTGAATTACATTTCCTTCTGCATCTTTTAACTCAAATTGGAATTCATTATTTAATAATGCTTTTCCTGTTAAAGTCTTTATTCCACTAAATTGAACTGATACGTTTTCAGTTTTATATATATTTACAAAGTCTAATGTGCTTGCATTCTTGCTTGCATCAACTTTTAATGATCCATCACCATTATCTGTAACTGTTACTGTTACTGTGTATGATGTTTCATTTTTTTGTACTCCTGCTATTGTTGTTTCTTTTTCTGTTACTACATATGTATGTGTTCCTACATCTTGTAATGTATATGTTATTTCTGTAAATGTTATTGTGCCAGTTCCATTATTTGAACCTGTTGCTACAACTTTGTCATCTTCTTTTACTTCGAATTCAAAGATATCTGTAGCTTTCATTTGACGTCCTATTAATGTTTTTGTTCCTTTTAATGTTAATGTTCCTGTTGCAGCATAACTATTTTCAAAGTTTGCGCCTGTTCCATCTGAATTTAATCCAGAAATTGTTGCTATTAAATGTCCTTCTAAATCATCTACTACTGTAACTTTTACTTCATAAACTTTTGAATCTATTGTTACACCAGCATTTGTTGATTTTTCTTCATTAATTGTATAATTATATTCCCCTGGAGTAGTATAAGTTATTTCATCAAATACTATTTCTCCTTTTGCGTTATTTGATTTAGTTTGAATTACATTTCCTTCTGCATCTTTTAACTCAAATTGGAATTCATTATTTAACAATGCTTTTCCTGTTAAAGTCTTTATTCCACTGAAAGAAACTTTTGCTTCAGCTGGCTTATATTCATTTACAAAGTTTAATGATGCTGCATTATCACTTAATTTTACTGTTAGTGTTCCATCTCCATTATCTGAAACATCTACTGTTACAGTATAATATGATTTGTTTTCTTGAATACCACCTATTTGTGATTTCTCTTCTTCTACTTTATATGTATGTCTTCCTACATCTGCTAATGTATATGATATTTCTGGGAAGTTTATTTTTCCAGTACTATCATTTTCAGCATACCATGTAGATTCGCCTTCTGAAATCTTAAATCTAAAGATATCTGTTGGCTTCATATCACGACCAATTACAGTTTTATTTCCTGCAAATTGAGCACTTCCAGTTGCTCCATAAATATTTGTAAAGTCTAATTTTTGAGCATTATCACTTACAGTAGCTTCAAGTACGCCATTTTCATTTTCTGTAATAGTTACAGTTACTTCATAAGATCTAGTATCTACTGTTATACCGTTAGCATCTTTTGAAGTTTCTTTTACTATATAATTATGAGTTCCAGCTTCTGTATATCTAATTGCTTCAAAGTTAATTTTTCCTGTAGCATCATTTGTTACAGTTTGGATTATTTTATCTCCTTCTTTAACTTCGAAAGTAAATATATCAGCTTCTGTCATTTTACGATTTTCAATTTTCTTTGTTCCTGCAAATGTAACATCTATTGATTTTCTAATATTTGTAACTGTTACATTATGTTGAACGTTACCATATACTGTTCCAGATACTGTGTTATTTTTTACTGTTGGTTGAGGTACTGTAATAGTATTTCCTTCTTCATCAACATATGTAGATGAATAGTTTCCATTTTCATCTTTACTTTGGTTTTTACCTTCAACATTCTTAATTGAATATTCAGGTTTTAATCCTTCTGTTACCTCATAAAATTCATATGTTGAACCTTGAGGAACATTTATAAATCTAACTGATTCTCCTGCTTTTAGCTTAAATTCTATTTGAGCTGTTGAATCGAAGTGTAATTTATATGCAATACGATTTTCATTTGCATCAAATACATGATATGCACCTGTATCGTTTTGATGTGCTAACCACTCGCTAGATGCACCTTCTGAACTATTTTTATCTGCACGGTTATCCCAACTATTATTAAATGTGTATGGATTTCCTTCTGCATCAAGAATGTATCCTCTAAATGTAAATTCTGTAGCATCATCTGTTGTTACATTTCCATATTGATCATGTAAAACCTTTTTAACGTTAATACCACCTTTAACAATATTTTCTGCAGTTAATGAATTATTTCCATCATTATCTCCAATATATGTTTTTACAGTATTAACAAGCATTGGTTTAATTATTTCACTATTTAATTCGTAGTGATAATCTATTGCTGGTTCTTCAAGCATAAATTCATATCCAGCATTATATGTTTTACCTGAAGCTATTAATCCAGGTGAAACATAGAACTCTGCATTCCAATTATTTTTATTGCTTAAAATTATTTCATTACTTACCACACGTTCACCATCTGGGTTAATATATGGTACTGCAAAGTCTTCCCATTCACCATAAGATTCTGTTTGGTCTTCATTTAAGCTTACTGTTCTACGTTTTAATAATAATGTAACTGTAGACATTTTATCTCTGTCTTCTCCGCCAGTTAAGCTATCTGTAAATATTTTTTTAACATTTAATGTCATTGTATCCAATTTTAATGGATCTACGCTATTGAATTTCTCTATATGCTCTGTTTCATCAACTGTAACGTCATCACCTATTTTTGTACTACTATAATATGATACATGAGCATCCTCTGTATTTGTTTTTAATACATATTTTCCACTTCCAGCAGGGCTTTCTTCTATTTGTGTCTTAACACCTTCTGGAAGATTTTCATAAGATATTTCTTCATTGTTTAATTTTGTTACATAATCTATTGCTTCTTGAGATGGCCATACTATAAATGATACCGTGTATGTAACACCATCTTCTAATTGATAACCTTCACTTAAATTCCATACTACAGATCCTGATTCTTCATCATAAGTTGCTTCACTTAAAGTTGTTCCTTCAGGTAATTGTAATTCATATGGCTTATCATTCTTAGTGAAAGTATATGTAAAGCTATCTGTATCAACTCCAACAACAGGAGTTTTTGCTGTTAAATTAGTTAAACCTGTAATACCATCATCTATTACAGCACTCCATCCAACAGTACCTTTTATTTGTTCTGTAATTGTGTTTAATGCATTAGTAAGAGCTGTTGCATTTGTAGCATTAAAGTTTTGTTCAGCTTTACCTCCAGATTGTGTTTGTAAAGTTTCCATCTTAGAAACTGCATTAGATCCACCTAATGCAATAGTAAATAAAGTTTTCTTGTTATCTACTATTGATTTTGCTTGTGCTAAAGCTGCGTTATAGTTTCTACCATATTGATCTGAACTACCAGCTCCAAATACACTATTTTCTCTATAATATCTATATGTACCATCAGAATAAACATCTAAATTAGAATCATTTTTTTCCATTCTGCTTTCACGAAATGTTGGGTCTCCATCTGAAACGAATACAACAAATGTTTTTCTGTCAGATTCAACTGTCATTTCATCTGCTAGTCTTAATGCTTTTTCCCAGTTAGTTCCACCATCTGCCCTTAAGCCATTTACAGCAGCCTTATAATCATTTACATTTCCTGTAAAGTCTAATGCAACACTTGCATCAGTAGAAAATGAAATTAAAGACATACGAATTAACTCTGGTGTTTCTTTAGTATTTTTTGATAATAATTCTTCTGCCATTTTATTTACAGCGTTTTTAGCAACCTGTAGTCTAGAGCTTCCACTCATGTTTTCACTCATACTTCCAGATACGTCAAAAACAACTATTACGTCTGCTAATTTTTCAGTTTTTAAATCTTTAGTATGACCTGTTATACTTAAAGATATTGTTCTTGTTCCATCTTTATTATCTTTAGAAGCTTTTTCTACTTCTGGTGCAACTGGTTCATCTTGATTTTGACTAGGTGAAGCAGAACCACCTTCTGGAGTTGCCTCTTTTTGATTATATATTACATAAATATGACTTCCATTTGCAATTGAACCTGTTGAACCATTAGTATAGTAGAAAGATTCTCTACCTAATAATGGACTAATTTTAGTACCTCCGCTGACAGGTTGTTCTGAAGCACTAGTACGATAATAAGTATTTCCAGAATAAAGATATCCATCAAAATCATAAATTAAATATTTACGGTTTTGATTTGTACCATCAAATTTTCCTTCTTCTTCAGCAAATTCTACAAATGTGTCTCCATTTAAATATCCATAATGAATAGTAGTTGTTGTCGTTGTTGTTGGGCCAAACCATCCTCCTGAAGTCCATGTAATTGTAAATGTAGAAAATGATTCAACTTCAAATTCTGTATTAATCATATCTTTTACAACATTTAATTCATCTTTGCTTTCAACAACGTTGTCTATAGATGTTTTTCCTTTATTTTCAACATGGTGTTGAATTTCTAAAGAATCAACAACATTATTTAAATCTTCTACTCCTGGTAAAGATTTAATCTTCATTTCAACAGAAACTGGAGCTTCTGGTTCAACTTCATTTCCATTAGCATCTAAAATTGAGATGTCTAATGCAACCATATTAAACTCTTCTTTATCTCCTCTTTTTTCTTTATCTGCTGAAACTGCTTCGAAAGCGCTATTATATTCTGCAGTGCTTTCATCAAATTCAGTTACACTTAGAATTGCGCCTTCAGGAAGGTTTGCACTTCTATTGTAAGTTAAAAATACATCATATACACTTCCATTTGAGCTAGTGTATTTTGCAGAAATTCTCTTGAATTCTTCACTATTGTTTTCTTCTACATTTGTAGATTCTACTTTCGTTTCCTCTTCAAGCTCAATTTCTTCATTTTCAGATTCAATTATTTCTTCATTATTTTCAGTTAATTCTTCAGAAATAATTTCCTCTTCAGATTCAGAATCATTTTCTTGTATTTCCTCATTATTTATTTCAACTGTTTCTATTTCTGAATCTTCATTTGTTTCAATTGCATCTTCAATAGCTTCTACAGTTGTAGCTAAAACAGTTGTAGAAGTATTCATAAGCATTGAAACGATTAAAAAAACTATCAAAAGTTTCTTTAATACAAGTTTTCTTCCCATTTCTTTATTCCCCCTAAATGAAAAAATTATATTTGTTTTGCATGTAGTACTATTCGATATTTGTTATCTTTTCCACATGTAGATAACGTTATAATTTTATCTTCTGTTGTTAAACTAACATTGTAGTCCTTTGTACTTCTGGATTTCAAAGTATTTAGAAACTTTTGATAATCTTCATTTGAATTAAATTTTGTTTGAATATAATAATCTTCTACTTCTGTTTGATAGATTGAAAAAACTTCATAAGTTATCTCTCCATCTTCAGTTATAAAAGTAATGTACTTGTTTTTTTCATCATTATACCAAGACGGTTTTAATATTTCTGTCATCTTGCTAAACATAGTTCCATCTCTTCTATTATGTCCATAAATAATTATATTTTTATCTGTTCCATCAAATTTATTTCTATAGTCTGAAAATGCCCAACCACAAACATTATAAGATTTATCAAAACTATGTTTTAAATAATACTTATTATCATTTGCTTGAACTACTGGAAAATCAATTCCAACACCATTAACCTTAATCCAACCTTTTGTATCTTGATTAATTTTTTTCAAACTTTTAAAATCTACTATATAGTTACTCTCATTTATCGGATTTTCGTTTATTAATTGTTCTTCAACATTTAAATTTGTAGGACTTGTATTTTCTTTTATATAATTTTGAACATTATTCACTAATTCTAAAGTCTTTAATTTTTGATTATGTAACCTAATGATTTGGCCAAAAGAAAAAGCCATAATTGTTAAAGAAATTGTGTATACAATTGCAAGTCTTAGTTTCTTGCTATTTTTAAATCTCTTTATAAATCTTGGCTTTACACTAGTCAAACTGTTATTAATAGGTATTAACATAGTTTGACTAACTTTATCATCTGTTTTTTTAGATTTTTTCGATTTAGTATTTTTTGAGGTTTTATCATTAGTTAATTTTTGCACATCTTCCCCGAACGCCGAATTTTATTATTCTTTTTTATTTTTTCTAGTTCGAGGCTGTGCAAGATATTAACTTGCATAATAATTACCTCCAAATATATGTTACGTTTTTGTTACAATACATTTACTATTATATTACATTAAAAACAAAAAGTCAATGTTTTTTATCTACTTTTATGTCAACTTTTCGACATTTTTTGCTACGGAATTAAGATTTTTATAAATTACAGTTAATAGTTAAAAAGCCCTAACTATATTCTGTTAATAAGTTGTGCTTTTATAATATATAAAAAATAAAAGTAATATAGTTTTATAACTATATTACTTTAAACACTCATATATTATTTTCTCCTTTTAGTTTAAATTATCTCTTATGAAACTTTCAATTTTATCAAATGGTATAATATCTTTTTGATCATATAAATCACAATGTGAAGCTCCTTCTATTGAAAGAAATTTCTTATTATTTGCATATTTACTATCTTTAACCATATTTTCATAAGCATCTTTTCCGAAATAATATGAATGTGCTTTATCGCCATGTACTATCATTACTGCATTTCTTATTTCTTTTGAATAATATAACAATCGTGTATTCAAAAGTGATGTCCCTGCTGTAACATTCCATCCTCCATTAGAATTCAAACTTCTCTTATGATATCCACGAGGAGTTTTATAATATGCATAATAGTCTTTTACAAACTGAGGAGCATCTTCTGGTAATGGATCTATTACACCTCCTCCAAGTTTATATGTTCCTGTTTTAAAATCTTCTGTTCTTTGAGCATTTATTGCTACTCTTGCATTATATCTTGATTCCTCATTGTCTTCACTATCAAAATATCCATTTCCTGCGACCCTTGACATATCATACATAGTAGATGCAATTGTCACTTTTATTCTAGTATCTATACATGCTGTTTGAAGTGCCATTCCTCCCCATCCACATATACCAATTATTGATATTTTTTCACTATCAACATTTTCTAAATTAGATAAAAAATCAACAGCTGATTGAAAATCCTCTACATTTATATCTGGAGAATTCATGTATCTTGGTTCTCCTGAGCTTTCTCCTGTAAATGATGGATCAAATGCTATTGCTAAAAATCCTCTTTCTGCCATTTCCTGAGCATATAATCCTGAACTTTGCTCTTTTACAGCTCCAAAAGGTCCACATACTGCTAATCCCGGAAGCTTTCCTTCATATTTCTTTGGTTCATACATATCTGCGACCAACGTCATTCCAAAATGATTTTTGAAAGTTACTTTTTTAAACACAACTTTTTCACTTTTAGGAAATACTTTATCCCATTCTTCAGTTATTTTTAAATCTTCAATCATTATTAAAAACTCCTTTATTATTCTATATATATAATATAAGGCAAATAATTCACAAGCAATTATCTACCTTAACAACAAATTACATTAAACTCTTTCCATCAGAAAATGCTTGACCTACTTTTGACCCTACTTGATAATATCCATGTCCAAATGGATCATAAGAAATAATTCCCATCTCATCTAATTTTAAAGTTCCATCTTCATTTAAATATTTTTCTTCTGCTGAAACATTAATAATTTCTACTAATGTTCCATCTTCTTCAAATCTAATAACCTTACATTCCATACAAATTGGATATTCTTCTATTATTGGAGCATCTACATGGCTAGATTTTACACTGTGTAATCCAGATTTTTCAAATTTATTAGATACTGTATTTCCAGATGCCATTCCTAAATAATCAGATTCTTTAATATAATCTTTAGTTGCTAAAGCTACTGTGCAGTATCCTGTTCTTTTCATATTTTTAACTGTTTTATGAGATTCTGTTAAGTTTAATTTTAATTGATTCATACTTTGAGCCATTCCCCAAGCAGCATTCATAACATCAACACTTCCATCTTCATTATAAGTTCCTATCATTAAAACTGGCATAGGAAATATTCCAGGTGTAACTTTTAAATCTTTTTTCATATTCAGATTCTCCTCTCACTTTTTTGAAAATTATATTATATATTTTTATTTTATTCAAGTAATTAAATTATAATATTTTTTTATAAAAAAAATAAGCAATATAGTTTTGCTATATTGCTTATTTTTGGCTCCCCAAGTTGGTATCTTACACTTGTTTGTGCTCGTATAGACTCATATAATCTTGTTTCGACTCGTCTGTCCAACTGCTACTCGTACAATCTCGTATAAACTCGTAAAAACTCGTACATACATTTCTCTATTGCATACAAATTGCAACAAACATTTTTTTATAAATTGTCTTTTATTAATAATAATCATTAACTAAAATAGAATAAACAAATTTGGCTACACTTATATCCATGTATCATAAATATCTTTTTTTATTTTTTTTATTTTTGATCTTAAAAATAATCCAAATCCCCATACAAATAAACCACCTATATAAGTAACTAACTTATGAATATCTTCGGTTAAAAAAGATGATATTGTAATAGTAAAAAATATTCCAATAAAAATAAGTACTTCAATAGCTATTTGAAAATTTTCTAAATGATTTTTAGTAAATAAAAGTGCTAATGCATTTTTTTCTGATATATTATTTATATCTTTAGAAGTTAATTTATTTCCTTCTAATAACTCATTTACTGATATGCTTAATACATTACATAAATCCATCATAATGGAAATATCAGGTAATCTTCTGCCGTTTTCCCAATTAGATACTGCACGGTCTGTAACTCCAATTTTATTTGCCAGTTCTTGTTGAGTTAGATTTTTATCCTTACGACATTTAGCAATAAATTTTCCAATTTTTTCTTGATTCATAATTATCCCTTCTTTCATAAATAATTATATCATTATTATTTAAAAAAGTAACCAAACATAACGTGGAGTATTATTCATTGTAAATAAAAATATTCCGATTTTTTTCGTAAATACGAATTTTTTCGGAATATCTTATGTTATTTATTATTTTTATTATAAATAAATATATAAATTATATAAAACATTAATGTTCCAATATTCATAATAAACCATTCTGGTCTATCTAATGCTTTAATTACTCCATATTTAAATATATTATAAAGATTTAATATTAGAATAAGCACTAGAAGTGCACCATTGCTATATCTAGCTGCTTTTTCAGTTGTCTCTTTTTCTTTAGATAGTTTTATTAAATTATCATCACTTTTATCTATAATTTCAGTTTTTGATAGTGATTGTCCACTTAATAATTCATTAACACTAATATCCAAAATATTACATAAATCTAGCATTAATGAGGCATCTGGAAGTCCTTTTCCACACTCCCATTTTGAAATTGCTTTTGCAGTTATTCCTAATTTACCTCCTAATTCTTCTTGAGTTAATTTTTTTCCTTTTCTACAAGTAGCTATATATTTTCCAATTTTTTCTTGATTCATAACTTTTTTCTCCTCCTCTAAAACACATTATACTAATTTTTTGAAAAAAGTACACCTACTAATAGTAGAGTTTATATTATCTTTAGCATTATATCACAATATTTATCAAAAATAATATAAAATGTCATTAATACTGTAAAAACGCGTATAAACGCGTAAAAAACTTTTTTTATTGCAACACTATTGCAACAATCATACATTTCTTATAGCAATTCTTCTTAATTAAAATTCCTAATAATATATTAGTAATATTGTCATTATAATTTTACTATCTAAAAATATATCTAAATTTTACCTATAAATCAGAATTAATCTTATTTACAATACCAAAATATTGTTAACATTAGAAGAAAGATATTTGTTCAATACTTGCATTATCTTTTTTGTATGCTTTTATAATGTCTTCCATTTTATAAAGTATTCCATACTTATTACATTCTTCAGC
>JAEEGL014816673.1_pt1 | contig 91219 bp, 78 predicted proteins | sample 9134231 | NCBI WGS metagenome assembly JAEEGL01 (sample SAMN16246548, study PRJNA631951) | gut metagenome | biome: gut microbiome; feature: rumen; material: fiber-attached | host: Bos | place: Iran: Karaj | collected 2018-10 | reverse complement strand
GAGATTCTGTTCTGTCTTAGTTCCTGCATACTTATTAGCCATATTCCCAATACCTCCTTAATATGTACTGTCTTTATTTTACCAAAAAATCAATCTATAATCAATTGAATTTTTCGAACCTGACATTGAATAATACCCCTGCCAAGAGAGCAATGATACCCACACAGATAATAAAAGAAAATTGTGGTACCACTCGCTGTGGTACCACTCGCCTTATACTAATAATATTACTTCTACTATTATTTGTCAGCATTCTTTGCATTACTTATATAATTTCAAGTGTTTTTTCAGAAAAACTCTCAAAGTATCGACATCCGCAAACTTAAGACGAACCTCAGAATCCTGAGTTTTCTTGAATACCCATACATAAGGAGAAAGAATAGCCTCCTCATACCATGGATGCATATCTCTTCCTACCCACATGCATACTCCACAAGTACCATGAAGCCAAAACTGTATCCTCTCAGTTTTACGCTTTGCATTACCCACATTCAGATAACCTGGTACCCTGTCAGTACAATACTCACACTCAATCCCGTTATCTTCCAAGAATTCACTGATTTGTTCAAAAATTGTAATCATATCTAGACCTCCGACTGATATAAAAGGAGGTGCACGCGCGTAGCACACAAGTTAAAAAAGTCGACTTGTATTACCATGATTATATTATAGACTAAAAGGTAAAAAATGTCAACACATTTTTTGGACAAAATCGCATGGTTAACACGTTTCTGCCTACTATTCTTACCTTTCCTACCAATCTTACCAATTCTACCCTGCTTATGCAGATTAAATTTCATCAATACAATGTCCCTACATTTATCGGCAAGAATTACTTTGAATTACCTTTGTTTTCTTGCCGATATTCTGTTACAATAAGATTATGGAGGGGATACCATGGAATACAAAAATGTTGTCGAAATAGCTCAACTATGGGGAATATCTGAAAGAACAGTCTGCAATTACTGCGCCGAAGGCAGAATCGATGGAGCAAAGCTTATCGGCAAAACTTGGAATATCCCTGCCGATGCCATAAGACCAAGCCGGCGCAAACTTAAAAATTCTGATACACTCCTTCACATCCTCCGTGAACAGAAAAAAGCAATCTTCACGACTATAAAAACAATTATGAACGGTTATACATTTGGTATAAACAGTCGTTATGGTGGATACGGTTTGACCACGCCACAAACAGACGATGTCAATGGTGTTAATTTCATATACTAAATAATCAGAAACGGAGGTAATAATTCATGACCCATAAATCAAAAAAACTTCTTAATATCTGTCTCATCGCAACTCTGACCGTTACAGGTGCATGTTCACATAAAAAAAGCACTAAGCACGCTGAGTACGAAAAAGTTACCCTTAACGCAAGTTGGAATTATAATTACGAAAGTATTAAAGAGCTATCAGAAAAGTGCGATCTCGCGGCATATATAAAAGTTACCGGATCTGAAATCGACGAAAGTTACAAAGCCTATGGCGTTGACTTGACCATTTTTACAGCGGAAGTCAAAGAAGCCCTGTACGGCAAATCTGATAAGACAATCAAGATCGTTATGACAGGAAAAGTCGATGAAAAAGAAAAGAAGATATATGAGATTGCAGACGATCCTCTTATGAACAAGGGCGATGAGTTCTTCATATTTGCAACAGCCAATGATAATGGAACCTACACTATCATGAGCGGTCCACAGGGAAGATTCGAGATCAAAAATGGTCAAGTATATTCTCTGAATGTAAGTAACGAACAAGTTGCTAAAAACAACAACAGCTCTAACATAACCGTTAATAAGCAATCTAAAGAAGAATTCTACAAAGAAGTAAAAGAATACACTTCACAAAAATAAAAATAAGACTTGAAAAGAAGGGGCTGATTACATCAATCAGCCCCTTCCTTTCCGAATCCATTCTATCCCTCAAAAAGGTCATCAAGTGTTATTGTATCAGATATATAAGACGTATATGCCGTTCCTGACAATCCGTTAGCAGAAATCATAGTTATTTTCAATGCCTGTTTTGTTTTGGTTTTTTCCTTGAAAACATCCCTTTTTCTTATAAGCTGTTGCTCATAAGATGAGCTCATCTCAAATGGCTTATTGGTATACTTAATCTCACACAGGTTTGTAATATGATCAGCTCTCTCAATCACCATATCAATTTGAACACGCTCTTTTTTATCATCATCCGAATTATACCATGGATAACATTCGGTCTTAACACTTCCTATTCCTAGCGCAGACTTAATACTTTGTATGTTATTAAAACATATAATCTCATATGCCTGCCCCCTCCAGTTGTCATATCTGCCCGTGTCACTTATAAGTTCTTCATAACAATCAATCTTTTTTTCCTTTGACAGGAAATGATAATGAAACAATAAAAAAGGATCCATAAGCTGTACATATAGAGGATTATAGTTTTCATACTTTTTCTTGTACTCAATTATGTATCCGCAATCCACAAGATCTTGTATTGCTCTTCCAAACACTCCATTAGACACACCTATCTCTTCCTGCAATTTGACTTTCTTGATTCCATACTTTGCAAAAGCCAATTTCGATAATATCTGTCCATATACAGGTGATTCGCTAAGAGTTGCTTCAAGTAATCTTTTGGTTTCATCTCCATAAAGTGCATCCTTATCAAAAAGAAGTCTATTCACATTCTGATTAAGACTATTGGATGGATTCATCAGATCAAAGAAGAAAGGAAGCCCACCAAATATCATCTGACATTCGGCAATCTGTTCTCTTGACCAATCAAATTCTCTGTCCTTAAAAAAAGCTTCTGTTTCATTAAGAGTAAAAGGCTTTACGCATATCTTTCTTGTAACACGTTGAAACATATTGCCTGTATTTTTTATTACATTCTTTATGATCCATGAAGTTGCAGATCCACATATTATAAATATAATATCACCATCTATTGTACCTCTGCGGTTCCAATAATCTTCAAAAGCTACCAGAAAATCCGATCTTTTTGTTGCAAACCATGGGAATTCATCAAAGAATACAATCTTCTTGCCGTAAGCAGAACGTCTCACTGTATCCATAGATAATACTTTATCTAATCTGGAAAATGCTTCAAACCAATCCTTAGGTGCACGTCTTTCCTCATCACCATATTCTGTAAGTCTCTGTCCAAACGCCTTAAGTTGCTGTTTCATCGTACCTTTCTCCAACCCAACAGCCCTGAAAGCAAATTCTCTAAAAGTCTGTTCAACCAAAAATGTCTTACCCACTCTTCGTCTTCCATAGACGCATATCAATTCCGACTTTTTTGATTTTTCACTATATTCAAGTTCCTTTTTTTCTTCTTTTCTACTTATAATCTTCATAACGCACCTCACAGATACTGGATTTCTAATATGATTATAACACTTTCCCCAATTATAAGCAAGTTTTATTCTTATAATTGGGGAAAGTTTCTCTTTTTTGCCGATTTTCCCCAATTATAATGCACTTTTCTTATTTTAGCAAAAATCCACCCCCATCTGGCAGTTACACCAGAATGGAGGTGGATTCTTATATCATTATCACAATCAAGTCTCGCACCGCGAGACTTGCGCGCCGCATTCGGTCTGCGCAAGCAGACAGATTTCCTTTCCGAATCCGTGCGCATCCTCGCGGAACGTCAATCTTAGAATACATGATCATCATGGTCATCGTCATAATCTCCGCCAACCATAACTTCTCTTGAAGATACTCTTCTTCTTTCTCTCTCTTTCTCTACAGTATCTGACAGTACCTTCATAACACCTGTAGAATTCTTTATATTCTCTATCTTAAGAATAGGCGATGTCTTATCTGCAGTGTTGCATATTATAGTTCCAAGTCCGAATATCATCTGACCGAAGGTCCTTGATAAAGTCCAGTCCTGGATACGGTACAGCATAACATTCTCCTGTTTGGTGTTGAAGAATCCTGTCTTAACCATCAAACGATCCTCAGTAAGCTTATAGATCGTGAATGACCAAGGAAGTCCAAGGAATGTTCTCTTTCTGTCTCTCCATAGATAATCAACTGTTGTTTTCCCCATCTTATTATGCTGCCATCAGGCAGACTCTCCTTTCATGTAGTAATGAGGTCACACTCTGAAGCCTCTTGTAGAGGTCTCCTGAGTAGTCTCGTTGCCGCGTGAATCCCTACCATAAGTAAGGCCGCTGTACACAGGCTGAACGTTCTGCATAACAGGTCCGGATTCATCCTTACTAGCTACTATTATAAACGCTTCTCTCAATTTGTCAAGTATGCCGATAATTCTATCCAACTCCGAGATATCAAGTCTTAAAATAGCATTGAGAAGCGTTCTGTTTATGAACATGTAAAGCTTTGACAACTGCGCTGATATCTGATACTGGGTGTTGAGCGCTGAATTAAGCTCGTTGACGAACTGTCTTGCCTTCTTAAGTTCATACTTATACTTCTCCGTATTACCACCCTTGTATTCATTGATACCGGAAAGGATATAATCCTTGGTAATCTCGTACATGATAACGATGAGTTCAGTCCTTGTTGCTGCCGCTATCCTGCTTGTATATGCCTTTGTCTCTCTTTCATCCATTCCGATCACCCCTTCCTTCTCTCAATCTGTGATCACTGCAGCAGCTGCAACACATTCTCAGGTCTTTCATTCGCCTGCGAAAGCATCGATATACCAGCCTGTGAAAGTATGTTCTGCTGTGTATATTCAGTCATCTCTTCAGCCATGTCTACATCCATGATAACTGACAGAGCAGATGTCAGATTCTCTGAAGATACATCTATGTTCGACTTCGAGTATTCCATACGATTCTGATAAGCACCAAGTCTTGATCTAGTGAGTGATACGAAGTCAAGAGCCTGACCTATCTTGTTGATACCATCACTTGCAAGTGCAAATGTCATGACATTCAGATTCTCGAGTCCAAGTGTCTTTGTCGTCACTTCAGGCAGATCGACCATGATCTCCTGATTTTCGTTAGCGCCTACGTGAACAGACATCATACCGTAGTTAGTTACGTCAAGAGTTGCCGTAGAGCCTTCCGTTCCGCCTTCTACGAAGAATCTGAGCTCAAAACCGTTCTTAGCCTTAACATTTACTAAGTTCCCGTCGGTTGTATAGGTAGCAGACTCATCAAAGCTTGGCTCGCCCGTCACGAGATTAACCTTCACATCCGAGCCACTGACTTCTGTCGCACTCATACCGAGAGCTGCAAGAAGATTCTCGTTGCCGCCTATCTTAACAGTCGCGTTGTCGCCGTACGCCTTTGAAGAGATGCTAATCTTAGACGGATCCGACACATCTAAAAGTGCATTGGTGTTGTTGGCAGCTTCCTGTATGATGTTCTTAACTTCATCAAGAGTAGCGCCCTTTGGCACGTTAAGGGTATAATCGTTGATAGTTATAACGCCGGCCATCTCCTCTGTAACGCCTGCGGCAAATGCGCCTGTATCTATAGCGCCACCCGTATATTCAGCATGCTTTGGGTCTTCCGTGACCGTAAACTGATACTTTCCAACAGGCATGTCGGTTGACATATAAGATACGCTAACGCCGTCTGTATCAGAGTATGCTCTTCTCGAGAGATTGCCATCAAGAAGATTCTGCATGTTGAACTCAGTATCCTTGGAAACTCTGTCGATTTCCTTAGAAAGAGCGTTGATCTCGGACTGGATGGCAGCTCTGTCTGTGTTGGTATTAGTATCGTTTGCCGCCTGAACAGCAAGCTCGTTCATTCGCTGAAGGATCTGATGGATCGCATCGAGAGCACCTTCTGCTGTATCGAGAACCGACATACCGTCAGATGCGTTCTGTCCCGCCTTGTCAAGACCTCTTATCTGGCTCTTGATCCTGTTCGATATAGCGATACCTGCTGTATCATCCTTGGCGTGATTGAGCTTATAACCACTAGACAGACGCTCTAAGGATTTACGAAGATTTCCCTGAGTTTTATTAAGTTCCTTATTGGATATGATTGCTGATATGTTGGTATTTATCTTCATCGGCTACCTCCTTTATCTTCTGTTTGATATATGTATCGGAACATATGCCCTTTTAATTAACTCTTTGCTATCTCCTCGATAAATATCTTCGCAACCTTATAGAGCTTCAGAGTCCCCTCTTCATAGCTTCCGGTATACTCTTCCATGATATCTATCATCTGTGACGAGGTGGTCACATCAACCCTGTTATTACTAAAGCCAGCTTCAACAAGGCTGTCTATGACAGCACTCTCACGCTCACGCACAAGGCTTGCCATCCTTTCATCCTCGCATACGACCAGTGCCTGCACACTATTACTCGTCACTCTTATATCAGAACTAAGCTTCATCCCCTCAGCGCTGAAGCTTATTGAGAGCCTGCCCTTATCAGCACCGCTTACAACCTTAAGATTAACATTGACCAACTCATCACCACGCTTAAGCGGAATCTGATACTCTCTGCCACGCTTCTTCCCGATGAACGACAGATTCTGTACTATCTGATCAAGCTCAAGCGATACGCTGTTGCGAAGCTTGCTATCAGCAAGCTCAAGCGCCTCATCATAAGCCCTGTTAAGCGCTTCCTCGTCATCCATCACATCAACGATATCGCCAAGACTCTCAAACACCTCCTCATCATCGCGCTCAAGCTTCTCGAAAAATGCTCTGTCATGCGTCCTGTATGAAGCTAAGAGGTTATCAACGGTTACCGTCAGGTCATAGCGAAGAAGCTCTTCAACTACCGAAGAATCCATGCTAAGCGCTTCCTTAACTTCCTCGTACCTCTCCTCGTAATACTTAGAAGGCGTCTCACTGTCACTAAGCTTCCCAAGATAATCATAGTCGATGCTTCTGTAAGTCTCACCTGTATACATATCAAGCTTCGCATCTTTTCTTGACACATAAGCGCTTATGATATTCGTGGTGGTAAGCGCCTTTCCCTGCCTTATCACATCGCCAAGGCTCTTTGCGTCATCTCTTCTCATCCTGTCAAATGCTCTGTAAACCCTTATATACTCCTGTCTGACAGCACTGTCTATACCGTCCTTATCAAGCTTGTACAAGAACTTCGCATAATCGTCCTTATCCGCTTTCCTTCCGTATTCATCAACTCTCTTGCTGAGTTTTCCGATATCCATACCCCATATATCCTCGCCCTCACTTATGAGCTCATATACAAGCTTAGGCGATATGTTATCGATTATATTGCGCACATCGGCGTAATCCTTCGATATGGTGGACACATTGGCAGCACTTAATTCAAGCTGACTGTAAGATATGATCTTAAGAGCAGCCATGTTCTCAGAACTATCCTCAAGTCCCATGTTAAGAAGAAGTGAAGCACTTCCTGCCACTGCGCTCTTAAGATTATCGCCAAGATCAGATCTTATCTCAGTTCCCATAGTCTCATAGCTCTTAAGTGCAACAGACATCTCAAACTTAAGCTTAAGGCCGGTCTTCACATATGTATCAACCGTCTTTTCTTTGTCGTAGAGCTCTGCTATCGTATTAAGAGGAGTATCCGACAGAAGTTCCTTAACCGTGACAGCGACAGCACTATCCTTCTCAAGTTCGAATACCTTATCTGTCATATCCTTAAGAGATACCGAAGCTGTATCTATGCCAAGCGACTCAAGCCTGTAGAGATTAGCAACAGAGAGGCTACTCTTTGCATAGACCAAATAAGTATAACTCTCGATATACTGCGCCTTCTTCGCCTCATCATAAACTTCAGCGACAGGGCTTTCAGTAGCCTCTGATAGATTCTCTACAGTAAGAGGTTTTGAAGCATTTACTATATCAAGTACCTTCTCGATTCCAGAATCCATGATGATATCGCGTCTCTTCCGGATATCAGCCATAAGCTTATCTTCTGACGGCGCTATCTTACTATCCCTTGCAAGCGATCTGACAGTTAAGTCTATAACATCATCCTCGCTAAGAGAATAATCATATTCATCGATTTCCTTTAAAATCGCCATATTCTTCGCGTCGATTCCCTTGCCTTCCTTAAGGATGAGTTCAGCGTTGGCCATATTCTGCGGATCAGGTTCAAAGCCCGCAGTCTTAAGCTTTTCTGCGATCTGAGGTCTAAGGTTCGTAAGATCCTTGGCGGTAATGGCATCTGTCACTCCCGTATATGAATCGCCGATACTTGAAGATAGATACATGTTATGGATATCGCTCTCAAGCCCCTTAGATATCATATATCTCTTACCTGCCTCACTAAGAGGCTTAAGTTCGCTGTACTCACGGACCGTCTCACTTACCTTCCTTACGTTATCCCTAGTAACAGGCATATCGTAAGATGAGAGCTTCTTCATGACCTTCGCAGCCAACATAGCGCTGTCGCACTCGCCCTTAACATCCTCTACATCAAGAGAACCCATAGGAATATAATCATCGCAGTATGTAGCAAGCAAGATCTTAATACGCTTAACAACATCTACAACTTCGTCTACATCCTTCTCGTCATAACCCTCGCCCTCTTCATCCATCTTCTTCACATCACTTATGGAGAGCTTATTCATGATATTAGTCATGTTATCCTTAACCAAAGAAGCCTGCGACTTGATGACAGATGCAAAGTCCGCGCCTTCAGGCATGGCATCAACGCCCATAGTGTTGACTCCGACCTTCGAAAAGCCATGGTTTACAGCCATAGACTCCACAATCTGAAGTGTTCCACTATTAACATCTTCTGCGGTGCTCCTGTCAACGACCAAAGACGCGCCCTGTATAGTATTAAGATTAGTATTCATGTGTATATTCATAGCTTTTTCCTCGCGTACTAGTAACAAATCAAGTATTTCTTTGCATATATTTCGGATGCGAGGGGGGAAAACTTTAATCGTGGATTACATGAAGATAGCTTTCGGGAATATAAGGTTCTAAAGAATAACGGCAGGGGGTTATGAAACCACTCTGCCGTTTTCTATATGTATGATTCTGTCTGCCTTCTTGGCAACCTCTATATCATGTGTGACGATTATTATCGTCTTATCTTCATCAGATAGAGACCTAAGTATATCCATAACCTCTGAAGCATTCACACTGTCAAGCGCTCCAGTTGGCTCATCCGCGAGTATAATCGGCGTATCTGCTGCAAGTGCCCTTGCTATCGCTACACGCTGCTTCTGTCCGCCCGATATCTTCGTAGGCGGCTGATCCTTATGGATAAAAATGAGATCATTTTATATGAGACCGCAGACCACACTGTAAAGCTCAGTGTGAATACCAACGATCAGCAACGCCTTGAAAGAGGAACTTGTTGAAGATACGGCAACTGTCGCAAAATTTGCGACAGTTCAAACCGAGGGTGATCGTGAAGTTACGAGAGATATCGAATACAACAACTTAAAATAAGAATGTCCGCTACAAATCCGCAATAGCGGACAAGTAGCGGACAAACTCCTTTTTCAGTATTAAAGAAAAACTCGGAAACAACATAATTATGCTGTTGATAATCCTCTCAAAACCGTCGCAAAGCTGTATCTCAGCAATAAATAGTACCACATTTCGCAATCTGAAGCAATATTTAAATTTGCGAAACGCCTTCTACAACCCTATCCTCCTTATAACCTTTCTCACCGGATATAGCGCTACAACAAGCCGGCTATATGCCTTATATAGTGCCTCATCAACCGTATGATTCTTCCCCTTCCTCTTATATGATGTCATCACGCCGAGGATCATATCATCTGTTATTCCATACTCTTTTGATACGCAATTATCCCCGAGTATGACATAATCGTGCTTCCTTACCTTCACAACTCTGTGAAGTACATACTGACCGTTAGGCCTCATATAGAGTACTACATCGTACTTTTTTAGGCGCCCCTCTTTCCTTTCTATGGTAAAGAGGTCTCGCCCCTCCTTAAGTAGCGGCATCATACTCACGCCCTTATTGGCGTAGGTTATCCTGCCCGTCTCCTCTAGATATGACTTTATGGACTTCTTAGCTTCTAACTTATCACCAGACATGGTCTCGTAAGAAAGCTTAGCAGCAGACGAATCCATGTTACAGTGTAATCTATAGAGAGACACTTTAGCTATCAGCTTATCTATAAGATCCATGGTCTTCATAAGTGCAGAAGCCTCCTTGGGCCTATAGATCTGCTGCAGCATCACAGGATATATGTCCTTAGATGTGATCCTCTCGATATAGTTTTCTTCGCCTCTTTCTAATACGCAAATAGCGGCAAGTGGCATGGCTATGTTAGTACTTAGCCTGTGCTTGCCGTCGTAAGGGGTTCCATATACTGTTATGCCGCTCTCTGTCACTTTCAAGAGTGGCTTGTCATCATTGACCATGACTGCGCGTTCCTTAAGTATCTCGCGCCAAAGCCTCGTGTGTGTAGACTTTCCTGTCCCCGATCTTGCGGTAAATATATACGCCCTGCCATCAACTGCTATACAAGAGCCATGCATCAACAGTATATCATCTGCCAACAAGCATTCTACGATTTTTCTATAAACCGCAGTCTTCTCGTATTCTGAATCAGGCAAAGTGCCCTCTTCAATCCTCGGTTCCCCGTCTATATCCTCCTGTGTAATCTTCACATGATAGTCGCAGCGACCATCTTCACATAACGCAGCATAGGACGCGCAGTAATCCTGCACGTCCTTATATATGCTTATTATCTCTATAATCTTGTCTGCAAACCGGTAATAGCCTGTATACATCCTATACCTTCCTGTTATGTCTCATCGGCTCTAAGTGTCACCTTCGTTGTATTGAGCACATACTTGTCACCTTCGAGTCTGTAGTACTCTACCTCGACTGTTTCGCCGATCTTATAATACTTAAGCCTTGTCTTAAGTGTTGTCATCTGCTTAACGGTATCTCCATCAAAGCCCACGATTATATCGCCCTTCTTAAGACCTGCGGCTTCTGCAGGCGAATCCTTAAGGACATTCGATACATAGATTCCTTCTGGATAACCGTAAAGTGAGACATACTCATCTCCGATATCCTTACCGGCTATGCCGAGGTAACCTCTCTCGGACTCATCCACAACATTTCTTGTTTCCTTGTTCATAAGGTCTTCGATTATGTCCATGACCTCGGATACAGGTATAGCATAACCGATTCCTTCTACGTCCTCCTGCGCAAGCTTGCAGGAATTGATGCCGATGACCTCGCCCTGCGCGTTGATAAGGGCGCCGCCACTGTTACCCGGATTGATAGCGGCATCGGTCTGAATAAGATTAGAGTACTCTGTACCCTCGATAGTTACGGTTCTGCCCTTCGCGCTTACTACACCAGAAGTTACAGACTGTCCATAACCAAGCGCATTGCCTATCGCTACAGCTGCCTGACCTTCCTTAACAAGCGAAGCATCGCCGATTGTCGCGATACGAATCGAATCCATGGTCTCCTGATCTATGTTGCTAAGAGAAACAGCGATAACCGCAAGGTCCTTAGAAGACTTTGTGCCCTTCACAACAGCCTCAACAGTCTTATCATTCACAAATACCACCGACAGGTCGTTAACCGAATCCACCACGTGAGCATTAGTCACTATGAGAAGTTCTGTGTCGTTCTTGCCGATTATGATGCCGCTTCCCGCAACCTCTGCTTCATATCTCTGATAAAATGAAGTGGCTGTAACCTTACCTGTTATGGCTACACATGACGGCATACATGCATCTACAATTCCTGACACATCCGTTACTGTAATCCCACTGACCGAAGAAGAAGAATTCGTGTTAGTAAGCGAAACGGTTTTAATAGAGCTTGGATTCCCCGCAACAGACTTAGAAGTTGTTGTCTGACCTATAGTGTCATTGCACAGATAGTTGATGCCAAACATCGAAAAGCCTGCGACCGCGCCGAAAGTAAGTCCCAGAGCAACCGTCTTACCGGCTTTCTTCAAAAAAGAAGTTCCCTTCTTAGGACTGTTATTGTTGCTGTAATATTCAAATTCGTTATAATTCATGTTATCCATGTAATACCTCCCTGAACTTTATGAGATGATTATATCGGATAAATGTGTTGAAATTGTGTTCTAAGAGGGGAAAAAATGTGAAATTATGTGTAAAAAACAATCCCCGGGACACGTCAAGATTTCTATCTTTTCGCAAGTCGCCTATTAGCAAGTGCTCCGCGAAAACTCGCCGCTAACGCGGCTCGGACAGTTCGCCCGCACTTGCAGCGAACTTGCAAAAAGATGACGAAATCTTGCGAATCGTCCCTGTGATTGTTTTTTACAATCTACGCTCTTGGCTACACGGAGGGGATTAAGTTCTTGTTCAACACAATTATGCATATTTTCAGACCGTATCTTGCAAAAAAATGCATATTTTTCAAATCCTTACTTCACCCTCCCCTTTAGCCACTACTAAAATGGAATTCATCGTCCTCTGGCGACGATTCGCAAGATTTCGTCATACTCGAGCATGCTAATGCAAAGCCCGAAGCACGTGTTTGAGCGTCCAAAGGACGCGAGTTTGCGAGAGGGCTTTGCTAATTGATGCATGCGAGAGTATAGAAATCTTGACGTGTCGCAAGAGGACGATGAATTCCCTATCTCATGCGTCCCTTCAAACTCACCGTTACTTTCCTCTCCCCATATTCTCCGCTCACATACGCGGATTCTATCTTCGTTTTCTTCTTGTCTTCATCTATAGAAAGTGTGGCATCAAGACTTCCCTTTATCTTCTCATCTGACGAATCTACCGATACGTGGATTGTCTCGAATACATTTGCCTTACCAGAAAGTTCTATATCTAGGCCATCTGCCTGGATTCTCGTTATCTTATGCTTCTTGCCTATCCATACCTTATAGGTTACGCCATCACAGCTGAATTCATAGCAGCGGCTCTTGCAATCTATGAGCTTCACGTCCATAGAATCGAGCCTGTTATAGACAGAGAGCAGGTTGTTAAGCGGAAGCTTGAGCTTCTCATCTAGTTCTTCAGGCTTTATCTTATATTCGCTGCCGCCTATGTCCTCTGAGAAGGTCATCTCGTGATAATCTCTATATAGCTTAACTGTCGCAAGCCTTATGAAAGACACTCCGATATATGCGTCTACGTCTGTTTTGTTCCAGGCGTTGTCACGCTCTATAAGAGTTCCCACACTGCCGCCGATCATGCGGTCATATGACTTGCCATCAAGAGTCATATCGAGTATATCCGCGTTCAGGTCGAGTTTGCTCTTTTCCTCGGACACTATGGATGTTATGCACTCAAGGTCCTTATAGGTTGCCTTAACTGCCATCTTATAGTAGGACTTAGGCGCCACTGCGTACACGATCTGCTTATAGGTTATGGCTATTATCAGTATCAAAAGCAGAATTATAGCGCATAGTATCATTATGCGCTTTTTCTTTTTATCAGTCTTTCTTTCTCTCATAACGTCTGTATACATACTCTATGTTGAAGAAGGTATTCTCATCACTCTCGCGAACAAGCTCGAATTCACTGTTCTTATCGAGATTCTCGAAGTAGACATCCGCTTCGTAGATGTGATCGAGGTAAGTCACATCTACCGTATCTATATAAGGCAGTAGTTGCGAGAATACACTTGCACCGCCAAGCACTATAGCATCAGGGATTTTTTTAAGACTCTCTATATCATACACAGGCGTCACTCTGTTTCTTCTGTAAGAGCGATCCCTTGTTAAGACATAGAAGTTGCGATCAGGCGACAGTCCGCCCGGAAATGTATCTGCAACCGCTTTGCTCATGATTATATTCCTGCCCCTTGTCTCCTTGCGAATCAGCATGGCAACCTCAGGGATTGTAAGGAATAGTCCACCCTTGATTCCTATTCCCCAGTTTTTGTCTACTGTAACTATAGCGTGCATCCTATCCCCCTATATAGCAACCGGTATGTTCTTGATCTGTGGATTGGTCTGATAATTCTCCAGAACAAAATCCTCAACCTTAAAATCATAGAAGTCCTTAACATCAGGATTGATCTTAAGAATCGGAGCCGGATAAGCCTCTCTTTTTATCATCTCCTCGATTATAGGAACGTGTCTGTCATATATATGCGCATCAGCTATCATATGTACAAGTTCTCCTACCTCCATATCACACACCTGTGCAAACATATGCACAAGTATCGCATACTGGCAGACATTCCAGTTATTGGCTGTGAGAACGTCATTGGAACGCTGATTGAGTATCGCGTTGAGCTTAAGTCTTCCGGTTTCCGGATTTTTAGTCACGTTGAAGGTCATACTGTATGCGCATGGATAGAGATTCATCTCATGAAGATCAGCATGTACGTAGATATTTGTCATGATTCTTCTGCTGTAAGGATTATTCTTAAGATCATATAGGACTCTGTCCACCTGATCCATCATACCTTCCTTGTACTGATGCTTTACGCCCATCTGATAGCCATAAGCCTTGCCTATGGTGTGATCCTCACCAGCCCACTCATCCCATATATGCGAGCGAAGCTCTCTCACATCGTTAGACTTCTTCTGCCATATCCAGAGTATCTCATCTATGCAGCTCTTTATAGCAAGCGGTCTGAGTGTAAGCGCAGGGAATTCCTTAGACAGATCATATCTGTTGCACACGCCAAAACGCTTTATCGTATAGGCTGTAGCACCATCACTCCAGTGAGGACGTACTTTCTCACCCTTAGTATCAGTTCCGTTCTCAAGTATATCCTTGCACATATTGATAAATATATCATCTGCCATGCTCATGATAACATATCCTCCATCTCAACAGGCACATATGCTATGACTGCTATTCCGTCCTGTGTATATTCTTCGCTTATTAGTTCGCCCTTTTCTCTTATCTTAGAGACAAGACCAGCCTTATCATAAGGTATGACTTTCTCTATAAAGAGTCTTCCGCTCCTTAAGATATCCGATATGGCAACTCTAAGGTCATCAAGTCCTATCCCTGCCTTAGCACTGATTCTCACTATACGCTTTGCTTTCTCATCTGTGAGTATCACATCGCCTTCAAGCTTATCGATCTTGTTGAATACTGTTATGATCGGCTTATCCATCGCACCGAGCATAAGCAGTGTATCATAGACTACTTTCATATGCATGTCCTTATAAGGGCTTGTTGCGTCCACTACATGCACTATCAGATCTGAGTACTTAGCCTCTTCAAGAGTACTTCTGAATGCCTCAACAAGATGATGCGGAAGCTTTCTTATGAATCCGACTGTATCAGTCATAAGTACCTTATCCTTAGCTGTCAGCTCACACACTCTGGTTGTCGGATCGAGTGTTGCAAAGAGCATGTCCTTAGACAAAACCTCAGAACCTGTAAGAGTATTAAGAAGTGTAGACTTGCCAGCGTTCGTGTAGCCAACTATAGCCACTACAGGAATATTGGACTTGCTTCTTGAAGTTCTCGACACCTGCTGATGCTTCTTCAGATCCTCAAGTTCATCCTTCAAAAAAGCTATCCTATCCTTGATTATACGCCTGTCTACTTCTATCTTCTTCTCGCCCGGGCCTCTGGTTCCTATACCGCCGCCAAGCCTTGACATAGCCTTACCAAAACCAGCAAGTCTTGTACTTCTGTATCGCAAAGATGCAAGCTCTACCTGAAGCTTACCTTCTCCCGTCACCGCATGCATGGCAAATATATCAAGTATGAGAAGTGTTCTGTCGAGGATCTTTACATCGAGAGCATCCTCAAGATTCTTCATCTGCATCGGAGTAAGCTCATCATCGCATACTATTCCGACGGCACCTGTTTCCTCTATATAGGCTCTTAATTCCTCTATCTTACCGCTTCCTATATAGGTTGCAGTGTTGAACTTATCGAGGTTCTGCGTCATCTGACCTAGAACTACGCCACCAGCTGTCTCCACGAGATCTTCTAGTTCCTTAAGAGAACCTATTACATCCTCGCTTTGATCGGTGACAACAGCAACTAGTATAAAGCCTTCCTGTTTTTTCTGATTATCGTACATATCACTTTCTGCTTTCTAAGAATACTTTCTCTCTTGCAACTTCCTCATTGTCATAAGAATTCAGATATGTACATGCCATATCATAAGCACTCTTATAATCAAGAGTTTTTTCATAACAAATGATCATATTGTACATACATTCTTTTACATACTTTTTGTCACTAGAAGAAAGATATGTATTAAGGCTTTCAATCGCTTTTTCGTAATCACCTGTACCCATGCAGGACAATCCCCTCTGATATGCAGAAAGCTCGTTTGCCGAAGCATTTTTCTCAAAAAGCTCCACATAATCAAGTCCATGCTTATAATCGCCTCTTGCGTTATAGAGTATCGCAAGATTAAGATAAGCTGACATATCCTTTTTCTTCACAGCCTGCTTAAAGTGGTCTATGGCCTTATCGCTTTCACCGAGATAGTATTCATACAATCCAAGCTCAGTCTGGCTTGCGCTCTTTTGATTCTTTATATCGTACTGGGAAAGCAGCGAAACCGCGGTCTTGTCATATGAATACATCTTGAGAAGATCATAAGCCTTAAGATAGGTCGAAAGCGTCTTATAGTCTATATTCACATAGTTTTCCACAGCATTTATGCCCTTATCGGCTTCCTTAAGCTCAAAGCATGAAGTGGCAAGCATATAGTACTCTTCCTGCATGCGCTTCTTGTCCTTCTCGCTCTTAACAGCATTCTCAAGGACCTTGACGCAGTCAGCATACTCCTTGTCTTCATAGAGGGACTTGGCATAGTTATAGGCATAGGCGCTGTTATCCTTCTCCTGCGTATATGCATGTGAAAATGCTTTCTTAGCCTCTTCAGTATTCTTGGAAGAAAGTGCTTCTAAGCCCTCTTCATTGTAACTTTTCGCACTCTTCTTGCATGAGACCAGGCACAAGCTGCATGTTAAGATAAGAGCTAAACTGATTATCTTCTTCATGATTCCTCCTAGTCAACTATTACGTTCAGTTTCTCTACTAATGGATCTTCTGTTCCCTGCATAGAGCAGCCCTTTTCCTTGGCATAGAGTATATATTCGATTATGTCCTCTGTTATCATCTCGCCTGGTGCAAGTATCGGTATTCCCGGTGGATAACACATAACGAATTCTGAACATATCCTGCCGGCGCTCTCCCTGATTGGAAGTGATTCCTTATTCGAATAAAATGCCTGCTGTGGCGAATATACTACCTTCGGTGCGATATATTCATTCGCAAGAACAGAACTCTTATCCTTCGAATAGAGTCTCTTAATATCCTCAAGTGCTCCACATAGTCTCTCTATATCTTCAACTGTATCACCTATAGATATATAGGCAAGTATATTAGCTATATCACCGAATTCTATCTGGATGTCATATTCATCGCGAAGAAGATCATATACCTCGATACCTGCAAGGCCTATATCTCTTGTATATATCGAAAGCTTTGTTACGTCGAAATCATAGATGCTTCCGCCGTTGATGAGTTCTCTTCCATATGCATAGTAACCACCTATGGAGTTAATCTCTTTTCTTGCATATTCAGCCATATCTATAACCTTCGCAAATGACTCCCGTCCGCGAAGTGCAAGGTTTCGTCTCGAGATATCGAGGCTCGATATAAGAAGATATGAAGCCGATGTTGTCTGTGTTAAGTTAATTATCTGTGCTACATATTCCCAGTTAACGGACTTATTCGTAAGAAGCAAAGAGCTCTGTGTTAAGCTTCCTCCGGACTTATGCATAGATACTGAAGCCATATCAGCTCCGGCCGCCATAGCATTGATCGGGAGGCCCTCGCCAAAGTACAGATGTGTACCGTGTGCCTCATCAACAAGAACCTTCATGCCCTTCTCGTGCGCAAGCTTAACTATGGAGCGAAGATCCGAGCATATACCGTAGTATGTAGGATTGTTCACAAGCACGCCGACCGCATCGGGATTCTCCTCTATGGCACGCTTCACCTCATCAAGCTGCATGCCAAGGGATATACCAAGCTTACTGTCAGTCTCAGGATTTACATATACAGGTATCGCGCCACATAGAACAAGAGCGTTGATAACACTCTTATGAACGTTACGCGGAAGTATGATCTTATCGTCCTTCTTGCAAATCGAAAGAACCATACTCTGAACAGCTGATGTGGTTCCACCAACCATGAAAAATGCATGGTCCGCCCCGAAAGCTTCGGCTGCGAGCGCTTCTGCGTCACGGATTACAGATATCGGGTGGCAGAGGTTGTCAAGCGGCTTCATGGAATTAACATCAAGGCTTACGCACTTTTCACCCAAAAGCTCCTTCAATTCTGGATTTCCACGACCTCTTTTGTGTCCAGGCACATCAAAAGGTACTATTCTCTTTTTCTTAAATGCAGCTAGCGCCTCATAAACTGGCGCTCTGTCCTGTGATATGTTATTCATGTTTTTCTATATCCTTCTTTCTACGACTGAGATAAATCCTCGGCATGCAGAGTCACTATCTCTTCATCCGTCACATCAGTCATAGCAGCTAATCGATTCGCCTGCTTGGTCAGCGCCTTCTCGAAGAGATTACGCACATCTCTTGCATTAGCAAAGTCCTCTTCATCATCTCGAGGCTTCGAATAATGTTCTGTGATCTTCTCAACTGCATCTTGTGTCAGCTTATACTGATTATCCATACAGAACTTCTCAAAGATCCGAACAAGATCTTTCGGCTGATAATCCTCAAAGCATATGGTTCTGTTGAATCTCGAGCGAAGTCCAGGATTCGATGATAAGAAGCGTTCCATAGGCTCTGTATAACCTGCAACTATGACTGCGAATTCACCTCTTCTATCTTCCATGACCTTAAGAAGAGTATCTATCGCTTCCTGCCCAAAGTCTGTCTCACTCTCCGAATTACTAAGAGTATAGGCCTCATCTATGAAGAGCACGCCACCCATGGCGCTCTCTACTACATTCATGACCTTCTCGGCAGTCTGTCCTACATATCCAGCTACAAGTCCTGCTCTGCTGGTCTCTATCATATGTCCGCTTGACAGAAGGCCAAGCGCCTTATATATCTGACCGATCTTACGTGCGATAGTCGTCTTACCGGTTCCCGGATTACCTGTAAACACAAGATGAAGACCGATAGCAGGTACCTTGAAGCCCCTCTCCTCACGCATCTTCTGTATCTTGATAAAGTTAACATAATTGTTGATCTCGCGCTTTACATTGTCAAGACCGATGAGCTTGTTGACCTCATCAAGTATATCTTCAACCGAATACTCGATTGCTTCTTTCACAGCATCCTTAGCTTCCGCCGAAGACTTGATACTGTCTGTACCCTTAGTGTCGCAGAAGAAAAAGTCCTGCTTCTTCTCATATTCAAAACCGTTAAGCTTAACTGTGGCACTTACCTTCTCAAATGACAGGTAATCTATGGATTCCTGCTTAAGAATATACTTTATGATTGTATTAGTAAGCCTGTTAAGCCTGTCAAGTTCCTTCTGCTCTTCCACTCCGTCAACAACTATGAGTGAATAGCCTAGCTCCTTGAACATAGTATATATCTTCCTAGCCTTCGGATAGAAGGTAAGAGGAAAACCCTCATCCTCATATTCCTTAGTAAGAACCATGACTATAGACTGGGGTATATTGTCACCATATTCATCACAATTGAGCTTCAATCTGTAAGCATAATCGCTAAGCGACAGTATATCAAAGAGTGATTCAGTCACAGTATTGACGAAGTCTACTTCGGTTACATTGACCGATCCTACTGTTGCAAGATAAGCCAGCACGTGAAGTATGTCCTTCCTCAATTGATCCGTATATCGGGTTGACCCCTCTTCTTCATCATAAATCCTGCATATCTCCACAGCAGGAGCAAGGATTTTTGATATGTTTAACTTCATCTGTTCCTCCCTAGCAAATCAGGCGTTCTGTATCATCTTAAGCTGATAGAATTCACCCTTTTTGCTCATAAGTTCATCATAATTGCCGATTTCTACGCACTTTCCTTCTCTGATAACAGCTATTATATCAGCGTTGCGTATGGTTGACAGTCTATGGGCAACTATTACTGTCGTCTTACCTCTTGTAAGGTTCTCCAAAGCATCCTGTATCATCTTCTCACTGATACTGTCAAGTGCCGACGTCGCCTCGTCGAAGAATATAACCTGAGGCTTTCTTATTAGCGCTCTGGCTATCGACACTCTCTGTCTCTGACCGCCAGAAAGCTTGCTTCCATGCTCGCCTATGACTGTATCTAGACCATCAGGAAGCCCCTCTATATAATCCTTCAGATTAGCGGCCTCTATGACTCTTTGCAATTCCTCATCACTTACATCTGTAAGTCCGTAGGTTATATTATCTCTTATAGTTCCTGCAAAAAGCACTGTGTTCTGCGGAACCACAGCTATGTGCTTTCTATAAGAGCGAAGATCGATCTGTCGCATATCTCGCCCGTCTATCAGCATATCGCCCTTATCAGGCGTTATGTAGCCGATAAGCATATTCAGGATCGTAGTCTTACCTGCACCAGACTCGCCGACTAAGGCAAGCGTCTTGCCCTTTGGTATCTCAAGGTTCAGCCCCCTAAGCACCTTCTTCTCGCCATAACCGAATTCTGTATTATGAAATGCAAATTCACCCTTAACATCCTCTACGATGTCCTTACCTTCATTCTCCTCTACCTCGTTAGACAACAGGACCTCACCTATCGACTTAACAGACTCAAGTCCCTTAGTGATCGTAGGGAACAAAAGAAGAAGCGATGATATCTGATTGACTATAGTCGTAAAGTAGCTCTGATATATGACTATGTCTCCGACTCTTATTCTTCCTTCTATGGCCTGATATGCGGTAAAGAGAAGGCATCCAAGCTGGAACAGCTGGAACACAGCCCAGCTGACAGACCCAAATAAAGCCTGCACAAGGTCGAGTCTGTAGCCTTTTTGTGCCACATCCTCAAGATGTGTATTGATGCGCCTTACTGCTTCTGTTTCAAGGGCGTGCGCTCTTGTTATAGGGATTAATTCAACCATCTCTATAACCTCAGCTGATGTCGCCTCCATCTCCTTACGAAAATCAGTATTGATAATCTTGATCTTCTTTCGAAACAACACGATTGTGAGTGCTGCTACCGGTACCGATATAAGAAAGAACATGAATACTATCCTGCTCTTCTCAAGTGTTATGCAAAGAGCGATAGCTATATTCGCCATTATGTTAAGAAGTGTTGTAAAAAGCTGCGTCGATACAGTCTCAACCGCTTCTACATCACGCATAATCTTAGACTGCAACCTTCCTGACTGATTGTTGTTATGATATTCATAAGTCAGCTGCTGCAATTTGCGGACTATCGCGCCGCGAAGTCCCGCCTCTACGTTACGTACCGCAAGGGATTTACACATAACATAGAGATAGTTCATAGGAACATTGATCATGACAAGCACTGCTATAACAAGACAGTTAACAGCTATATACCTTATATCCTTCTGTCCCTGTTCGATATGATTGATTATGTTGGCTGTCACTATAGGAAGCAACAGAACAGGCGAATGCTTTATCACAAAAAAGAGCGTGGAAAGAAAGAACAGATGAAGTCTGCCTCTATACATAGTAAGCAGAGTCTTCAAAGATCTGTCCTTGCTTTTTAGAAAACACTCCTGATAAAATCCTTCGTCAGAATAATCTATCTTCATCAACAACCCTCGATGATTTCGTCTATGTTATCCGCTACTACCGCTTCTGTAGAAGCGCCTTCAACCTTCACGTTCTTAAGCACAAGCTTCTTTGCGTTATTAACGATGAGTCCCTGCAGTACAGCTTCATCGCAGCCAATCATCATAGCGGCCACGCCAGACTTAGGCTCCTTAGCATATGAAACGGAAACATTTTCAAATACAACTTCTTCTATCTTGCTCTCAGGCAATCCATATATATAAGAGGCAGCAACATGGCAATTAGTCGCCTCTATATCCTTAAACATAAGGCGCTTTATAGCTGGTGTTCTGTCATCAACAGGCAGGGCTTCCTTGCTGGATACATAATCAGTCTTGCCATCCGGATCACAGAAGTAGAAGCTATTCACTACAAATGGTGTCATGACATTGTCCATCCTGATGCCCTCAAAAAGGATGTTGTCGAGAACACAATCCTTGCCTCTTCCTCTTCTTGTCTTCACACGAAGGCCTCTGTCTGTGTTCATGAAGAGACAATCCTTGATAACAAGGTTCTTAACACCCGCAGCTATCTCGCTTCCGAGAGTTATGGCACCATGTCCGTCCCTCATACAACACTGTCTGATAGTCATATCAATCGTAGGCTTCTTATAAAGCTTTCCCATGTATATCTTGCCGGACTTGATAGCTATACAGTCATCGCCCACGCTTATATATACGCCAAGAACCAGCACGCCTTCGCACGATTCAGGATCAAGACCGTCAGTATTGTGCGAATTAGCAGGATTCTGAATCTTAATATCTATGAACTTAAGATTGCGCGAAAAGTATGGATGCAAGGTCCATGATGGAGAATTCTTAACTGTTATGCCGTTAAGAGTGACATTCTCACAGTTGTTGATGAAGAATAGTCTAGGTCTCCATGCTATATTCCTGATCTTGCAATTATGCCACCAGTTGTCAAAGTCGGCGCAACCATCTATCACTCCTTCACCTGTTATAACAACATTAGATACGCCTATACCACATATGATAGCGGCAAATGTATCGAGAGGATTGCCCTCCCAGCTGCCAAGATTGTAGTAATCGTTCTCATCATAATTCTCGATAACACCCGGAAGTATCGCGAACTTAGAGCGGTCTGTAAAAGCGCTTAAAACTGCATCCTTCTCAAGGTAAAGTGTAAGATCGCTCTTCAAGAAAATAGAGCTTATCTTATATACACCACCCGGCACATATACTCTGCTGTCCTTAGGACATGCCATGATCGCACACTGTATAGCGACAGTATCATCATGAACTCCATCGCCTATCGCACCAAAATCCTTAACATTCAGTGTAACGAATTCGCGATCGGTCGTGAATTCATACGCATCTTGGCCATCAACACTTATAGTGTAAGCTGTAGCAGGCTTCAAGCCAAATATACTATTAACGACCTTCTCAGACGTAAAGCATATCTCATCCTCGTTACTTTTGCAAACTATATCATGAGGAGTCGCACTATAATACTTACCCTCGCACTCTATCTCGAAAGCAACGCTTCTTGCTGTTTTGGTAATAATATCTATCTTCATGAGCAATCTCCTTAATCCATAAGCTTATCAACAAGTGCTTCATACTTCTCTGCAAGCAACACCTTCATGTCTATAGCACGGTTGATAGCATAAGCAGCGATTATCTTCTTCTTAGGCGGCATAGAACAAAGCTTGTCCTTATACTCCGAAAGAACCTCCTTAAATGCCGTCCTTATAGCCATATGATGTTCAAAAAGCTGCTCACTGGTATTGGCAAAAGTCTCAATAGTTCCGAGAAGATATGGAACCACGTTATCCTCGCTCACACACGCCTTGCAAGCCATAACCTTATTAACTATATCCTGGTAGTGCTCCTTCTTGCCAAGTCTCGTCTCGCCCTCCATATACTTAGGGACAGTGACGAGATATGCATGCATATCCGAAGGATCGAATTCATCCTTCTTAGCGATTATATCCTCATATTCCTCCTGAGTAACTGTTATATTCTCACCCTTAAAAACCACATCGGATGCAAAGCACCCAGTGTTATAAGGTTCTATCTTCGCAGCAAAATCAGTTCTCATATCATACCTCCTAATCGATCAACAATCTCGGATCCTCATCATCAACCATACTCTGAAGAAAAAGATCACTATATATCCCACCAAGCTTCTTCATCTCATCAGCTATTATACCTGCGAACTTGACCGCACCCTCATACTGAAGATGTGTATTATCGCGCTTTCCCTCAGGAAAATGTGGATACTTGCCGGCAGGAACATACAAAAACCACTCTTTAGTAAGTTCCTCTCCAGCTTCCTCTATAACCGTCCTGCTTATCGAACACAAATCGATAACAGGCACACCTTCTTCCTTACCCACCTCAATCATAGCCTGCGGATAATCCATATGTGTATCAGCAACAAGCTTGCCATTCGCTTCAAAAAGTCTTCGATAAAGAGGTGTTATAAGCACTGGATAAGCCTCATGCTTTCTTGCAACCTCAATATAAATCCTAAGATTATCTCTGAATGTAGTCTTAGAATCAGTATATCTTGCAGGGTCCTGTATCTTCTCATCATTATGTCCAAACTGAATGAAGAGAAAATCGCCCTTCTGTATGTTCTTGTCTATGATATCGAGTCTTCCCTCATCGATGAAGCTCTTAGTACTTCTGCCGTTCTGTGCATAATCATATACAAGAACGTTGCGCTTAAGATAAAGCCTCAAAGTCTGACCTATACCTGTCTGCGGAAAACTGACAATTGTATTCTCCTTAACGGTGGAATCACCTGCCCAAAATATGTTCGACATAATAATACCTTCCTGTAATCATACTGCTTCTAATTATATCACAGGAAGGGGAAGAATACAAGGATAAAGCTAAAACCAAAAAAGAAAGAGGCTGTAAAAACAGCCTCTTTATAGTTAAAAGATATAGATCACTCTTTAACAGCGCCTACATTGACACCTTGTACAAAGTAGTTCTGGCAGAATGGGTAGAGGATCATGAATGGGATAACCGCTATGATAACTACGGCAGACTGAATTGTCTGAACTGAATATACTTCAAGCGAGTTATTACCTGTCTCTGATCCGAAGATCATACCACGAAGCTTCATCTGGAAGTTCTGGTACTTAGTCTTAGAAGGAATATACAACTTGAAGTTAGTATAATCGTTCCAGAACTTAACCGCGAACATCAAACCGATAGAAGCGATAGCTGCCTTAGAAAGTGGAAGTACGACCTTATAGAATATCTGAAGAGGTGTACATCCGTCGATTTCAGCTGCCTCGAACAAACTTCCTGGAATACCTTCGAAGAAGTTTCTCATAAGTACGAGGTTATATACATCGATACCAAGCGGAAGAATAACTGCCCAAAGAGTATCGACCAAGTGGAGATCTGACATAAGCAAGTATGAAGGGATCATACCACCACTGAAGATCATAGTGAAGAGCAACATGTTAGCGAAGAAGTTTCTACCTGGCATCTCGAACTGAATAAGTACGTAAGCACCAAGTGTTGAAAGTAACAAACCAAGTAAAGTACCTGAAAGAGTAACTATTACTGATATGATGAACGGTCTGTACATACCTTCCTGGCTGAATATTGTCTTATAAGCTGCCGTTGTGAAATGCTGTGGGAACACATACATACCAGAACCAGCAGTTGCATCGAAAGAATCGACAAGAGTCTTATACAATGGGAAGAGAATAATGAATGCGAAGATTATAAGCAATAATCCATTAATAACAGGGAAAAGCTTTGTCTTGCATACATATCCGATTCCTGAAACCATCGCAAATGAACCTGCGATGATAAGTAAAAGACCTACTACCTGAAGAGCTATAACTACTGAAGAATTCCATCCAGCAGATGTACCGAAGTCTGACATAACTTCAGTTGGCTCAACTCTTAACCATGTATCGTTCTTATCAGCGAACTCCATCTTTACAAGCTTATCAACCTTCTTATCCCAGGTTGCTGTCTCTCTTTCGAGAAGACTTGACAAAGAATAGAACTGCTTCCAAGCAAGGATACACATAACTATACCGATTACAGTTGCTACTGCACCGAGAATTATTGTAAGCTTCTTCTCTTCAAAACGAAGCTTTGCAGTCTCGGCCTGCACATTACGACGCTTCTTATCAAAGAGGAAATATCCTGCTATGCAAAGAATACCAAAAACTAATGCAACTACAGCAACGGTTATAAAGCCCTTTGCAAGGCTGTCTGTCATAACATCGAGAGTCTCAACCTTCTGACCAAGAGCATTCTTGATACCCTGAAGGTGATCATAATCCTCAGATGAAGCATTGTTGAATCTCTCTTCGATTCCACACTTATCTCTATAATATGAAGCAAACTTACCTGTTACAGCTTCAGAAAGATGAGCAATCTCAGATGTTCTCTGCATAATAACCCAAAGCAGGAGAACTATACCAAATATTATTGATAAAATACCAGCTACTATCATCTATAAACCTCCTTATACGATACCACGACCACGAACCTTCTTACTTGCGTAGTTACATACAAGAACGAGGACAACGCTGGCACATGATCTTACAAGACCAACAGCAGTAGTCAAGCCGTATTCAGGAACACCGATGAAGGTCTTATTATATACATAAGTCTGAACAACTTCGGCAACGGACTTAACACTATCGTTCTGCATAACGAATACAGATTCGAAAAGGTTCATAATCTTTGCAAGGTTAAGGATAAGAACGGTTATAATAGTATTAGCAAGTGATGGAAGTGTGATATACCAACATCTCTGCCAACGGTTAGCGCCATCAATCTGAGCAGCCTCATAGAGATCTGGGCTGATACCAGAAAGAGTAGCAAGGTAAAGGATAGTACCCCAACCTACGTTCTTCCACAAGTTAACAAAATAATAAGTTCCACGCCACATATTCTTATCCGAAAGGAAGTGAATAGGCTCTGTGGTGATACTCAATGTCTGAAGAAGAGTGTTGATGAAACCTGAATCTGCAAGGATCAACTTGAAGATAGATGCAGCAACAACCCAAGACATAAAGTGTGGTAAGTATATGATTGTCTGTACACTCTTCTTGAATATAAGTGTAACAATCTCGTTAAGCATAAGAGAGATAACAACAGCTACAAATGTGCTGAGTAAGAGGTTAATAATACTGATTTCGAATGTATTGATGAACGCTCTCCAGAAATCCTTCTCTTTGAAAAGCTTAACAAACTGATAGATACCTACATAAGTAGATGGCTCACCTACGTTATAAACTGTAAATGAGAATCTTATACCTGCCATAGGTACATAATGGAACAAGAATATGAATACAAATACAGGTGCGAACATAAGATAGAACCATCTGTATATATACAATCTTGCTGTGAATGAGTGTCTGTTAGTAACAAGATCCTCATTCGCCATCTTCTTCTTAAAATACTTTGCGATATCGATAAATACGCCAGCAATTGCTAAGATAAAGCCAATTGCCATAACATATATACCAAGACCAATCTCAGTCATTCCCTTATCTGAGAAATCCTTCAACTTGTAATTCAATAACTTTGGCCAGATAAGATTAAGCTGAGCTCTTCTCTGTTGCTGCTGTGCAAGCTTAGATATATCATCTAAAGCCTGCTGATCAGTAGCACCAACTGAAAGAGCAATCTCTTTTTTGGTTGTGTTATCGTACATATCAAGTGCAGGTGGTAATATATGACCATCCTGTATCATAAAATAAAAAGCAACTGCTACTGCTGCTGCTGCAACAGTTGTAATTATTGATATTTTCTCTAATCTAAGTAAGCACAATATAATAGTTGCCACCATAAATGCGATGAAGATGTACCACATAAGGCCACCTAACGTATTCTCTACGGTTGACAAACTTGCTTTTCCACTTCTTACCGCGGTGTACATATCAGTGTAGTTCTCACCGGTTTTGCCCCAAGAATTTTCCATATATGCTGATGGATCCTTAAGAGCAGGACCACCATTCATAAAACCGAATGCGATTCCTACTTGATTCTTAAACTGTACAAATGGTAGAAGACTTCCTATTAATGCAATACAGGCACCAATTATAGCTAATACTCTAATATTAGTCTGATCTTTTACTATCGGGGCACCGCACTTAGGACATTTTTTAACGTGCTTTGAGACTTCGGCATTGCATGATTTACACTGCATTTTTATACCTTCTTTCCTAGGTTAATGTAGAAATCGTAATTTCCCAAAAGCTATAATACTTCAAAATACCACATTTAGACAATAAAAACGGGTACAATTCTCCCGAGGGAATCCCCGGGAGAATCGCCCATGAATCTCTATTGAAATCCTAATATTGATTACAAATTAGTCTTCATTCAAAGACTTAAGACAAGCGTCAATCTTATCGCCAACTGAATCCTTGTAATCCTTCATAGCTTCATCATATGTCATAGTACCGTCAACGACAGCAGCTACAACCTCACGTCTCTTGTTGTTGATATCGTTAAGGTTCTGTGACAATGTTGTATTTGAAAGGAGTGCTGGAGCTGGCTTACAATTATCGTTGAACATCATCTGGCACTCGTAAGCAACAGGGTTAGAAGCGTTAACTACCTCACCTGCAGGGTTCTTGTTTGGAAGATACTCACAAACTGCAAGAAGTGGATCGATGTTGTTCTTAGCAAGTGCAGCAGTCTTACCCTTATTGAGCTTGAAGTGGAAGCCTGTACTCTTTACTTCCTTAGTACCAATAATCTCAGTAATTTCCTTATTGTTCTCATCCTTCTTAACCTTACCATCAGCATCTGTAACCTTAGCTGTGACGTTCTGGATCTCAGTCTCGCCTTCATCTGACCAATGAACGCCCTTAGCACCATACATCCAAACTGTCATTACCTTATCACCATCATAGATAGGCTCTACAAAGTACTTATAGATACCTTCTGGGTTCTTAGCTGTCTTAGAGATAACTACTACAGGAGCCATTCTCTCGATGTACTTACCAACTTCAGCGATTGGCTTAAGAGCTACAACGTCACCAAAGTTAGCTGCTTCTGTCTTAGAAGCCCATGTCTTATCCTTGTTGATGATGTTCTGACCAAGAGTTCTCTTCCATGTACCTGCCCAGTATGTGAATACACCGCACTTGTTCTCGATGAACTTGTTACGAGCCTGTGATGTACCGTTAGTGCTCATATCAGGATCAAGAAGTCCAGACTGCTTAGCTGTAGCAAGTCTCTTAAGAGCAGCCTTCATGTTGTCTAACTGGAATCCATCTACATACTTACCATCTGCACCCATAACGAAATCTGGATATGCATCCTGATAGAATTCTGGAAGGTAGTTTGTATATGGAGCTTCCTTAGAGATATAACCAGCAGCTGTTACAACAGCACCGCCATCGCCAAGGTTAGCCTTCTGCATAGCAGTAAGCATATCCATATAATCCTGATATGTCTTGATATCTTCAGCGTTCTTGCCGATCTTCTCTAACCAAGACTCTCTTACGTATGTAACACATCCGTTACCACGAGTTGTAGGAAGTCCGTAAAGACCAAGTTCACCAGACTTGCCTTCTACTGTGTAAAGACTTGAGACAGACTCAAGGAAAGAAGCAGTAAATCTAGGATTTCCCTTACTATCTACTGAATCTCTGATATCAGAATTGTCCCAATCTTCCTTGAAGTTGTAAAGAAGACCTCTTGCAGCGAAGCTTACATAGTTCTCTGCAGAAAGAAGGAATGCATCTGGATACTTAGATGTATCACCTGCTGAGAATACCTGGTTGATAGTATCGCTATAACCTGAATGATCTGGACGTGTCCACTTTACTTCGAAACCATAAGCTTCGTTGTATGCCTTATAAAGGGCATCAGTATCCTCGTCACCTTCCTTAAGGATGGTACCATCCCATGTTACGTTAACAACACTTGGCTTCTCATAAGTCTTCTTTGCAGCTTCAGTCTTCTTGTCGCCGCCAGCCTTTGTTGTTGTCTCGTCCTTGTTTTCCTTCTTACAAGCTGCCATAGAAAGCGCCATAGAAAGAGCAAGTGAAAGAGATACAACTCTCTTGAATGTCTTTTTCATAAAATAAAGACCCTCCTTGTAAATAATTTGTGTGAGTCACCATCTCACTTTTATGTTGGTAATCTTATACTATCATATTTATGTCAGAATATCAACCCCAAATTTCGATTTTTTTGTTCATTTTACCCAAAATTGTAAATAATCTATGAACTTCCTGTGTATGATTTGGTAATTGTGACGAATTTTCTATCCTTGACGACATCCTTTCCGCCCGTTATTTTAGCGACTTCTGTCAAAAAATCACTTTCTTTCTCTGGAAGCAAACCAACCTTCACGTTCACATATTGCACATATTCTTTTTCGAGTATATCAACATCCCGTTCCTTGCACATATATTCGAACCGATTATATACTCCATAGTCAAGTTGCAGGTCCATAACAACACAATCCGTAAGCTCCCCCAGTTCCGATTCTCCTATCGCCATCGAGGCGCTGCCCTGATACGCCCTGACAAGTCCTCCCGTTCCCAGCAAAACGCCACCGAAATATCTGGTAACTATAACAAGGCAGTCCGTGATCCCACCCTTCTCGATCACATCGAGTATAGGCTTCCCGGCTGTCCCCGAAGGTTCGCCGTCATCAGAGAACTTCTTTATCTCCTGCCTCTGCCCTATCACATAAGCATAGCAATTATGCCTTGCATCCCAATACTTTTTACGAGTTTCTTCTATATAAATGTTTGCTTCATCCACATTCTTCACACTATATACCTGTGCGATAAAGCGCGACTTTTTCTCCACAAGCTCTGCACTTTTTCCCGTTATGACAACCTTCATCTGTCCCTCCGACTATGGTATATGTTCAAGTCTCGCACCGCGAGACTTGCGCGCCAGATTCGGTCTGCGAAAGCAGACAGATTTCCTTTCCGAATCCGTGCGCATCCTCGCGGAGTGGTTATCTCAGTCGGAGAAGAGACCCCGAAGGAAGGGGTCTTCTCCGACTGAGATAACCATCTCTTTTATTATATATAATCCCCTTATTTATGGCAACAGTTTACTTTTTTCTATATATATGCTATAATAACTCTGTATGATTATACGAAAGGATTCTTAATTATATGGATTATTCAAAGAAGGGCGTCCGCAGACGTCTACACTATATCAACCCTATTATGGATAAGCTAGGCAAGAAGTTCCTCATATGTCTTATGTGCATTGCGCTCGTGTCGCTTCTTTCCACCATGGTCGGAGTAGTATGCATGGGATTCGGTATGGTTAAGGGCATAATCGAGGACTCACCTCAGATATCATTCATCGATGTGTCTCCAACAGGTTACAAGAGTACCATCTATGACGTTAACGGTGAGGTCATCCAGGAGCTCTACGGCACTGAAGCAAACCGTGAATACGTAACCATCGACAGAATCCCAGAGCACCTCCAGCACGCCATAGTAGCTATAGAGGATGAGCGTTTTTACACTCACAACGGTATCGACCCTAAGGGTATCATGCGTGCTGCCTATATAGCTGTCGCAAGACGCTCGCTCGATCAGGGTGCTTCTACCATAACACAGCAGCTCATCAAGAACAACGTCTTCAAAGCATTTAACGAAAGCATGAACGAGAAGATAAGACGTAAGATTCAGGAGCAGTACATGGCTCTGAAGCTCGAAGAGCAGATGTCAAAATCCGAGATCTTAGAGAACTACCTGAACACCATCAACTTAGGTAATGGTAACTACGGCGTACAGGCTGCTGCCAAGAACTACTTCAACAAGGACGTCAGCGAGCTTACAATCGCAGAATCAGCAGTCATCGTCTCTATCACACAGAGGCCTGTCGCTCTTAACCCTGTTAAGCATCCAGAAGCCAACAAGGAGCGTATGCTCGAAGTTCTCAAGAAGATGTATAAGCAGAAGTATATAACTAAGGAGCAGTACGAAGAAGCCAAGGCAGAGGACGTGTACGGTCACATCACCAATACTCACACAGCCAATGAAGCTGCCAATGTAACTACTTATTCATACTTTGTGGATGAGCTCATCAAGCAGGTAAAGAACGACCTCATCGAGCAGAAGGGCTACACAGAAACTCAGGCCAACAACCTCATATACAAGGGTGGTCTTACTATCAAGGCCACTCAGGACATGAACATCCAGAGAATCCTCGACGAGGAATTCGCAAACCCTGATAACTTCCCAGATTCACAGAAAGTATCCTTAGACTACACCCTGGTTGTGGAAGAGCTTGACGGCAAGGTCTACAACTACACAGACCAGTCAGTTCAGTATTACTTCATCAAGAAGACAGGCAACAGCCAGTTTTCATATATATACAACAGCACAGATGACGCCAACGCTCATGTCAACGAATTCAAGGAAGCCATGCTCGCTGATGGTGGTAAGATCATATCAGAGAACATAGTCTATCTTCCACAGCCTCAGGCATCCATGACTATCGTTGACCAGACTAACTGCCAGGTTAAGGCCATCATAGGCGGCCGTGGTGAGAAAACCAAATCTCTTACCTTCAGCCGTGCTACCACCTCAACAAGACAGCCAGGCTCAACATTTAAGATAGTTAGTACTTACGGTCCTGCTCTTGATATGGGCAAGATAACACTTAACACGAAAATCCTTGACGCGCCATACCAGTACAAGGACGGCAAGCAGGTCATGAACCACGACAAGAACTATCTCGGCTATGTAACAGTAAGATTTGCTATCGCAGATTCGCGAAATGTTCCGGCTGTCAAGGTTCTTAACATGATATCGCCACAGATTGGCCTTAATTACGCTCTCAAGTTCGGTTTTTCAACTCTTGTCACACCGGACGAAGCTATCAACGGACACCATGATATGGTTGAAGCGCTTGCTCTCGGCGGTCTTACATACGGTGTAACCAACATAGACCTCTGTGCCGCATATGCAGCTATAGCCAATAAGGGCGTATACAACGAACCTACCTACTATACCGAAGTATACGATCACGATGGCAACATACTCCTCGACGATTCCTATCGTGAATCTCACAGAGTCATCAAAGAAAGCACTGCCGAGATCTTAACAGATGCTCTTTTGTCTGTTACCGAAATCGGTACAGGTAAGTTCACATACATGAACAATCAGCCGGTAGCTGGTAAGACTGGTACTACCAACGATGATGTAGATAAGTGGTATGTAGGCTACACACCTTACTACACAGGTGCGATCTGGTTCGGATACGACGACAATCAGACATACGGTTTTAATTACACACTCCACGTAAGACTATGGGGTAAGATTATGAACCGTATACATGAAGGTCTCGAACACAGGGATTTCGAATTCACAGATAATATCACAGAAGTACAGATATGTAGCGAGTCAGGTCTCCTTCCTATACCGGGACTTTGTGATGGTCACATAACAACAGGAAGGTTTGTACGCGGAACAGAACCTACACAGTCATGTGATGTTCATCAGAAGGTCAAGATATGTACTGATTCAAATCAGCTTGCAACATCTTCTTGTCCGCACACAAAGGAGATCATAATTAACACCCACGACTATAAGGATAATCCTTTAACAACCTGTACGCTTCACGCAGGAAGCACTACTACCACGACTAAGCAGTCAACCGAAACTACCACAAAGGCAAGTACACAGACTACTAAGGCAAGTACAGAGACAACCAAAGCAACCGACAACTAAGAAGGTGACCATATGGATGATATAATTAGATCACTCATCGATATCGAAGAGAAAGCGTCAGCGATACTCTCTGACGCTTCTCAAAAACAGGTTATGATATCCAAGGAATACGAAGATAAGCTTGTGGATTTCACTACCAAACAAAAAGAAGAATCTGAGATCATCCTCAAGGACTTCCAGGAAAAACTTGAGGAGAAGAAAAAGACAACCCTGCAGGACATCAAAGATGAAAACGAACGCAGGATCACTCTGGTCAAGGATATATACGACAACAACCACACTAAGATCGCTGAACATATATTCAGGCAGATAATCATGTAAGCAGAGGTAACTCAATGAGTGTATTGGGATATAGTGCAATAACAGCGAAGATACATTCCATGTCAGGCAAGCTTATACAGGCAGAAGAATATGATGCCATGTGTAACTTGCCAAGTGTGGATGATTTTGCCAATTACTTAAAAGAGAATGAAAGCTACAAAAAGGGCTTCGAGCTTATGGGAGCCATGAGACTCAACCGAAACAAGATCGAGCAGATACTCACATACTCGCTCCTAAACGACTTCAAGAAGATCTATAATTTTGCCACGCTCTCTCAAAAGCGATATCTTCACTTTTTCATATACCAGTATGAAGCTGATATAGTTAAGTCGCTGATCATGAGATTTCTCATGGATCACACAATAACGGATGAGCTGATCATATACGAAGACTTCCTAAGAGATTTTACTGTCATAGACCAGAGTGCGTTAAGACAGGCCAAAAACTTCGACGAATTCATCGAGAGTATGAGGGGAAGCACCTACTATGACACTATCCGTCAGGTATATGCCATAGAAAAAAGCTCAATATATGACTACGAATCACAGATAGACCTAAAAAGCCTGACGCTTATCTGGCACACATTGCAGAAGAAGCTAAAGGGCACAGAATTAGAGCTATTCAGGGAAAACTACGGCACGCAGATAGATCTGATGAATATAAACTGGATCTATCGAGCCAAGAAGTACTACAATATGGCACCCGTAGAGATCTACAAGGTCATAATACCTATAAACTATAAGCTCCACCGCCAAACACTCAAGGACTTAGTGGAAAGCTCTTCTTTACAAGCTTTCGAAGATATCCTTTCCACGACCTACTACCTAAAGCGAAGCGAAGACCTGCCGGATCTCGAGCAATTATATGCTGATACCATCGGCAAGTCAAAGAGAAAAACAGAGAAGAAGAACCCATATTCCATGGCTTCCATCAATCTCTATCTGTACAACAAAACAATCGAGATACAAAAACTTACGATCATAATCGAAAGCTTAAGATATGGGCTTAACGCCCGGGAGAAACTCATATGATAGAAAAGATGCAATTCATAAGCCTCACCGGTCCAAAGGAAGACTTTGACCGAGTTGTAGACCGTTATATACCGAGATACAATATTCAGCTTGAGAATGCACTTGTTGAATTAAAGAGCGTCAAGAATCTGCGCCCATTCAACGAGCCCAACGTATACAAGGATCTCTTCCAAAGCGGTGTCGACTGCTTATCACAGATAGGCACTGTCTACACTTCTGGCAAGACCTCCATGTCTGTTGAGCAGGCAAGAAACTTGATAAGGCTCACCAAGAACGAATTATCACAGCCAAGTGCTGAATTATCTGAATTAAGTCTGAAACTAAAAGAAAAAGAAGATGAGCTTGAGACACTTGCTCACTACAAGAATATACATGTCAACCTGAAGCAACTAGGATCCTTCAAGTTTTTGACCTATCACTTCGGAAGACTGCCACTCATATACTATAAAAAGTTCGAGAAGTATATCCTCGACGATCTGGATACTATCTTCTATCTCTCATCGAAGGATGAAACCTATGCCTACGGCATATATTTTTCACCTTCCACACAGGCAGAGAAGCTGGATGCGATATATTCTTCACTACACTTTGAGATAATCGACTATTCAAACGATTACGATGGTGATATCGAAGAGAATTACGAGCGTATCCTGAATGAAGCAACCAAGCTCAGAGAAAAATGCGAAGCTCTCAAAAAAGACTGTCTTGATATCATCGATGTCAAGAAAGACAAGCTTCTAGAAGCAACAAGACGCCTTGAATTAACACGTGACCACTTTGAACTTAGAAAGCTTGCCGCCTGTACAGGCAACGCAGACGACAACTATATGGGCTTTTACATACTCTGCGGATGGCTAAGCTTAGCGGATGCAAAAAAGCTTGAAGAAGAATGCAAAAAAGACGACTCAGTATCATGCATCCTAGAGGAATTAGATGGCGATGAAAAAATAAAGCCGCCTACTAAGCTTAAGAACTTCCCATTATTCAAACCTTTTGAGATGTTCGTTCGCATGTACGGCATGCCGTCATACGATGAATTCGACCCGACACCTATCGTCGCTATCACATACTCACTGATATTCGGCGCGATGTTTGGCGACCTCGGTCAGGGACTATGTCTGTTCCTTCTCGGACTACTCATATATCTTAAGAAGAAGTCAGACCTCGCAGCCATCATAAGTATGTGCGGACTGTCAAGCTCCGTATTCGGCTGCCTCTTCGGAAGTGTATTCGGCTTCGAGGATATCATACCGGCACTATGGCTTAAGCCGACGCTGCACATGACAAGCCTTAATTTCGTCGGCAGGCTCAACACAGTATTCATAGTAGCCGTTGCATTTGGTATGGGAATCACACTCTTTTGCATAGTTATGAATATCATAAGCAACATAAGAGCACGCAGATTTGAAGAAGCCTTCCTCGACCCGAACGGACTCACAGGATTTGTATTCTATGCAAGCATCGTGTTAGTCATCGTTCTCTTCACGACAGGCAAACCGCTTCCTGCAAGCATAGTTCTCGCTCTCATGTTCGGCCTTCCACTTCTTCTCATAGTGCTCAAGGAGCCTATTATGGCGCTCATCACCAAGAAGCCTATGGAGGAAAAAACAGGTGTCGGCATGTTTATAACACAGGCATTTTTCGAGCTTTTCGAGATACTCTTAAGTTACTTCTCGAATACGCTCTCATTCATAAGAATCGGCGCATTTGCAATAAGCCACGCATCTATGATGGAAGTTGTGCTCATGCTTGCAGGCGCACACGACGGTGGCAAGATCAACATCCTCGTCGTAATATTAGGCAACATCTTCGTATCAGGCATGGAAGGCTTAATCGTCGGAATACAGGTATTAAGACTTCAGTTCTACGAGATGTTCAGCCGTTACTTCAAGGGCAACGGCCGCGAATTCAGATCCACAATCGTATAGGAGGCATATATGGATATCATAATAATGATCGTATTGATCGCAGCACTTTTATTAACAATCATTCTTCCGATAGCAGGGTTCTTTCGTTCTTCAAGAACCAAGCGTTCCTTCAAAAGAAGCTTTGCAGCTAACGCTTCCCTCTTTTTCGGAACACTCATCATCAGCCAGATAGTTATGTTTACAACAGCTTCTGCAGCAACTGAAGGTACAAGCGGAGCTGGTCTTGCTACAGGTCTTGGCTACATCGCAGCCGGCTTAGTTACAGGACTTTCCTGCCTCGGTGCCGGTATTGCCGTTGCGAGTGCAGCAAGCGCAGCTATCGGCGCCATCAGTGAAGAAGGTTCACTCTTTGGTAAAGCGCTTATATTCGTAGGTCTTGCCGAAGGTGTCGCACTCTACGGACTCATCATCTCATTTATGATACTTAACAAGCTGTAAGGACGAATTATATGCAAATGTATCTTATAAGCGACAACGTTGACACCTACACAGGACTTCGATTAACCGGCGTAGACGGCGTTGTCCTCCATGAAGAAGACGAAATAAAAACGAAGCTAGATGAACTAAGCCGTAACACTGATATAGGCATCATCCTCATAACAGAGGGACTTGTCGCCAAGTATCCTCATCTGTTCGAGACAACAAGGCAGAATGGTATCATACCGCTTCTAGTCGAGATACCTGACAGACACGGCAGAAAGAAAAGTGACGATTTCATAACAGAATACGTCAACAAAACTATCATGTAAGGACGATCATGGACAACAAAGAAAAGCTTGATAATTTTTTAAAGATATGTATGGATGACGCTACAAAAAGAAGCGAAAACCTCATCAGCAAACATACAGAATATACAGAAAAAGAATATCGCACAAAATCCAAAGCGATCAAGGACCAGAACACCGAGCTCACCAAAAAAGAGATCGACAACATGAAACAGGAGTACAACATCTTCTTATCCAGAGAAAGCGCAAGGTTAAAGAGTGAATATCTTGCAAAAAGAAAGGACTATGAAGATATGCTCCTTAGCGAGGTCTACGATATGCTCGAGAAGTACATGTCGACAAGCGATTATGTAGCATATATCGAGAACAAGATCAAGGAAGCGCGCCCTCTCGCAGACGGCGAACCTATGACGCTCATAATCAGCGATGCCGATTACTCAATTGCAAGAGATATCGCAGTCAGATACAACACCGCAATCCGCATCACGAAGGAGAACATAATCGGCGGCTGTATGATCCTGATACCAAACCGCAATATACTGATCGACAATACATTTAAAAACAAATTGGACAATATTCACAAGAATTTCCACTTTGACAAAGCACTTGAAGAAGTAAAACAGGACAAACATCATGCAAAAGTATAAGATATACAATATCAACGGACCGCTTGTGACTATCAAGGACAAGACCGATCTTCGCATGTCAGAGATGGTTTACGCAGGCGAGAACAATCTTATAGGCGAGGTCATAAGCCTCTACTCCACACATACGATAGTACAGGTGTTTGAGGATACACAGGGCTTAGCACCAGGCGACTACGTAACAGGAACCGATTCCTCCATCTGCGTCACCCTAGGTCCCGGCATCATATCCAACATCTATGACGGAATAGAGCGCCCTCTAAGGAGTATAGCAGATAAAACAGGAGCCTTCATAGGACGTGGTGCATCTGTCAGCGCCCTCGATGAGGAGAAGCTCTGGGACACCACCATAACTGTCAAGAAGGGCGACTACCTAAAGGGCGGCGACATAATTGCCAATGTTCCTGAGACCCCATCTATCATGCACAAAGTCATGGTACCGCCAAACTTAAGCGGTGAAGTCATAGATACAGTACCTAATGGCAAATATAACATAAAAGAACCCCTTATAACCATAAGGAACTCAGAAGGCGAAGAATTCAGCGTATGTATGATGCAGAAGTGGCCGATACGTATACCGCGCCCTGTCCAGAAGAGATTCCCTATAAGTGAGCCTCTGATCACAGGTCAGCGTATACTTGACAGCATATTCCCTATAGCTAAGGGCGGAACAGCCGCCATACCAGGCGGATTCGGTACCGGCAAGACCATGACTCAGCATCAGATCGCAAAGTGGTCAGATGCCGATATAATCATATATATAGGCTGTGGCGAGCGAGGCAACGAGATGACTCAGGTACTCGAGGATTTCTCACAGCTTGTCGATCCTAAGACAGGCAACTCCCTCATGGACAGAACAACGCTGATCGCCAACACCTCGAACATGCCTGTAGCAGCAAGAGAAGCCTGCATATACACAGGTATAACCCTCGCTGAATACTACAGAGATATGGGCTATGACGTAGCTATCATGGCAGACTCTACCTCAAGATGGGCAGAAGCCTTAAGAGAATTATCCGGCAGACTCGAAGAGATGCCTGCAGAAGAAGGCTTCCCTGCATATCTTGCCTCAAGACTTTCAGCCTTCTACGAAAGAGCCTGCATGGTTGAGACACTTAACGGTAAGACAGGCAGCGTAACCGTAATCGGTGCAGTTTCCCCTCAGGGCGGAGACTTCTCAGAACCTGTCACACAGAACACCAAGCGATTTGTCAGATGCTTCTGGGGACTGGATAAGTCTTTAGCTTACGCAAGACATTTTCCAGCTATCAACTGGCTTACAAGCTACAGTGAATATGTTCCTGACCTCGCTAGATGGTACGCTAAGAACGTAAGCGATGACTTCATAACCTGCCGCTCTCGTATCATGAATATACTGACTCAGGAGAATTCGCTCATGGAGATAGTCAAGCTCATAGGAAGCGACGTACTCCCTGACGACCAGAGGCTAACCTTAGAGATAGCGCGTGTCATAAGACTCGGCTTTCTGCAGCAGAACGCCTTCCATAAGGACGACACCTGTGTAAGCCCAGAGAAACAGTATCGCATGATGAAGACCATACTCTATCTCGACGAGAAAAGCAGAGAGCTGATAAGCTTAGGTATGCCAGTATCGGTACTTAAGGAGAACGGCATCTTCGAGAAGATCATCCAGATAAAGTATGATATCCCGAACGACAGGCTTGACATGTTCGACGAATACAAGGGCCTCATAGATGATTATTACAACAACGTACTTAGTATAAATGGGTAAAGTATTATGAACATAGAATATCTTGGCTTAGAGAGCATCAACGGCCCTCTGATAGCCATAAAGGGCATAAAAGGTGCCACCTACGAAGAATTAGTAGAAATAAAATCCGATGACAAGAAGCCCCTTCTCGGAAGGATCATAGAGCTTTCCGACGAACAGGCGGTAGTGCAGGTATTTGCCGACACACAGAACCTTTCTCTTACCTCAACAAGAACAAGACTCTGCGGCGAACCGCTCATGCTTGGTCTCTCGAAGGATATGCTCGGCAGAACATTTAACGGTATCGGGGAACCTATAGACGGACTCCCAAAGCCTGATGAGGACGTAAGACGCAACATCAATGGTGCGCCCCTTAATCCTGTATCGAGAGAATATCCACGTAATTACATAAGAACAGGCATCTCCGCGATCGACGGCCTGTCCTCTCTCATAAGAGGTCAGAAGCTTCCTATCTTCTCAGGCAACGGCTTATCACACGACGAGCTTGCTGCTCAGATAGTAAGACAGGCAACCATAGATGACAAGAGTGAAGACAGTGAAGGAGAACAGTTTGCCATAGTATTTGCAGCCATGGGAATAAAGCACGATGTAGCGAACTTCTTCATGAAGACCTTCGAGGAAGCCGGAGTATCAGATCATGTCGCAACCTTCCTTAATCTCGCTAACGATCCTGTTGTAGAGAGACTCATAACACCTAAGGTAGCTCTGACTCTGGCAGAATACTTAGCTTTCGACCTTGGCATGCATATCTTGGTTATCCTAACCGATATGACTTCATTTGCGGAGGCTATGCGTGAAGTATCATCTTCTAAGGGCGAGATTCCTTCAAGAAAGGGCTATCCAGGCTACCTATACAGTGAACTCTCGACCATATATGAGAGAGCTGGCATAGTTGCAGGCAAAAAGGGTTCTATAACACAGATTCCTATACTTACTATGCCTAACGATGACATAACTCATCCTATCCCGGACCTTACAGGCTATATAACCGAAGGACAGATAGTACTCGATCGAGAACTGCACAATAAGGGCATCTACCCTCCTATCTCGGTACTCCCATCACTTTCTAGACTTATGAAAGACGGAATCGGCAAGGAATACACAAGAGAAGATCATCAGGACTTGGCTAACCAGCTCTTCTCATCCTACGCTAAGGTTATGGACGCAAGAAGTCTTGCATCAGTAATAGGTGAGGACGAACTTTCGCCTACGGACCAGTGCTACATAAAGTTTGGCAAAGCATTTGAAGAACAGTTCATAGGACAGGGAAATGCAGAAAACCGGACCATCACAGAGACTCTCGATCTCGGCTGGAAGCTTCTTAGAATCCTTCCAAAATCAGAGCTTGACAGAGTCAACCCTGCAATCCTTGATACATACCTGAAAGCATAAGTGAGGAAACTCTATGAATCCTAACGAATTCCCTACAAAAGGTAATTATATAAGGCTCAAAGCATCGCTTGCACTCGCGCGCCAGGGCTACGACCTCATGGACAAGAAGCGTAATATCCTGACCAAGGAACTCATGGCTATGATGGATGAAGCAAAAGCCTTGCAGGGGCAGATAAGCGAAACCTTCGCACAAGCCTATAAGGCCCTGCAGGACGCTAACCTAACCATGGGCATGAACAACGTCTCAGACATCGCACACGCGATACCCATAGATGATTCCATCAGGATTAAGACAAGAAGTATCATGGGAACAGAGATTCCGCTAGTAGAAGGCTCAGATGACATCGAGATTGCCTATTCCTTCTACGACCACAAGGAATCATTAGACAAAGCAAGAATAGCCTTCAACAAGGCAAAAATCCTCACACGGAAGCTCTCAGAGATAGAAAACTGCACCTTCCGACTTGCGGACAGCATAAGAAAGACAACCAAAAGAGCCAACGCGCTCAACAACATCACAATCCCAAGGCTCTCAGCCCTCGAAAGAGAGATGGCATCAGCACTTGAAGAAAAAGAACGAGAAGAATTCACAAGACTCAAAGTAATAAAGCACAGATTACAACAATAGAGGTATTATGGCACAGATCACAAAATCCACGATTTTTAATCATCCTTCATACACCTTAGAAAACGACCGATATAAGGCGATCATAGTAACTGGTTATGGCGCTAACATAATCGATCTTTACGACAAGGAACTCGACATCCACGTATTCAGAACCCCTGATACAGCCGATTTCAACGAATTCTCCAAGGCACCGCAGCACTTCGGCAACGCCATACTCTTTCCGCCAAACCGTATCTCAGGCGGAACATTTACAAAGCATGACAGGAAGTACAACTTCTTCAACCAGCCGACAGTCGGAGATTTCTCACACGGACTCCTTCGCTACCTGCCTTTTAAGGTGACGCACGACCAGGTATCCGGCGAGAACATAGAGCTCAAGGCGACCTACCGCTCAAGCCCCGAAGCAGACACCATCTATAAGGACTTCCCACATGAATTTCTGTGCGAAGTAACCTTCAGTCTCACCTCGCGCGGCCTGTATGAGACCATAAGCTTTACGAACTTCGGCTACGAACCGATGCCTCTCGGCGTAGGCTTCCACACCGCATTTGGCATACCATTCTCACCCAATACGCTGAAGTCCGATTACAGAGTCATGTTCACCGCCGACAAAATGCTTCCGCTTAACCAGAATCGCGTACCAACAGGCTCTTTCTTAGCCTGCGACGCGCGCTATACCCAGCCGGAAGGCTTCGACCCGCTAAGCGAAACAGTCGACATCCACACAACCGTAAAGACACTCTTCATAGACAAAGTGCCATTTAGAGGTGCTAAGATAACCAACATCCGCAACGGTAAGACCATCTCCTTCGAGATATCAGATTCATTCCCGTTCTGGATGGCATGGAACAACAAAACTGTCAACAACTACATCTGCATAGAGCCTATGAGCTGGTGTATCGACGCCCCTAACTCACACTTAGACGACAGAGAAACAGGTTACCTTGAGCTAAGTAGAGGCATGAACTGGGAAGGAAAGCTCTCTTTCAGGACGGAACAGAGTATCTAGTATATTCTACATATACCTCTCATACTCATCATTGCACCTGATTCCCTCTATCCACGCGGCAATCCCTGCCACCACAAAGAGTATATATTGCTCCTCTATAACCGCCTTACTAGCAAGCCTCGAATCATAAAGTCTCCAGAATTCGCCGCTTTCATTGGTAAATGTACTGAACACAACGTAAGCTATACACACAACATTGGCCAGAAGATAATTGCCGCTCATATATGAGATCATGTAGTATATGCCCACAAGAAAGCCTACGGATACAAAAAGCCTTAGGTACTCCCAACCGTAATTATCAAGGTGACACATATCTTCTGCCATCTTATAAACAGGAAAAGCAAGCATCATATATAACACAACAGAGAGTATATAGTAACCAGCCTTAATCCTCCTTCTCACATATAAAAGCTCATTGCCACGAGAAGCCATGGCTTCAGCGCTGAACATAACAGGCCATATGAGTGCCGTAACAGGAAGGAATCTCTGCATCATCATAGAACACGCTACCTTACACTCCTCATGAGAGAGACTTTTTGAAAAATACTTCAAAAAAGCAGGCATGACAACATACAGGACCAAAAGAGGAATAGCATAACCTATGCTAAGCCTTCGGCATCTTTGTTTAACAGACATAGATATCCCCTCTCAAGCATGCTTTCACTAACGCCATCTTCCACAGCGCGATCACTCTTACTTCCTATCTCTTCAAGTCCCTCAAGAGAACCGTTGTATAACATCCTACCACCATCTATGACCATGACCTTATCACAGAGAGCCTCTATATCGCTACATATGTGCGTAGATATGAGTATGATCTTATCCTTACTAAGCCCCGCTATGATCTTCTTGAATCTGATACGCTCCTCAGGATCAAGACCCGCAGTCGGCTCATCAAAAATCAGAAGCTTAGGGTCGCCAAGCAAAGCCTGCGCTATACCAAGCCTTCTTATCATACCGCCAGATAGACTTCTTATACGGTCATTCTTCCTGTCAGACAGATTAGTGATTCGAAGCACTCTGTCTATCTCACTCTGTACCATAGCTTTAGGAACCCTCTTAAGTCCAGCCATATAGTCAAGAGCTGCACTAACCTTCATATCCTTAAAAAGCCCGAAGCTCTGAGGCAGATAGCCAAGTTTATCAACATAAGCCTTATCGCCCACCTTAACACCGTCCAAAGCTATCTCACCCTTCTTGAACTTATACACACCACATATACACCTTATAAGAGTCGTCTTGCCGGCACCATTCGGACCAAGAAATCCATATATACCCTCATCCATCTGAATAGACATACTCTTAAATATCTCTTTGTTCTTAAATCCTTTTTCAAGATTCGTTATCGAAAGCATCCTACTTCTCCTCCTCAAACACAGCTCTGTAAGGGGAATCTATATAACCATCACCTATATAAGAGCCAAGACTATATGCCATAGTCATATTCATACCGAGGCATATGAACTTAGGCTTCGTATCCGCATGTGCAACCAAAGTCTTCACACTTTCCTCTATCAATTCCTCTGGAATAACACGATTACCCACATTATATCTTGGCATCAGCACCTTATAACCAGCCACATCAATCTCTTTTATCATACCCTTAAGCAAGTAAGGGCCATGACAAACACCCTCATACACGCCATCCCCTGTCTTATCAAGATTCGTATACAACCCCTCAACACAAGTTCTGACCTTATATGCAGAAGCATAATCATTCATAACACCCTTAGAACCATATACCTGCTTCTTTCCAGCAACCGGATAATAAGGGAAGTACTCAGGCAGAGTAATCGCCTTAGAATCAGCCACATACGATTCCGGCACACCATAGTATTCCATATGGATAACACCCTCGCCAAGCCCCTTAACAGTCACATAATCGCCATCGCGCTTATAAGATACACTTTTACCCTCATAAGTGATCTTACTGATCTTATACGTATGATACAGTGTAAATGTATACTCGCCCCGATCAGTATCCTCCTTAGCAAGTTTCATATCACACTTAACATGTTGCATATGATCAAACTTCATATCAAGATCATAGCTCTCTATCACAAACGGCGACTTGCTATCACAAGCGGTCTTACTCGGCGCACCATTCTTGAAGTAATAAGCCTCACTAGCAAGCACTCCATATTCTTCCATAGCTCTGTTCTGCGGCATGTAGTAGAATACCTCACAGCCGATGAAGAAAACAAGCAGGGCACATATAACAGCTTTACTCTTCTTGACAACAATCCTGACAACAGGTATCGATGCAATCGCTATAAAGCCAAGAATCTTAAGCCACTTATACAGGCGGACATTGTCAACAGCTACAGGAAGATATATATTATCCCAGCCCTGTATGAACTCAAAGTTCTGAACAAAAGCCATAACCTTATACAGATCAGACTTTGTAACAGCTTCTCTAACAAATGAAGGACTAGTAAAGTACATAACTATGACCGTGAATATAACACCAGTTCTCATCTTAAAAGAGTAAGCCATAAAAAAGCCGATAAGTATAGCAAGCACAGCCGGAAGCATGTAATTAAGAAGGATTCTCTCTATAACAAACCTCATGAATAGAGGATCATATCCAAACTTATTACTGAAGCTGGCCATAACTATTCCGCCAAGCAAAGCTGACAAAACGACATCCACAAGAACAAGCCATCCTAGATAACCACAATTCCTGCTGCCATACACATCAAAGCATAATTCATGACAGTTAAACAGCTTAAAAGAAGCCGTAAGATAAAAAGTCGCCAGCAAAAAAATCGCAAAGTAGTAGAAAGCCGGCATAGACATGCACCTTAATATAACGCAAGAATAATCCTTGAACTTAGATATACTATGCATCATCTTATAGACAACATAAGCATACACAAGCAAAATCGCAAAAAGGACAAAAGCCCTCGATCTTAAGTACCTCATAACTTATAACTCCTCACATACTTCTTCCCACACAGGAACATAAGAATCCCTGGCAAAATTGGGAACAGACAGGCTATATATACATAAGCGTCTGCATAGCGGCCATAAGTTTCCTTAAGACTTTTTACCACACCCATAGTCTTAAGTATATTCATATCCTCTTCAGTAATCTTGCTTTTGTCAAATACGAATTTGTCAGGACTCCATAACTCCTCTTCATCAACAGAATTTTCCGCTTCTTTTATACGCTTTTGAAGGTCTTCGTATGACATAAAAACCGAATTATACCGGTTCATCTTCTCATACACCTGTCTTTCATATATAGCGAAAAACATCGGAACTTCAGATATGTAATTGATTATATTGATCTTTCCTACAACCTCATACAAGTCACCTTCATATTGCACATAATCACCGATATTATACCTGCCAATCACGACGCATTCACCGGCATTAGTACACATACGTCCTTCTATCGCAAGTTCTTCTGGTCCGTATATATAACCACCATACACCTCATCCTTATGGGCTTTCATATACATTTTGTCCTTAAAAGAAAAAACTGTATAATACAGATAATCCTTGTACTTAGGAAAGAAAATGTCATTAAAATATCTGATCCATACTCTTTCAACACAAAACTCATCATCATCCGCAGGAATACCATGTTCTTCTATCCTATAAGTATAACCGGAAAGATGACCTTCTTCTTTCAAGGTCACCTTAGAAAGATTGACTTTTTCAACATCTACTCCACTGTTAACTATATCCCTGTATTTAATTGTAAGCATAGGATCTGGCAAAAAAACGTATGTATCCATACCGTATATATTCTGATTACTGTACACTTTATTAATATATAATCCACTGATCGCTTCCTCTAAAAGAAGCAAGAAAAAGAATATTGTAGAAACAAAAGCAAACAACCACCTATTTATTCTAACCTTCATAACAATAACCCATTCGCAAATCTTTTATATACAGGAGCTGTTTTTTCCCCGGGACTCCCAATTATATATTTACTCTACTTCAAATACAAGTTTCCCCTTATCTCTAAACTTGAAAATCCACGATTCCGAATCAAGTTTCGAATAAGCACCCTCACCACAGTATACATCATAGTCTGTGAACTCACGTGTCGCGCTTTCACCTTTGGAATACCATCCACCAGAATGTGCTATCAGATAGTCTATCTCTGCATCATAACTGCCTCCAAATATGTTTCCGCCAGTACATGATATCTTATTGTGATACTTAAATCCATCACCTGTTTTAGTTGTTTTTGCCTGATTGCCGGATATGGTTATCGTATCAACCCACTGCCATGCATCAGCCTCAATACCGCCTGCCATAAACACAACCGCGAATGCTAATATCACACCCATTAATTTTCTTCTCATGTTAAAATCTCCTTTTAATTAGTATTTGTCAGATAAGGAGCTTAACATTGAACCCGAGTGCTCCTAAAATCTGCATTATAGGAGTACTACGCTCTATTATTTGGCTATATACATAATACCAAATATAGAAAAAGTAGCACTAAACACGTGTAATTATACATCACAAAAAGGTATTTGTCAACACATTTTTCTAATCTTTTTCAACCAAATGATATGTGAGCTTATATATTCAGTGTTAAAAATATTCAATTTTCAACTTTTAAGACTACTTATATGTATGTATATACTTCTTCCCACATAGGAACATAAGAATCCCTGGCAAAATTGGGAATAGACAGGCTATATATACATAAGCGTCTGCATAGCGGCCATAAGTTTCCTTAAGACTTTTTACCACACCCATAGTCTTAAGTATATTCATATCCTCTTCAGTAATCTTGCTTTTGTCAAATACGAATTCGTCTGGAAACCAGTAATATTCTTCATCCATAGGCTTCTCTGCTTCTCTTATGCGCTTCTGAAGATCCTCGTATGACATAAAAATCGTATTATACCTGTTCATCTCCTCATATACATCACGTTCAAATATAGCAGCGAATATCGAAACCACAGGCAAGTGACTGATATTATTAATCTTTCCTACAACCTCATACAGATCGCCATCATATTGTACATAATCACCGATATTATACCTGCCAATCACGACGCATTCACCGACATTAGTACACATACGTCCTTCTATCGCAAGCTTCTCTGGTCCGTATATGTATCCGCCATACACCTCATCCTTATGGCTTTTTATATAATACTTATCCTCATTATTGAAAGAAAACCTGGTATAATAAAGAGAGCCTTTATATTTTGGGAAGAATATATCATTAAAGTATCTAACCAATACATCTTCCACAGCAAATTCAGTATCATCCGAAGGAATGCCATGTTCTTTAATACTATAGTTATATCCTGCAAAAGATATATGTCCCTCTTCTTTTTCAGTTACTTTCGATAAACTCAGATTCTCGATATCAACACCAGTGTTGACCATATCTCTATATTTAATTGTAAGCATAGGATCATGAAAAAATGCATAAGTTTCCTTACCATATATACTCTGATTCTTATAAACTTTATTAACATACAATCCACTGATTACTTCTTCCATAAGAAGCAAGAAAAAAACACTGTAGCCAGTGAAGCAAACAGCCATCTGTTGATCTTGATTTTTTTGAATAACATACCACTAACCCATCCCCATATATTGTAATTTACTTCTTCAACACGTCCACCACATGTCCTGCAGCACCAAGCAGTTCATATCTTTCACACACGCTCAAGTGATAATTCATGAATTCCTCGAATTCCTCATCACTTAGAGCATTAAGCTCACGCCTCATATAGTTTGCAGGTCCGTCTGCATTGATTATCTTATATCTTGATAATCCAGACACCCCTTTAAGCCTGTCTATATCCTCGATTCTCACATAATCATAGAGGTCCTCCATAGCATTTCTCACATGATAAGTATCATCTATGTGACCATCAGCCTTCGCTTCGAGTATGTGACGCTCCTTAAAACCATAAGTTATGATGCTGTACTCGTTCATGCAGTAGGCAATCAGAAGGAAGCCACCAGGCGCAAGAAGGCGCGTTGCCTCCAGAAGAGCCCTATCCTTATCCTCACCAAAGAGGTGATACATCGGGCCAAACAGCAGAATCAGGTCATAATAGCCGCTTTCATACTTCTTCATGTTCCTTGCATCGCCCTGATAAGCCTTAACTTCAGGGCACTTCTTCTTAAGTATGCCTACATTGTGCTTCACATACTCAACAGCAGTCACATCAAAGCCCTCTTCATGAAGAGGAATCGTGTAAGCACCACACCCTGCGCCTATATCGAGTATTCTTATATCAGAAGCCGCCCTGCCGCTCTCTCTAAGCTTAAGAAGGCACTCATGTATGTAAACAAAAGACGTCCTGTACTCGACTATACCACGGCGCCTTGTAAGTCGCTTTTCCTCGTTGAACTTGTTATAGTATTCTTCTATCTTATCCATAAGTCTCCTGCTTCAAGTCTCGCATCGCGAGACTTGCGCGCCGGATTCGGTCTGCGCTAGCAGACAAACTTCCTTTCCGAATCCGTGCGCATCCTCGCGGAGCGTTTATTTCAGTCGGAGAATGGACCCCGACTTAAGTTGAATTTGTTATACCCCCTTCCTACACTTTGCTAAGAGGAAGGGGTCTTCTCCGACTGAAATAAAAAGTAAGTCCCGAGCTCAACTTAAGCTCGGGGCCTTCCATCTTTATCTCATAGTTTTCATTACATGACTATTCTTCACCGAAGAAATCCTTGAATTTCTGGTTGATAGCATCATGCGTCTGAGTAGTTATCTCAGGCATATCCTTCCCCCATGTCTTCGTCGCCTCGCCAAAGCCCTTCTCTACAGCTTCCTGCATCTTCTTCATCTTCTCAGGATCGCCGCCCGAAAGCGCTTTTGCGAATTCAAATATTCTCTCCGACGTCTGTTTTACACCCCAATATCCGTCTTCTGATATATCCTCTTTGGCTTTGGCAACCGTCTCTTCATCGGCTGTAAAATCACCGCTTGCAAGAACTTTCCACATATCGTCCGCAGTACCGATGACCTTGCCCTGCTTCTTGAACATATCTGTTACAAGACTCTGCATCTGCGAGATCCTAGCCTGCGAATCAGCCTTAAGCTTCTCGATCAAAGCCTCTCTATCCACATCCGAAGCTTTGGTCTTCTCGTAGATGACTCCCTTATCAGACGTACTCTCAGACTTCTTCTCTTCACTTTTCTTAACAGCCTTAGTGCCATAGCCAGTATATGCACCTGTAGCCGATGTTACTCCATTAACAATCATATCAAACCCTCCTTGGTTTTCCCGACACATTACAGATAACTGTCAAATATACTGTTTGTATTGTTCTTAAACTGACCGTCCCCGGTATATGTAGTGGATGAGGCATTGGCTGCGGTCTGTCCAAGACTGAGCGCCTTGAAAGCAACTTTGTATGCAACAGAATTGGAACCGCTGAATACATCCTTCAGCGCATCAACATCCATGTTGTCAAGCTTCTTATTATCCAAAGCCAATGTACCATCATCAGCTATACTGATGCCAACCTTAGAGAGTCCCTTCTCATATGTCTTGACATCACCGATGAGGTTATCTGTTTCCTTCTTAACTGCACTTATGTTGGACTTCTGCGCAGCACCAACCAGCGAATTATAATCACTGACAAAATCCTTAACTGCTGCCACAGCATCTTCTGCCTTACCCGATGCAAATGCTGATTTCGAGCCCTTAGTATACAGCGCAGTCGCGCTCATAGTAAGATCTTCAGTCTTGCCGCCTATATCGGTAAGTGCCTTCTTATCAGCAGCAGTAACTGTTTCCTTGCTTGAAGCCTTAGTCTTAAAACTCTCATACAGAGATTCTGTACTCAGTTCGTCAACCTTAGTACTCTTAGTCGAATCACTATTAGAAACCTTAAGATTACCATAGTGCTGCTTAAGAAGCATGCCATAAGAACCGTTCTTGATACTCGACAACTGCGAGAATGAAGAATACAGCGACATATTGTTATTAGCATATCCGCTTCCGGTATTAAAAAGTCCACTAAAGTAGTTATACATACGAATACCTCCTTTCCCATATAATCAAATGTAAGTGGGAGTAACCTAACATAAGGTATACTTTTCCACTTATATTTTACCACAAAACTACTAGGAATTCAATAGCAAGATTATATCTCAGTCGGAGTCCATCTTCCGACTTTTGATAAAAATTTCCCTTTAGCCAACCAAAAAAAGCTGTAAAAAACAATTATAAGGACGATTCGCAAGATTTCGTTATCTTTTTGCAAGTTCGCGCAAGTGCGGGCGAACTGTTTGAGCGCCAAAGGCGCGAGTTTTCGCGGAGCACTTGCAAATAAGCGACTTGCGAAAAGATAGAAATCTTGACGTGTCCTAATAATTGTTTTTTACAGCGTATATATATACTTCTTCTCAAACTCCTCCACTGGAAGCGGTCTTGAGAAGAAAAATCCCTGTATACTGTCACACCCAAAGTCTGCAGCCATATCACATTGCTCTTTTGTCTCTATTCCCTCAAAGACAACTGAATAATTTATATTATTAAGAAGCTGGATAAGTGTCTTGATAACAGTTCTACCCTTCACAGTAGTAAAGCATGTATTGGCAAACACCCTGTCTATCTTGATAACATCAGCAGGTATATTTGCGATCTGATTAAGAGATGAATAACCTGAACCAAAGTCATCCACGCTAATCCTAAATCCATAATCGCGAAGTGCATTGATCGCATCTACTATGTAATCCATAGCATCGACAAATGTGGTCTCGAGAACTTCGAACTCTAGATACTTAGGAGGAACATCATATTTCTTCTGCAAAGATATGACAAAACTTGCGAAATCCTTCACAGAGAACTTCTGACGCGATACATTGACTGAGATAGGAACTATCTCTACGCCATCATCCATCCACTTTCTAATAAGCTTGAAGGTCTTCTCTATCATGATCTCATCGAGACGACCTATCATACCTGTCTCTTCGAGTACTGGTACAAATCTGCCCGGCAATACTATCTCACCAGATTCAAGTTTTATCCTAACAAGCGCCTCGGCACCTATAACCTTATTCTGTTCAACAGACATCTTCGGCTGAAGGAACATAAGAAGATTATCAGTACTGCAAGCGTCGTTGAACATAGTCATAGTTTCCATACGGTTAAGGGTCTGAACACCATCCTCAGGATTATATACCTGACACTTTATGTTGTACTTGCCCTTGACCATCTTCTTCGCACTATGGGCATAATCCATAGCCTTGCGAACATCTGTATCACCATCCCGCAAGAAATACAAGCCCGTATACATATGTATGAATACATCCGGATATCTTTGAGATAATCTCTCTTCGAACTCCTCGTTCATGCTGACTATATCATGCACACACTCTTCAACACTTCTGCCACACCTGTTCATAACACCACGAAACTGGTCACTACCAGTTCGGCATACAGCCAGGCAGTGTGGATTTTCCGTATAGAAAAACCTGCTCATCTCCTCGAGAACCTTATTGCCTTCTTCTATCCCGTAAAAATCGTTGATAAACTTAAAGTTGCTCACATCATTAGTGACGAAGTATATATCTCTGTTTTCCTTTACTATGTCCTCCATGACTTCAAGGAATCCTGTTGTTGTCAGCACATTCGGTAAATCAAGCTCTGTCATCCATTACACCGCCTTTCTTACATAACCGAATCATGTTGTAACATTTCGACAAAACGACATTGTTATTATTATAACTATTATAACATACATTTTTCTACAATACAAGTCAATTATTCAGAGTCTTCCATTCAGCCTCAGCGCCATTACGCGTACCTTCAGTTACGCCAAGCGAAGCCTCGCGCTTTTTTATGAGCTCATCAACCTCTGAAGGCTTCACAACATCAAGCTTTGACTTATTGATTGCAAGCATATATACAGAGCCATCTGCATATATCTTAGATTCATCTATCGTCTGAGTATAGTCAACAGGCGAATATGCCATGAGACTTATATAATTATCTTCTTTTTCAGAGCCTTCGTTAATAACAGTCTTCACCATGCACAGTATAGCATCTTCATCCTTAAAGCCTGCCTCATACAAAGCATCGAAGAAAGCCTTATACTCAGTATGCAGGATAAGATCCTCATTACCTGATTCGAATTCCTGAGTACAGATATGATGCGCAACACCATCCTTATCTACGATATATGTAGTAGATATATGCAAAGCAGCACCGCCACTTCCACCTGTTGAGACAAAACCGTTCTGATTGATCTCAAAGTATGTTCTATACATGTTCTCACCGATTATACAACACTCAAGCTTTCCATCTATATCCTTCACGCCCATGATAACAGCGCCCATAGGTTCCTCATCAGAGAAATTAGAAAAGCTGATTCTCATCTCCTTCTTGCCATCGCCGCCAAAGTCAGCTTCTATATACTGAACGACTACCTTACTAGCGTCAGCCATGAACTCCTTCGCGATGCTTTCCTTAACCTCTGATATAGTATAACCCTTACCGGCCACAAAGCTCTCACCTGATGTAAATACAGTATTATCAAAGTACAGCTTACCACTACCACCTAAGAACTCCTCATACAGATTCTTAGAGGTCTTGCTTGACTTCTCAGTGGCCTTTGTTGCTTCGGTTACCTTCACAGTCTGTGTTTCCTTAGTTTCAGCCTTAGTCTCAGCCTTAGTCTCACTAGTAGTTGCAACTGCCTTAGTCTCCAAAGCCTTAGTTGTTTCTTCCTTATCGTCCTTATTAGAACATGCGCAGAGCATCGCACACGCGCAAAGCACAAGCGTTGATTTCTTCATAATACAACGATCCTTCTTAATGATATAATTTGTTAGTCTGATATACAGGGTCGCAGGTCAGGTTGATACCAAGTTTCTTGAACATCTTCTCATCATTGTCTGCGATTATTACTGTTGAGTGTGCCTCTAAGCCACGAAGCTTAGGAAGCTGTGAAAGCGCAAGCTTAGCCTTCTCATCTGTTGCTGCACATATAGAAAGTGCAAGTAACACTTCATCAAGGTGAAGTCTCGGATTTTTGCTTCCTAAGTGGTCAACCTTCAGGCTCTGTACCGGCTCTATAACAGTCGGAGATATGAGCTTGATATCATCACTCATGCCAGCAAGTGCCTTAAGCGCGTTAAGAAGCATAGCAGACACGCCGCCTAAGAGTTCCTTAGTCTTGCCGACGATTATCCTTCCGTCTTCAAGCTCTATAGCAGCTGCAGGCTCTTTGGTCTTCTTCGCAACTTCATTGGCACGTATGGCAACAGTTCTGTCCTCCACACTTATACCTGCCTGATTCATGACAAGCTCTATCTTATTAACTATATCCTCGCCATCACCAGTCTTCTTAAGGTCACAGACAGCAGTATAGTACCTTCTTATGATCTCATTCTGGGAAGCCTTCCTGCAGACTTCGTCGTCAACTATGCAGTTTCCCGCCATATTTACACCCATGTCGGTAGGCGACTTATAAGGTGACTTGCCGTATATATGTTCAAATGTTGCGTTAAGCACAGGGAATACCTCGACATCACGGTTATAGTTGACCGTAGTCTTCTTGTAAGCCTCTAAGTGGAACGGATCAATCATATTGACATCGTTAAGATCAGCTGTTGCAGCCTCATAAGCGAGGTTAACAGGATGCTTAAGAGGAAGATTCCATATAGGGAATGTCTCGAACTTCGCATATCCAGCATTCACGCCGTTCTTATGCTCATGATAGAGCTGTGACAGACATGTAGCCATCTTGCCGCTGCCAGGACCTGGCGCAGTGATAACCACCAAAGACCTGTCAGTCTTAATATAATCATTCTTGCCAAATCCCTCATCGCTCACGATCTTCTTGATATCGTAAGGATATCCCTCTATAGTATAATGCTTATATACAGTGATACCAAGCTTATGAAGCTTCTTTTCGTAGGCAACAGCGCCTGGCTGCTTAGCAAACCTCGTAAGTACTACGCTTCCTACATACAGTCCATAACTTCTAAAAGCATCTATGAGTCTAAGAACATCCACATCATAAGTTATTCCAAGATCGCCTCTAATCTTGTTCTTCTCTATATCATCAGAGTTGATGACAACCACTATCTCAGCCTGATCCTTAAGCTTTGAGAGCATAGTTATCTTACTGTCCGGTCTAAATCCTGGAAGAACTCTCGATGCATGATAGTCATCAAAAAGCTTTCCGCCGAATTCGAGATAGAGCTTTCCACCGAATTCGCTTATTCTCTTCTTGATATGCTCAGATTGCATCTTAAGGTATTTGTCATTGTCAAAACCGATTTTCATACATATTTCCTTTCCTAATCCGTGCGCATCCTCGCGGAGCGTTCATCGACTGAATTCAAGTCTCGCACCGCGAGACTTGCGCGCCGGATTCGGTCTGCGTTAGCAGACAAATTTCCTTTCCGAATCCGTGCGCATCCTCGCGGAGCGATTATTTCAGTCGGAGATTGGACCCCGACTGGGGTCTTCTCCGACTGAAATAATTATAATACTCAAGCCATGTGTTGTCTATACTTTTTTATCCAAAGTTCATCACTATACACTAAGCTTCTCAAGCTCCTCTATAAGCTCCTCGACCTTGTCCATAAAGGCATCCTTCTTATCTAGCTCGCCCTTAAGTCTAGGTCTGTAAACAAGCGACTTCGTTTCACCTCCTATGAAACTTAAGCACCCCTTATATCTTACTATCAGCTCCTTTAACTTATCACTGTCATATTCATGCTCCTCATACACAAGGAATCTGATCCTGTCTTTGTCGCCCTTAATATCTGTTATAAAACAGTTGTGAGCGCGGCTCTTTAACAAAGCTATACGAAGAAGTGTCAGCGCGCAATTTGGCACATCGCCAAAACGATCCGTAAGCTCATCTATCATATCCTGATAATCCTCAACAGTTGCTATATCAGCAATCCTCTTATATATATCAAGCTTAGATATACTGTTGGTTATATAATCGTCCGGTATATATGCATCGACATCCACATCTATGCTCGTATCGAAATCCTTGACCTCTTCAACGCCATTCTCCTTCATGATGGCGCGATTCAGAAGCTTCACATACAGATCATAGCCAACCAGCGTCATATGACCACTCTGATTTTCTCCGAGGACGCTTCCCGCGCCTCGTATCTCAAGGTCCTTCATAGCGATCCTGAAGCCCGAACCAAGATCCGTGAACTCCCTTATCGCGTGAAGCCTCTTCTGAGCCTGTTCTCCTATTATGCGGTCTTTCGTATAAGTAAGGAAAGCATAGGCTGTTCTGCTAGACCGTCCCACTCGACCCCTTAACTGATACAACTGCGCAAGACCGTAATTCTGCGCATCATGTATTATGATCGTGTTGACATTCGGGATATCAAGCCCTGTTTCTATGATTGTCGTCGATACAAGTATATCGATCTCGCCCCCTATGAAGTCCGCCATGATAGCATCAAGCTCCTTAGCAGGCATCTGCCCATGCGCGAAGCACACCTTCGCATCCGGAAAGAGAGACGACACCTTGCGGGCGATATCATCTATGTTATTGATCCTGTTATACACATAGTAAACCTGTCCGTTGCGGGCAAGCTCCCTTCCTATGGCCTCCTTGATCATCTGCTCATCATACTCTATAACAAATGTCTGTATCGGAAGTCTGTCAACCGGCGCCTGTGTCAGCACACTCATATCTCTTATCCCCGACAGACTCATATGAAGAGTTCTCGGAATCGGCGTCGCGCTAAGGGTGATAACATCCACATCCGATTTTAACTGCTTAATCTTCTCCTTATGAGTCACGCCGAATCTCTGCTCCTCGTCTATGATCAGAAGCCCGAGATCCCTGAAGCCGATATCCTTAGACAGAAGCCTGTGCGTACCTATGACGACATCGACTCTGCCCTCCTTGAGCCCTTCTATGATCGCCCTTTGCTTTCCTGCCGGCACAAGCCTTGACATAAGAGCAACATTGATACCAAAGAGCTTCATCCTCGATTCAAATGTATTGAAATGCTGTGTCGCAAGGATAGTCGTCGGCACAAGATAAGCTACCTGCTTACTGTCATTGACCGCCTTAAAAGCAGCTCTTATGGCTACTTCTGTCTTACCAAAACCCACATCTCCACACACGAGTCTATCCATGATGCGACCGCTCTCCATATCCTTCTTGATATCGTTTATGGCACGCATCTGATCAGCAGTCTCATCATAAGGAAAGAGGTCCTCGAACTCCTTCTGCCATACAGTATCCTCACTGTATCTAAAGCCAGTCTGTTGATGACGGCTTGCATAGAGCTCCACTAAGTACTTCGCAGTTTCCTCACAGGCAGCCTTAACCTTCTGTTTAGCCTTCTTCCATGCCGCATCTCCCAAAGCATTTACCTTAGGCGGAACATCAGAAGACGCAGAATACTTGGATATCATGTGAAGAGATGTAGCCGGAACATAGAGCTTACCGTTATTCTTATACTCTATCTTAAGATAATCCTTGTAACCGCCGTCGACCTCTATCTGCTCAAGACCCTTATATATGCCTATTCCATAATTAACATGAACAACATAATCGCCCGAAGTAAGCTCGCCAAAGTCTGTTATACCAGGAGCCGCAGAATCGGCCTTGCGCCTTACACGAGTGGCCCTGCTAAAGCGTCCTGTTATCTGAGCATAGGTGATGACAACCCTCTTAAGTCCTGGGAATATACAGCCTGCTGATATGCCGCTTACCGCAAAGCTTACAGCATACACATCTCTTTCGCCTAAGTCCTCTACGAGCTTAGATTGCTTAGCCTTATTTGGCACTGCGATCCTGACCTCATAACCGTTAGATATGTACCACTTAAGGTCCTCTGCCAACACATCTATATCGCCGCCATAGTCAGATGGCGTCTTGGTATCAAGGATAAAGCTTTTTTCGGTTTTCAGATCCGAATTAGACTCAAGCATGGACAACTGAACCCTATGTTTACCTGATAGCTTAGCGATCATCTCATCATAGCTGTATATGGCATTGGTCTGACTTGCAAGCACATATCCGAGCGTTAATCTGTCTCTCATGCTTATGCAATACTCAGAATAAGTGGCACTAAGACTTTCGCAAGCCTTCGACGCTTCATCGATGAAGACTAACCCTTTTTCGCCAAAGAAGTCAAGCAGGCTCTTTGGCTCTTTACAAAAGTATGACACGAAGCTCTCAAGAGGGATTCCCTTAGTACCGAGTCTTATGTCATCTATAAGCTCTGAGATACATTTTTTAAGTCTCATGGCCTCAGTCAGCTGCTTTTTTGCATAGAATACCTCATAGGCTTCCTTCATATCCTCTTCAAGCCTGTCTGCAAGTTCGCTCATATCGACACCAGAGTATTCGCTCGCAGGATATATGCTGACCTCATCTATATTTGATACAGCCCTCTGGGAAGCTATATCAAACACGCGCATACTGTCGATATCTTCATTCCACAGTTCAATCCTGACAGGCTGATCATAAGTAAATGGATATATATCTATGATGTTGCCTCGAAGGGCAAAGTCTCCAGGTCTTTCAACCTCAGTCTCTCTGGAATATCCGCAGTCAACCAGTCTCTTAGTGAGCTTATCCCTATCGATAACATCACTCTTTTTTATGTGTATTATTCTCTTTTTTATGTTTTCTATGTCAGGAAGCTTATCAAGCAGTGCAGCAGCAGGCGCTACTATAACGCCATCGTCGCCCTTAAAAAGCATCTCGACTGCCTTCATACGCTCTTTGACGATAGCATCTCCGTGTATGCTGGCATTAAAAAAAATGATATCCTTCGCAGGATAAAAGCGCGCACAAACTCCATGCTCTTCTAAGAGCTCTGCAAGATGTCTTCCGCGCTTTTCATCGTAGGTGACCAAAAGCCTGCAGCCCTTACCCCGCAGCAGATTTGCAATCGAAACCTTAGCCACGTCAGTAAGACCGCTTATGCTCTCGGACATAACACTATCTATCCCGTTTCTGATATCATCATATATACCGCTACCAGCAATTATATCTTCAATCATCAATTATACCTGTTCATCGCCTTCTCTATTCCTTCGCCGATGATCACCTCTATGGCGTCACAGGCATTCTTATAGGTATCGCACATAATCTTTTCCTCTTCAGAAGGAAAACGTGACAAAACATAATCAGCAAGATCCATACGTGGTGGCTTTTCACCAACTCCCACTCTTACCCTTGCGAATTCCTCACTCGACAGATGCGCTATGATATTCTTAAGACCGTTGTGTCCACCGGCACTTCCCTTGCCTCTTATACGCATGCGGCCAACCGCAAGGTTAATATCATCGCTTATAACTATCACATCCTCAGGCTTTAGCTTATAATAATTCATGGCATCCACAACACTCTCACCGCTTAAGTTCATATATGTAAGAGGCTTAAGAAGAAGAACCTTTTGCCCGCCTATGACCGTATTAGCGCACAATCCCTTGTGCTTTTTTGTATCTACGGATACATTATATCTGTCTGCTAATGCGTCTATAACCGCAAAGCCCACATTATGCCTTGTTTTATCGTACTTCTTGTCCGGGTTTCCCAGTCCGGCAATTATAATCATAATACCTCCACCACGTCGTCGCCTTCATCTTCACCTGTGTTATGCTCGATACTGTGTCTGATGCGTTGCATCCTGTAATCCATATCGTTAATAGCTCGTGCACAATCCGCAAGCTCATTGGCTATATATACCGAATCCTTAATATCTTTTTTGTATCTGAGCTTATGCTCAAGACTAGCCCAAAAATCCATAGCAATAGTCCTAAACTGCACCTCAACCGTCATGAATTTCTTGCCGCCCGATAAGAATATCGGGATCTCAAGTATCAGGTGAAGACTTCTGTAACCGCTCGCCTTAGGATTTTCTATGTAGTCCTTCCTTTCCACAACAAATATATCATCCTGACTCACAAGCATCTTCTCGAGATCATATATGTCCTCGGGAAATGAACAGATAACCCTTATGCCTGCGATATCCTTCACATATCTGACTATATTGTTAAGTGTCACCGGAAGCCCCTTACGCGCTAACTTCTCGCATATACTTCTAGGGTCCTTAATCCTTGACTTAATGGTCTCAAAAGGATTTCTGTCATACTTAAGGGAGAATTCCTCATTCAGAACCTGAAGTTTCGTCTCTACTTCCTTGAGTGCGCATCGATACCACATCATGATCTCATTGAACGGCCCCGCCATATCAAAGAGACCCATAATACGCTGATCAACGATCAGTTCAGCTTTCTTATCATCCTCATCAAACAACATTTCCATGATCAATCACCATTCATCCTATACGCAGCGATAGGCTCAAGTTTGAACTTATTGATTCTGTGCAGATAGTCGATTCTTTCCTTGGTCTTCTCATCTTCACACACACCAGTCCTTATATAAGTATCAAGTGTCTTATAAGTAAAGCCAAGCTTATCCTCATCCGTTCTGCCGCAAAGTCCATCTGACGGAACCTTATATACGAGTTCCTTTGGAAGCCCTAGCTCTATACCCAGAAGGCGAACCTCCTCAACAGTAAGATCAGAAATCGGAGAAAAATCTCCCGCCGCATCACCATACTTAGTCGAATATCCAACCCAATCCTCACTTAGGTTACAGGTATTAGCAACGCGTCCGTTCATACTCTGCGATACCGCATAAAGAACAGTCATACGTACACGCGGAGCCATATTGATACTCGTCTGCTCCGAAACCTCGCCTATAACCTTGCTAACACTGTTATATACAGCATTATAAGAATCCTTTATATTGATCGTATAATTCTTTATACCGAGGTGATCTACAAGCAACTTAGCATATCCTATATCAGACTGGATATCATTAGGCATAAGAACGCCTATGACTCTGTCAGCACCAAGCGCCTCCACACAAAGAGCCGCAACAACAGACGAATCCTTACCGCCTGATATGCCGACAACAGCGTTACATCCCTTGCCGTTTCCTTCAAACCAGTTTCTAATCCATTCAACAATCTCATTCTTAATCTTTTTTGCATCAAATTCCATAATCATTTCCTCTTTTCTTTGGCTTTCTCTCGGTTTTTCCTGCCTTTCGGCTAAGAAAAGGCTTGTTCTTGACGGTTTTCTTAGCTAAATCAAATAGTTCTCCACACTTCCTGTGAGTTAAACCCTGGCGACCACTTCGCGGCTACGGTTATAACACCGAGTCCTTGTTTGAGAACTACGTTCTCACAAGTGTGGCTCTCCACGCTTCCTGTGGGTTTCACCTAACACACATTTCGCAATCCCGTACTCCTTACGGAGTACTCTACCGCCTGCTATCGCAGGCTGATTGCAGCGCTTCGGGCACAATGTCTAAACCTTTTCTCATTGACTTTTATGCCCGATGCGCATGATGATGTGTGTGGTTTAACTTGCGTTCTGCGCAAGTTAAACCCTGGTGACCACTTCGCGGTTACGGTTATATGTACTATCCATTGTTTAAGAGCTTCGCTCGCAAGTGTGTATTCCACTTACTTCTTGCAGGTTTCACCTAACACACATTTCGCAATCCCGTACTCCTTACGGAGTACTCTACCGCCTGCTATCGCAGGCTGATTGCAGCGCTTCGGGCCCGAGGGCTAACACTCCTCTTTCAATTTCAAGCCCGATGCGCATGATGAGGTGTGTGGTTTAACTTGCGTTCTGCGCAAGTTAAACCCTGGTGACACGCTTCGTGGCTACGGTTATAACACCGAGTCCTTGTTTGAGAACTACGTTCTCACAAGTGTGGCTCTCCACGCTTCCTGTGGGTTTCACCTAACACACATCTCACAATCTCGCACCTTCGGTGCTCTACCGCTCGCTATTCGCGAGCTGATTGTTCGATGATGCGTTAGGTGACCGCTTCGCGGTTTATTTTGAATTGCCTCGCTTTTGTCCGAGAGCTATGCTCTCGCAAGTGTGTATTCCACTTACTTCTTGCAGGTTTCACCTAACACACATTTCGCAATCTCGTACTCCTTACGGAGTACTCTACCGCCTGCTATCGCAGGCTGATTGCTCAATGATGCGTTAGGTGACCGCTTCGCGGTATCGCTCACAGTTTTGTGCTCTTGTTTGAGAACTGCGTTCTCACAAGTGTGTCTCTCCACGCTTCCTGTGGGTTTCACCTAACACACATCTCACAATCCCGCACCTTCGGTGCTCTACCGCTCGCTATTCGCGAGCTGATTGTTCGATGATGCGTTAGGTGACCACTTCGTGGTTACGTTTATCTATACAAAGCCTTGATTGAGAGCTCCGCTCTCTCAAGGCTTTATACAGATAAACTAAACCCACAGACGCGTTAACCTCTAAAACACACAAGGAACGCCCTATAGCATTCCTTGTTATTAACCCTCAATCCTTCTTTTCTCCTTAAAGAAGGTTATATCTGTCATTATTCTCTATGACGATCTGAGGTTCCTTCTCTCCTATGAACCTAGCGCCATTCTTTATTGTACTTCTCGCTTCTATTATGCAGTTTTCTATGTAAGCATTGTCAGATATATACACATCATTGAGAATTATGGAATTCTTAATAACGCAATTATTTCCCACATATACTTTTTTGAAAAGCACGGAATCATCTACCTCTCCATTTATGATGCTTCCGCTTGATATGAGCGAATTATGTACCTTAGAACCCGGATTATACTTTACTGGAGGAAGATCATCCACCTTAGTGTATATACCAGGATAGTCTGTGAAGAAATGCTCTCTCACATCCCTCTTCAGGAAATCCATATTAGTTGTATAATAAGCATCCACTGTAGATATATTGTTCCAATATGAATCTATGTTATAAGCATATATTCTCTTAACGCTCTTATATCTTATGAGGATATCCTTTACAAAGTCATATCTCTCCTCATCAGCAGCCTTCTCGATAAGCTCTATAAGAAGTCTTCTGCGAATGATATAGATACCTGTAGATACTGTTGTAAGCTCTGTATCTATAGGCTTCTCCTCGATATCAGCAACTCTTCCGTCAGCCTTAATACTAACTACGCCAAAGCGCTTAGCCTTCTCCTTATCACCTATGTCCTTGGTAACTATAGTTATATCAGCTTTCTTATCTATGTGGTATTCGAGAACCTTAGAATAATCAAGCTTATATACACCATCACCGGAAGCGATAACTACATATGGCTCATGACTTCTCTTGAGATAGTCTATATTCTGATAAAGCGAATCTGCAGTTCCTCTGTACCAGTTGCTGTTCTCAGCTGTTACTGTAGGAGTAAAGAGGAACAATCCTCCCTGCTTTCTACCAAAATCCCACCACTTTGAAGAACTAAGGTGTTCATTAAGAGAACGGGCATTGTACTGTGTTATGACCGCCACCTTCTTGATGCCGGAATTAGTCATATTGCTGAGGGCAAAATCAATAGCCCTGAAACTGCCTGCCACAGGAAGCGCAGCAATAGCTCTTCTGTTAGACAGTTCTTTAATCATCCTGTTGTTGCCTGCGGCAAGAATAATACCTATAGCTCTCATTGTGAATCACCTGCCTTAATCAAAGTACGTCCACTTGCAAGAACGCCATTATCATAATCCTTTGCGGTGGTTACGCCGGAAATCGCTGTATTCTTTCCAATAGAAACGCCCGCAGGTATGAAAGAATTCTCTCCGATCGTCACGATGCCATCCGTGTATATCTTAGGAAATGTATCGTTAGGCACCGCTTCACCGACACCAAGGATAACATCATCAGATATCACTGCATCTTCAGCAATTATAGCTTTCTCTATCTTAACATTCTTGCCGATCTTAACGTTCTTCATGACGATAGAATCCTTAACTACACTGCCTTCACCGATAACAACGCCTGAACCGATGACTGAAGAGCGGATCTCACCATAATTGGAAGTACCCTCGCCTATGATAGCTCTCTCAATATTCGAATTATCGGATATATACTGAGGTGCAATGGTATCATCGCTCTTAGTATATATCTTCCAGAATTCTTCATAGAGATTGAAAACAGGTATGAGATCGATAAGCTCCATATTGGCCTGCCAATAAGAACTGATGGTTCCTACATCCTTCCAGTAACCGTTGAATTCATATGCATATATCTTCTTGTTGTTCTCATGACAATAAGGGATTATATGCTTGCCAAAATCGCACTCCTGCTGATCCTTAAGCTTAACCAAAGCTTCCTTAAGAACCTTGAAATTAAAGATATATATACCCATAGATGCAAGATTAGAACTCGGTCTCTCAGGCTTCTCTTCAAATTCCTTGATCTTGTTGTTCTCATCAGTGACAACTATACCGAATCTGCTTGCTTCCTCGATTGGAACCGGCATGGTAGCAATAGTGATATCCGCACCATTCGCCTTATGATAATCAAGCATGATCTTATAATCCATCTTGTAGATATGATCACCCGAAAGGATGAGGACATACTCAGGATTATAGGTCTCCATATACTCAAGATTCTGATATATAGCATTAGCAGTACCTGTGTACCACTCACTGTTGGTACTCTTCTCGTATGGAGGAAGGACTGTTACACCGCCCACATTACGATCAAGATCCCACGGGATACCTATTCCTATATGAGTATTAAGTCTCAGAGGCTGATACTGCGTCAGTACGCCGACTGTATCAATACCTGAATTAATACAGTTACTCAAAGGAAAATCAATTATTCTGTACTTACCACCAAATGCAACGGCTGGCTTGGCAACCTTGGATGTAAGCACGCCTAATCTGCTTCCCTGCCCACCGGCAAGAAGCATAGCAATCATTTCTTTCTTTATCATCTGATCACCTCACATATCGTGATTTTGTATTTGTCAATATTATAACACATAAAACTCGGTTTTCAAAGCATTTTATCTAATTTTTTCGTTTTTTTTTTCGCATTTTTTGGTGAAAAAGCACTACATTTGCACGCAGTTTCAATTATGATCCGACTGTACTTGACAAGTTAATCGGGTTAACATATAATTATGAAGCGAAGGATATAAATCCTTCAGGATACTAAAACAGACATCTAGAAAGACAGGTCTTTTAACATGTATACAATCGATTTTGAAAAGCCATGCCATGTTTACTTTATCGGCATAGGCGGAATCAGTATGAGCGCCCTTGCAAAGCTTCTTGTCCACAAGGGTTTCACAGTCAGCGGCTCAGATTTCAAAAAAAGCCCGGCTACCGAAGAGCTTGAGGCTCTCGGCTGTCTTATCAATTATTCCCAGGTAACTCAGAATATATCATCATCGATCGATTTGATCGTATATACAGCAGCCATCAAGGCTAACAATCCTGAGATGATTCAGGCACTTGCCCTTGATATTCCTGCCATAACCAGAGCAGATCTCCTTGGACAGGTTATGTGCTACTACCAGAACGCCATCAACATAGCCGGCACTCATGGTAAGACCACGACTACCTCCATGATCAGCGAGATCTTTCTTAAGGCAGACGCTGATCCGACCATATTCCTCGGCGGTATCTTAGACAGTATAGGTGGCAACTACCGCTTAGGCTCTCATGATATCCTCATCAACGAAGCCTGCGAATACACCAACAGTTTCCTTTCATTTAATCCGACTCTTAACATAATACTGAATGTCGAAGCTGATCACCTCGATTTCTTCAAGGATATCGATGAAATCCGCGACTCATTCAGACGTTTTAATGGCAAATTAAAGAAGGGCAATACCTGCATAATCAACGCAGACATCCCTAATTACAGAGAGCTGACTGATGGTTACGGCATCTTAGTCATAACCTACAGTGTAACTGACAATTCAGCAGATTATTCGACAACTAATCTCTCATGTGACGAAGCAGGTCACTACAGTTTCACTCTCCTTAAGAAGGGCAAGCCAGCTGGAGATTATTCGCTTTCTGTTACAGGTATACACAACGTAAGCAACGCTCTTGCCGCGATAGCCTGTGCCGACTGCTTCGGCATAGACCATAGTACCGTGCAGGAAGCCCTGCACAGTTTTTCTGGAACTCACAGAAGATTCGAGAAGATAGGTGAATTCAACGGCGTTACGGTAATTGACGATTACGCACACCATCCGTCCGAGATAGCCGCTACCCTTAAGGGTGCCAAGAATATCAAGACTGGCAATATATGGTGCGTATTCCAGCCACACACCTACTCGAGAACCAAAGCATTTTTAGTAGACTTTGCGAAGGCTCTCTCACTTGCCGATAAGATCGTGTTAGCTGATATCTATGCGGCCAGAGAAACCGATACCTTAGGCGTTAGCAGCGAGGATATCAAGAATCTCCTCATCAGTATGGGCAAAGAAGCATACTACTTCAAGACCTTCGAAGAGATAGAAAAATTTTTGCAAAAAAATTGTATCAACGGTGACATGTTGATAACTATGGGTGCTGGAAATGTGGTGGATATCGCAAAAGCGATGGTTCAATAAAAAGTTATCCACACTATCCACATAATTTTACCGAATGACATATTTTATTATGTGGACACGTAGTGAGTTTTTTCCACAACCCGAAAAGCCCTATTTTAACGATTGTCCACCAAGTTATCCACTTTATCCACATATGTGAAGGATTTCTTGCCCACATGAAAAAATATCCATTCGAACAATCGTTCTATTTTCAAGCCGATTCTTTTGTGCTACAATACATTTCAGCATCAAAAGAAAAGGACAGATATGACATGGACACACTGAGATTTGAAGGACAAAAACCGGAATTTGTATGTCTATATAACAGTTTTATCGAAAAGTACTTTGGAGAAGCTACTGGAAACAGCATCAAGGTACTCTTATACTTAAGATATTGTTTCAATATGGGGATCACGATCAACACAGATGAGATCGCCGATGCCTGCCATATGGATATAAGCGATGTGGATTATGCCATTCGCTATTGGAAGAAGAAGAAGTTCATAACCGCTACTGACAATCCGGACGGCACAAGAACCGTGCGTATCCAGACAGATGTTTCAAGCACTGACGATATGCCTGTTGTAAAGCCTGTCCCAAAGCCAACTGTAGTCGCAAGAAAACAGGTTGTTGCACCTGAGGACGAGGTCAAGGAAGATGTTATTCCTGTCAAGGTCGTTACTCCTGTTGTGGATGTTTCGCCTGCGCCAGGCATAAGCAATTCGCAGCTTGCTACCATCTCTAACGCCTACATCAAGGCCGCCGAGACATTTCGCAAGAAACCGCTTTCGCTTCGCGACAGAGAAAACTTATATATACTGACAGTTGACTATGGTTATGATATCGATATGTTCGTGGAACTTGCCGACTATGTTCAGAAGCATAGCGCACCGACAAGATGCGACAAGACCGATGAGCTTGTTAAGGTCGCAGGCACATGGGCTGATCAGGGTATTCGCACCCTTCAGGACATGCAGGATTTTGTCAATCACGAGATCATATTTGAGAAGATTTCTTCTGCTTTGAACAGACCACATCTGACCTTACAGGAAGAACTCATAGTTAAGACCTGGTTAGACGATAACTCAATCCCTGCCGAGGTCATTTATTATGCTTGCGACAGAACTGTTGAGAACTCTAACCCTACCGAGAAAGGGATGTACCCTTTCAGGTATCTCAAGGCTATCGTTGATTCCTATGTGAATGACCGCCTCTTTACTCTTGAGGCTGTTAAGGAAGCCGAGGAGCAGTTCAAGCAGAACAAAGCAAAAAAGCGCTCAGTCGCCACGAAGACCTCTTCCTACTCTGTCGATGTGACAAAGCCGTCCAACAACGCAAGCTTTAACACTCAGAGAAAGAACAACTACGGCGCGATCGTTAAGAACAATCTTCAGAAGATCGCCAATATGAAAGCTGAGGATAACGGTAACAGATCATGAAATTATCCGATGAACTCTATAACGAAATCATAGCCCTGTACTCTTCCACTAGAAGGGAGCACAGCATGGAATTAGCGGAAAGAGAAAGAAAAGCATATGCTACTCTTCCTGTACTGTCAGACTACGACGCAGAGCTTTCTGCTTTGCGATCAAAACTGTTTGATGCTCTTTCTAAGGACAAGGACACATCTGATATAGAGAGTGAGATGGATAGTATCTCACAGAAGAAATCAAAGCTCATAGAACACGAATTCGGAAGCGATTATCTTAAGATGACCTATACCTGCAACGCATGCAAGGACACAGGTTATATCGGTGAAGAGGGGCACAAGACAAAGTGCGAATGCTTTAACCGCCATGCAAGTCGACTCTTTTATGAGCGTTACGGCAACAAATCGCTTAATAAGAATCATACCTTTGATACCTTCAAGCTGGATATATATGACCAGGAGAAGGATGACAGTGGAATAAGCCCTTACGAAACGGCTGACGCTGTATTCTACTACTTAAGTAGCTGCTATACGCGTTATCTTAAGGATATGGACGATTCAGCTATCCAATACAAGAATATATACATATACGGACCCACGGGCGTCGGCAAGACCTATCTCCTTGAATGCGTCTTCAACGAAGCGGTCAAGAATTACCGCTCTGCCATATATCTGACGGCCAATGACCTCTTCAGGATCTGCGACCGTGCCCGTTTTAACAGATTTGATGATGAGGATGAAGATGATTCCGTAGATTCCTTCTATCAATCCAATCTCTGTGATTGCGATATACTTCTGATAGACGATCTCGGAACAGAGCCTATGAGCAAGTTCAGCCGCTCAGACCTCTTCTATTACATCAACACAAGACTTATCAGCGGAAAGTCGACCATCATAACCGGCAACTACGAACCGGATGAACTGGCCAACATATATGACAACCGCATAAGCTCGCGCATAATGGGTGATTACCTCACCCTTACCATGATCGGAGAAGACCTAAGAACACGTATCAAATAACACGGAGGACATATTATCATGCCAGAAAACATATTTATCCAGTCAATACCGGTCGGTGCACTTGGACTCATCGCTACCAAAAGCTGCGAAGACCTAGGACGCAAAGTCAATGACTACCTGATCGACTGGAGAAGCAATCGTGATAGCGAGCACAAATCAACTATCGCATTTGCAGGATATCAAAGAGACTCTTACCTCATGAAGGCTAGCGTTCCGAGATTCGGCTCAGGAGAGGCAAAAGGCATAATCGGCGAGTCAGTCAGAGGTTACGACCTCTACATACTCTCAGATGTATGTAATCACAGCCTCACATATTCACTTTGCGGAACCTTAAATCATATGTCTCCGGACGATCATTATCAGGATATCAAGAGAATCATCGCTGCTGTAGGCGGCAAGGCAAGGAGAATCACTGTCATCATGCCTTTCCTCTACGAATCAAGACAGCATAAGAGAAATGGACGTGAATCTCTTGACTGCGCTCTCGCTCTTCAGGAGCTTGTTAGTATGGGCGTAGATAACATAATCACTTTCGACGCACATGACCCAAGAGTACAGAACGCTATTCCACTTAACGGCTTCGAAACTGTTCAGCCTGTATACCAGTTTATCAAGCATCTTCTTCTCAACGTAGATGATCTTCAGCTTGATAGTGATCACATGATGATCATAAGCCCTGATGAAGGCGCTATGGGAAGAGCCGTATACTTTGCTAACGTTCTTGGTCTTGACCTCGGTATGTTCTACAAGAGAAGAGATTATACCAAAATCGTAGGTGGCAGAAACCCTATCGTCGCTCACGAATTCTTAGGTTCGAACGTAGAAGGCAAGGATGTTCTCATAATCGACGATATGATATCATCTGGCGAGAGCATGATCGATGTAGCGAAGGAATTAAAGGCAAGAAAAGCCAGAAGAGTATTCTGCGCCGCTACATTTGGCCTCTTCACCAATGGTCTTGCAAAGTTTGATGAAGCATATGATAAGGGACTTATCTATAGAGTCCTCACAACCAACGGCACATACCAGACCAAGGAGCTTCTCGAGAGACCTTACTATATCAATGTTGATTTAAGTAAGTATATAGCGCTCATAATCGATACGCTTAACCATGACTCTTCTATCTCTAATCTCCTTGATCCTGTAGAGAGAATCAACAAGGTGGTTAAAAAGTATAGAGAAACTCACTGATTATGCTTGCATAATCATCTTCATTGATATATAATAATAACATCAGTTTTTTCAGAAAGGAGTTTTTGTTATGGCAAGCAAGTCAAGTGCAGTTGATAACAAAATCGAATCATTTATCGAGATCGACGGAAATCAGTTCAGTGTTAACGACATTACCGAGAAGATCAAAGACGCATATAAGAACGAAGGACATAGAACAACAGCTATCAAGTCCCTTAAGATCTACTTCAATGTTGCTGAACGCCGCGCTTATTATGTAATCAATGATAAGCCAGAAGATAAATTCGTAGAATTCTAATCACTTTTAAAGGCGCTGCAAAAAACTATTACGTAATCTTGCGAATCGTCCCCGTAATAGTTTTTTACAGCCTTTTATATTGGCTAACAGCATAGTAATGATAAAGGAGAAAGAAAACATGAGACAGGAAACAAAGTGCATCCAGGCTGGATACGAGCCAAAGAACGGCGAATCAAGGATGATCCCTATAGTACAGAGCACTACTTTTAAGTATGACACAAGCGAGGATATGGGCAAGCTCTTCGACCTCGAGGCTTCAGGATACTTCTACACAAGACTCCAGAACCCTACCAATGACTATGTAGCAGCTAAGATCTGTGCCCTTGAAGGCGGTGCAGCTGCTATGCTCACTTCTTCAGGTCAGGCAGCATCATTCTATTCAACATTCAACCTCGCAAGCTGTGGCGATCACATCATCGCATCTTCAGCCATCTACGGTGGAACTTATAACCTCTTCGCTGTAACTATGAAGCGTATGGGTATCGAGTTTACCTTTGTAGATCCTGATTGCTCTGATGAGGAATTAGAAGCAGCTTTCAAGCCTAACACCAAGGCTGTTTTCGGTGAGACTATCGCCAATCCTGCACTCAAGGTATTCGATATCGAGCGTTTTGCCAACGCTGCTCATGCTCACGGAGTACCTCTCATAGTCGACAATACATTTGCTACACCTATTAACTGTCGTCCTATCGAGTGGGGCGCTGATATCGTTATCCACTCTACTACTAAGTACCTTGATGGTCACGATGCTACTGTTGGTGGATGTATCGTAGATTCCGGCAACTTCGACTGGATGGCTCATGCGGACAAGTTCCCAGGTCTTACAACACCTGATGATTCGTATCACGGAATCACATATGCTACCAAGTTCGGCAAGGGCGCTTTCATCACTAAGGCTACAGCTCAGCTCATGAGAGACTTAGGAAGCATCCAGGCACCTATGAACGCATATCTTCTCAACCTCGGCATCGAGTCACTTCACGTAAGAGTCCCTAGACATTGTTCAAATGCTCTTAAGGTAGCGAAGTTCCTCGAATCTAATGAACATGTATCATGGATCAACTACCCTGATCTTGAGAGCAGCAAGTATCATGAACTCGCTAAGAAGTACCTTCCAAATGGTTCATGTGGCGTCATCTCATTCGGCGTAAAGGGCGGAAGAAGTGCAGCCGAAAAGTTCATGAAGAATCTTAATGTAGCTATGATCGCAACTCATGTTGCTGATGCTCACACTTGTGTACTTCACCCAGCATCATCTACACACAGACAGATGACAGACGAAGAACTTACAGCAGCAGGCATCCCATCAGATCTTATCAGACTTTCTGTCGGTATCGAGAATGTCGATGATATCATCGAGGATGTTGCTCAGGCACTTGAGAAGTGCTAAGTTTGTTATAACCCCTACCTATACTTAGTTAAGAGGAAGGGGTCTTCTCCGACTGAGCTAAAAAGCTATTACAACTAAAAATCATAATAAGAGGGCTGTCGCACTAAGAAGATGCGACAGCTCCTTTTTTATAATTATGATACACCAACATGCTTATAGTGATTATTACAATATTTGATTCAATTGCATTTAACCCCAAATACATTATTCCCCAATAGCCAAAATAGCAACTTATCATAAAGCCAACAGCACACATTGTCAAGTCACTCGACAAAAAAACGTCGAGTCACTCGACAAAAAATATCGAGTCACTCGACGAAAGAACTTTACCTTTTTATCCTCTTCATCACTTACTTGCATGAGGCATATGCGAATACATCATGGTAGCAGTCTTTGATATAGGCATGCTCTGGCATATGATATGTCCTGGTCCCTTCACAACAGTGTTGAACAATCCTTCACCGCCGAGGAATATGTTCTTGATTCCCTTAACCGTTCTTACTTCCATGCTGCATGTGGCATCCATAGCAGCAAGATAACCTGTATCTACGATTTTACAATCACCAGCAGGGATATCATACTCTATGGCAGAACCGTCTACCTCAAGGAAGAGAAGACCCTGTCCATGGAATCTTCTCATAAGGAAGCCCTCACCACCAAAGAAACCGGTAGTAAACTTCTTCTGGAAGAACACCTCACTCTGAACATCTCCAAATGTAGCAAGATATGCTCCCTTCTGAACAACAATCGGTTTGTCAGGCGTGATCTCAATCGCCCTTATAGAGCCTGGGAACTTACTTGCAAATGCTATCTCACCAGGACTAACAGCCATATAGTTGTTCATGAACATGCTCTCACCAGTGAAGGCCCTTCCGAACATCTTTCCAAGACCGCCGGCCTCAGTGTTCATCTGGATTTCATCATCCATCCAGCTCATCGCGCCTGATTCACACTGAATAGTCTCACCTCTTTCAAGATCCACCAAAAGTACTGGCAAACTATCCCCTTCAATTCTGTAATGCATAATTTATCCTCCTGTTTTTTTTTTATTATTTTATCTTAATTCGCCTTTTTTTACAAGCCTTAAAAATGCTTCCACAACATCCTCTGTCAACTGAGTTCCGGATATCTCTCTTATAGTCGCTACAACCTTATCAAAAGGCAGACACTTTCTATATGGTCTGTCAGAATACATAGCATCAAAGCAGTCTGCAACAGCTATGATCTGCGCAACTCTCGGTATCTCATCACCCTTTAATCCCTTAGGATAGCCCTTACCATCTGGCCTCTCATGATGAGAACCAGCACCGACCGCAAGCTCCGGCATGATACTTATATCCTTAAGCGCATCATAACCCTTCTCTGCATGAGATTTGACTAACTCATATTCTTCTTCAGTAAGACGTCCTGGCTTATTAAGAACTTCCTTAGGAATACCGACCTTGCCTATATCATGAAGAAGTGCTATTCTGTAATACTTCTCGACTGTTTCTTCGTCGTATCCCAGCTCCTTCGCAAGCATAGCCGTATACTTTGCAACACGCGAAGAATGACCATTCGTATAAGTATCCTTCATATCTATGATCTTTGCAAATGCTTCGGTCGTCTCTCTTATGTATATCCTATCCTCTTCCTGTTTCAACTTAAGAGTTCTTATCTGCTCTTTTACGAGATAATAACCCATAATAAGCATGAAGAGTATAACTCCAATCCTTGAATACGTCGTATAACTTCCGCATGCGCTCACGTGATAGCTTATAATATCTATAAGCGCACCTGATATGCAGAATAAAAGTCCTACGATCAGACTCCTTACAAGCTCAGCCCTTATCTTATGCTTCACCATAGCATGTCCGACCATATAGAGACATACGATAAAATCGATACCTATTATCACGTGCGATACATTTACCATATAGTAATAGTCGCTTATTCCAAGAACTGTCAATGTTACCGACAACACAAAGTTACATATACTTGCTATCGCCATCAGGTTCAGCAGCTTCGAATGCCGTACACCAGCTGCACTTGCAAAAAAAGCAAGCGCCGGATAAGGTAAAAACATAAGACATATATATGTCAGAAACCTGATAAGAGCAGGATTCTGTGTTATGATCTGAAGAACATAAGTATCGTTAAGCCCCGTAAATCCGAACAAAAAACACAAGAGGCCAAAGGACATAAAGTCGATTCCCGCAAATCTGCTTAAGATACCTCCGCTTATGGCGATAACTATGAAGAAAAGCCCTATGAGAAGCGTAAGGGTAGACCTTACAAAAGGAGCAAGTCCGTTCTTATAGGTATTACTCATATACTTGCCAGAATCCTCAAGCATAGCATCTCTTACAGTGCCTGTTCCACCATCAAATACCGGTTCTATCTCCATACGAAGTTCTTTAGTCTCAGAAGGAATATAAACTGTATGAACATACATGCCATAAGATATACCCATAACCTTACTCTGAACAGGATGAAAATCATATATCTTCTTATCATCGGCATACACGGTAACCAGTGTATCAACTGTTTTAAAGCAAAAAGCTCTGCCTGAAAGCTCAAGCTTACTCGTGTCCATACTCAGGGTTACATTACCCTTCCCTATCTTATCAATACTCGTTTGATTACCAGAAAGGTCCTGCCAAGAATCGCAACGCACGACATCATCTGGGATTGTCACGGGCGGTGACTTCTCTAAAATGATGAAAAAACTCATGCACAGCATCACAAATATCAGATAAGAGTACTGCAATATGTTGTCTTTAATCTTATTTGCTTTTATACCCATATATCTTTACTCCGTTTTTTCAAGTCTCGCTATATGAATCCATTCCATATCATGGTAGTTATACCTTCACCTATATTCGGGTGAACGAAAGAATACACAAGATCGATCATGAATCCAGTCACAAGGATAACACATGCAACCATCTTCTTTTTTTCCGATATACGACCATATAGGCTGTCAAGCACAGGTGCTATTATATATACAAATGCTACGCCTATAAGTCCAAATGCGAGCAGACCCTCTAGACATACTCTTCCGTTAATATTCAGATAAAACCCGGTATAATTCCACCAACGCTCGTGAAACAGCTTCTCAAGTATAAAGCCTGCCATATATTCGACTACTCCGGCAACAGCCATAGAACCTATGAAAACCTTAACAGGTTTTTCTCTAAGAGGCTTCATACTTATGAGAATCAGGAGTCCTCCGACTCCGTATATCGGCACCCATGGTCCAGCCATAGTACCACGATTAACTATGAGACCCATATATATCATGGTATACAGAACTTCCCACAGCCAGCCAAAGCAGGCAAATGAAAAGAACAAAAGTATATATGTCACTAAACTGTAATCTCTTCTATAATCGACGTTAAAGTTAAAGTGATGCTTCAGCTTATAAGGAAAGTATGAGTCCTGATATGCGCCGTTACTAACATAAGGCTTAAACAATTCATGATCAGTGAGATAATCAACACAATAAGCAGGTGCATTGGTACGAAGATATGCATAGATTTCAGCATACATACATGCTATATAAGGCTTCAGATAAAACACACTTACTATGTTGTAGGTAAAAGGCACGACTGCATACCATACAATAAGGCTTAAGTCCATAAGGAATATCTCCTTCTTATGACCATGAGTCAGCCTCCTGCTCAAAGCAAATGCTTCCTTAGGCTTTACAGCCGGATTCTCGGCTAATATGTATGGAATCATACTGTATTCATAATACTTGATTATACCACCTATAACTGTAAGATTCCACAACATTTGATATAAGGTCTTCAAGAACATGACAAGCGCTACATTTGCAGTAAAACCGTATCTGAAGACAATCCATATACTCTTGAAGGAGGTCTTGTCGAAATTTCTCTGTTCTAAGAAAAATCTGCTCTGACCTACAAGTATTATATTGTTGAAGAAAACACCCAAAAGTATGGCGATAACAAGCGCGAACAAAATCACTAAAACATTGACCATACGGCCCCTGAATATGAGAATATTGAGGGCATTGATGATACCTACTATGATGGAATTCGTCTTGGATATCTGATTCACGAATACACTTAAGACGCCCTTTGTATACTGACTTGTATCGTCAGACGCCATGGTATCGAGTGTGGTCTGCTCCTTAATTATATCCTCTATACTGTTGAAAACCGAATAACCCATGGACAGAAAACGGCTGTTACCACTGCCCATCGTGGCATAAGAAAAACCGCCGACCATAAAAGACACAATAAAAACAACCATAACCTTCATAAGGTAATGCTTCCGAAGTTCCATATTGGCCTTGCGTCTTAAAAGTTTTCTGGTTTCTTTGTTCATATAGCCTCTTACAGTTCTATAGTTATCCTGCGACCTGTTTTGTTGTACCGGTAATATCTTACGCCCGCGGCATCTAGCATCCTCTTTGAAGCCTTAACAGCAAGCGTATCTGCGTACTTATCATGAGCATAAACTATGGTCTTTATGCCAGACTGAATTATGGCCTTAGCACATTCGTTGCAAGGGAAAAGTGTTACATACATCTTAGCTCCCACAAGATTTCCGCCCCGGTAATTAAGGATAGCATTCAGTTCGCTATGGGCAGTGTACAGATACTTATTATCTTCATCACCCTCCCTTTCCCATGTAAAATCATCATCGGAACAGCCAATAGGGAATCCGTTATATCCCATAGAAAGAATCTTGTTGTCTTCGCTGACTATACAGGCTCCCACCTGTGTATTCGGATCCTTGCTTCTCATGGCGGACATATATGCTACGCCCATAAAATATTCATCCCAGGTTATATAGTCTTCTCTTTTACCCATAGTTTCCTTCCTATCTATGATAATCGTTAAGATTGTTGTTCAATCTGTCATCACCGTCTCCCGGATGACCGCCCTCACCGCCAAGGCTCGGTCTTTCAGTTGTAGGTTCAAGCACCTTATCAGCAGGTGCATCTTCCTTCGAATAAGGTCCCGGCTTTTCGAATTCAACCTTTTCTTTGTCCTTGTGAAGGTAATCCATAACATTTTTATAGAGTGTACCAGAAAGTCCTAAGTGATCGACCTTCGATTCCTCTGGCATACCTGCAGTTGAGATGCCCTCAAATGCGTTGTATACAGCTACTGTATAATATGTACTAAACCCTGCCAAAACTCCACCGTCACTAAAGGCAGCACTTACATAAGAATCCGACGCAAAGCGGTTTAAATATCCGCCTTCTTTCATGTTATCAGCAAGGATATCTACCATGATTCTGTCATCATTTGCTGCGTAGATATCCGCCTTCGTATCAGCCGGCACTAGAAAACTTACCCCGCCCTTATCAGCGATACTTCTTATAGAAGAAGGCTTTCTGTAAGTTCCATCTTCAGCGATCGCCATATAGGCGCCCGCAAGTTCAAGCATATTGCCAGTTATATATCCAAGCTTTGGAGTTGCAGTCTTATAATTGGCAGCGCTGTTAAATCCTGTCCTAAGTAAAAGCGACATCGCATAATGTCCACCTATCTTCTCATACATACTGCCGGCAAAGTCACTGCTGTAAGAAGCTATAGCTTCACGCAGAGTCACTTTATCTATAAGAGTTCCATCAACCGCCTGCTTTGCATATACTATATATCCAGGGTCATGATGCCACTCGATATAAGGTATATAGATATCCATCGGCCACACTGTACGCCCAAGAGCCACATCGCTTTCATAAGCTCTGTTATATACATAAGTATCACTGTCTACGCTCTCGCCTCCAGTGAGTGCGATAACCTTACCGGTCTTATTGTCAAGCACTACAGCGCCGCCTGTTAAAGCATGCGAATCGCCGTTCTTTATAGGGCTTGCACTTGCTATCTTATCCATCTCGGACTGAAGCACTTCGACAAGCTCTATATCTATGCTTGTATATATCTTATAACCCTTGCGATATATATCCTTCTCATACTTTGCGTAGAGTTCCTTATACTTCTTTTCGTACTCATCCCTTTGCTTTTCATCGTCAAATGTATATCTAAAGACGAAGCCTTCATTCTCCATGAGTTTATGAATAGCATCGTTAAGTACGAACTTCTCAATATAATTATATCTTATATTGCCTCTCTCGGCAAAGACTATACTGTCGCTTATGGCCTTGAAGTATTCTTCTCTTGTTATAACTTCAGCATCATACATGCGATCAAGAGCAGCATTCTTCTTGACTGTGATGACTTCGAGGTCCTCCATGACAGAAGGATCCTTCTCAGGATTGGAAGCCAGGGCAGCAAGGAATGCCAATTCACTCGGAGCTATCTCCTGCAACTCCTTCTTGAAGTAATACTTCGATGCAGACTGCGCACCATATATACCATTGCCAAAGTAGATGTTGTTGATATAGTATTCTAATAGCTCGTCCTTTGAATAAACATGCTCAAGCTCATTGGCAACATAAACTTCGAGAAGGCTGTTGTTCATATCAACAACATCCTCTATCACAAAATCCTTTGCTATGCTCCTTGTTATCATACTGATACCAGGAACAAGATTGACTGCCTTCTCTTCGTTGTAGGTCACAGCATAGAGATCCTTATCCTTAGCACCCTTATTATCAAAGAACTTCTCGTCCTCAAGAACAACAAAAGCGTACTTTATGGCATCGGTCATATTTGAAGCCGTTATATAGCTCATATCCCCGTCGCTTCTGAATCTTATGAATTCTTTATCATCCTTATCGAAAGCCACACTGCCCACGGCAACCGCCGTGAATCTGTCCTTGGCCGCACTTACCTTATCCTTGGCAACAGACTTATAATACTTCATCGCTGCGATAGTCGGACTCACATATACAGCCGCTAGCAAAACAGTACATAATACCAGGAGTAATATGATAAGAAGCGGCTTCAATTTATTTTTTTTCTTTTTTTTCTCCATATGTGTCCCCTTTTTCCGAAAAAAAGACATTATATATATAAGGGCATATGCATATTTTCTGCTATATTTTCTAACCCATTTTCTTACTATTTTCTCTGGGAGTTTGCGAAAGCAGACTCCTGTCTTTTTATCTCAGTCGGCGCGCAAGTCTCGCGGTGCGAGACTTGATCTCAGTCTATGGACATACCAAAAGTACGTCGTCCCTTATATCGCTGTACTTTAACTTAATAAGTTCTCCACTAGAATTCCTGCAGGTAAGTTCCTCCTTAGTATATCCACAGATAAGAAGTTCATTGTCATTCTTATCGCTAGAAACCACGAATCCGCCCATAGCAACAAAGCCAAGAACATCGCCTAATTCATAAGAAGAATAATCCTTACAATCAGCTATATTGTACACATAAGCCTTAGCCTCATCAGCCAAAGCTTTACAGTTAGGCTTGCACAAGTATTCCATGCGCGCCTTCCTGATATCATATATTCTTGTATCACCGCTAAGATGCCATGCAGAATCTATAACACCCTTATCAAAGTATATGTGCTTAGTATAGCCGTATGAAACATCCCTTGCATCATAAACAGGTGAAGAAAGCTTTAATATGCGCTCTCTTAGACGTCTTGCACTAGAAACAGTAGACACAGCATCATTAACAGCAACACTGTTGTCGTTCTTGTTAAGAAGCTGATCGTCATCTATACTTACAAAACCCGCATCAGTCTTCTTAACCCTTGTCAGTCTCGCTCTGTTACCGATAATCTCGCCTCCTGTTATATAAGCATCCGAAGGTGCATACTCCTTGATAACATTAAGCTCCTTATCAAGCACATACAATCTATTCAGAGGAGCTATCTGACTTCCAGTGATATCATTATATATATCGGCTTTATCTCCGATTCCGTATATAAGATCATTCTCGATATATCCGATTATACGAACCAAAACGCCTTCTGGCACTTCTATATTCTTAGCTGTTTTCTTTTTTATATCAAGAACACTTATAGAATCACCCTTTGTATATGCCATATACGCCTTATCAGCGCTTACACAATAATCGTCTATATGATCTATAACCTCTGTATATTCACCAGTTTCATGATCTATATTAACAAGCTTATCCTGATAGAGAACTGTTATATTGCCATCCTCATCAGCGTAAAATATATCCGAAAGCTGTTCTTCTAAGGTAGCATAGGTACAGGCATAAGGTATGAACATGATCTCGCTACAGGTCTTCTTCTCATGATCATAATCCATCACACTGATACCCACTTCACCTTCATGAAGCGAATTATTCATATAACCATAGATTATGAATCTGATATTGCCATCCTCGCTCACATCAAGAACCTTCATATCATGCTCATTATGACGCTCTCTTACCGAATCGCCCTCGCTGATATCGTAGGTAAATATACGATTAAGCTCATTCTCATGATGATCATACATATAGAGTTCGCCATTGACCACATATGCTATATAATATTCCTGCTTATCGTACTTATAATCCACATCCTTAACATCCGAGATGCCCAGATATATCCTTGAAGTAGACTTAACCGAATTCATATACTTGTATTCTTCCGTAACATACCTGTCATAGCCCATGAGATACATACCCCTCGGACTCTCGTCCATGGTAAATGTTTCGCTTACATCGAATATACTGCTCTCACCATCAAGTTCTGCCGAAAGCTTATAATCAAGCCTTATAACAGCCTTCGTGCCAGACACCTCAACTACAGTAACCGCTGGTTCATCTATACGGTTAACCGTAAAAAACTTATATCCGAGCATATCTATATCCGAATGAATATTCACATATCCCAAATCAGTATTATCCATAGCATCAGATGTTTCCATATACTTATTAAGTGTTCTGACCTTCGTCTTATCAAGGGTAGTATCCGAAAACTCCCTTACAAGCGATGTCTTATAGGAAATCTTTGCATTTTCATCATATCTGATCCTGGTATAGTAATATATGCTCTCCTTCTTCGAAGTCTTAAGCTTGATCACCAGAAGATAGTCCTCCCCGTGTTCAAGAAGATTCTTGATAGGAAGTGTAGCAGTCACATGGCTTCCAAGGTCCACAACATCTATAGCTTCACTGTCCTCATAGAGATTAGCTCCATCAAGGCTTCTTATCTCATAACCAACACCTGATATATCACTATTATATCTATCTATATCTATCTTAAGCCTTCTGTTTTCAGGTATAACAGTGATACCCTCAAGCAGAAGATTATAATCCCGTTCACTTGCATAACCGTAGAGACGGTTATATCTTAGGTCATCAGAAAGCATATATACAACAGGATACGTACACTCATCCATGAGTACGATCCTCTGTTCACCCTGCTTCTTAACAGTCTTACTGCATACCAAAACAGTAATAACTGCCGCAATAATCAGACTTATAATCTTTATAGTCGATTTCAAAATAACTCTCCATTATATTATGTTCAAGTCTCGCACCGCGAGACTTTCTCCGACTGAGATAAGGGAGCTGTAAAAACACAACCAACGGGACACGCTTCGACCCTATGCTTGTTTTTACAGCCCCCAATAATGATCACTTTAGTGTTTCTATACGCGCTATAGATCTCCTTAGAGCATACTCGGCCCTGGACATATCGGCACCACTTTCCTTCAAGCGGCGCTCTGCCCTCACCATAGCTTCCTTCGCCCTGTTAAGATCTATCTCTTCAGGCCATTCAGCTATCTCAGCCATGATCATGACCTTATCCGGCAGAACCTCCATAAATCCGGAGTGTATGGCGGCTTTTTTAACATCCGCACCTACATGTATCTTGGCAACGCCAGGAGTCAACACGCTCGTAAGCGGAATATGACCGGCATATATACCAAGATTGCCTTCAAGTGTCGATATCTCAACCATATCAACTTTATCCGCATAGAAAACCCTCTCAGGAGTTATAATCTCCAGATCGAATCTCTTATCATCTGCCATATAAAAGCCCTCACTTAAGCACGCTCAACTCTCTCGATAACATCATCTATACTGCCTGCATTGAGGAAGTAAACCTCAGGCACATCATCATGCTTACCATCAAGAATCTCCTTAAAGCCTCTTATCGTCTCATTAAGCGGAACATACTTGCCCTCAAGACCTGTAAACTGACCCGCAACGAAGAAAGGCTGTGACAGGAATCTCTGAATCTTACGAGCTCTCGATACAACAAGCTTATCATTCTCAGAAAGCTCATCCATACCAAGAATAGATATGATATCCTGCAATTCCTTATACTTCTGAAGAATAGCCTGAACACCTCTGGCTACAGAATAGTGCTCTTCTCCGACGATTCTCGGATCAAGGATACGAGACGTAGACTCAAGCGGATCAACTGCTGGGTAAATACCAAGCTCAACGATAGATCTTGAAAGAACCGTAGTCGCATCAAGATGTGCAAATGTTGTGGCTGGAGCAGGGTCTGTTAAGTCATCCGCAGGCACATATACAGCCTGTACAGATGTGATAGAACCATTCTTAGTAGATGTGATTCTCTCCTGCAGAGCGCCCATCTCAGTCTGAAGTGTAGGCTGATAACCTACGGCTGAAGGCATACGGCCAAGAAGAGCCGAAACCTCAGAACCAGCCTGAGTAAAACGGAATATATTATCGATGAAAAGAAGTACATCCTTTCCACCCTTATCTCTGAAGTATTCAGCCATGGTAAGACCCGTAAGACCAACTCTCATACGAGCTCCAGGCGGTTCGTTCATCTGACCGAACACCATGGTGGTCTTGTTGATAACTCCCGATTCAGTCATCTCGTTATAGAGATCATTACCCTCACGGGTACGCTCTCCAACACCGGTGAATACAGAATATCCACCATGCTCAGTAGCGATATTACGGATAAGTTCCTGAATAAGAACGGTCTTACCTACACCGGCACCACCAAACAGACCTATCTTACCACCCTTCTGATAAGGGCAGAGAAGATCCACGACCTTAATACCGGTCTCAAGAACCTCAGCCTTAGTAGACTGCTCGGAGAATTCAGGCGCCTTCCTGTGAATAGGCCAGAATTCTACATCGCTTACCTGTGGCTTATTGTCAATAGGTTCACCAAGAACATTGAATATACGGCCAAGAGTATTCTCTCCGACAGGAACAGATATAGGACCGCCCATATCTACTGCGCTCTCGCCTCTTTTTAAGCCATCCGTAGGACCCATAGCGATACATCTAACAACATCATCGCCGAGATGCTGTGATACCTCAACTACAAGAGTCTCCCCGTTAGAACGGGTAATCCTGATGGCATTGTTGATGTCAGGAAGCTTATCCTCGAACTTGATATCAAGGACAGCACCGACTATCTGTGTTATCTTTCCGACGTTTTGTGCCATAAAAGTTATATCCTTTCACTAACTTATTGCCGAAGCTCCCGCTATGATCTCGGTCAGCTCCTGCGTGATAGCGCCCTGTCTTGCCCTGTTATACTTAAGAGCAAGGTCTTCTATCATCTCTTCGGCGTTATTGGTTGCGTTATCCATCGCCTGCATACGGGCTCCGTTCTCACTGGCAACCGCCTCTATAAGCGCACCATATATGATGCTGTTGACGTACTTAGGTATGATTATAGGAAATGCTTCGTCTTCTCCTGGCTCAAAATTCATGATATATTCATCCTTCGAGTCCTCGCTTCCGGACTTTTCTTCCGAATCAAGAGGAAGCACCTTCATAACCGTAGGTATATGAGATACAGTATTCTTAAAGTTCGTATAGGCTATATATATCTCGCCGACTTCTCCCGCAACATACGCATCCAAAACAACCTTTCCGATATCCATCGCATCTCTGTACATAGGTTCATTGATGACATCGGAATAATCGGCAGCTATCTCTATACCATATCTGGTAAGAGCATCCTTCCCCTTCTTACCGATCGTATAAGCAACGATATCCTCGCTGTTAAGAGTCGCTCTGACTTCCTTGACGATATTGTTGTTATAACCGCCCGCAAGACCTCTGTTGGAGGTTATGAGGATAAGAGCCTTCTTCTTGGAAGAATTGCCAACTATATAAGGATCCTGTATGTTATGTGTAGAAGAAAGAATAGACGTCATAACATCATACATGTGGTTAAAGTAAGGCTTTGCCTGCTCGGCTTTTTGTTTGGCACGCTGAAGCTTAACAGTAGATACAAGCTTCATGGCCTTAGTGATCTGAGAAGTGCTCTCAACACTTGCGCGCCTTCTCTTAATATCTCTCATAGAAGCCATACTTTATCCTCCTATGCTTTGTATTCTTTGATAGCCTTGTTAAGAAGCTCTTCTATATCAGCATCAAGAGCTTTGCGCTCATTGATCATAGTGATGAGCTCAGGATACTTAGTATCTATGAAGTTGAAAAGACCTTCTTCGAATTCACCTATCTTTGATACTTCCACATCAAGCAGATACTTCTTAGTAGCTGCATATATGATGATGATCTGATTTGCAACAGGCATAGGCTTATACTGTGGTTGCTTAAGAACCTCTCTGATACGTTCGCCCTGTTCAAGCTTCTCTCTGGTCTCCTTATCAAGATCTGATCCAAACTGTGCGAAAGAAGCAAGCTCTCTGTACTGCGCAAGTTCCACTCTTATAGGAGCCGCTATCTTCTTCATAGCCTTGATCTGAGCGGCACCACCAACTCGTGATACTGAAAGACCGGCATTGATAGCAGGACGGAAGCCTGCGTTGAACATCTCGGTCTCAAGATATATCTGACCATCTGTTATAGATATAACATTAGTCGGAATATAAGCTGATACGTCACCCGCCTGTGTCTCTATGATAGGAAGAGCGGTCAAAGAACCTCCGCCATACTCAGGAGCCATACGGGCTGCTCTCTCAAGAAGTCTTGAGTGAAGATAGAATACGTCGCCCGGATAAGCCTCACGTCCAGGTGGTCTCTTAAGAAGAAGTGAAAGTGTTCTGTATGCTGTAGCATGCTTACTTAAGTCATCATAGATGATAAGTACATCCTTACCAGCCTCCATCCACTCTTCACCGATGGCACATCCTGCATAAGGTGCTATATACTGCAGAGGAGCAAGCTCACTTGCGGTAGAAGCTACAACTGTGGTATAGCTCATAGCGCCATATTCTTCCAAAGTTCTAACTATGTTAGCAACAGTAGATGCCTTCTGACCTATAGCAACGTAGATACAGAGCACATCCTGCCCTTTTTGATTGATGATCGTATCTATGGCGATAGCAGTCTTACCAGTCTGTCTGTCGCCTATGATAAGCTCTCTTTGTCCTCTTCCGATAGGAACCATGGCATCGATAGCCTTAATACCTGTCTGAAGCGGAACATCAACTGATTTTCTTGTGATTACGCCTGACGCTACACGCTCAATAGGTCTAAGCTTTGTAGTAGCTATAGGCCCCTTGCCGTCTATCGGCTGGCCAAGAGCATTTACAACTCTGCCTATCATGGCATCACCAACAGGAACCGTAGCAACACGTCCTGTAGTCTTGACGATATCACCTTCACTTATGGAACGGTTGTCACCTAACAAAACCGCACCGACATTGTCCTCCTCGAGGTTGAGGACCATACCATATACTTCTCCAGGAAATTCAAGAAGTTCTCCCTGCATAGCATTGGATAGACCATGGATTCTTGCGATACCATCAGCCACCTGTATAACAGTTCCCACATCAGAAACTTCCATCTTATCAGAATATAATCTGATCTGCTCGCGAATAACCGAGCTGATCTCTTCTGGTCTTAAATTCATGTGGTTGTCTCACCTTCCTTGATCTTCACAAATCACTGATTCAGCATAACAGTGCTAAGCTCCTTGTGTATCGCGGATAACTTAGTCTTGATGCTGCTGTCGCATATTCTGTCTCCTATACGAACCACCATACCGCCGATCAAAGACGGATCGATGTCATAATTCATCTCAAGAGACACATAATCTGTAGTATTCAGCAATCTGCTGTGAATCATATCTTTCTCACTCTGTGACAGCTCCATCGGAGTGGTCACATATACAGTACCTATATGCTTGAACTCTTTAACAAGCTCCATATAGTGTAAAAGTATGTCCGATAATTCCTTATGCCTGCCTTTGTTTACAACAGTCATAATAAAGCCTGACATAGTATCACTTAGTCTTCCCTTGAACATCTTTTCTACCGCACCTTCTTTTACAGTAGATGAGATTCCCGGATTATCGAGAAAATCCACAAGTTCAGGGTTAGCCTTGACAGCTTCGTAAAGCACACCTGCTTCTTCATACAGACTGTCCGTGATACCGCCCGCTATACCTTCATCAAACAAGGCCTGAGCATATATATTCTTTATCAGCTTCGCCATGTATTATCACCCATTTCAATTAAGGTTCTCTCTATAAGAGTCTTCTGGACTGCGCTGTCCATATTAGCCGATACAACCTTACCAGCTACAGCACAAGCCACATCCACGATCTCTTTCTTAACATCATCAGCTACCTTCTGTTTCTCAAGCAAAGCTTCACGCTCAGCGGCTGCTATAATACGCTCTGCCTCTTCCTTGGCTGAGCTTATGATAGCTTCCTCCTGAATCTTAGCCTTCTTATAAGTCTGTGCAAGGATTTCATCTGCTTCCTTCTGCACATTCTTAAGCTTATCTTCATACAGAGCCTTGAGCTTATCAGCCTCTTCTTTATCAGCTTCTGTCTTATCGATATTATCCTTGATCATCGTCTTTCTCTTATTGAGGAAGTCTCTGACCGGATTGAACAGAAAGTAAGAGCCAAGCAAAAAGAGGACAAACATGTTGATGGCCGTAATACATGCATCTGCTACAAGCTGCGGATCCAAATCAAATATTCGTTCCAAATTAGCCTCCTTACGTCATATCAGTCTGTTCACGATTAAAGCTTCTTAACAAGTGGATTCGCAAAGAGCAGGATAATAGCAACTGCGAAACCATAAAGACCTGTTGTCTCGGCAACGGCCTGACCAAGAAGCATAGTAGAAGTTACAGTAGACTTAGCGCCTGGATTACGTCCAACTGCATTAGCGCCAAGACCTGCCGCGATACCCTGACCAACACCCGGTCCTACACCGGCTATCATGGCGATACCTGCGCCGATTGCTGAGCAACCAAGTACAAATGCTTCATTTGAAATTCCCTGTGTCATAGATTAATTCCTCCTAAATCTAAATCTAAATACTGAATTATTCTTCATCAAGAATCTTGTCGCTGATATAAACCATAGTCAGCATACAAAATACATAAGCCTGGATCGCACCTGAGAATATATCAAAGTATATGTGCAAAGGTGCAGGAATCGCAACCGTGATAAACTTCGGAAGCAATCCGTAGATCAATCCCATCATGACCGTACCGGACATGATATTACCGAACAGACGCAAAGAAAGCGATATAGGCACCGCAATCTCACCTATGATGTTGATCGGTGTAAGAATAACGGGCTTACACATACCCGCAAAATGCTGGAACTTGTTCTTCTTTATACCACAAATCTGAACCATAAAGAAAGTAATAACTCCAAGTGGAAATGTTACGCCATAATCGGCAGTAGGCGGTCTTAATCCCCATAATCCCGATATATTGGCAAAGAAAAGGAATATGAAAAGGCACCCTATATAATTCCTGAACCTCTTAGATTCCTTACCCATGATACCTTCGACCATATTGTCAATGGTCTCCACCAGTATCTCGATAACATTCTGGAAGCCTTTCGGCACCAGCGTGGCCTTCTTGATCCTTCTTCCTGCAAGTATAAAGAATGTGATCAGGAATATATCGACCACCAAAAGCGCCACATGAGTTGTGGTAATCCACAGCTTATGTCCGAATAGTTCATATTCATATAAACCATGGATCGAGAAATCAGCATCGGCAAGAATCATACCATCACCGAATCCTGCCATAATCCACCTCCTATCTCTTTTTATCATTTTTCAAGTCTCGCACCGCGAGACTTGCGCGCCGGATTCGGTCTGCGCAAGCAGACAAACTTCCTTTCCGAATCCGTGCGCATCCTCGCGGAGCGTTTATCTCAGTCGGAGATTGGACCCCGACTGAGATAAATATGCTCCATAACCTGTCCCATACAGGCTTCGTATATACAGCGATCTTAATCTCCATGATGCCGATAAGCATCGTAATAACATCTGCATATCCGCTTAATAGCCCCAAGACCATAACTGCCACAACAGCCACAAGCCTCACTATATATCCGGTCCACAGCCTCTTCTTAATAAGGTGCTGCGGCCCTTCAACAGCCATATGATTGAAAAAATCCATACATATGACCATAAAACAGGCAAGCAATACTCCTATATAAAAGCCCCTGATATATACGATATCCGGCTTAATCAGAAGGTGCAGAATCAGTGCCACTATAACCGACTGAAACAAAATCGCAATTATGAGCTTAAGAAGCGTATGATCTTCCGCTTCTTCATAATCCTCTATTATGTCCCACTCGCTGTCATCTGCTTCCACAGCTTCTTTTATCTCATCAAATTGATCCTTATATCTGTCAAAAAACAATATATCAAAGCCCGGCCTTCTTCAAAAGTATATAACAATTCCTGATCCCGGCCAAAAAACCAAGGATCAAAAATATGATCGTAAAAGATGTGTTAAAGTGCTCATCAATCTTATATCCCACAAATATACACAGAAAAATCGGGGTCATCATACTGATTCCAATCTGGGTTATCAGTGACAGCATCTTCGCAAGCTGTCCGATTTCCTTCTTATTCCTGTCTTTCATGGCTTCTCCTTTGCGAAATACACATTCTGAGCATATGCTAATTATACCACATCTATGTTATTTTTGCAACAAACTTTTCCTTTTTGCAATGATTACAAAGATGATGATTATGATGATAAGTAAAAGCAGCAGGATTATAAGGATAATCATGCGTCCTGTATTATTCTTACCAGAAGAACTGTTACCAGTAGTTGTAACAGATTCATCTGATTCATCAGAAGTTTTAACCTCCTGCTTTGTAGATAATTTTGTAGCAGCTTCTGTCTTCTTAACTGTAGATTGTTCTGTAGAGACTTCAGCCTGCGTACTTATCTCTGTTGCGATTTCCGTTGCAGCTTCTGTTGTGACTTCTGTGGCGGTTTTTGTTGCAACTTCTGTTGCACTTGTTGTAGCAGGTACAGTTGCAGGCACGGTTGCAGGCTCTGTTACCGGCACTGACGAATCAGTCTTCCACTGCGCAACAGCTGTCATATTCGACGATAAGGTTATGTTGTCGCCCACATTTCCTATATTCCACTTTTCAAATGTTTTGCCATAAGGAGCAGTAAAGCCACAGCCCGGCAGTGTAAAGTTAACCGATGAGCCAGGTTCAAGGTAGAACTCTTCTGCATCCATATGGCCCAAACCACCAGCTGCATCATATGTAAGTCTGAATGTTGTAGTTCTTGACGTCTTAATTCTTGCATCCTTAGGAATATACATATACACAGGATAACTGAACGAAGAAAAATTCGATATACCAACAAAAAGGTATTTGCCTGATGAAAATCCATATGATGAAGCGTATTCTTTCCTGCTGAAGTTATAATACAGATCTTCAAGTCCAGGACTATTACTTATATCAAGCTTCTTCACATAAGTATTGTATACTGAAAGCGTATGCAGATTCGTATTGTGCGAAAGATCCAGAGAAGATAGATTCGTATTATGAACGACCAGCATTTCAAGCGCAGTATTAGCACTCAGATCAAGGGACTCTATATCACTGTGAGATATATCCAAAGCCCTAAGATCCTTATTGTTCTTAAGGTTTAGAGAGGTTAACGCATTCGTACCACAGCCTATTCTCTTAAGTTTAGTATTCTTGCTCACATCAAGCTTGGTCAGCTTGGATTCACTACATATAAGCTCTGTAATCTCAGGATTTTTTGATAAATCCAACGATTTGATATCGGTCTTGTTAAGATTGATCGTAATCAGATTAGGACAGTGCGTAAAATCAACGCTTTCAAGAGGGTTACTGCCAAGTGAAGCATCAGTAAGAGCAGGACATCCGCTTATATCGATATGAGTAAGCTTATTAGCACCCGCTCTAAGCCACTCAAGCTTATCAAGTCCATTAACCTTGATCTCAGTTAGTTGATTGGTCCAGCAGCCAACATTAGTAAGATTCTTATTAGCTGTCAAATCAAGATATGAAATCTTACACCTGTAGCAAAGAAGCGACTTTATATTCTTAAAGTGTTCTATGCCCTTAAGATCATATATATCCATATCGCAACAGTCGATACTTGTGACAGCATCTATCTCAGCCTGGCTCAAAACGCCATCAGAATTCTTATCATACTTCTCCGATATAAGCTTTCTAAAATTCTCATCAGGGAAGTTATTGCTATCAATCTTAACGCCATCATTGGCAGCATATAACCGGTTCGCACTTACATTAACACTTAATATTACAACGCACAAAAAAGCAAGAAAAGCACATATCTTTCTCATAATCTAGCAATCCTTTCCAGGTCAAGCTTACTTCCTCTTTTTGTTGCATACAAAGCCCACTTTTTTGCCTTTGGCAGGTTCTTCTCCCCTAATTCTCCCGTATAATAAGCTATCGCAACCTCACTGGCAGCATCCACATCGCCCCTTATCGCCCTATCCAGAAGCGATATCAGCTTAAGCTTTCCCATCTTTTTCTTAAGCTCATCCTTCAGAAAGATATAATAATCATATACTTCTTTCCTTGATAGATGATCTGCCCTTAGTTGCTCATGTTCAGTATCATATGTTAAAGCACCATCCAAAAGCTGTTCACTTGTAAGGTCGAACACATGCCCATCAACAGCATTATAACAGTGATAATCTCCACCATCTAGCACTCCCCCATAAACATTTCCACCGAATATATCCTGAGTTACAAATGCTGTGGCTAAGCTTCGATCTACTGTCTTACCTTCCTTGCTCCAAATCTCTGTAAGTACATCGTATAAAACCCTTGGATTCCCGATAATCGCATACTCCTCGTTAACCGGCTTTATATCTGTATCCTTCCAACCATAAAACTTATATTCTCTTTCCATATATCTCTTACCTCTCTTAATCCTCAGCGTACTCTTTGACACTCCTCAACAACATTATAATAAAAATCAGCTGTCAAGACAATCAAAACTTATCTAAAACAGCTGATTCATAAGCAAGTGGATGGAAAATCATTCCTCCAAAAAACTATACTCCGTCACTTTTTCTCTTTTTTGCCGAATTATAGTTGACTTTATTCCATAATCTGCTATAATAAGAACTATAAATCGGCACTTTTCTCTTTTTTTGCCGAATTATAGAATTTGTAAACACGAGGTGATCTTAACAATGAATGCAGCCACCATACTACCTCACCTCCCAATCGGAGAGGTTTTCAATAAAAATACATTCCGCGAAACAGTCCACTCCATATATCCAAACTGCACCGAAGCCTCCATCAACTGGATGCTTATCACCCTGCGCAAACAAGGCGGCCTTGCATCCGCAGGCACCGGGAAATACTACCGCATCCCTCAGGATGCTCCTGCAAAAAAACAATATTCCTACCCTCATTCCCCAGAATACCTTAATCTTGAAAAAGATATCACCGAGGCCTACCCTCTTATGAATTTTCAAATGTGGGAACTGATCCAGATGAACGATTTCGTCAATCATCAAATCGCAAAGAACATAATATTTATAGAAGTGGAAGCAATGCTTGTGGATACCATCTACGAACTGCTGCATGAAAAATACCCTTATGCCATGATTCAGCCGACATATGATACCTTTTATAAGCAGCGCTCTCCCGAAACAGATATCGTCGTCCAAAAGCTCCTCTCTGAGGCTCCCTCACCTGACGCAAATCATTCTTGCGTGATAGAAAAGCTGTTAGTGGATCTGTTGTCCAAGAAGCTTTCAGGAAGTCTGATCGAGCGAAGCGAATATCCACGCATATATGAAGATGTCTTCCGCAAATACAATATAGACGAAACCCGTATGTTCCGG
>JAEEGL015704371.1_pt1 | contig 91300 bp, 73 predicted proteins | sample 9134231 | NCBI WGS metagenome assembly JAEEGL01 (sample SAMN16246548, study PRJNA631951) | gut metagenome | biome: gut microbiome; feature: rumen; material: fiber-attached | host: Bos | place: Iran: Karaj | collected 2018-10 | reverse complement strand
TTTCTTTGCGGTGCGCTTGGCAGCCGGTTTCTTGGCTGGAGCCTCCTTTGACTTCTCGATCTTGGCTTTCAGCTTGTCTTCTTCTTTCTGCATCTTGTCGATCTTGGCCTGCAGACGCAAGATAGCCTTGTCCTTCTTCTCAATCTCATCACCCTGATTCTTGATGGTGGTGAGAAGAGCATCCAACTCGTCATTGTCGATGGATTCAGGATAGAGGCTGTTGACACGGTTGATAAAATCACCAAGGATATTCATGTAGTTGGTGAAGGCGTCAAACGGTGTCGAGTAGATGCCACGGTCGAGACCTACGTTAGACGGTTTGGTAGTCATGAAACGGAAGTTGTTGGAAGCCTGGAGATAGTCCCAGTCTTGCAGCAAGCGTGCGTCCTGAGCGATGCGCAGACGGTCGGCGATGCTGTAGAGCTTGTTGAAAGCCTCACGCTGCATGGGGTTACCCAGCCAGCAGCTGACATCGCGCTCCTCGTCAACCCACGAGAGGGTGTCGGGCACGTCAAGGTTGCCCACACTCTTCATCTTCATACAGATCTCTGTCGGTGTGGAGAAGGTGATGCCTTTCTCCTTAGCGCAGGCAGGCAGTGCCTTGAGGAACTCCAGGATATTGCTTGACAGCGGTTGGGCGATACCCAATGCCGACAGTTCCATGAAGATGTTGATCACCTGCTCCTCCTCGGGGAAGTTGGCAATCCGCTGGATATAATTATCAGCGAAGAGCGGATAGCCCTCCCATTCACTGTTGTTGAAGCGCAGAGAGATATCATCGCTCAAGGTGACGTCGCGGAGCAACAGTTTCAGGTCGGGAGCGATGGCACAATTGTAGACATAGTGAGGAGACTTCCATCCGAGCACGTGGCGTGCGCCCTCGGTGAGCATCCCCTTGAATCCCATGGCAGCAGCCTGGCCGCCGATATCATCGCTGTAGATCAGTGAGGAGTTGCGAAGCACTTGTGGCTCTTGTCCGAAATACTCCTTAATCTTGATCTTCTGCTTCTCCACATCACGTTTGAAAGACTCCTCATTGGCCAGCGCAGCCAGTCCGTGTGAGTAAGGCTCTGCCAGGAACTCCACGCAGCCTGTCTCGTTGAGTTGCTGCAGTTTCTCCAACACTTGTGGGGCATGCATTTCCAACTGTTCGATACCAGTACCAGAGAGGGAGAAAGCCACCTTGAAATAATCACCATGATTGGCGATCATCTCTTGGAGTGCGTTGAGAGCCGGCATATAGGAGCGGTTGGCGATATCAGTGATAGAGCGCTCATTCTCATAATCATCATAATAGTAATGGTCTGTACCGATGTCGAAGAAACGGTAGCGTTTGAGATGGATGATCTGGTGTATCTCAAAATATAAGCAAATTGTTTTCATTATCGTATGATTTTTAGTTACTTGTTAAGTGTACGGATATAGAGTTCCTTGATCCAGCGGCCCACTTTCTCCCATGTGATCTGGTCGACCTCACGTTTTCCCTCATCCTGGAGGTAATGGAAGAGACTGTCGTTGTGACAGATGGAATAGATGGCATCTGCAAGAGCGTGGATGTCCCAATAATCCACCTTGATACAGTTGGTGAGGATTTCTGCGCATCCGCTCTGCCAAGAGATGATGGAGGGTGTGCCACATTGCATGGCCTCCAGGGGTGAGATACCGAAAGGCTCGCTCACCGACGGCATGACGTAGACATCAGAGTCTTTCAAGCATTCATATACCTGCTTTCCTCTCATGAATCCGGGGAAGTGGAACCTGTCGGCGATTCCTCTTTCCGCAGCCAGTTGGATCATAGCATCCATCATATCACCCGAACCAGCCATACAGAAACGCACATTTCTCGTACGATGGAGCACCATATTGGCAGCCTCGACAAAATACTCGGGACCTTTCTGCATGGTGATACGTCCGAGGAAGGTCACCACCTTTTCCTTGCCTGTGTGATCAGGTCTCGGGATATCCTGCAACTCCTGGCGCAGCGGATATACCGCATTGTGCACCGTGAACACCTTCTTCGGGTCTTGGAAATAATGGTTGATGACGGTGCGCCGTGTCAGTTCCGACACACACATGATACAGTCGGCGTTGTCCATACCATCCTTCTCGATGGAATAGACCGTGGGGTTCACCTTTCCGCGGCTGCGGTCGAAATCTGTGGCATGCACATGGATACAGAGCGGTTTTCCACTCACTTTCTTGGCATGTATGCCAGCCGGGTAGGTCAACCAGTCATGAGCGTGAATGATATCAAACTCCTCGGTACGTGCCACCACACCGGCGATGACAGAATAGTTGTTGATTTCCTCGTGCAGATTTTTGGGATATCCGCCAGCAAACTCCATGCATCCCAGCTCGTTGACATGCATGTAATTGAAGTCGGCATAAATATTGTCTCGCAACTTGTAATAATAGTTGGGATCCATGATATGCCCGATACGACTTTTCACGAAATCATAATCGACATCCCTCCATGCGATAGGCACAGCGCACATACCGACAATGCGGCAGGCATTGGTTTCCTCATCGCCGAACGGTTTTGGCAGACAGAGCGTGATATCCATGTCGCCCTGTGCGTGCAATCCCTCAGAGATGCCATAATTGGCGGTGGCAAGTCCACCAAACACATGAGGAGGATACTCCCATCCAAACATTAAAACTTTCATATTGCGTCTCCTCCTTATTTTGTATATTGATATGATTCAAGCAAGTTGAGTGTGCGGAGGATTTCCGCCACATTCATAGCAAACGACATGGCACCTCTTCCAAGGAAGGGCGGGTTGCCGTCGAAAAGTTCACTGATGGTGCCGAGGCAATGATAGTTCATCTCATCCTCATATCCCACCATTTGCCTTTCGATGAAACTCAGTCGGGTACGCTTATAGAGTTTGAGGCATGCCTCCATATAGAATCCTCCGAGCCAGGGCCAAGCTGTTCCCTGGTGGTAAGCATAGTCGCGCTGTGTCTGCGGCCCTACATACATCGGGTTGTATCCACCGCTTTTGGGTGAGAGCGACCTCAGGCCCTTTGGTGTGAGCAACTCTCTGGTGCACACATCGAGCACGCTCTTCTTCTGCTGCTGGTCGAGCGGTGAGTAATCCAGTGCCACAGCGAAGATCATATTCGGTCTGACACTCCAGTCCATCATGTTGCCGTCGACATAATCATACAGATATCCGTATTCATTAAGGAAAGTATTGACGAAGGAGGTCTTGCAGCGGGCTGCCAACGCCTCCAGGGTCTCTGCTCTCTCGGCATTGCCTTTCTCATTAGCGATGAGGGCAGCAAATTTGAGCGCGTTGTACCACAAGGCGTTGAACTCAACGACAAATCCTGTGCGGGGCACGACGGGCCTGCCGTTGGCGGTGGAGTTCATCCAGGTCACGGCGCGGTCTTTTCCTTCTGTGCGCACCATGCCGTTGTCTTCGAGGGTCAGGTTGGGATGCCCGCCGCCGATGATGAAGTCGATGATATCGTCGACCAACTGTCCATACATCTTGATGCATTTCTCACGTCCGCACTCACGGGCATATTGCTGGATGGCCCAGATAGCCCATAGAGGCACATCGGGCTGCTCCATCTCATAGATCTGTCCTGTCTGAGGCTTGTCCTCCATGAACTCTCTGAGCTGGCGCTCAGCGGTTTGCATGACAAGTTCGAAATAATCCTGTTCCTCGATGGCAAGCGTCAGTCCCGGCAGGGAGATGAAGGTATCGCGGGCACGGCATTTAAACCATGGGTAACCGGCGAGCAGATATCTGTCATCGTTGGGCATACGCTTGTGGAACTGGTGTGCGGCATTGACGAGGCAATGGAAGAAATTGTCGCGAGGATTGCGCTCCTCCACCTCACTCTGGAAGAGTTTTTTCAATGTGCTGGTACGGATTTTCGAAGTAGAGGCAGCGAAAACGATGCTCTCTCCCTTTTTGATTTCGGTCTCGAAATAGCCGGGTACATACAGGTCCTCGTTGGATGCATATCCACGCTCCTGCTCTTTGGGATATTCGATTCCCCTGTACCAGTCGGGCTGGAAGATAAACTCGTTTTTCTTGCTGAACTGCATGTAAAGGTCGGGATAGCCTGCATACATGCATGTCTTGATACCGTTGTCTACTGGCGTATAATCACGGCTTGCCGTGTAGTTCTCGTGCGTGAAAGCCCTCACGCTTCTGAACGCCAGAAACGGGCGGAAACGCAGTGTTGTGGCAGAATGAGCGTCGACAAGGGTGTAACGGATGAGGATACGGTCTTCATAATGCTGGAAGACGACCTCTTTCTTTAGCACCACGCCACCGACCCGATAAAGGGTGGTGGGCACTTTGTCGCAGTCAAACTCGCGGATGTACTTGTGGCCCTTGGGGCTGAAATTGTTGCCCTGATACTTATGGAGTCCCAAATTGAACTCAGCACCATGCTGGATGACAGTGACATCCAAAGACGAGAGCAGCACATGGTTTTCATCATCCAGTTCTGGGATGGGAACCACGAGCAGTCCGTGATACTTTCTGGTGTTGCAGTCGACAATTGTAGAACAGGAATATGCTCCAGAACGGTTGGTTCGCAACAATTCGCGGGGCAAGGATTCCTCCAAGTTAGTCATCAGCGCTTTTTCTAATCGAAGATAACTCATAGTTGTTCTATTAAGGTTGAATAATTCAAATCAGATTTTCATAGTGATTGAGGCACACGTTGTCGCATACCTGATAATTTTCCTCAAAGGTATAAATTTTTGGTCACTATCCCAAATTATCGCCGTCATTTTTCATTTTTTTGTCGTCATTTTGTGTTATCTCTTCTTTTTTTGCATCCATTTTGTCGTATTGTCCGTTTTTTTGCTAAATTTGCACGACATTGTTTGAAGGATTATTTATGACGACACATCCCTTGATGATAGAAAAGGAGAGGATAGCCGAAGATGTCTGCGGCCTCTGGCCCTCTTTGACCGAACGGCAGCGCTCACTGCTCAAGAGTAGGCTGAAAGTGAATGAATACAAGAAAAACGAGGTGATCTATCACAACTTCGATCGCCCCGATCGGATGTATTTTCTTGTGAACGGCAAAGTGAAGGTGACCATTGGCGGTGTTGGCGGACGCAACCAGATTATCCGTGTCATCAAGCCCGTTGAGATGTTTGGCTATAGGGCCTATTTTGCTGACGGCAACCACCGCTCGACGGCGACAGCCTTCGAATCCTCCATCGTGGCTTCCGTGCCGATGGACCTGATAGAGGGACTCATGCGTGAGAATGCCCTGATGGGACTTCAAGTGGTGCGGCATCTGGCCATCCTGCTCGGACAATCCGACGACCGCACGGTCAACCTCACCCAAAAGCATATCCGTGGCCGTCTGGCGGAGGCCTTACTCTTTTTGAAGGACCACTATGGCATGGAGGAAGACGGCAGCACGCTGAGCATCTATCTGAGCCGTGAAGACCTGGCCAATATGTCGAACATGACGACCAGCAACGCCATCCGCACCCTCTCTTCTTTCGCCAACGAGAAGATGATCGTCATCGATGGCAAAAAAATCAAGATCATAGAGGAGGAAGAACTGCGCAAGATATCCAAACTGGGCTGAGGCCCGATGGTCGGCAGGCTTATGGGATGATAAAACGGATGACTTCCTGCTCCACGTCGACCTTGAATGGTCCCACGGGTGTATTCATCATTCTTCCATCGATACCGACGAGTGCCCTTTCTGCTTTATCGACGAAGATTTCACGTGTGCGGTAAGGATGCACGCTCTTGTGGTTGAGGATTTTCCCACTATAAAGCAGATAGAAACCCTCGATGAGTTGAGCGACCTCTGGATGATAAACGACAGACACGTCAAGCAATCCGTTGTAGGGCACCGCATTAGGTGTGAAACCATATCCCTGTGCGTTGCCGATACAGACTGTCATCACCTTTCTGTCGATGACATCACTCTCAATACGCAGTTTCATCTTATACTCCAGGCGCTGGAAAATCATCATCAGCGAAGAAGGAATAAAGGCCAACTTACGCCAGCTGAGCGCTCCGCTGGAATGGCGCCGTTGCCGGATCACCGACGCCACGAGTCCGATGCACAGACTGTTGAGGAAATAGCGGTGGCATTTTTCCCCCTTCGCATTGGTGTATCGGATGCACCCGAGGTCAATCGTCCGGGTCTTGCGCTGGCAGATCATATCGACGCATTTTTCGATATCGCTCTCCCGGATGTCCCAGAAATGGGCGAAGTCGTTCATCAGACCATTGGGGATCACGCCAAGCGTGACGGTATCCCTCACCTCCTTAGGCATCTGCATCAGACAGTTGACAGCCTCGTTGAGCGCGGAGTCACCTCCTACAATGACCAGTGTCTTGTAGCCATTGCTGAGCATCATATTCACCAGACGTTCTACACTGGATGATCGCTCGCTTTGCACGAAATCGTAATCGATGCCTTTTTCCTTTAGGCATTTCTCCACTTTCTCCCATTTGCGGTGTGGTCTTAAGGCGCCACTTTTGGGGCAGAAGATGATGCCCCATTTATTGGTGTCGGATGGCATAGTGATGGTCGGATTAAATAATGATGGCTAAATGATTGAAAATGATGGCTAAATGATTGTGTGATGATGTAATGATCTATTCGTTGCGGGTCGGCGATGCCATCCATTCCCGGATGGTGGCCACTTTCTCTTGCATCGGCAAGCGTGCGTCAATCCATCGGATGTGGAATCCGCGCCGCTCCATTCCTCTGAACCACGTCATCTGCCGCTTGGCAAACTGATGAATGGCGATCTCGAGTCTTTGAAACATTTCCTCATAGGTGGACCGCCCAATCACATATTCTGTCACGTATTTGTATTCCAGTCCATAGTAGAGAAGGTCCTCCGGTGCTATGCCGCTATCGAGCAGGGCCTTGATTTCCTCCACCATTCCTTCCTCCAGGCGCTGGCGGAGCCGTGAGGTGATGCGTGTTCTCCGCTCCTCCCTGCTGATGTCTACCCCGACGATGAGGGAGTCGATTGATGGAAAGAAGCGGTCATAGACGGGTGTATGAAGGATGTATTCTTCTATCTCGATGGCCCTGATGGCTCTTTGTGCGGAATCCACGTCGGTGCGGTTGTGCATGGCCGAACCATTCTGCTTCTTCAACTGCTCCAGGATGACCGTCAGTTCATCGAGCGACTTGTCGGCAAGCCGGTCTCTGAGCGCCTGATTCTGAGGTACTGGCGACAACTGGTATCCCTTGAGCACAGCCTCCAGATAAAGCCCTGTTCCCCCACAGAGGATAGGGGTCACTCCCCTACTAACCACGTCATTGTAGGCATCCAGGAAATCCTGCTGATACTGGAAGAGATTATAGCGTGTGCCTGGTTCACAGATATCCACGAGATGACATGGGATACGCTTTCCGTCCACCACATAGTCGTCGAGGTCTTTTCCTGTCCCGATGTCCATCCTGCGGTATACCTGCCTGCTGTCGGCACTGATCACCTCTCCCCCGATGTCGGCGGCGAGCATGGCGGCAAGTCGGGTTTTCCCACTTGCTGTGGGCCCGAGGATGGTGATCATTGGTCTGGTCATAGCAGGTGATCTCTTTGTGTTCTCAGCAACTTGTTGGCAGTCACATCGTCCACGCGTGTCTTAACGGCTACAAATTTAGCGAAAAACGAGAGCAACACAAAGTAAGAGGCGAAGTTTTTTTAAGTTCGTTGTTTGGATGCGTACAAAAAAACCGTCCGGTGTTGCCGGACGGTCAATATTGATCAAAAATTGATATTATTTGAGTTCAGCCAAACACTTGATGGTGCGAACCATCTGAGAAGTATAGGAGTTCTCATTGTCATACCAAGAAACAACCTGCACCTGATAGGTGTCGTCGTCGATCTTAGAAACCATGGTCTGAGTAGCATCGAAGAGTGAACCAAACTTCATACCGATGATATCGGAAGAAACAATCTGATCCTCGTTGTAGCCGAATGACTCGTTGGCAGCAGCCTTCATAGCAGCGTTGATGCCCTCTACGGTGATGTCCTTACCCTTCACCACAGCGATGAGGATAGTAGTGGAACCGGTAGGAGTGGGAACGCGCTGAGCAGAACCGATCAGTTTGCCATTGAGCTCAGGAATAACGAGACCGATAGCCTTGGCAGCACCTGTTGAGTTAGGAACGATGTTGCAAGCACCGGCACGGCTGCGACGGAGGTCACCCTTGCGCTGAGGACCGTCGAGGATCATCTGGTCGCCAGTGTAAGCGTGGATGGTCGACATGATACCAGAAGCGATAGGAGCATATGCGTTCAGAGCGGCAGCCATAGGAGCCAAACAGTTGGTGGTGCAAGAAGCAGCAGAAATGATGGTGTCCTCTGGAGTCAGTTTGTCATGGTTGACATTGTATACGATAGTGGGCAGGTCATTGCCAGCGGGAGCGGAGATCACCACTTTCTTGGCACCAGCCTGGATGTGAGCAGCAGACTTGGCCTTTGAAGTGTAGAAACCTGTGCACTCGAGAACAACGTCCACACCGAGCTCACCCCAAGGAAGCTCAGCAGCATTGGGCTTTGCATAGATGGTGATCTCTTTTCCGTCAACAGTGATAGAACCGGGAGTAGTCACGGTTTTGCCATCCTCACCAAGCACAGCGTCTTTGTAAGATACAGTGTGCTTGCCTTCGCCGAACTTGCCAGCGAAACCACCCTGAGCGGTGTCATACTTGAGCAGGTGAGCGAGCATTTTCGGGCTGGTCAGGTCATTGATAGCAACTACCTCATAACCATCAGCCTCAAACATCTGACGGAAAGCGAGACGACCGATGCGGCCGAATCCGTTAATAGCAATTTTAATCATTTTTTTAATATTAATTTATAGGGTTGAAAAATACTAACAATCTTTTAATTCCAATTTTTAATCCTTCATTTCACCAGAAAAACATCAAATGTCATATTTCTGGAAAAAAAATTCTTATTTGCGTGCAAAGTTATATTTTTTTTTCTAATTTTGCATCAGATTTGATTCTTAATAAATTAAAAATAAAAGCTGCAAAGCTGAAAAAATGTAAAAAGTTTCTTGATTGGTCTGTGGATTGTAACACACACATGACAAAAGAGGGAATTAGGATATAGAATAGAATAGTGTTCACATTATTTTTTTATAATTAAACATTTACTATTATGGGATTTTTTAAAGAGTTCAAAGAGTTTGCCATGAAGGGCAATGTGATGGACATGGCTGTCGGTGTAATCGTCGGTGGTGCATTTGGGAAAATCGTGACCTCTTTGGTTGACGATGTCCTCATGCCAATTATCGGTATGCTGACTGGTGGCATCGATCTCTCAGGTCTTGAGTACAAAATGATGCTTCCCGCCGTGGATGGTGGAGAACCCATTGCCGGTGCCACACTCAAATATGGTGCCTTCATCCAAAACATCATCGACTTCCTGATCATCGCTTTCTGTATCTTCTTGATGATCAAGGCCATGAACAAACTGACCGCCAAGAAAGAGGAAGAGCCCGCTCCCGCTCCAGAGCCCTCTGCTGAGGAGAAACTGCTGGGTGAGATCCGCGACATTCTGAAGAAGAAATAAGCCCTTTATTCTTTGGCTTAACAGCATGAGGATATGCAGCACGAGAAGTGAGCATATCCTCATTTTTTTGTGGGAAAAACCCGTTATTTTTTTGCATTCCGCTCACTTTGTCGTATTTTTGCTGAACCTTTATGCGTTTTTAATGTCTGAACCCATCAAACAAACCATCTGATATGAAAATACTGGTAACTGGAGCGGCAGGCTTCATCGGTTCGAAAGTTGCTCAAATGCTGGCGGAGCGAGGCGACGAGGTGGTCGGTCTCGACAATGTGAACGACTATTATGATGTTAGGCTGAAAACGGGTCGCCTGCGCCATCTCGGTATGGCGGTCGATGATGCCGCGGCACTTCCCTGGGGCGCCATGCTCACCAGCCAGCAATGGCCCAACCTGCATTTCGTACGCATGGGTATCGAAGATAAAGAGGCACTTGACAGGCTTTTCTCGGAATCCCATTTCGACAAAGTCGTCCATCTGGCAGCACAGGCTGGCGTGCGCTACTCCATCACCAATCCCTATGCCTATCTGACCAGCAACATCACAGGATTCCTCAATATGCTGGAATGCTGCCGTCATCATCCTGTGGTTCACCTCCTCTATGCCTCATCGAGTTCGGTCTATGGCATGAACACGAAGGCTCCTTTCTCAGAAGACGACAAGGTGGATGCTCCGGTAAGTCTGTATGCCGCAAGCAAGAAATCCAATGAACTGATGGCTCACAGTTACAGCAAACTCTATGGCATCCCCGTCACCGGCTTGCGCTTTTTCACGGTGTATGGTCCATGGGGCCGTCCCGACATGGCGCCGATGCTTTTCGCAGATGCCATCACGAAAGGACGACCGATCCAGGTGTTCAACCATGGCGACATGATCCGCGACTTCACTTATATCGACGACATCGCCAATGGCACCATACTGTGTCTCGACCAACCGCCTGTGGCTGAGCAATGCCCCAACCAGGTGGCCGCACGAGTCTATAACATCGGTTGCTCACATCCCGTGCGCCTGATGGATTTCATCCATGAGATAGAGATGGCAGTAGGCCGCGAGGCGGTGATGGAGATGCGCCCCATGCAGCCCGGTGATGTCTATATGACAAATGCCGACACCACCAAGTTGGAGACCGAAATCGGTTATCATCCGTCGGTGCAACTGCACGAGGGTATCAGCAAGTTCGTCGCCTGGTATCAGTCGGAGGAAAACCCGCTGCGATAGTTTTAATAATTGACCAATAGCTGATAATCAAAAAGGCTTTTTCTCCCTTTTTTATTTTCTTGATATTCGTTTGGTATCATCCACATGCTTGATGCGATCCATATGCTATGCTATAATAATCGTAGATAATAGAATAAAATCAAAAAGGCTGAAAAAGAAGATATTAAAAAGAGAAAAAGTGCCAAGGCACTCACAAAAAGGGAGAAAAAGTCAGGATGACTGAAGCGCAGGTAGGGAGCATGGGCGCCCTCGCCCGCAATAATGTCCAGCACAATGGATCAGGAGAATTGGATCAGGAGAACCGTCCCCAATGATCCAACAATCCAGTCGCACCAGGAATTTGCCTCATCATGGCTTTCCTGGTGCGACTGATTTCTTATTATTAAATCTTAGATTTTTAATTTTTCATCCTTCATCTTTCATCCTTCATCTTTCATTTTTCATCCTTCATCTTTCATCTTCCTTTTCCTTTTCCCTTATTCAACGACAAGGTTTTTGACGATGCAGTTTTCGATGAAGGAGGCGTTGAAGGCCTTTTTCTCGTCACGCACCTTGATATCCTCAAACGTGAAGTCTTTCAACAGATATTTGTCAGACTTGCCCACATCAAAGAAATTCTTGCAATCCATGTTGATCTGCCGCAAGACAATATTGTTGCATGTCGACAGCGGCATGTCCTCCCTGTCCTCAGGTTTGAAAAACTGTGTCCACGGTCTGACGACCAGGAAACTGGAGCAGTTGCCTTCGATATTCTCCACTGTCACATACTCATAGTGCTGCGGTGTGTCGGGACGCATCTTGAGCCATAGCACACGGCTGGCATTGGTCACCTTACAACGGCGGAGGATGACATTCTTGTCGTAGACAGACTCACTGCCGAGCGTGAGACATCCATGCACCTTGCCATAGATGCAATCCTCGATGATGATGTTGTAGTTGGGACCATTGTTCGGATCCTTGTCTGCCCAGGTGCCTTTTCCACCCTTCAGCACGACAGCATCGTCGTTGACGCTCATATAACAACCACGGATGAGGACATCGTGGCACACGTCGAGGTCGATGGCATCGCTGCTCGGCGCCTTGACACCCGATGTCGGAGAGTAGATATAGCAGTCGAGGAAACGCACATGATCGCTTTTATAGACATGGTTGGTCCAGAAGGGACTGTTGATCAGCCGCACATCCTGAATGGTGACATTGCTGCTGTTTGACACGAAAGTCAACCTTGGCCTCATCGCCTCCAAGTTGGTGCACTGCGGATTGTATCCCCGGCGGATCCAGAACTCCTCCCAATAGTTGTAGCCGTTGCCATCAATGGTGCCATGTCCTGAGATGGTGAACCCGTCGGCATGGTCGGCATTCACCAATGCGGCGAAGTATTTGATAGACTGCCCCTCCATCCTGCTGTCGACAAGTTTGAAGTCACGGATGCGGTCGGAGCCCTTGAGCCTTCCCACCACATGCAGATGGGTGCCTGGTTTAAAAAACAACGACCCGCTCAAGAACGTGCCCTCCGGGATGACCACGACACCGCCACCCGCTTGTGCGGCACGGTCGATGACTGCCTGCAAGGCCTCTGTCTGCACCACGGTGCTGTCGTTCTTCACTCCATAGTCAGTCACCACATACTGTCGGCCCAGTTGCGACACATCCACCTTGGCGGTGTCTGAAAACCATGCGGGAATAGGCGTGCCATCAGGAAACAGAGACACCTTCACTTTTTTCTTTGCGTCTGCCGAAATGAAAACGGCACACGCCACCATCAATAGAATCAGTTTTCTCATCATAAAAAGTAATTTGTTTCTGCAAAAATAGTGTAAAACGAGCATATCTGTTTCAAAAATGTCATAAATTTAAGGTAAAAGTGTAAGATATCGGCAAAAAACACTATTTTTGCAAAAATTTATTATCGACATCAATCTCCAAAATCAACCCAAACATGAAAGAATTTTTCAAAATGGTATTCGCCACCATCGTTGGCATCTTGCTTTTCGGTGTCATCATGGGCATTTTCGGCATGATGTGTATCGTGGGAATGGTTGCCTCCAGCAGTGGCGTAAAATCTGTGGATGACAACAGTGTCATGGTGCTCAATCTGTCCGGAACAATGGAAGAGCGCTCACAAAGTGATGTCTATGCCTTTGTCTTGGGCAGTTCACCAAGCAGCATGGGGCTCGACGAAATTCTCAGCGCCATCAAGAAAGCCAAAGAAAATGAAGACATCAAAGGTATCTACATAGAGGCTGGCATGTTCTCCCCCGACTCTTATGCCTCCCTCCAGGCCATGCGCAACGCCCTCGCCGACTTCAAGAAGAGCGGCAAGTGGATCATCGCCTACGGCGACAGCTACACCCAGGCTTCCTATTACCTGGCCTCCATCGCCGACAAGGTGTATATCAATCCAGAAGGTATGCTCGACTGGCATGGTCTGGCCTCAGAGCCTTTCTTCCTCAAGGATGCCTTGGCGAAGTTTGGCGTGAAAGTGCAACTATCGAAAGTCGGCGCCTACAAGAGTGCTCCCGAGATGCTCACAGCCGACAAGATGAGTGATGCCAACCGCGAGCAGGTGAGCGTTTATCTGAACGGGATTTGGGAAAACATCCTCAAGGCCGTTTCCGACAGCCGTAAGATTTCCATCGATTCCCTCAATGCCTACGCCGACCGCATGCTGACTTTCAGCACGACAAAGGAACTCATCGACAAGAAGATGGTCGATGGCGTGATGTATACCGATGAAGTGAAAAAAGAGGTGAAGAAACTGCTCAAACTGGGCGAGGATGAGCAAATCCCACAACTCTTGCTTGCTGACATGAGTGCGGTGAAAGACAATGGCAATGACGGAGAACAGATCGCTGTCTACTATGCCGTGGGCGACATCGTCGACGGTGGCGCACGCAATATCACCAGTAGCGGAGCTGTCATCGACGCCCAAGTGGTGTGCCGCGACCTGGCCAAACTGGCTGAGGACGACGACGTGAAGGCTGTGGTGCTCCGTGTGAACAGTGGTGGCGGTAGCGCCTATGCCTCTGAACAGATCTGGCACCAGGTGGATGTGCTGAAGAAAAAGAAGCCCATCGTCGTCTCTATGGGTGGCATGGCTGCCTCTGGAGGATATTATATCAGCTGCAACAGCAACTGGATTGTCGCCGAGCCCACCACCATCACTGGCAGCATCGGTATCTTCGGCATGTTTCCTGACTACAGCGGTCTGCTGAAGGAGAAACTCGGTGTGAAGTTTGATGAGGTGAAGACCAACAAGAACAGCGGTTTCGGAAGCATGGCCCGTCCTTTCAATGAAGAAGAGATGAGTTATCTCAACACCTATATCGACCGGGGCTACAAACTGTTCCGCAAACGTGTGGCCGACGGCCGTAAACTCAGCGTGGAGGCCGTGGAGGAGATCGCACAGGGCCGTGTATGGCTGGGACAGGACGCCTTGAAAATCAAACTCGTAGACCAACTGGGTGGTCTGGATGCCGCAGTGGCGAAAGCCGCCAAACTGGCCAAGCTCGACACTTACTACACTTCCGACTATCCCCAAGCCCCCGACATGCTCAGCCAGTTGCTCTCTGGCATGGAGGAGAACCACAACAACTATCTCGACGAGAAGTTGCATGACGCATTAGGAGAACTCTACGAGCCCGTGATGCTTCTGCGTGACATCAACCACCATAATGCCATCCAGGCCCGCATTCCATTTATCCCCAATATCCGGTAAGACCCGAAATGAAAATCCACAAGAGCCTGCTCCCTTTAGGATGGCTCTATGGCCTGGTAGTGAGCGCCCGCAACCGTCTCTTTGATATGGGGGTGCTCCATAGCCAGACATTCGACATGCCCACCATATCGGTAGGCAATCTGGCTGTCGGCGGCACAGGAAAAACACCTCATGTGGAGTATCTCCTGCGACTGCTCAAAGACACCTATCACGTGGCAGTGCTAAGCCGTGGCTACAAACGGCGCACAAAAGGTTTCGTGCTCGCCAGCGACACATCAACAGCCAACGACATCGGGGATGAACCGGCACAGATCAAGCACAAATTCCCTGCGGTCACCGTGGCTGTTGATGCCAACCGCTGCGAAGGCATCCAACAACTCACACGCCAGACACCGACACAAGTCGTGGTGCTCGACGACGCCTTCCAACACCGTTACGTCTGCCCCGGACTGAGTATCCTCCTGGTCGAACACGAACGGATGTATGGTGACCGGATGCTGCCGGCAGGCCGGTTGCGCGAGCCCATGAGCGGCATGCGGCGGGCCGACATCATCGTGGTGTCGAAATGTCCTGAGGGCATGACAGAGGATGATTTCGAGAAAGCAGCAGCACGACTGCCACTCAGCGGACACCAGCAACTGTTCTTCTCACGGATGGAGTACCAGATGCTTGTACCACTTTTTGGAAAGGAAGCGCGGCCACTCGACACGCTCGACACCGACACCCATGTGCTGCTTCTGACAGGTATCGCCAACCCGGCACCCATGCATGCAGAGATAGCCCGTCATACGCGCCACATCACGTCGCTCACCTATGGTGACCATCACGCCTTCAAGCCATCCGACATCAATGCCATCCGCCAGGCGTTTGCCGCCCTACCCTCTCCGGCCATCATCATCACCACGGAGAAGGATGCCGCACGACTCTCTGCCATCCAGGGGTTGGACGACAAGGTGAGGAAAGCGATTTACCAACTCCCGATCCAGGTGAAGTTCCTGAGAAATGGGGAAGAAGCCTTCAACCAAATGGTCATGGACTATGTCACACGTCATTCCGGGAAGGAGACAAAAAAGGATGAAGACCACCGAAAATAACTGCACAACCATATACAAAAACCATATCATTACATGGAGATATCCCAATTAGGTGAGTTTGGCCTGATCCGCCACCTCACAAAAGAAATGACCCCCAAGAACGAATCCACCCTCCGGGGTGTAGGCGATGACTGCGCCGTGCTCCATTATCCTGAGAAAGAAGTGCTCATCACCACCGACATGCTGATGGAGGGGGTGCACTTCGACCTCACCTACATCGACATGCAGCACCTTGGCTACAAATCGGCCATGGTCAACATCAGCGATATTTTCGCCATGAACGGCACTCCCCGCCAGATGGTGGTGAGCATTGCCGTGAGCCGCCGTTTCAAGGTGGAAGACCTGGAGCAGTTTTATGATGGACTGCGACTGGCCTGCAACAAATGGGGTGTTGACATCGTGGGTGGCGACACCACATCCTCACTCACCGGCCTGGCCATCAGCATCACCTGCATCGGTGAGGCTCTGCCTGGCGACATCACCTACCGCGACGGAGCCAAGGAAACCGACCTGATCTGCGTGAGTGGTGATCTCGGCGCTGCCTACATGGGACTGCAACTGCTCGAACGGGAAAAGCGGGTCTACTACCAACAGGTGGATGAGGCACGCAAGGCTGGCAACAAAGCCGCCTTGGAACAACTGGCTCATTTTGAGCCTGACTTCGCCGGCAAGGAATACATCATCCAGCGACAGATCATGCCCGAAGCACGCGGCGACATCATCGCACGGCTGCGCGAGATGAACATCCGGCCCACTGCCATGATGGACATCAGCGACGGACTGAGCAGCGAACTGATGCACATCTGTGAGAACAGTCACTGCGGATGCCGGGTGTTTGAGAAAAACGTGCCCATCGACTACCAGACAGCCGTCATGGCTGAAGAGTTCAACATGAACGTGACGACCTGCGCACTCAACGGCGGCGAGGACTATGAGTTGCTCTTCACCGTCAATATCGGCGACTATGAGAAAGTGGAACAGATGGAGGGCGTGAGACTGATCGGGCATATCACCGCTCCCAACCTCGGCCGGATGCTCGTCACACGCGACGGCAATGAGATGGAACTGCAGGCCCAAGGCTGGAACCCGCTCAAAAAACAGTAATACTGCTTCCCCACATCAAATCGGACACATTAAAAATCCCACCGCCTCGGATGAGACGGTGGGTAAATTTTTTAGGCTGTCCACATAGTGTGGATGCAGATGGGTTGTCTTACTTCACAGCAATCTTCTGGCCATTGACAACATAGACGCCCGGCTGCAGTTTGTTCACCTGCTTAGCGCTGATGCCAGAAGCCACTTTCACACCTGAGAGGGTGTAGACATCGACTTTCTCTTTCGAGGTAGCCACATCCTGAATGCTGGCCAGGCTGCCGGCAGCCAGATGAATAGCAGAAATGGTGGCAGAGTTGCCGGAAGAGAGTTTCAGGAAGCAACGGGTAGCATAGAACCCGCTGGTAGACTCATCCACCGTGGTGAAATTGGCGTCAGCATTGTCCTTCACCAGGATACCATAGCAGCCCAGACCAGAGAAATGACTCTGTGCGCCGCCCATGGTCACCATGTCGCCATTACCTTTGGCCATGACAGAGAGTTCTGACACACCCGCAGTGATCATCGCACTCTTGGCAATCTTCTTGTTGCCATTCTCTCCTGTATAATAAAGAAGGTAGGGCACGTTGGCCTCAATGCCACCAGCTTTGCAGTCCTGGAAGTAGACGGTCACATGATTACCGTTGCTCTCAGCACCCACCAGTTTCTCCAACTTGCAATCGCTGCCATAGATGTCATTCAACTCACTCTCTGTCACATTAAAAGGCAAAGAGATGGTGTTCCATCCGTGGAAGACGTAACGGTTGACAGTGACATTGCACTCCTTACCGTCATAACGGTCGAGTTTGGTGCCATTGTATGTACTCAGATTTAAAGACAACTGTGCGTTTCCTGCAAGAGAGCACAGCACCATCACGGCAATTAAGTAGAACTTTTTCATATTCATTAAGTTTTAAAGGTTTTGATTACATTCCATCACTATTCTGTCGCAAAGATAATCAATTAGCATAAAACGACCAAACTTTTAACACACATTTTCCACCCATGATCTTTTGTTATTTATGATTCCTAACACAAGGTTTGACTCCTTCTTCTTAATGATGAACTTATCTTGATGCACAATGTTCACCTACAAGCAGCCGCAAAAGCCCCCTTCTGTTAAAAACAGTTAATTTGAAACATTTTTAACCCGACAATGGCGAAGTTTCAATTTTTCTTTATATCTTTGCACCGCAAAAAGAAAGAAATGGTGCCTTAGCTCAGTTGGTAGAGCATCGGACTGAAAATCCGTGTGTCCCCGGTTCGATTCCTGGAGGTACCACTCCTCCTTTCATTAAGCCCGGTAAATGGTTTCGACCATTGTCGGGCTTTCTTTTTTATGGTATCTATCGTAAAGTCCATTCAGCGGAGAGGTCATCTCCTTCGTCTGTCACATTGAGGTCGTAGACCACCTCTGTCGTGTCGTTGATATGCCCACGGAGTTCGCCGACGAAATGATCACCCTCCATCTTGTTGAGGAAGATTGTGTCAACTATCAGCACCCGGCCACTGTCTTTCTGCTCCGCCACTACTGACTTGATAATGGTCTGACTCAGTTTATCTACCGACACTTCTCTTTTTTGATGACATCCGACGAAGGATATCAGTGCCATGAAAGCACATGACATCAGAATCACTTGCTTGTTTTTCATTTTTATTTGGATTAAAATGGTTTGACGACTGCAAATATAATCTTTTCTGGAAGATATTCGCCATATCCATAGATTTTTTTTGACCATCTATGCGCTATTTGCCTATCCACTTTTATTGAATAAAAATCATGACAATCGGAAAAGAACATTTATATTTGCGTTTTTTCTCCTTTTTTCTTACCTTTGCTGCCCGAAGATCATATGAGACGCCCGCCTTCGGAAATGCAGATAAAAAAGGAAGGAAGAAGGTAGCGAAATCATTGAAACAGAGATAATTGTAACATTTATAATTTAAGCAGTATGAAAAAGAGTCTATGGATAATCATTGCCTTCATCATGGCAACAGTGAATATGAATGCTCAGACGGCAAAAGACCTGAATTTCCAATTCCGTGTAGGTGCGAATCTCTCTACACTGACTGGAAATGATGATGCCAAGATGAAACTCGGCTATTCCATCGGGGCAGGAATGGACTACTGCCTCACCGATCAGTTTGCACTCAGATTTGACCTCAGCCACGACTACATCGGCGCAAAGAGCAAGCTGCTCGATGAAAACCTCAACCTCGAATACCTCAGCTTCGGTCCGATGGCCAAATACTACGCCACCCCGTGGCTGGCTTTTCAGGCTGGCCCCGAACTAGGATTCCTTCTGAAAGCCAAGGTAGACGACACGAGTTATAAAAGTCACTACAAAGACACGGAGTTTTCTCTCCCCATTGGTGTCTCTTTCGAGCCTAAAGTCGGCAAAAATGGCATCTCACTCATTTTCGACCTCCGCTATCGTCTCGGACTGACGAAAGCCAACAAGGATGGAGAATTCGGCAAGGACTTCAGAAATAGCGCCATCATCCTCACCGTTGGCTACAAATACAGCATGTAAAGGCAAAATCACCTACACGCTGCTGTCTTTCACTTCGTCTATGACGACATGAGATGACTGGTGTGTCCTGAAAGAGAAATGAAGAAGTTTTTTTCCTGGATTACCCTACTTCACCGCCCTCTTCTCCATGAATGGCCTTTCATCACCTTTTTCGTCATTCTCATGGGCTGGAAGAGTTTTGGTGAGTTGTTCAGCCATCTGGTAACGGACAATCACGAGAGCACCCTCCTCAACCTGTCAGGTAGGTTGGCTTTTGTCTTCCTTATGGGGTATTTCCTGGCCTTGCTCATCCATCTCACAGGCAAGAGATGGGTGAAAGTGAGTGTCTACGTGCTGGTCGTCTCCTTGTTCGCCGTCCATCTCTATATCAACCGCCAGTTCGGGTTAAACATCAACCCCACCCTCCTCGTTCTGCTCGGCGAGACCACAGGCAGGGAAGCCAGTGAGTTCATCAATCTTCATCTCCTATCCAGAGGCAGTCTCACCACCTACCTCATCATCATCAGCGTTGTCGTCGCCATCATCTTTACCGAACAGTTCTACCAACGGCGACTCCGACAGTCCATCGTGAGCAGATGGGGAAAAAGTCTCTGGCTGTCGTTGCCTACCTTATGCCTCTTAATATTGGGAATCATTGCCTCACGATACTTCTTCTGGCTGACCAACTGTCCCTCTCTCGACCACCTTGTCATACAAGACAGTGAGAACGTCTTCTCACCCAACGACCCGATCAGCAGCCTCATCAAGAGTACCTACGGCATTCACCTTGCCAGTAAAGAGGTAGACGAAGCCATTGAGACAACACGCCAGATGGACAAGCCAACCGGCATCACCGAGCCCGACTCCCTCAATCTGGTGCTTGTCATCGGTGAGTCGTTCAACAAATGGCACTCCAACCTCTATGGTTACACCCACATCACCAATCCCCTGCTCACCCAGGAAGCCGACAGCGGCCATCTGTTTGTCTTTACCGACATGGTATCGCCGTTCTGCCTGACCACCCCTGCGTTGAAGAACATGCTTTGCTGCAACAGTTTTTCTGACGGTGAGAACTGGTCGAAATCTCCTTTTCTGCCTGCCATCTTCCGACAAGCCGGCTACGATGTGTATCTGTGGGACAACCAATGCGACAATTCCGCCAACGGGCATTTCACTTTCGCTCTCAACTATTTTCTCTTCCACCCCACCATCCGATCTTTATCCTACAATGCCACCAATGAGCGGTCGTCCCGCTTTGACTACGGACTCATCCATGCCTTCCAAAGAGATGTACGGATGAAGGGAAAATACAACCTGTTGATATTCCATCTCATGGGACAGCATTTCGCCCCCCAAAGCCGATACCCCCAGGTGGAACAATTCTGCCGGTTTACCGCCGACAGCATCCATCGCAACGAATCTTATCTGACAGAGGAGAAGAAACAACACATCGCAGAATACGACAACGCCACCCTTTATAATGACTATGTATTGAAACGCATCATCGACATGCAATGCGATAAGAATGCTGTCATCGTCTATCTCTCCGACCATGGAGAAGAGACCTACGACTACAAGGATGCCATGGGCCGGCAATATGAGACCATGGACAAAGGATGGCTTCAGCACATCCACGATGTACCGTTCATGATCTGGTGCTCTGACCTTTACATGAAACGTCATCCCGAGACTGCTGAAGCCATCAGGCAGTCGACCCATCGCAAGGCGATGACCGACAATCTCTGTCATTTGCTATTCCACCTTGGCGGTGTGCAGACATCCTATTATATCGCCGACCGCGACGTGATCAGTGACCAGTTCCGCTTCAGGCGCCGTATCGTGGAAGGCAAGGGAAAAGCCATCCGCACAGATTACGACCAATTGCGCTGGCCTTGATGGTCAGCGCAATGGATGGATCTGCTACGACATTGGCAAGTCAGGATCACATGCCAAATGCCTGTTGCCACTTGGCGTAATTGTCGCGCTCACGGCTGTCGACACGCTCGTCGGCACTCACCACCTTATGGATGAAATGGTTCAACATGAAAAGGATGGCCTTGCGCTCATCTTCATTGAAGCCGTCAACCAACTGCTTGGTCTCATCGATGATGCCTTCCAGCGTATAGGTGTGGTTGAGGGAGTCTTCCACCTCGTTTTTCAACTCGTCATCGATATCGCCCACCTCGAGGATATTGCCGAGGAAGGTGTTGATATACTTGCGCTCACGATCGCTCACCTCTCCATCACAATTGGCAAAGAACAATCCGACCTTCGCCAATAACTTGATTGTACTGATTAATTTATCCATAGCGTCTAAACAGATTTACCAGCCAGTCCGATTGTTTTCAACACACTCTCAGCCAATCCGCCAAGATTACCCAAATCGATGCCCATATTGCCGAAGATGCTCCCCAGTCCACCGGCATCTTTTTCTTTCTGAGCCGGCTTTTTTGCTGTCTTGCCGGATGTCTTGGTGGATGTCGAAGAAGAAGAGGGTTTCGAGGTGGAGGTTGTCGTACCGGTAGTCTTCTTCGCACAGCCTGTAGTCTTTCCACCCATTTGTCTGCGCAGTTCCTCTGCTACATCGCTCAAGCCTCCCGAAGAACTGGTTCTCGTGGTGCTGGTAGTTGAACCGCCAGAGGTCTGTCCGCCCATCTTCCTTCTCATTTCCTCGACGACATCGCTGAAACCGCCACCTGAGGAGGAGGAAGAGGATGACGACGATGATGATGCGCCTCCGCCCATCTGCTCCTGCATCTGTTTGATGATGTCCTCGATGCCACCACCGCTACCCGATGAGGCACCGCCTCCAAAGACGGAACCCAACACGTCGCCAAGTCCGCCCTTGACAATTTCTTCTAAAAAATTTCCCATAATATTACCTTTAAAGAATGTATTCTATCTTCTCTTTTAAAGAATGTATGCTATCTTCTCTGATTGCGGCAAAACCATATCCAAAAGGTTATTTCAAAGCCACATCCAGATGGTTATTTCTTTTGATGATACACATAGTCGAGAGCCGCTCCGATGGCTGTGCAGAACTGCGAGTACTTCGGTATTCGGAAATGCACTTTGTAGAGATTCTCCATCATGGGAAACACCTCTCTGCACTGTGGGAGCAGGGTGAGATTGCCGATGAGGACGAAATCTTTGATGTCGCTATTGAGCGAGGCCAGCACGGCAGCACTGCCGATGGTCTGCAGCACCGTGTGGATGAGTCCGACAGCGATATCCTCCTTGTTGGCATCGGCCTTGGCTTTTCCGAAGAGCGAGGCAGTGACATTGAGCGGCAGACCAGGCAAGGGTTTGGCGCTGATGTCACCGATCATCAGGTTCACATTGGATATATCTCCTTGCATCGCCATCGTAGACACCTGTCTCACATCAGAAGTCTGCAGCATGATGCGCGACAGACCTGCCAGGGTACCACCACCGACACTGATACCGCCGATGTGGCGGATCTCATCACCATCGCATAGCACCAGAGAGGTACCAGTGCCCATGCTCACCACAAGGATACGGTCGAGTCCGGACTCAAAACGAGCCCCCAAGCCATCGGCCGTAAACTCATCGGCCTTGCTGGTAGGCAGTCCATAGACTGGTTTGTCGATATACTCGCTGCCCACACCGGTAAGCACCACCTGTTCGATATCGCCAAGAGCGATCTGATTTTCGTAAAGATATTTTCCAAATGCTCCATAAAGAGAGGTGACAGGATCCTCAGCAGTGATACGCATGGGGGAAACCACAGAAAGATTCTTGATACCCACAATTTTTGTTGTGCTGATACCCACGTCGATGCCAATAACAATTCCCATGATTTGATTAGATAAATGGTTGCGTATAGGTTTAACGCTACGAAGATACACATTTTTTTGATTTCCACCACCACCACAGGTGCACGAAAGTTAAAATATATTTAAAAAATAGCGTTATTTAACACCATCTCACTGTTTTTACCTAAATTTGCGTAACAAGAAGAAAGCAATCATTTATTAACCTTAACATTTTATCATTATGACGTACAAGATTATCGACATCGAGGGAATTGGTCCCGTTTATGCAGAAAAACTCACAGCAGCTGGCATCAAAAACAGCGATGATATGCTTGAGAAATGCGCCAAACCTGCTGGCCGCAAGGCACTGGCAGAGGCCACAGGCATTTCTGGCAAACTCATCTTGACTTGGACCAACCACTGCGACCTGATGCGCATCAATGGCGTAGGTCCCCAGTTCTCCGAGTTGCTTGAGGCTGCAGGCGTCGACACAGTGAAGGAATTCCGCCACCGCAAAGCAGAAAACCTTCAACCCAAGCTGGAGGAGATCAACGCAGAGAAGAACCTCACCAACCGCGTGCCAAGCGTGAAAGAAGTGGAAAAAATGATTGAGCAGGCCAAGGAACTTGAGCCTATGGTAGAATATTAAATTTCTGTCATGACGGCCCGTCTGCTGACGGCCTGTCTATCCATGAAATCTAATATCCAGCAACTGATGGCCTCAATGGCCTCATGTTGCTGGATATTTTTATGACGTGCATTTTGAGGAAACTATTGGCCACCACCTCTCAGCAATATTCGATACGTGCCTTGAGGTCGATGAGCCAGCGCCCGCGCTCAAGATGCGCTTTACCGGGTTTGCAGATATATTTCGACGACTTGGTGCCTACAAAATTACAGGCGCGCTCGATGTATTTTTTCGAACTGTTGTTGGCCTTGCTGATTTGGGTATCACTGATGGTGACGAAGGTGAACTCACCATGCGTGCGGCTGTCATCGAGTTGGAAACGGTAGTAGGTATCCTCGGTCTGCACTTTCTGCCGCTGCGCATCGTCAAACGTGCCATCGTCGGCAGGCCATCTGAAAAACACCACCGACGGGTCGGCCTCCTCCACAGGAACCGGCTGCTCTTCCACCTCCTCCTGCGGCTTTTCCGCGGCAAAGAAGGCCTTCTGCTCCACGGATGTCATACGCTCGTCCAATGCGGTACGGTCGTCGGTCATCTGCTGGGTGAGTCGCTTGACAGCACTCTTCAGTTCTTCCTTGGTCGCGAAGAAACGAAAGGCTTCCTTACTGTTGTCATCTTTCTCGGCATTGATACGCTTCAGGCGATATTCCACATAAGCGATGGCTGCCACAAAGAGGAAAAGGGATAACACGGTACTCATATTCGTTCTGTTTTTTCGACAATGTTATGGGGATGTCAACTTCCTGTCTCACCGTCAATTACTGGCAATATACAAAGCGAGTCGGCTGATGCCGCCCGTGAGCGGGATGAAGAAGAGCGAATCCTTGATTTCTGGATTCTCCTCGTCGGTCATATTGTCGCGGCGTGCCTCGATGGCCTTGTTGAAATCTTGCTCAGCCTTCTCGGTCAGCACCTGACGGAAGCGGTTGAACTCTCTCTCATTTGACACACCGAAATATTTGGTGAAACTGTATTTCTGATTCAGTTGGAAGAAATAATCGACAAACGCCTTGTAGTCGGTCAGCACCTCCTCGCGCACAGCATCATTGACATCATTGTAGCGGGGCACGTTGAGCCGGTCGAGGGTCTCCGACCCGGTGCGGAACTTCGTGATAGCCTCCACATCATCCACCACAAAACGTTGTTTCATGTTGAGACCTCCCTTACAGGTGATCTGCTTGGGATTCTCCACCTGTTTGATCTCTACCCGTCCGTCGTCGCCCAACATGTCGTTGAAGATATGGGTGGCCATCGTCTGCAGCGCGTCAATGCTGCCGATCAGCCCCAGCACCTTTGAGGCCGTACCGCTCACGGTGATATAAGCAGGTGTCTTCAGCCCCTTCATCTGCAACAGTCTTGCCGCATAATATACTTCTGCGGCGAAGAAGAGCAACAGCACCACGCGCAGTTCCTGGTTGGCACGCAACTCTTCTGAGAACGACACGCCTTTTCCGATCATACGTGGGTTGCTGTCGAGGGAGTAGAGGAAAGAGATGAATTCCGCACTGCTTCGCTTCGACTTGGCATAGACATCGCTCACACCACTGATATCCCGCAATTTCATGTCAAAATCGGGGGCAAAAGCCTTCACGAAACCGTTGTATTCCGGTCCACGCCCGAGGAAGTCGCCATAGATATTGTTGCCGGCAAAGCGCACCGAGGAGATGAGCACTGCTGTGTTCCCGCGATGGTAGACGACGAAGTCGGTGGTTCCACCGCCGATATCCATCGAGACGACCGGCCGGCTCTCGGCATCCACATCTTCTTTCTTGGTGTAGTAATAATAGGGAGCCAGCGACTCTGCCACCTTCTGCAGTTTAAATCCTTGCGGGGCGATCAGCCGTCGGCAGAGTTTGTTCCATGATGTCTCCAGATTGGAGATCTGATAGGGTTGCATACACACCGGATAGAACCAGGTGATGCCCGTGCGGCTGAGGAATCCGCCCGAGAGGAGCACCTTGTTGCGGATGAGCATGAGGATCTCCTCGAAATAGGCCTCGACCAGCAAGTTGTTGCCACGGCTGCTGTCCCATTTCAGGTCTGGACGGGTCTCGTTATAGTCATAGGTATCTTCCTTCTCATAATGGAAACCGATATTGTAGTCGGCCAAGGGGAAGATGTCGCGCCCCTCCACGCTATGACCGGCCTGATAGCAGAGATTGGTGCGCATGGGGAAGCGCGCGATCTCTCCCTCACCGATATGGATGGGCAGGAATTCCTGCATGAAAGCCTGAGCAGGTCCGCCATAGAACGACTCCAGACCTTCCTGATCGATCATCTCCACGGCCCGCCGTGAGAGGGCATTGAGCGACAACACCTGCACTTCATCGGGACCGATGGTGAATGGCTGCGGTTCGGCATCCGTGTCGGACTTAAACTCAATGTGCGTGTTGGTCGTGCCGAAATCGATAGCGAAATCGAATACCTTGCTCCCCTGCCTGAGGTCTCGGTAGAGCGGCACGAGCATACCACTGGCTATGGTGTTGGTGACTATCAGGAAATCAAATTCCTCTTGCAGGCAGAAATATTTGGATGAGAGAAACTGCCTCCGTTTGTCTGCCCTCTCGACGAGGGTATGGCGGAGCGGTTCGGAGGAATGATTGCGGTAGGCATAGACAGCATATTGGAACTGATCTTTTTTATACCCTGCCGTATCCTCGTCGACCACATAGATGCGCTGCGGTTTCTCAAGCGTCGGGTCATCGATGTGATAACTGGGGAAGAGGAACAGGTCGAAGCGGCATTCCATGATGGGCCAGATCAGTCTGTCGGGGTCGGGATCCACCTGTGCCGCCGTATACTCACGGTGCAGCGTGACAAACCGTCCCCGCTGCACGGGAATGTTGATGACTGCCTGAATACGGCCATCGGGCATCTCATTGAGTTGGAACACCGGTTTTGAGGTATTGCCGGCATATCCCAAGAGTGTCTTCACCGAAAGATAACGCATGATCTCGGGTTTCAGCGGCAACAGATACTGGCATTCGTCGGTCGTCCGTCCAGCACCTCTGAACAGGTTGGTGAAAAACGCTGACTCATTGACAGGAAACATGGTTTTGAGCAGATAAGGCTCAAACACATCGTCTGTAGTGAGATAAGGATACTGCGTGGAGTCATAGGGCAACGTGCGCTCCTCCATCGGACGCTTGTCGGCCAGGGGAGCCATGAGATGGGGCGTCCAGTCTGTGGTGGTATACCGCATCTCCTGCTCGAAATAAGGTTCTGTGGGGAGGACGAGCGGCAAGCGTTTGTCATCGCTCTCCGTCAAGATACGGAAATCGCTCTCCTGTGCGATTTTGTCGCCACCAAGACACATCAGCGGGATATCTCCCGGCAGCATCATTTGTGAACTGCCGGCGAGAAGCGGTTGGTAAAGACTGCCATACATGCCTGGCTGCATGGCGTTGAGCCGGTTTTTAAACTCTGTGTCGGTATCCGCCCTGAAACAAGCATCGATATAGGCATGCAGTTCATTGTAAAGGGCGTTGAACTCCGGTTGCTTCGACAAGAGATAGACAAACTCCCTGAATTCCCTGTCACGCCCCACGAGCGAGCGATAAGTGCCGTCGTCATCGGGATGGAAGGCCAGATGATAGTTGCTCAGATAGACATCATTGACATACGACAGGTCATTGGCAGAAGCCATGCATACAGAGGTGGGTGATGTGCCACCGACGATGTTGATCTGTCCCACAGCACCCGAACCGATATAGTTGAGCATGTAGATATACTGCATACGGCCGAAATTGAAACTGCGCGCATCCTGTGAGAGGAACAACTGGAGCGTGGCAGCCACTGCCGCATGCTCTGGCACGCCGTCAGCAGCCATCCGTTGCAGGTCATTGGTCTTGTCCCATGTGACAATCTGGAAGAGCCTTGCGTATTTGGTCTTGAAACCGAAGAAGATTTCCAGCACATCGAGGGCATTGGCCGCCATTTTGTGATAGATGGACGAACCTTTCACGCCATTCTCAGCACAATAGCCGAAAGCCGTCTTCACCAGTTCAAAACCAGCGAAAGGAGTGGGTATGGAGGTAATGGGCAGTGATGCCTTGGCACCGTTGGGGTCGTCGATAGACTCAATGTCTTTGGTTCCGAGTTGGGCGGTCTCCTGCCACCCCTCAATGGTCTCACTTCCCTTATGGAATCTGAATACGTAAGGCATAGGTCAAATATTGTATTTCTTTTTGATCACATTGTTGATGGCTGTCTCGTGCACGGTGATGAAAAAATTATAAGTGTCGAGTCCGCGCAGTTTTTTCATCGACACATCGGAAATCTCCGTGTCGATGGCTGGATAACCTTTGAGATTTTTTCCCAAAAGTCTGTTCATCATCGAGGTCTTCTTGGGTTCGATGTTCATGATGGTATCGAAGACATCATCGGTGTTGGCAAAGAGGTCGAAAGGCTGGAAACTCCGCTGGTTGTCCGACAACTCCTTCAACCACTGGTTTTTATACATATCGGCAAACTGTCTCAGGTCAGCGAAGAAAGCATCGTTGAAACTGGCGTTCTTCATCTGTGGTGTCTTAGCCCAAGCATAGTCGCGGGTCTGGTCGAAATGCTCCATCATGAATTTCGAGAACAGGTAAAAACTGATCATCTCACGCCCTACGGCGCCGAATGTAGCGGAGCATAGGTCATTGAGCGTGAGGGGGTTTTGGTCTGCCCGGATAGCAAACTCCCGGTATGACGTACTGGTCTGGATGCGGTTGTGCTCCACATTCGACCGGGTGAAATCCACGATAGCCAGTGCAGCGGCTAGTTCCACGAAATGGGCCTTATTGCGCTGGTCGGTGGCTCCTTCCACATTCTCGTAGCGGTTTTTGATGGAATCACAGATGTAGTAGAGGTTGTCCACATCCAGGTTGCCGATATAATATTTCAGGGCTGCCTTGGTCTTGGAGATGAAGGTCTCCATATTGATCTCGCTGTCTTTGTTTTCCTTCAGTCCGAAATAAGGCAACACCGTGACCGCACCGATGGAGGCATTGGCGATGGCCGATGAATTGGGCATGTTGAGACGCTCTGCCTCACGGAAGGTCTTCTGCAACAGTGGAAAGCCTGCCGCTCCCGTTCCGCCGAAGATGCTGCTGACGATGAAGATCTGGTCTTCTGACTGGAAATGCTGGAGCAACGAGGTCATCGACTCGGTGTTCTTGGGGTCGTTGAGCACGATGCTGCCCATGTTGGGGTTTCCTTTGAAACCCACATCAAGCGGACAGGCAAGGTTCTTGTCGGAGAAGAGCAGACTCAGCAGGGCCTGGTTGCTGTCGGCCTGTCCCTGGTTGGCAAAACGGTTGTAGGCGATATAGTCGGCAAACTTCATGTTGGCCACATTGTTGAGATGAAGCCTGAAATTGGTGTTCATATCGTCGATGGCCACCTGGAAATAGCCTTTTTTCTCAGGACGGTTATCAAACGACAGGTGCTGCCGTATCTTCTGATACAGGTTCATCAGCGATATGGTGCGCGTGAGATCACCGTTGCTGGTGTCGGGATCGATGATGACCGGCACAATGGTGTCCACCTTATTGCCCAGCGACACACCGGAGGCCAACAACATGGTGAGCGAGCGCATCACACGTGCCCCTGTCCCACCGATGCCAAAGATATAGAGTTTGCTCATGATGGATAAATAATGACTTTTTTCTGATATGACCGTTCCTCTGCCACTTCGTTGTTTGAAGCCTTCTGTCTCAGAGGGCAGGTCAGAAAGGAATATTTCTCGATCTGCTGCTGAAAGATTTGAAGATCAGCGAGGAGATGAAATAGAAGACAGCGCTGTAGGCAAACACGATGAATCCGAACGAGAGGAAATCGCCAGAGGCGATACCCACGTCGATGATATTTTGCGAGAACGTATAATCCCCTATCTTCAAATTGGCGATAAAGATGGCCACCAAGGCTGCCACGGCACAGGTGACGGCACCGATGGTCAACCACTTGCGGGTCTTCGCAAGCAATATATGATCGAGTACAATGTAATAGACGAAAGCGACTAAAACGGGTAACAGCAGCATGATATAAAAGACTGTGCTGTAAGCACCTGACTGAAACATGTACTTGGAGAAATCGCCGAGGTAGGCTGCCCCGAACAATTCCATAATCTCAGTGATGATATCCATGATAATTTAAAATATTGATCTGAAATACGTTGTCTGTTTTCTCTTCACGAGTTGTTCATCATTCATAGGCATCGAATGCCACATCCAACCGGAACAGTTCCCTGCTGTCATCATCCTTGCAGTTGTAGAAAGCCTCGTAGATGCCATTCATCATCTCAAGGGTGGCATACGACTGGTGACTGGGCGGCAACGCACCGGTCCGCTTGTTGTAACTGCACTCGCTCACCCATGCCGGCAACTGGTTCTTGAGCCGGATGGTGATCTTTGGCGCATAGTTTTGTCCCAAAGCCACCAATTGCAAGCAGATGGGATGCTTGAAGAAATCACATTCCGTGAATTTCGCATGATCACTGACATCCGTGATCTTATACTGCGAAGGCTCCACAGAGTAATGATCCTTTTCGAGGAGATAAGACAAGTCGGTAAACAATTGTCCTACTCCGATTCCGATGGCGAAGTTGAGGTTGGTCTGCTGCTTGTCGACAGTCATCTTCCTCACATTCAGGCCGTCGTGCCTGGTCTGTATGCGGATGGCATTGTTGAAACTGCTGCTGAATGTCCTTGCTGTCATGTGATCGAGCAGCCAGGTGGGCTCTGAGGAGAACATCAACTTATGCTTCAGTCCCGGTAGACCGGTGGAGGTGTCCTCCAGTTCCATGTGCTTGTTGAAATGGGCCACCTGGTCCTTGTTGCCCATGACGATGACATAATATGGCCGTTCCGTATTGCAGGAGATGGCGGTATTGCCCTCATAGTAATTGCCACTGAACTCCGACATGCACTGCATGATGATGGCAGCAAACTCTTTTTTCTGCTCTCTGGCCCGACGGATGGCTTTCATAAATGTTCCCGTGGTGCTGCTTGCCGCAGCCGAGAGCAGATTGCCCACATTATCGACGTCATACATACAGTCGCTCACCAGCACCGACACGGTGTCGCGAGAGGTATGTTCGAGAATCATGCGGAAAATCTTGTTGATATCTGTCGAACTGGTGTTTCCCACCTGCATGGATGCGGGATTCAGGTTGAGCACGAAATTATCAAGGTCATCACACATCGGTGTGTGGTAGATGCCCTGGTTGATGAAGTCGATGGTGGTGCCGCTGTAGAAACCATCGGCTTTGGTGATAAGATGTCCCAGGGCGTTTTTGAACTGAGAGTTGGTGGTGACATATCCGTTCATACTGCCCGAGTTCTCCATATAAATTCTGACGACGGGCTTGACCGCCTCGGCTGTCACGGTATCAGGGGGCAGGAAATGGCCTTTGTCAGCATCGCGCTTGGCTGGTCGGCCGATCAGAATCACAACACCCGCCACCAATGCGATCAGCAATGCCATCGCCAGCAATTTTTTAGTCATATCAGTAATTCGCTTTCCGTATTCTATTACAACATGATGCCTGCAAAAGGCTACACAGTGCAAAATGCAGGCTACTCGGTGCAAATTTACAAAATCTCATGCAAATCCCACTATTTTTCGTTTGAAAATTCAAATAAATATCCTGCTTTACAAACCACACCAACCCATCATGTCTTTAAAAGTCCAAAGGCCCCTTAAAGCCCTATAGCCCAATTTCTCATTCATTGAAGGCGCCACAATTGGGGCAATGGCCTTTCTTTTTGAGCAGTTGACCGCAGTTTCCGCAGATATACTTGCTGCGGGTATGGGTATAATAGCGCCAGAGCGCATAGCCCACATATGCTGCCAGCAACAGATAGCCCACATAATACATCGTGCTGACAGTGAAGATGATATAGTTGACAGAACAGATGCCGGCCAACCCCAGCAGATAGGAGATGGCATCAGAAAAAGACAGATGCTTCAAGACATCATCCACGGCAGCTATGCCAGCGATAAGCAAGCCCCATACCGACATGAGGAAGAGCATCAGCCAGCCACTCTGTGAGAAAGGATTGAGAGACGGATGGAAATAAAATGTTCTCCATGCTTCGGGCGCATAGAGTTGGATAGTGGAATAGAGGGTGGCTGACAAAGCCACCATGATGGCCAACAAGGTGGGATAAAACGTGGCAATATCGTTGAAGTGCACCATATAGGCCTTGCGGTTGTAGAGCTTTCTCATGCCATAGACGAAGAGGATGAGCACAAAGACCACCAGGAAGATGAGCAAATGGATGTCGGAGAAAAATGAGATGAATTGCGAGATGGGCTTGTCGGGCATCACGCCTTCCAGCAACGCGCTCTCATGGATCCAACCAAAACGTCCCTGCTCATGGGCCAGTTGCACCCATACCGAGTCGACAGAGTCGGTGGGCATGATCCGTATCTCCGCTACGGCCAACATCTCATGCGCAGCGACAACGAAAGAATCGGTGGGCAGATTGCTGACAGCCTCCTCTGGCATCTGGGGCATGAGCACGAGGGAGTCGGCCGTCACCACGAAATTGTAGTTGTAGGAATAATGATGTGTCCGCTCAAAGGCTTCGATATCAAATGGATCCACACCGATGCTGTCGACAGACACCTGCTGCACCACCGCGACGGGGCGATGGTAACAACCAGCCAACAGCACAGATACCATTGCCGATATCAAGAAGAAACAGACTATGACCTTATTACTCCGCATCATCATTCACTCCGCATAAATATTCATCTGACACTGACGACAATCAAACTGCAAGCGAAAGCGACGCTGGTCTGGCAATACCAGGAAGAGGGGCTCATGCCACTTGGGGCGTTGGGAGGTCTTCCGGGAACAATAGCCCAACAACTTCCTCAAACAGTGGCGACATTGCATCAACAAGGGGGCACCACCATCATCGGCGTGAGTATTGCCCAACTCAAAGGCCATCTTCACCGATGACATTCCATCATCGGCATACACCTTGCGAGCCAGCTCGTTGGCCACGTTATACAAGTATCCATAACTGGCATATGCCTGAGGCATGACAGGGGCCTTGTCTTCAGATGTCGTCAACTCAGAAGAGACGCCTCCGCTCCCGGAAACTGACGGCTCCGACATTGATGACTCCAATGCTGACGGCTCCAATGCTGACGGGTTCAATGATGATGGTTCCGACAACTGCTGCTGAATAGCCCTGTCGAGGCTCTCCACCAATTGCCTGCGCAATCCTGCCAACAGGCTCGACGGGACAAACAGATTTTTCACCGACGGATGAATGTTGATTTCCTGCGCCTCATAGATTGTCGTGCCTAATTTTGACAATTGAGTGCGCATATTGCCATCCTGAGGCACACGTGCCTCCTGATACTCCACTTCGCATCGCACCGTCGTCACCAGCGCTGTTCCAACAACAGAGGCTGTCAGCACCAAGTGATTCCCAGTGACAGAGAGCGCCAGCAGCAGAGGGATTTTCCGCACCGCACTTGGCTTGGCAAGCACCTTGTCGAACACAGCATCCGCATTGCGGTAGAGTCCCATTCCCGGACGCAACTGCGGTGGAAGATGCTGGGGATAGATGCGGTTGCCCTCAGCACGATTGATCCTAAAGCCATACAGTTGCTTGTCGTCTCCAAAGAAACAGAGGCCATCACCATTGGCAAACGAAGCCGTGGTAGCCACATTGAAAGAATGGTGGCGTATCTCCTTCACCTTGCCCACAAACTCTCCCAAGGCTTTCGGGGTGTCGGGTGAGGCGATATCATCGTCTCCAGGGTGGATGAAATAACCTGTAAACCCACGATTGAACGTCTTTTGAAGATGGGGCTGAAAGGAATATTCGACTCGGCCGAGCGAACTGCGGCAGAACCGTCCTTCCGATGCCGCCACCACCTTGTTGAGTTCACGGCTGTAGGCTGCCACCACATTCTTCACATAGGCCACATCCTTCAACCGACCTTCGATCTTGAAGGAGGTGACACCTGCACGGGCCATCTCCTCCAGATGGGAGACACGGCACATATCGCGCAGCGACAGCCAATGCCGAGGCCGGTCTATCCGCCGTCCGTCGGCATCCACCAGGTCGAACATCAGACGGCAGAACTGGGCGCACTCGCCTCTGTTGGCACTGCGTGAGAAACAATACTGTGAAGCATAGCACACGCCGGAGAAACTGACGCACAAAGCGCCATGGACAAAAGCCTCCAAAGCCATCCCAGGCACCTTTCGATGGATCTCCTGTATCTCACCGACACCCAGTTCCCGGGCAAGCACCACCCGATGAAAACCCTGCTCCTGCAACCATTCCACACGTTCGGCCGTACGGTTGTCGGTCTGGGTACTCGCATGCAGCTCCACCACCCTACCCTTCTGTGCCATCACCTCTCGGGCCATGCCGATCAAAGCCATGTCCTGCACGAGGATGGCATCGATGCCCACCTCCACCAGCTGTTCCATCATCAGCCGCACCGACGGCAGTTCATGGTCATAGATGATGGTGTTGAGCGTCACGTATACACGCGCCCTGAAACGATGGGCATACTCAGTGAGTTGACGGATGTCATCAACGGTATTGCCTGCGGCAGCACGCGCACCAAATTGTGGTGCGCCGATATATACGGCATCGGCACCGTGGTCAATAGCGGCAATGCCACAGGCCAGGTCGCGTGCAGGAGCCAACAGTTCAAGTGATGTCATCTTGCGCGGGTGTTATCTGATATCGTCGATGTTGTAAGGAGTTTCCTGATAGACGTAATAATTGATCCAGTTGTTGTAGAGCAGGTTGGCATGTGCCCTCCATGTCACCAGTGGCGGATTGTCGGGATTGTCGTCGAGATAGTAGTTACGGGGAATCTCCACATCCGAGCGCACATCCTTGTCACGACGGTACTCATTGTCAAGTGTGTTGGGTGCATACTCCAGATGACCGCTGATGAAGAACTCACGGCCATTTCTCGCCATGACGATGCTCACCCCGCTGTCCTCTGACTCCGCGATGATCTGCAACCTCGGATCACGCTCAATGTCGCAGCGGCGGAATTCCGCATGTCGGCTGTGAGGCATGGCAAAAAGGTCGTCGAAACCGCGGAAAATAGGCAGCTGGGCATCGACCGTTTTTTGTTTGAACACCCCAAACATCTTTTTCTCAAGAGGGTATTTGGGAATGCCATAATGATAATAGAGTCCTGCCTGAGCCGCCCAGCAGATATAAAGCGTACTGGTGACGTTGGTCTTAGCCCACTCAAAGATCTCTTTCATCTCTTCCCAATAACTCACCTCCTCGTAATCCAACAACTCGACAGGCGCACCCGTGATGATCATCCCATCAAACTTCATCTTCTTCAAGATGTCGAAGTCTTTATAAAACATCATCATGTGCTCGATAGGGGTGTTTTTGGGCGTATGGCTCTTGAGTTTCATGAAAAACACCTCCAACTGCAATGGCGTGTTGGACAGCAACCGGATCAGGTCGGTCTCTGTGGTGATCTTGATGGGCATCAGATTGAGGATCACGATGCGCAACGGACGGATGTCCTGCTGGTGTGCCCTCGTGCTGTCCATCACGAAGATATTCTCTTTTTTCAGTATCTCAATGGCCGGCAACCGGTCGGGGATTCTTAAAGGCATAGATAAATGAAAGATTCTATATAAGTTATCGGAAAAGCCTGTATGGTCAAGTGGTGAAGACACCAAAGGATCACCACAGATGGAGCCGTTGCTCCTTGGGGACAAACATCTTGTCGGTGGGCTGGATGCCAAAGGCGTCATACCACATGTCGATATGTGAGAGCGCCCCGTTGACACGGTATTTGCCCAAAGAATGCGGATCGCTCTTGGTGCGGTTGCGGATTTCTGCCTCGGTGATATTATTGGCCCATACGCCAGCGTAGGCGAGGAAGAACCGCTGTTCGGGAGTGAATCCGTCGATGGTACCTAACGAATGTCCTTTCATGGCATTTTTCAGTGCAAAGAAGGCCACCTGCAGACCGCCATGGTCAGCAAGGTTTTCACCCAATGTCAGTTTTCCATTGGCATTGAGGTCGGGAAGCACCTTGATGGCTGAGAAGAAATCAGCATATTTCCCTGTTATCTCATTGAAGTTCTTCCCATCATCCGCTGTCCACCAGTCGGTCATGTTGCCATTCTTGTCGTAATGACGTCCCTGATCATCGAATCCATGAGTCATCTCATGTCCGATGACCACACCGATCGCACCATAGTTGAATGCGTCGTCAGCAGTCATGTCAAAGAACGGCACCTGCAGTATACCGGCAGGGAAACAGATCTCGTTGGTCGTGGGGTTGTAGTAGGCATTGACCGTCTGGGGGGTCATGTGCCATTCATCACGGTCGACAGGTTTGCCTGCTTTTTTCTCGATATGGTAAGTGTTCCAGAATTTGCGGCAAGCCTTCACATTGTCGATGAAAGATTTAGACGGGTCGATTTCCAACTGGCTGATGTCGGTCCATTTGTCGGGATAGCCCACCTTCACATAGAAGGTGCTGAGCTTTTCGAGGGCGTTTTTCTTGGTGGCCTCATCCATCCATTCCTGCGCCTTAATACGCTCAGCGAGTGCCACTTGAAGGTTGGCCACCAGTTTCTCCATGCGCTGTTTGGCTGCTGCGGGGAAGTATTTCTCGACATAGATCTTGCCGAGGGCCTCACCCATCATCCCCTGTACCTGAGAGGTGGCTCTCTTCCATCTGGGATGATTTTCTTTGCGTCCGGACAAGACAGTGCCGAAGAAATGGAAATGCTCCTCTTCCACCTCATCGTCGAGGCATGATGCCGACGAGTTGATGATATCCCATTCTATATATGATTTCAACTGTCCCAAAGTGATATTGGTCCACAATTTGTCGGCTCCTTCCATGAACTGCGGCTGTCCGACGACGAGTTCACGGAAATGCTCACGCTTGACGCCCTCTGCCAGCATCTGCTCGGTCAACCTCAAGTGCGGGTAGTGAACCTCGAAGTCGAGAAGCGTCATCTTGTTGTAATTGGCTTCCACATCCCGCAACTCTGTGCGTGACTTCGACACGCGGGCCAGTTCTGTCTCCACATAGAGCACGTCATTCATCTTGAGCAGCGCCACTTTCTTACTGTATCCGAAGAGGCGGAACATATTGACAATATGTTTTTTATACTCCTCACGGATGTTGGCGGTAGCTGGATCATCATCCAGATAGTATTCTTTCTGCCCCAAGGTTAATCCGCTCTGATTCACATTGAGGATATTCATCTTGGCATTTTTATCATCAGCACCGAAACCGGCACTGAATGGCAGGCCATAACCCAGATAGGCATATTTCTCCTGAAACTGCTGCAACTCTTCCTTCGTCTTGCAGACCTCCACTTCCTTGAAGATGGGTTTGACGGGCTTGACACCCTCCTTGTTGCGCCTGACAGAGTCCATGGCAAGCAGATAGAAGTCACTGAGTTTCTGTTCCACAGAACCCTTGGCATATTTGTTCTTCTGCAACTCGGTGAGTATGCCGTTGATCCGTTCATTGTTGTCCTGTTGCAACCGGTCGAAACTGCCGAAACGGGAATAGGCTGGCGGCAATGGATTGTTTTTCATCCACCCGCCACAGGCAAACTGGTAGAAATCCTCACCAGGACTCATGCTGCGGTCAAGATTTTCGAGCGGTATGCCCGATTTCAATGTCTCTTGTCCCATGGATGTCATGGGCAAAACAGTCATCATCAACATAGGTATATAAAACTTGAACTTCATAAGAATTTAGGTTATATGATTTTACTAAGGATTGTTATATCAGATTTTACGATGGGTTGCCACATCAGATTTTACTACGGATTGCTACAACAGATTTTACTACGGATTGCTACAACTGTCAAGTTGCTCGGAGAGTTGTTCCCATCGGGCAATCTCCTCATCCAGCGCTTTCTTCGTTGAGGTATATTCCGTGACAAGCGTCATGTCAGAAGCGCCTTCTGGCGTGCAGAGTGTCTCGTCGAGTTGCGCGAGCCGCTGTTCCATCGACTCGATCTTGGCCTCGGATGCCTTGACCTCCTTCTCCAATTTCCTGAGTCGTTTTTGTTGCTCGCGGTGCTCGGCGTAATTCTGTTTGGCTGCAGAGGGCTGTGGTGCTTCCACAGGCACCTTCGGCTCTTCTTTCACAGGTGATGACATGTCCAACTGATGGAGAGAGTCGATCTGCCGGCTGCGCAGGAAATCATAGATGCCACCAAGGTGCTCTCGCACCCGACCGCCACCAAACTCATAGACCTTGTCCACCAGACCATCGAGGAACTCACGGTCGTGAGACACGATGATGGCTGTCCCGTCGAAGGCTTTGACGGCCTCCTTGAGCACGTCCTTCGACGGCATGTCGAGATGGTTGGTCGGCTCGTCGAGGATGAGCAGGTTGACTGGCTCGAGCAGCAGGCGGATGATGGCCAGACGGCTGCGCTCGCCTCCGCTGAGCACCTTCACCTTCTTCTCAGAGTTCTCGCCACCAAACATGAAGGCACCAAGGATATCGTTGATGCGCAGCCGCACATCGCCTTTGGCCACATCATCGATCGTGTCATAGACGGTCTTGCTCTCATCGAGCAACTGGGCTTGATTCTGTGCAAAATATCCGATCTGCACATTGTGCCCGATCTTCAGATTTCCCGTAAAAGGTATCTCACCCATGATGCACTTCACAAGTGTCGATTTGCCCTCACCGTTCTTTCCCACGAATGCCACCTTCTCTCCCCTGCGGATCGTGAACGTGACATGGTCGAAGATCATGTGGCTGCCATAATCCTTGCGCACATCGTCGCAGATGATGGGGAAATCGCCACTCCGAAGACAGGGTGGGAACTTCAGGCGCATGGCCGAGCGGTCTACTTCATCAATCTCTATCGGCACGATCTTTGCCAGTTGCTTGATACGGCTCTGCACCTGCACGGCTTTCGTGGCCTTGTAGCGGAAGCGCTCGATAAAATCCTTCATATCAGCAATCTCGCGCTGCTGGTTCTCGTATGCCCGCAACTGCTGCTCCCGCCGCTCGGCACGCAGCACCACATACTCATCATATTTCACCTTGTAGTCGACAATCTGCCCGCAGGTGATCTCTATCGTCCGCCGCGTCACATTGTTGATGAAAGCCCGGTCGTGACTGACCAGCACCACCGCACTGGATGAGGCGGCGAGAAACTGCTCCAGCCACTGGATACTCTCGATATCGAGATGATTGGTAGGCTCGTCGAGCAACAGCACATCGGGCCGCTGGAGAAGGATCTTGGCCAGTTCGATACGCATGCGCCATCCACCGCTGAACTCCGATGTGGGACGGTCGAAGTCGGTACGCAGAAACCCCAGTCCGATGAGCGTGCGCTCCAGCTCTGCCTCATAGTTGCCGGCGCCCATCATCAGATAGCGGTCATGCTCCTGAGTATACCGTGCGACCAAAGCATTATAGGCCTCACTCTCATAGTCGGTGCGCTCTGTCATCTGCCGCTCCATCTCGTCGAGCCGTTCTTTAAGCTTGAGATTTCCGGCGAAGGCTTTGCGTGCCTCCTCACGCACGGTCGTATCGTCTTGTAGCACCATCACTTGCGGCAGATAGCCGATGGTGGTGTCATTCGGAATAGACACATGACCCGATGTGGGTTTCTGCAACCCGCATAAGATCTTGAGCAGTGTGGATTTACCGGCACCATTCTTACCGACAAGGGCTATCCGGTCGCGGTCGTTGATCACAAAACTGGCATCATGAAAAAGGGGTTTTACCCCGAACTCCACCTTAAGAGCTTCAATAGAGATCATGTCGTATGCGTCGTGCCCCCAAGGGCATTGCTTCTTTTATTTTTTTGTATTTGGTACTAACTTGCAAATTTACGACAAAAAGGGCACATGACAAAATAAAAACTTTTATTAAATGTGAAAATGACATAAACACAAAAGTGGATATCATGCGTTGTTGTCGAATAAAACGTCTGTCTGTAATTGAAAAACAAATGCTCATTGCTTTCATTTCTGACATTTTATATCTAATTTTGCAGCAGACATCAATAAAAACATCCTACAATATGAAGAGATGCCTTTACCCAAAGGCTGACCTGTAAACACATGATTACCTATGAATATCTTTGCACATCTTATATCACAACAACTCCACCTCGCTGAACAAGGTGTGGAGAATACCCTTGCCCTACTTGACCTGGGGTGCACCATCCCCTTCATCGCCCGCTACCGCAAAGAGCGTACCGGCAATCTCAATGAAGTGCAGATCGCACAGATCAGTGAGTCATACGACAAATTGAAAGAAATAGGAAAGCGCAAGGAGACAATCCTCAAGACCATCAGTGAACAAGGAAAGTTGACGGATGAACTGAAGAAACGCATCGAGGACTGCTGGGATGCCACAACGCTGGAAGACCTCTACCTTCCCTTCAAGCCAAAGCGCCGCACCCGTGCGCAAGTAGCCCGCGAACAGGGGTTGGAGCCCCTTGCTACCCTTCTGCTGCTGCAGCGGGAGCCAAATCCTGAACGGGCCGCACAGCGGTTTGTGAAAGGTGACGTCACAGACGAGGAGATGGCCATCAAAGGGGCACAGGACATCATCGCTGAGATGGTGAGCGAAGATGAGCGGTCGCGCAACCTCTTGCGCTCCTATTACCGCAGATTCGCCATCATCACTTCAAAAGTAGTGAAAACGAAGGCCGACAGCGACGAAGCGGCTAAATACTCAGACTATTTTAACTTTTCGGAACCCCTTCGACACTGTTCATCACACCGCCTGCTGGCCATGCGGCGAGGAGAGCATGAGGGGATCCTCAGGGTGAGCATCACCACCGACGATGAGGGCTGCATCGAGAAACTGACCCGCACCTACATACGTGGCAGAGGGGCCTGCAGTGATCTGGTGGAAGAAGCTGTCGTGGATGGCTACAAACGTTTGCTCCGTCCATCCATCGAGACGGAGTTTGCGGCCATCAGCAAGGAGAAAGCCGACGAAGAGGCCATCAACGTGTTCACCGAGAACCTGCGCCAACTGCTGCTCGCCGCCCCGCTGGGACAGAAACGTGTCATGGGCATCGACCCGGGTTTCCGCACTGGCTGCAAGGTGGTATGTCTCGACGCACAGGGTAACCTGCTCCATCATGAGGCCATCTTCCCTCATCCACCCATCAACCACCGTATGCAGGCCAAGATCCATGTGGAACAGATGATCGACGACTACAAAATTGAGGCCATCGCCATCGGTAATGGCACCGCCAGCCGCGAGACCTCCGAATTTGTGAAAGGCCTCGACACGAAGCACCATGTCCAAACCTTTGTGGTGAGCGAGGATGGAGCGTCGGTCTACTCTGCCTCGAAGACGGCCCGAGAGGAGTTTCCTGATGAAGACGTGACGGTGCGTGGAGCCGTCAGCATCGGGCGACGGCTGATGGATCCGCTGGCCGAACTGGTGAAGATCGACCCGAAGAGCATCGGCGTGGGACAATATCAACACGATGTGGATCAGTCGAAGTTGAAGAAAAGCCTCGACATGACCGTGGAGAGCTGCGTCAACTCCGTGGGTGTCAACCTCAATACTGCCAGCCAGCACTTACTCACCTACGTCAGTGGCTTGGGACCCACTTTGGCCAAAAACATCGTGGACTACCGCCGCGAACATGGTGCGTTCACCAGTCGGGCGCAACTGAAGAAAGTACCGCGTCTCGGCCCTTCCGCCTACGAGCAATGTGCCGGTTTCCTCCGCATCCCTGGGGCCAAGAACCCGCTCGACAATAGCGCCGTCCATCCGGAGAGCTACGACATCGTGGCCAAGATGGCCAAAGACTGTGGCTGCAGCATCGATGAACTTATTGCCGACAAGCAGCGCCGCAGCCAGATTGACATCCGACACTATGTGACTGATAGTGTGGGCATTCCCACCCTTACCGATATCATGAACGAACTGGAGAAACCGGGCCGTGATCCTCGTGAACAGATAGAGGAATTTGAGTTCGACCCAAATGTCACCAGTGTGGACGACCTGACGGAAGGTATGGTGCTGCCTGGCATAGTGACCAACATCACCAATTTCGGCGCCTTTGTCGACATCGGCGTTCATCAGGATGGTCTGGTGCATATCTCACAACTGGCAAACCGCTATGTGAAAGACCCCAACGAGGTTGTGCACCTTCACCAGCATGTGCTCGTGAAAGTGAAAGAGGTGGATCACCGCCGCGGGCGCATCTCCCTCACAATGAAAAATCTATGAGCCAGGGAGCACGTGCTATCAAATAAAACCGCAAGCCCTCCAAAAGGAAAGCTTGCGGTTTTATCTTTTTCAAATCAGCGACTTGATATCCAAGTCGGATGATGAAATCTTACTTCACTTTCTCGACGATAGCCTTGAAAGCCTCAGGGTTGTTGACGGCAAGGTCAGCGAGCACCTTACGGTTGATCTCGATACCAGCCTTGGTGAGTGCACCCATGAGTTGTGAATAGCTCATACCGTTGATACGGGCAGCAGCATTGATACGCTGAATCCACAAAGCGCGGAAATTGCGCTTCTTGTTGCGGCGATCACGATAAGCATAGGTGAGACCTTTCTCCCAAGTATTCTTGGCTACAGTCCAAACATTCTTACGGGCACCAAAGTAACCTCTCGTAAGCTTGAGTATTCTCTTTCTTTTTGCTCTTGAAGCAACGTGGTTGACTGATCTTGGCATAGTTTTCTTCCTTTAAATGTTTGAAAATGAAATTAACGCAGACAGAGAAGGTCGCGAACCTGCTTGAGGTTGCTGCGGTCTACGATAGCCTGATGAACCAGATTACGTTTTTGCTTCTTAGTCTTCTTTGTCAGAATGTGGCTGTGGTAAGCGTGATGTCTCTTGATCTTACCTGTTCCGGTGAAACGGAATCTCTTCTTGGCACCGGAGTTTGTCTTTACTTTTGGCATTTTTTTATTGAAATTAGTTATTTATTATAGTGGCAACGCATATACCCGGCGTTACGCACTTTACTCATCGTCACCTCCAGTGAGTTTCTTGAGCGCTTCCTCACTGATCTTTGCGTTATCAAACAGGCCTCCACCTGCAGGCGGCATCTTGCTCTTCTCTGCCTCTGCCTGAATGGCTGCCTCCTTGGCCTCAGCCTCACGCTTCTCGCGGTCAACTTTCTGCTGGCTCTTCTTGGCCACACCAGCCTTCTTGGGCGCCATGATGATGGCCATCTTCTTTCCCTCAAGCTGTGGCAACTGCTCCACCTTGCCATAATCCTCCAGGTCGCGTGCGAAGCGAAGCAAAAGCACCTCACCTTGCTCCTTGAAAAGGATGGAACGCCCGCGGAAGAAGACGTAGGCCCTTACCTTGTTGCCCTCGGTAAGGAATTCCTTGGCATGCTTGAGCTTGAAGGCATAGTCGTTCTCACCGGTCTGTGGTCCGAACCTGATTTCCTTCACCTCCACCTTCACTTGTTTGGCCTTCATCTCCTTGGCTCTTTTCTTCTGCTGGTAGAGGAACTTGGAATAGTCGATGAAACGACAAACTGGCGGCTGGGCATTGGGAGAGATCTCCACGAGGTCAACCCCTTGCTGGCGAGCCATTTCAAGAGCTTGACGGGTAGGCATGACAGTAGAGCCATCGTCGCCAACGACGCGCACTTCTCTCACGCGAATTTGCTCATTCACACGATACTGATTGGTCTTTTTGTCGTTCTTCATTCAACTGTTTTTGATAAGCGGCTGCAAAGTTACAATAAATTAGATAATTAGCAAAATTATTTCTACTTTTTTTACCAACATTTCTTACTTGTCATTCATTGGATGCCATTCAACGGATGTCATTCATTTGCATGTCATCCAACTCATTCGTTGGTTTCTTCCACAGAACAAGCCAGCCTGAGTCCTAAAAACTTGTTTTTTGATTCTGGGGAGATATGGGCACGATAAGTCACCTCGCATGCATTCTTCTGGTTGTTGAAGCATCCTCCACGGATGACCCGCAAAGACCCTTCCAAAGGTCCCATGGGATTATCGGCCGGAGAATCGGCATAATATTTCTCATGGTAGAAATCACTGCACCATTCCCTCACATTCCCCGTCATGTCATAAAGACCATAACCGTTGGGACGCTTCTGGCCGACAGGATGCTTGACCCTGTTGCTGTTGGAGACATACCATCCACAGTCATCGATGTCAGCACTGCCGGCATAGGGCAGATCAGCATTGCCACCCCTTGCGGCAAACTCCCATTCGGCCTCTGTCGGCAACCGGAAAGGCAGACCGGTGAGTTCTTTCAACTTGGCGATAAACACTTGACAGTCATTCCAATCCACATTGTCGACCGGACATGACGTGGAAGTGTATTTTCCATTGGAATCGTCTGAAGGATCGGCTCCCATGATCACTTTCCACTCCTCTTCGGTCACCTCATATTTTCCGATAAAAAAGGGTTTCAGCGTCACCTGATGAGCGGGTTGGTTGTCCTCGCCTTCCTCTGCGTCATTGTCCAAGGGAACTCCCATCATGAACGTTCCGCCTTCGATTTTCACCATGTTTTTCCGCAGTTGGTCCACAGCCCACCGCGCTGTATGCACAACGGCGGGTTTGGGTGGTGTCACAGGCTTCGTCGGCGTGACAGGTTTTTGTGGCTTTTTCGGAGGGGTCACAGGTGGTGTGACGACCACTGGTGGTTTTTTGGGTTCCACTTTTTTTTCAGGTGGTTTGATGATGCTCACCTGGGCATACGACGATGCCCAACAAGCACAGACCATCACCATCACCAGGCAACGGAATGCCCACAGTGACAGGTCGTGCCGTTTTCTATTTATTCTCGATATGTGTCTCATCATTACATCTCCTTACCATTTTTATCATACCAGGTACCCTCTGTAGGACTTCCGCTCTCATCAAATTTTCCCACGAAGTATTCACCGGTGGAAGTGGTATATTTACCTTCAGAGAACCGGTTGGCCTTGAATGTACCTGTGAATGAATCACCATTCTTATACTGATAAACAGCGTTGTCACCTTCCATCACTCCGTGGACGAAATTGCCCTCATACGACTTGGCATCACCACTGGTGAAGGTGGCCTTTCCGATACCGTGAGGCAAGCCATCGGCATCGACAGGACCGGTATAGAGACATTCGCCCAGAAGTTGGTTGGTGGTCTTCATGTTCTCCACCGTAGCAGGTTCATCCTTCGCAACAGGCGCATCCGCCACCGCTGTCGTCTCAGCCGCAGTCGGGCCGTCTGTCATTGAGGGTGATTTCAAAAGCAAAAAGGCCAGCAATGCAACCGCCAACGCACATGCGGCTATGATCATGGTTTTCTTATTGAGCCAACTTGTCGGGGAAGAAACGGCCGCATTGTCAGCACCTTCCTGACGGTTGTCGACCACTTTTTCTGCACTTGGCGCGGGAGCCTCCTTTTTCTCGGGCTGCGGCTCCTGCTTTTTCTTTGAAGAGAAATCCAGTTTTTTCTTTGGTTGCGGATTTGTCATGACGACCGTGGCACCATCTTCCTCGTCCTCATCGATGGCACCAGGCAGTTTTTCTGGTTTCTTGATATTCTTGGCCATCCATTTCCTCACCTCGTCGACCGATTGGAAACGGTCGTTACGGATAGGTTTCATCAATTTGATGACCAGTTGTTTGAGGTTGGGAAAGATATCGTCTGTAAACTGCAATGCCGCCTCGCCATTCGTCATGATTTCGAAAGGCTGCGGCGGTTTTTTAGCCGTGAGGAGGTTGTATATGGTGGCACCCAAGGCATAGAGGTCTGTCCACGGACCCAATTTCTCGGTCTTCTGCTCCATCTGTTCGGGTGGGGCGTATCCTGGTGTGAGCGGCGGGGCGGTCTCCGTGATCTCACCGTCGGCCCGTATCTGTTTGCTTGCCCCAAAATCAATCAGCATGGCCGTCCCGTTGGCGTCGAGCATCACGTTGGCGGGTTTGAGATCCAAATGGAAGATTCCATTCTGGTGGACGACTTCGAGCGCATCGAGAATCTGGACGACATAGCCGTAGACATCCTTTTGCGGCAGACGTTTTGGTCCGTTGCCCCCGTTTTTTATCTTCTCAGCCAGCGACTGACCATTGATGTATCTCATCACGTAATAGGCGGTACCATTTTCCTCGAACAGGTCGCTGACCCTGACGATGTGCTCACTCTGCGGAAGCCGGTAGATGAGGTTGGCCTCTTTCCAGAATTTTTTCTTCTGTTCCTCAAAGAGATTGGCATTCTCGGGGTTGCTCACACTCACGAGTTGTGTCGTGCTGTCGCGCTGTGTGACACCCTTCATGTAGAACTCCTTGATGGCCACATCCACACCGAAGTTCACGTTTTTTGCCACATAGGTGTTGCCGAATCCTCCAGAAGCCAGGTATCTCTCAATCCGGTATTTCCCCATCTGTAGTGTCGTGCCCACAGGAAGCATTGACAGGTTGCTGATATTTCCGTTGTTGCTCATTTCTTCTAAAGATCGTTTTCAAAAAGATCAATTTTATAAGTAGTACAACAAGGTGGCGACCAAGGCTGCCATGATGATGGCAGAGACGATGGCCAAGCCCCACGACCCCTTCTTCTGAGTCACGTTGGTATTCCCTTGTTGCTGTGCAGGTTTTCCGCTGCTTTTTTCTGGGATAACGAAGGCCGTATGCTCATCATCCTCTTCTTCCACCTTTTGGTGGTCCACCTGTCCTTCCTCGTTGGAGGGTATCAAGGTGACCATACCCTCATCATCCTCGTCATCCCATCTCATCAGCAGGGCATTATAGGGAGAGGTATCCTCATCGCCAACATACGACTCATCGCCTCGCTCAGATTCCACATGACTGACCTTCAGCAGGATAGCAGAGTGATTATCTCGGTTGTTGGCAGATGCCACTGTGAGCAGTTGTTGCTTTTCCTCATCTGAGACCTCGCGGGCAATCACATCGACCAGTTCATCATCCCCCATGTGTTCCATCATCCCGTCAGAACACTGATAGAAATAGTCGCCAGGCCTGATGTCAGTGATATGCACGATATCAGCCCTCACGCGATGCTCTTTGCCTGGCATCACAGCCCTGGTGATGACATTTTTCTGTTTTGAGGTGCTCATCTCCGAGAAAGAGATCTCACCTGCCTGATACAGTTCGACCACCAGAGAATGGTCTTTTGACTTATAGAGCATTCTCCGCTCAGAGGGTCGGATATGATAGATGCGGCTGTCTCCTACATGGGCAGCGAGGCACCCTCCTTTATGGAAACAGAGGAAGGTGAAGGTCGTACCCATTTTTTTCATGCCGCCGTTGCCGTCATCTTTCTGGTCAAGGCATTGGCAGGCATATTCGAAAGCCTGCTCAAAGAGACCGTCGGTCAACAGGCAGTCTTCGGGCAAGTGAGTATTGAGATAACGTGCCACCTCCTCGGCGATGATGCTGCTGGCCACCTCACCTTTCTCATGGCCACCCATACCGTCGCAAAGGATGAAGATGCGCCCGCCCTCCTTGGGGTCGGGGGCATAGATGTAATCCTCTTGATTGGACCGCTGGCCCACCTCGAAGATGAGTTGGGGTTGACACAATCTGATTTTCATGCCGGTGAGGATTTTTTCAGGAAGATGAGTTTCGACATGCCCATTTCCACCTCTGCCCTGTCGCCGAGCACCAATTCCTCACCCTGTCGTAACAGCACGCCGTTGACCTTGATCGGGTTCTTGTTCTGGTAGTTGGCGATGACAGCCTTATGGCTTCCGTCAGCCAGACGGATGACATTCACCAATGCATGCGCTCTGCTGACCGTATGGTCGGCAGTAGGAATGGGCACGGTTGCCGTACCCGATTTGGAGGCCCTCCCTACGATGTTCTGTCCAATATTCAAGCGAAATTCCTCGCCCTGATAGACAAAAGCGGGCAGCTGTTCTACGACAGGTTTGGAAGGTGCGAGCATCGTCGACTGCTCATCTGGCGCCTGCTGGGCTTTCGGATCCTTTTGGACATAAAGCGTCTCTGATCCGGAAGGTTCAGGTGCTGCTTGCACCTGGTGGAAGATCACCTGCAAGGTGGCCTTACAGGATGGGCACCGTATCAGTTTGACGGGTTCATTATGGGAGTTCTTCACCTCCAGCTTTGCCCCACAGGCTTTGCATACCACGCGTTTTATTTCCATATCTGTTGTTGTTTTCTACGAATCGTATTATTGTGCGTCAAGGATAGGACCTTCTACAACGGCATTGGGATCAAAAAGACTATTCTCCAAGGGTTGGACATCAAGCGGCATGAAACCATCATCTCCGAAGCCCTCGGTAAAAGTATCCACCATGTCATCTTCCGCCATGGGGAAGGCCATGGGCTCAGCAAAGGGATTTCCTGTATCGAGGTCGACCACATCACCGTCGTTCATCACATCATCATCATCGACGACAAGCACGTCGGCATCATCCGCCACCTGTACGATATGGGCACCGGCGTCTGGCATGGAAGCGAAAGCAGACACTTCCTGACTGTTGTCATCGCTGACACCCACCAGCACCACATCATCGTTGTCGGAGACATTGATCAACTCATTGTTGACAAACACGAAGTCGTGTCCGTCTTGGTCGGTGACATGGATAAATCCATCATCTTCCAAGGTAACTGCATCTGCCTGTGCCGTCTGCACCACATCATCCTGCATTTCGGTCATCTGCACCACATCGTCCTGCATGTCAGCCATCTGCACCACATCGTCCTGCATGTCAGCCATCTGGATTTGCTCTACCTCAGGCAGTTGTTCATCAGACACCTCTATCACCATCGCATCCGAATCCCCATCATCTGTGGCGAAGGGTTTGACATCAATCTCTTCGACTGGAATGTCTGTCGACACGCTTTTGGTAAACAGTTCTCTTTCAGTCTCTGTCTTGGCCATCCACTCATCTTGCGGACAGGTGGCATACACCCCACCCCTCCATGAGAAGGCTCCTTCGTTGCCCACGGTTTCCCGTGCTTCCTCAAGCGCCTGCTCAAAGGTTTGGCTGTCGCTGACATCGGTCAATCCTGCAAATGAATCTGCATGATTATCGGCATGATCTGCCACCGACTCACCCTCTGTTGTCTGTTTTTTGACAACGTGAGCAATGCCGGCACCCAATAAGATACCAACCGTCTGACCCAGTGCGATGAATTTCCATCCCACCCTTTTCTTGGTCTTAGGTTGTCCGTCCATTTCGGCGGCCATGTCCTTCATGGCTGCTTCATCATGACGTAACAGTTCATTATCTTGTCTCATGTGTTTGGGGTTATTAATCATGTTATTGATGATAGCGTGTTGCAGACCGATGGAGAGATTGTTTCAGAAGAGCCTTGGGAATCAGGAGATTCGGCAAAACTCCGGAATCCCAGGCTATCTATGATAAATACGGGCGTATCAGGGAAGTCGTCAGAAGGCGACACCGACACCGAAGGAGAAGACGTTTCTTCCCATGAAGTCCTCCAACTCCTTCTTGATAGAGAAGCGATATTGATAGGTGGCCCTGACAGCGAAGTACGAATACTTGATGGTCAGACCGATGACCGGTGAGACAGCAAAGCCGAAGTTGGACTTGGTAAGATAATCGTCGTCAGTGGCTTTGGATGGGTCAAGATAATTCAACTTATAGTTGGCCAACTCATCAGCCTTATAGTCCTTGCCAGGATAGACATCCTTCTTAAACTGTCCGTAATACATCTTAGCCGTGACACCGGGTCCGAAGAAGAGCCACACGGGCTTGACGATTTTCACCGTCCAACCGAAAGCGAGGTTGGCCTCCGGTTTGTCGCCGAATTTGCAGTTGTTGCGCATGGCCTCGAAGATATCTTTATTGAGGTCGATTTGGAAGAATCCACTCCACTTATGGTCTTTGTATTTACCGATGTGGAGTCCTATTGGTGTGTCCTTTCTCCACTCATAGGTGATGACGGTGGCATGACTCTTACGTGATTTCAAGATCTCGTCGATGAGCTGCACGCGGGCCTCCACCGTGGAATAGATGGGGATATTGACATAGCATTTCTCATCGAGCATGATCTGATACTGCTCACGGGCCTCAGCATACTGTTTCTCATTAAACAGATATTCTGCCTTCTGATAAGCCATATCACAGACACCCCGGTAGTGATTGTTGCTCTCCTGGCGGCGATTGACGGCATAGGTGTCATCACCATTGAGGGCGACCACATTATTATAATATTTATAGGCATCCATAAATTGGGCTTGCTCAAAAGCGCCGTCGGCCATCTGACGGTAGTAGATCACGGAATCCACCATACTGATATTCTTGTTGTTTTCTGCCTGGTCGGCATCCGACATCTGACCGGCTTGCACAAACAGTTGACGTGCTTTCTGATAGTTGAGGTTTTTGTATTCCTGGAAAGCCTCATTGCGGAACCTCAGGTAAGGCGAGTTGAGCTTGTTGTCATCCGGGTCGTAGACTCTCAGTTTGGCAAACTGCTTGCTCACCAGATTGAGGTTGATTTCCAGGTTGTTGTGCTCCTTGGCTGAGACGACGAGCACTCTTCTGGCATAGAGTTTCAACTCATCATCAGCCGCATCGGTGGGAAAGTGGAAGTCATAGAGATAGTAACTGCCCTCCTGCGTGATGCTGAAAGGCTCTATCACGCCACCATCGGCTCTGGAATAGAAAGAAAGAGGCATCGACTCATGACACCTGATGACAACGCGGGCAGTATCACCACTGCTGGCATAGGCATCACCAATAACCGACTCATCCTCATAAGTCATGTTGTTCTGGGCTATCGCCCCAACGCAAAATGTGCTCATCAAAAGCACCCACAATGCTTTTCTCATAATGGTATCGGATTTATACTTATTAATTGAATTTGATTCTATATGGATAATTGTTTATACTTAATGGACAGACATTGAACTTAGATATCATGATCCATGATAAATTTGGAGAAATCCTCATTGATATCAGAAACGACGACATTACCGTCGCCATCACGCAACGGTTTCCAGACTCTCACCTGTATCATGGGGAAATCCTTGTCGCTGAAATCAACCTTGAGGTAGAGCAGGCCCTCATCATGGTATCTGCTGGTACGCCAATCCTGCTCCAGCAGCACGCCATAGATCTCACGGTCTTTCCGGGTAGGCACCTTCACCACTTTGATATCAGAGAATTTGACATTGACAAACTTGTTCTTCTTAAAGATTCCTCTCAGTTTTGTAATATAATCCTTTTTGCTCAGGATATCATACTCCACATCGACATGCTTTTTTAAGTGATTGCGTGCCAAGTCATTCGTCGTTGCCCTTGTAATGACACGACCGGTGATGATGAGGGCATCACTGCTGAAGACACTTTCGATCAGATCGATGTCTTTCTTATTGTATGCGGTCCTGAAATCTTCCACGAAATTGAGCACAGCCTGTTTTCTGGCATAGTCGAGTTCTGAGGAGATTTTGCTTTTCATGATGGCATCATAGCGGTGGATGTCGATGGCCACGGCCACGTTTTCGATCTTTCCCAAGAGTGAGAAGTCGATGGTCAGTTCCTGACGGGCACCTTCGGCATCTGCCCGTTCGATGTCGAAGGGCAGTCCTCTGACCTGATATCCACGGGTCTGTAACTTACCGTTTTTGAGTTGGAGGCATGAGGCCTTGATGTCTGCATCAGGAAATTTCATGCTGCTCGAAGCCCACATTTTCTCCAAAGTCTCTTTGACAGCCGGTGTGATAAAGGTCACCTGCGAGAGATTCAGTTTTTTCTGTTTTGATTCGTAAGCGCTATTGATGACGGCTATCAGCTCATTGACATTTTTCTCCATGGTGGCCTTTGTCGCGGCATTTGAGATACCATCGATAATCTTGAAAGTAGGATTGGCGTGACTCTGCAGCATCACCGCCAGGAAAAGGACCATGAAAGTGATCTTTCTTGCTTTCATTTTATTTTTCTAAGATTGATTTGACGTTGTCTTGTGGTATATTGGTATAAAGGTCTCCATAGATGATATTGCCTTTTTTGAGAAGTCCGTTGGTGCTCGTCTTGAGGGTGAGCATGTGGATGAAGTCAAGTTTAGGATGATGGAAGAGGAGGATGGCCTCAATATCCTTCTCATTGACACTGGTCACGCTGACATACGATTTCATGGTTGGTCCGAAGAGCATGAAAAGGTTTTGCAGGGGTGTCTTGAGAATGGGCACCTTTTGTCCGTACTGGTGGTGCTTCACGTTGAGGATATGGCCGCTCTTCACCTTGTTGAGCAACTGGTTGGTGAACGTCTCCATGGGGTATCTCAGGTCGGAGATGACCACATAGTTGTTCCACGTCTTTCTTAGGTAACAGTCAGAGCGGATGGTCTTCAACTGATAATAGTCACCAGGCAGGATAAACACCGAGCGTTCATCTGTCTTGATGAGGGAGGACGGTTTGAAATCCACCTTCTCGGCATCATAATCGCTTTCGACAGCATTGGCGAGACTCTCATAGACGAACTGGTCGGCCTGTGACTTGTCGATATTCGATTTTTGTGCCATGAGCGGCCATGCGGCGATCAGCAGGAAGGCCGTCATGGTGGTTCTGAGATAGGAAGAGTGCGTCATGATGTTTATTTTTGGAATTTCGATTTGCAATACGGGCATTGTTCGAACAGTTTGATCTGGTCGTAAGCCTGATTGCCAAAGAAGCGCCCGCATTTGGGGTTGGGGCAGATATAGTCGTGCTGGAATTTCTCCAGCAGGCGCTGTCTTTCCTTAGGCACCTTGCTGCCGTCAATATAGGTTTTGACGAGGAAGATCAGCGAGAGCAGGCCGGCGGTAGCATAGAAATAAGCATTGGTCTGTCCTTTGATAAGTCCTGCTGCCGTGGCACCCAGACCGAGTGTGGTGATGAGTCCTGTTCCGGCTTTGATGGCATTAAACTTGTTTTGCTTGATGGAGAGGGCGAGCATGGCATCGTTGTACTCATTCCACACTTTCTCGAGAGGTCTGAGATCGAAGAGTTTGGGGATGGCCTGGTCGACGAGGTCCCAACTGAGCCTGTATCGCTCGGTTCCCAGTTCCACCACGTCGTTTTTGTTGACCAGCTTGTTTTCCACACCGACACCGTTGACGTAGGTGACATTTTGCATTTTCAAGTTTTTCAACCTGAAGAGTCCCCCTTCCTCCGTTGTCAGCGAACAATGCTGGCGGCTCACGGTCTTGGGCACGGCGTTCATGGGTCCCACATTTTTTGACTGCTGTCCGACGATGACTTTCAATTGTCCGTTTTCAGGATCACGCCCTATGATAATCTCCATATGTTCTGTTCGTATTTATGTTTTTAGCATCAGTTCTTTTACTTTCTTCAGTGCTTCTTTCGACACGCCGATCTTAAAGGCGAAATGGTCGTAATCTGAAAGGATGAGACACTGCTTCTGCACATTGACCTGATAGATGTAGCGTGTATTGATGATAAACCGCTTTCCGAGTCGCATGAAGATGGCGGCTTCTGGTCCCAACTGCGTGGTGAGGAAGACCACCATTTTGCCGAGGTTCATGCCCACCGTCCCTTTCAACTTATTGACTGTCACGATATTGGTATAGTTACCATCTCCTTCGAAATATACGATTTTGGAAATGTCTATCCGCAACAGTTCGTCCCTGGAGTTGAACAAGACGATTTTTTGTTCCATCGGCCTTCGCGTCTATTTCCATTTCATGATGGTCATGTCGTCGGGGAAATTTCCCCACATGACCGGATGCTGCGCTCCGAACGACAGTTCTATCACACCTTTATGCACATAGTCAAAGAGTTCTTTTGCCGTGATGGTCCTGTCGCGGTTGGCATCGGCAGCGCCTTGAAGTCCTTTCCCCAGATAGGTGGTGAAATAGCCATTTTTCATATCTGGCCGCTCATTGGAAAACTCGTTACCCCTTGATGACAGGAAGAGCATGACATTTGACTTTTTCATCTCTGTCTCCTGGTCTGTGGCCGTCGTATCTGCTTTCTCATCTGTCCGTATCTTTCCGGAGAAACAGGCATCGGCAAAGATCATCTTGTTTTTGCACTTGGTGCTGGCCATGGCTTTTCTCACGTCATCATATCCGAGATATCCGTCGTAGACATAGAATCCGCCTCTGTAGCCATGTCCGCTGAAGAAAAAGACCACCACATCATCATCACCTGCCTTTGAATACAGTTCTTTCATGGCTGCGAGGATATTTTTACCGGTAGCTTTCTCGTCAAGAAGTTGCTTGTATTTCAGCGGTGCGTTTTTGTAATAGATATAGGTGATGGTCTTGGCGTCTCTGGTAGGCACTTTGAGATCGATGGATGAGCCAGGATAGTCGGCAACTCCCACAGACACAAGGAAGACCTTGGCCTGGATGCCGAGGCTGCCCATCGCCATGCAGATGACAACAGCCAGCCTCCAAAGAGTGAGATTTCGGTGGTTCATCTTTCAGTGGATTTTATTGGAATGCGTCGACGTTGGCGTCGTTGATGTAGTCTGCGCTTGCATCGCCATCGATGCCCTCGGCATCCCCGGCATTCATGAAGTCGTCTCTGGGATCACCATTCGTGAAAATATCAGAGATGCTGTCGCCCAGGTCCTTGATACCGGTCACGATGCCATCGGCCCACTCACCGACCATATCACCAAAGCTGTTGCCTTCATCGGGCATGCCTTGTCCGTCGGCCATATAGTTGACCACATTGACATCTGGGTCGTAGAAATCACCGGAGTCCATGACGGGCTCGGGCTCCATCGACGGGTCATCGGCCATCAAAGCCACATCATTGTCAGCGGCGGCATCGTGAGCCACGTGGACCTCCTCCACTGCCGGTTGGTGCTGCACGATGGGTTCTGGTGCTGGCTCGGGAGCGGGCTCGGGTTCTGGAGCGGGCTCTGGCTCGGGAGCGGACTCGGGTGCAGACTCGGAAGCGGGCTCGGAAGTGGGTGCCGTATGTTGGACGAAATCGAAAGAGGACGAGGCATGCTCGACAACAATCACATCATCCGACACCGGTATGTCAACATTATCGATGATGGCGACATCTTCAAGTAAGGGATCGGCTTCTGCGATGGCTGCTTCGGGGGCCTCCACTTCATCGCCTACGGTCTGCTCGACAGCGGCCACCTCTTCTGCCATCTCGCCGGCAGCGCTGACAGCGGCATTCTCCACATCCTGGCTTTCCGACTGGGCCTCAGCAATTTCTTCTGCTGCCGAACCGTCAGCATCATTGGCGGCGGCCATGGCAGCTACACCAGCAGCAGCGGCTGCGGCAACACCAGCGGCAGCACCAGCGGCCACCTTTTTCTTATTGTTGAGCGGTGATTTGTTATCTTTTTTCATAGCTTATAAATGAGTTTGATGATTAATATTCGTTGATGTTTGTATGGCAAAGATAATAACTATCTGTTTAAAAAACAAACAAAGTGGGTTATAATGTAAAAAATATGGGTATTTTTCAACAAAATAGCCTTTTTTAAGTAGATTTTGATTAAAAAACCCAAGAGCCTTTCTCCTACCTTATTATAAATGTGGAGAAAGGCTCTTGATATAGGAGTTTCTGTATGTGAATCAGTCTTTGGGCTGGATATTGGTAGCCTCAAGCATGGTGGCCACTTCGGCATTGATCCGTGCGGCGAAGTCCTCCATTGTCATGGTGGCTTGCTCGCCGCCGCCCTGCTTGCGCATGGACACGGTACCATCGGCGGCTTCTTTCTCACCGACCACTACCATATAGGGTACTCTACGGAGTTCGTTGTCTCTGATCTTACGGCCGATCTTCTCATTGCGGTCGTCGATGTCTGCCCGCACGCCCTGTGCATCGAAATAGGCAGCCACCTTACGGGCGTAGTCGTTGTATTTCTCAGAGATGGGCAGAATAGCCACCTGATCGGGTGTGAGCCAGAGTGGGAAATGACCTGCGGTATGCTCGATGAGGACGGCGGTGAAGCGCTCCATCGAACCAAACGGTGCCCTATGCACCATCACGGGTGTCTGCTTGGAGTTGTCTTCAGCGGTGTATTCCAACTTGAACCGTTGCGGCAGATTGTAGTCGACCTGGATGGTGCCCAACTGCCAACGGCGGCCGATGGCATCCTTCACCATGAAGTCGAGTTTGGGACCATAGAAGGCTGCCTCGCCATACTCGATCTTCGCCTCGAGACCTTTTTCCTTGCAGGCATCGATGATGGCTTGCTCGCTCTCAGCCCACACTTCGTCGGAACCGATGTATTTCTCGGTGTCCTTGGGATCGCGGAGCGAGATCTGTGCCTCGAAGTTATCGAAATTGAAGATCTTGAACACAGCCTGGATGATATCCATCACGCGGAGGAACTCGTTCTTCACCTGATCGGGACGGCAGAAAATATGCGCATCATCCTGGGTGAAGGAGCGCACGCGGGTGAGTCCGTGCAACTCACCGCTCTTCTCATACCGGTAGACGGTGCCAAACTCGGCGATGCGAAGCGGCAGGTCCTTGTAGGAACGGGGTTTCATGGCAAACACCTCACAGTGGTGGGGGCAGTTCATCGGTTTGAGCATGTATTCTTCGTCCTCCTCGGGAGTGTGGATAGGCTGGAAAGAATCCTTGCCGTAGTGTGCATAGTGACCGGAGGTGACATAAAGGTTCTTGCTGCCGATATGCGGTGTGATGACCTCCTGGTATCCGAAGCGTTTTTGTATCTTCCGCAACATATCCTGAAGTCTGAGACGCAAGTCGGTGCCTTTGGGCAACCAGATGGGCAATCCTTTACCCACCCGCTCAGAGAACATGAAGAGTTCCATCTCCTTGCCAATTTTGCGGTGGTCGCGCTTCTTGGCCTCCTCGAGCATGATGAGATACTCGTCGAGCATCTTTTTCTTGGGGAAGGAGATACCATAGATACGGGTCATCTGCTCACGCTTGGCGTCACCACGCCAGAAGGCTCCTGCCACGCTGGTAATCTTGAGCGCCTTGATGGCACCGGTACTCATGAGGTGCGGACCTCGGCAAAGATCAGTGAAGGCACCTTGTGTATAGGTGGAGATGGTGCCGTCCTCGAGGTCTTGCTCGATGTGCTCACATTTATAATTCTGGCCGTCGGCCTTGAACTCATCCAGGGCGTCGCTCTTCGACACGTCGCGGCGCACCACAGGCTCATCCTTCCGGGCGAGTTCCGTCATCTTGGCCTCAATCTTGGGGAAGTCGCTCTCAGAGATGACCGTGCCCTCGGGTGGCATCACATCATAGAAGAACCCGTTCTCCACGGCAGGTCCGAAACCGAATTGGATACCTGGGTAGAGTTCCTGCAGGGCTTCTGCCAACAGGTGGGCACTGGTATGCCAGAAGGTGTGCTTTCCTTCTTCATCCTCAAACTTGTAGAGTGCGATGGTGGCATCGCTGAGGATGGGGCGGTTGAGTTCCATTGTCTCGCCATTGACACCGCAAGATACAACGTTGCGGGCGAGAGCCGGCGATATGCTCTCGGCGATTTGAAGACCCGTCACACCCTGCTCGTATTCACGCACGGTGCCGTCGGGGAAAGTGATTTTTATCATGACAAACGATACAAATATTTGTGAATTATTGATAACAGTTGGCAAAGGTAAGCAATAATTCGCACCCTGCAAAAGAAAAAGGAACGAAAAAAGTCACTTCGAATATTCCTTGATCTTGCTGTAGGCGCCATAGAGTCCCAGTTCTCCTGCCTTGCTCAGGTCTGAGATGCCTTCTTTCCGGTGACCGGCATGGATGCGCGCCAGGCCTCGGTTGAAATATGCCTCGGCCAGTTGGTGGTTGGCCTCGATGCTGAGGGTATAGTCATCGATAGCCTTGTTGTAGTCGCCTTCTGACAGGTGCAGGTTGCCGCGGTCGAAGTAGATATAGGGTTCGGCAGGCAACAGTTCCAACGCTTTATTGAGGTCATAGAGCGCACTGGCACTCTTGATTTTCGAATCCGATCCCTGCACGAAACTCATCTCATTCAGCAAGGCCTCGCAGACACCTCTCTGCCAATAGGCCAAGGCCATCGTGGGATCGATATCCAGACAGGTGTTGAGGTCATCGATGGCCTCACTGTAGTTCTGCACGACCGTGTAAGCCACAGCCCTCTGCAGGAGCAGCGACTGCTGCACCTTGACATCGCGGGAGTCAAGGATGGCTTCTGTCAACGTATCGACGAGCGCAAAGATGGCTTTCGACTGCGGTTCGTTGAGCGAGCGCGGGTTGCAGGTCAGATAGAGCTGATGCCGGGGATGCTTCTGCTGGTTATAGGCATCGACAGCCTGGCTGAACACTTGATATGACTTGATGAGGTTGTCGTATTTGAAGAAAGAGAGTTGATACATCGGCATGTGGTCGATCTCCATCTTCCGATTCTGCACCTTACCCCTGTAGACGCTCTCATACTCGTGTTCCACGGGTTCTTCCTCATCCTGCACGACAATCTGGTTGTATTTGTCGAAGTCGATCTCGCTCTTTTTCCGGGTCTGCCTCACTTGGTTTCTCGACCATCGGGGTTGGATGCCGATGTGCTTGTCCATCTGTGCTTTAAAGACCTTGAATTCGTCGAGTTCGGCTTGGTTGGTCATGCCCAAACGCCGGTAGCAGTCGGCACGGCTGTAGAGTCCGGCCCAGAAATTGGGATATTGGTCGATGATGGTGGTATAATCGCGGATGGCTCCCCTCAGGTCGCCCGTCTTGTGGAGGAGCAGCGCCCTGTTGTAGATGGCCATGATATTGCCGGGCTCCATCTTGATGACATAGTCGAAGTCGGAGATAGCCCTGTTGTCGTCGCCCACCTGCACGCGGAGCAGTCCACGGTTGTAATGGGCGAGGAAGTTGTCGGGATCAATCTCGATGGCCGTGTCATAATCACTCATGGCACCTCTGAGATTGTTGATGTTGAGTCTGACCAAGGCCCTGTTCACGTAGTTGGCCACCATCTTGGGCTTGAGGTGGATGACCTTGCTCAACTGCTGGTCGGCCTCCTTCCAGTCCTGTCGTGCCAGACTGATACTGGCCCTCGTCATCCATCCCTCACTGTCATAGGGGTCGAGTTCAAGCGCCTTGTCGAGCCATTTGACAGCGTCGGTGGTATCTTTTTGCAACAGGCAGACGCCGGCCTTCACGGAGTAGGCCCGCGCAAAACTGTTCCATTTCTGAATGATGGTGTCGAGTTCCAGTTGTGCGCGGTCGTAGTCTTTCAGTTCCACCCTGCACAACATGCGGTTAAACCAGTAGTTCTGTGCCGAAGGGTCGTCTTTGAGCGCCCGCTCATAGTCGGTGATGGCCTCCTCGTATTTTTTCTGGCGGATGCGGCACAGTCCGCGCAGTTCATAAATCCCCACGACATAGGGGTTGAGCCGGATGGCCTCTGTGCAGTCATCCTCTGCGCCGGCGAAGTCGTCGAGATAGTATTTGGCTATGCCCCTGTAATACCAGGGCTCATATTTGTAGGGTTTGGATGCGATGGCCCTGTTGAAATGCTGGATGGCGAGCACATAGTCCTCATAATAGAGTGCACTCCTTCCACTGATGATCACCCTGTCGACATTAAACTGCGCCGACACGCAAAGTGGGAGGAGTGCCAGTAAGGCTATGATGATTCGCCGCCTCATCATGACGGTTATCTCTTGATAGCTGCCTTCGTCTTGTAAGAGCATTGGTAGCGGCCCTGCAACAGCGCCTTTATCTTGCTCTTGATCATCGTCTTTCGGAAAGGAGAGATTCTGTCGACAAACACTTTGCCGTCGAGATGGTCAAACTCATGTTGCATGACACGTGCGAGGTATCCTTCCACCCACTCATCGTGCTCCTGTCTTTCGGCATCCTCATACTTCACCCGGATTCTGGTCGGCCTTGTCACTTTCTCATGGATACCGGGGAGACTGAGACAGCCTTCTTCCATGGTGTCGGTCTCACGCTCATCATATTCGATGATATGCGGGTTGATGAAGGCCTTTCTGAAACCTTTGTATTCAGGCATGTCTTCCGCCAGCACGTCGAGGTCGATGACCACCACCCTGATGTCTTTTCCCACCTGGGGTGCGGCCAGTCCGATCCCCTCTGAGTCGGTGAGCGTCTCAAACATGTCGCTGATCAACTGTTGAAGTTGAGGAAAGTCGGCAGGGATGTCGCTTGCCACTTTCCGCAGAACCTGCTGTCCGTAAATATAAATAGGTAAAATCATTTTTTGATAGATTCGAGATAACTCTGTAGAATGATGGTGGCGCTGATCTCATCGACGAGCGCCTTGTCCTGCCTTGCTTTCTTGCGAAGTCCTCCATCGATCATCGCCTGATGGGCCATCACCGATGTGAACCGCTCGTCGTAGAGCACGACAGGTTTGTCGGGGAAAGTCTTTTTAAACTGCTGGAGAAACTGATGCACCCTGGCGAGGTTCTCACTGGGTTTGCCATTGGGCTGTTTGGGCTCTCCCACGACGACGAGTTCCACGGTCTCACGACGAAAATAGTCGCTCAACCAAGTGAGGAGTTGCGACGTAGCAACAGTCGCCAACCCGCCAGCGATAATCTGCAGCGGGTCGGTGACTGCCAGTCCTGTACGTTTTTTACCGTAGTCTATCGACAGTATTCTTGCCACTCAATCCTTACTTTCCGTAATAGAGCAGCCAAGCGTCGGGATAGGTGTCTCTTAACCTTGTACGGCTCTGCACGGCACTCGATTTGTCACCGAAGGTAGAAGCCACCACGCGATACATGTCACGGCTTGCGTTGTAAGCCAGTTGGGCATCATATCCCTGTGAGCGGAGGCGTGAGACGAGGTTCTCAGCATTTGACTTCACGGAGAAAGATCCCACCACCACGCTGTATGCTTTCAGACCGGAACCGTTGACAACGGTGAGGTTCTCAGAGCGGACAGACACGTTCTCAGTAGCATCCGACTCAGTGTTGGTGACGGGAGTGTCAACAAACGGAGTGACAACGGGTGTGTTCTCGTAGTCGGTCTCATTGTTGTTGGAGACGGCTTCCTTGGCTTGAGCCTTGTCATAGGCTTTTCTGTAAGCACTTTCCTTGGATTTGCAGCTGCCGAAAGCCAGCACTACGCACAATCCTGCGCAGATTGCCCAATAATTCTTCATGTTTTTAAATAAATGTTAAAAGATTAAAGTATTTTTACACATAATTCTATTTCATCTGCGAAGTTACACAAAATCACCCAAAAACCATAACAACAAGCCTATAAAGTTTGTTAAATAGACGAAATACCATCTTTTTTGGAAAAAAAGCATCCTGATGGACATTGTTTATCAAAAAGAATGATTATATTTGCTTTCGAAAAGCCATTGATGCCACTCAAGGCACTGATTGGCTTTCGCGATTAAGTACAACTGATCATTTAAACCATCAATTCATTATCAATCATGAAACAACTGACCTACATTGGCGCATTCATCGGCGGAGCTATCGCCGGTGCTGCTTTGGGTATTCTGATGGCTCCTGACAAGGGAACCGACACACGCACCCGTATCTCCGACGCTGTATCCGACTTCTGCAAAAAGCACAACATCAACATCAACCGCAAGGACATGGAAGACCTGGTTGATGATATCAAGGACGCCGCTGTCGGCGAAGAGTAACCCTCTGAAGAGCAACCCTCTGTTATGCTTTCCAGCGACAAGAACATAGAGACCATCGCGCAGTTGGCAGAAGCAGCGAAGCGCTATCTCACCACGCAGACGGAGTATGTGAAACTTGACGTCATCGAGAAGACGGTGCGCCTGATCACACTGGCCACCATCTCCATTGTGGCCCTGCTGCTGGTGCTGCTGATGCTGATCTACCTGTCGTTTGCCATTGCCTATGCCCTGTCTTCTCTGACAGGCTTGGTTTGGGCCTTTGTCATTGTCGCAAGCATCTACTTTCTGTTGCTGATTCTGTTTATTTTCAACCGTCGCAGATGGATTGAGAAACCGCTGGTGCGATTTCTTGCCAGTTTGCTGCTCAACTAAATCACCTACAGGATTTCATTCTTTAAAGAGTCAAACAGCATAAAAATTTCCACCAGGATGACCGACCAACCTTTGTCTGAATATAAGTCGCTCGACGATATCCGCGCCCACAAGGAGGCTTTGCGGAAGGTGCTCCAGCGAGAGCGCCAATCTATGAAAACACATTGGGACGGTCTGTTCCACAAACCAGATGCCAACCTGCCCTCTCGCCGCATCTCTACACTGATGACGACGGGAGCATCCGTTTTCGACGGCATCATCCTGGTTTGGAAATTATACAATCGCTTTGGTGGCGGCAAGCGGACTGCGAAGAAGACGAAAAAAGGCTCAAAAGGATTTTTGGCGAGCCTGTTCTCATAATGGTATGCGAGCCCCAAAAGACAACATCTTTTGGGGCTCGCTGCATCAATAAACCTCTATTTCTGATAGCTTTTCCTAGCTTTTCCTAGCTTTTCCTAGCTTTTCCTAGAGTCTCCTAGCTTTTCCTAGAATTTCCTAGAGCCTCCTAGCTTTTCCTAGGATTTCCTAGAGCCTCCTAATTTTTCCTAGAATTTCCTAGAGTCTCCTAGCTTTTCCTAGAATTTCCTAGAGCCTCCTAGTTTTTCCTAGAGCCTCCTAGTCATCCTCAAGGCAGGCTGATGACCTGTCCGTCATAGGCGAGCTGGATGTCCTTGGGCAGCTGGGCATTGGTGGCCTCATGAAATCCCATGTTGTGGGTGCAATGGATGATAAGCGTGCGCCTTGCGCCCACCCGTCGGGCAAATGCCACAGCCTCGTCGAGCAGTTGGTGGGCATGATGGGGGTTATCCCTTCTCAGCGCATTGACCACCAGCGTATCGGTGCCCTCAAGATAAGGCATCTCGCTCTCGGCGATTGTCTTCATGTCGGTGATATAAGCAAGGCTGCCGATTCTGAAGCCCAGGATCGGCAGTTGCCCGTGCATCACCTGGATAGGCACGACCTGCAAGTCGCCGATGGTGAAGGCCTTATGGAGTTCCACCTCATGCAGATGGAGCAGAGGCACTCCGGGATACAGATGGTCTGCGAAGCAATAAGGCAGGTTATGCCGCAGCCCGGCTGCTGTGTCGGCATTGGTATAGATGTTGACGGGACCAAAGCGGCAAAACGGCCGTATATCATCCAGTCCACCCACATGGTCGTAATGGATATGGGTGAGCAGCACGCCATCGATCGGTTTGAAATCAAAAGGCAGGATTTGCTGCCGGAAGTCTGGCCCGCAGTCAATAAGCACACGGGTGGTGGCAGTCTCTATCAGGGCAGAAGACCTCAGACGCTTGTCGTGAGGGTCTGTGCTGCGGCACACCTGACAGGAACAGCCCACACTGGGTACGCCTCCCGAGGTGCCTGTACCGAGAAATGTCAGTTGCATGGTCAACAGTTGATTTTGAGAAATAGGATATGAAGAGAGCTACTCGATCGGTTTGAAAAAACAGATCACGGATGATCAGATGATGTTGACCTCTGTCTGTATGCTGATGCCGAAGCGTTCGAGCACGTCATGTCTCACGGCTTCGCAAAGCGCCAGGATATCCTTTCCCGTGGCACCACCTTTGTTGACAAGCACCAGCGACTGTTTGTCGTGAACACCAGCGGCTCCCCGTGTCTTTCCTTTCCATCCACACCGTTCGATGAGCCATCCGGCGGGTATCTTCTCCTGTTCGTCGTTGATACGGTAATGGGGCATTCCTGGATAGATCATCGCCAGTTCTCTATATTTCTCATGGCTCACCACAGGGTTGACGAAGAAACTGCCGGCATTGCCCTCCACCTTGGGGTCAGGCAATTTCGACTGTCGGATGCCGATAATCACCTCTCGCAGTTGTTTGGCGGTGGGTTGCTCTATTCCTTTGGCAGCCAGTTGCTCTCTGATATTGCCATAATCGAGTTGGGGGGTAAACATCTCAGAGAGCCGGTAGGTGACGGCCGTGATGAAATATTTGTTTTTCCACTCTTTTTTAAACTTGCTGTCGCGGTAGCCATACTGACAATCTTTTGAAGAAAGCACCACCTTGAGTCCAGAATGGATGTCGACAGCCTCCACATTCCATATCAGGTCTTTCACCTCGGCACCGTATGCCCCGATATTCTGCACGGCAGAAGCACCCACGTCGCCCGGGATGAGCGACAGGTTCTCGGCGCCATACCATCCGTGGTCGATGCAGAAGCCTACGATGTCGTCCCATGTCTCTCCCGACCCACATCTGAGCAGGACGGCCCCACCTTCTGTGGAAGCCTCCACGCCCTTGATGGCGGAATGGAGCACCGTCCCGTCGAAATCGCCGGTAAACAGCAGGTTGCTTCCACCTCCGATGACAAGCAGCGGCATGTCCTCTTCGGTGAGTGAACAGATCATAGGAGTGACCTCCGATTCTTTCTCAAATTCGATATATCGCCTACAATACGCCTTAATCCCAAAGGTATTGTGGCTTGTCAGGTCATAATGCTGAATGTCTTTCATGCTCAATGATAAGGGTCATTCGACCAGTTTCACCAACTTCCACTTGCCATCAATCTGTTTGAAGGACAACTCTGCCTCCAGACCATTGGATATCCCTCTGATGACAAAGAGTTTCTCCTTGTTCTTGCGGTATTTCTGCCCGTAGATGACATTGTAGATACATTCATCGGGAAGCACCGGCGGTTTAAACTCTGGCCATTGATTGGGATAAAACTCCCCCTCGATCATACTGAAATCATCATCAGGATCGGGCAAGATGGTAGCCACAGGCTCATGGATGCTGTTTTGCTGGAAGACAGAATCCGAAGCGAATCGCTCATAAAACTCCAAGAACGACCTGTTGGGATTCTGGTACGTGGTATTGCGGATGATCTCCGTCAGCATCCACTGTCCGTTAATACGATTAAACACATGTTGTTCAACATGTTTCTCCTTGAGGTTGATTTTCTCGATGACCACGCTGTCGACCTCCGTGTCCTTGGCGAGATCAAGTTGGCTCTCGTCATCGAGAATGAGGGTATAGAACTCTTGTTTGCTGAAGAAGCGCTCCATCTGCCAATCGTCGCGCTCGATGACCGATTCCTCATCGCCATCATTCACCTTCAGGGGGAATCTCACCCGCTCATATTGCAATTTTTTGTTGGCTGTGAAATTGAAGAGGAAATCATCGAAAAGCTCATCGGCGGTCTTCGGCATGGGAGTTGCTGCAATCAGACTGTCCTGCGCGTCCATCGGGACGGTGTCGACAGGCTCTTCAGGGACAGTGTCGACAGGCACCACGGTATCCACCTGGACAGGAGTCACCACCTCTGGCTTTTTGTCCTTACACCCGATGGCCAAAAAGACAATCAGGAAGGACAGGAACGCAAAAGGCACTGCGTATTTTTTCATAAACACATGCTAAGCACAATAAATCCTCGATAATCTATGCAAAAGTACAACTTTATTTCGATATATTTCCATATTTGTCACAAAAATATTACCTTTGCATGAATTTTAAACATCAGTAAAATGTTATTAGACAAGATAGAGTCACTTCTCGAGGAAGTGAAGACCTTACAGGCCTCTAACGCAGAGGAACTGGAAGCCCTTCGTGTGAAATATTTAAGCAAGAAAGGTGAGATTTCGGCGTTGATGAACGATTTCCGCACGGTGGCTGCCGACCAGAAGCGTGCGGTGGGTATCAAGATCAATGAGTTGAAGCAGGTGGCCTTGGAGCGCATCAATGGTCTTCGTGAGCAATTGAGCGCCAAAGACCAGGGTGACGATGACCTCGACCTGACCCGCACGGCCTACCCCATCGGTCTGGGCACACGCCATCCGATATCCATCGTGACCAACGAGATCATCGACATCTTCTCACGCATGGGATTCACCCTGGCCGACGGTCCTGAGGTGGAAGACGACCTGCACGTGTTTACAAAGATGAACTTCGCCGCTGACCATCCTGCCCGTGATATGCAGGACACCTTCTTTGTGGAGACCAATCCCGACGACGTGGCCAAGAACATCATCCTCCGCAGCCACACCAGTTCGGTGCAGGCCCGTGTGATGGACACCACCCAACCGCCCATCCGTGTGATCTGTCCGGGAAGGGTTTACCGCAATGAGGCCATCACGGCCCGTGCCCACTGCTTCTTCCATCAGATAGAGGGGCTTTATATCGACAAGAACGTGTCGTTCACCGACCTGAAGCAAGTGCTGCTCACCTTTGCACAGGAACTCTTTGGAGCAGATACGAAGATCCGTCTCCGCCCGAGTTTCTTCCCCTTCACCGAACCGAGTGCCGAGATGGACATCTCCTGTCACATCTGTGGTGGTGTGGGTTGTGGATTCTGCAAGCACACCGGATGGGTGGAGATCCTGGGATGCGGCATGGTGGATCCTCATGTATTGGATCTCTGTGGCATCGACAGCAATGTCTACAGTGGCTATGCCTTTGGTGTGGGTGTGGAGCGAATCACCAATCTGAAATATCGCGTGAGCGATCTCCGCATGTTCTCAGAGAACGACACCCGATTCCTCAGAGAATTTGAGGCCGCCCACTGATCACCGATCATACACCGACCATTCAGATTATAAAGATCATAAAGAGAAAAAGGGGATTTAGTGACTCTAAATCCCCTTTTTCTCTTTATGTCCGTTTTTGTCCTCTGTCCCGTATGTTGCTGTATTACAGCAACAAACAGAACAAAATACCGCCAATTTCCTGCGTCATCATCGCAGCACCGCCAATTCTCTGCATCATCATCGCAGCACCACTTTCTTTCCGTCGATGATATAGAGGCCCTTGGTGGGATTTGCCACGCGGCGGCCTTGCAGATCATAGACCTGCTTGTGGGCGAGGGTTGAAGTGGTGGCCATACTGATACCGGAGACATCATCACCGAGCACCAGATATCCTGAGGTGTTGGCACCCTTGCGGGTGTCATCCATCCAGTAATAGGCCTCGTTGGGCTTGAGGAAGGTCTCCTCTGTAGCGACGAGGGCCACATGACCGTCTTTGATGCCCAACACATAATAATGACTGTCGGGCTCCTCCAGTTGCTTGCCCAAGAGGAATCCCCGTTTGCTGAGCGCCAGTTGGAGTTGGTTGTCGCCCACAGAATATTTATAGTCACCCTCCATCAGTTGCAGTTTGTTGACGGCGGCGTCCTTGCCGTTGAGCTCGAGGATCATCGGTGTGAGTGAGGGGATGATATCCTCCTCGATGAGCACGCGGTGGATCATCGACTTTCCTGGGTCCACATCACTGTCTACGAGATATGCCTTCATGCCGTCGGCCAGACGGATGGGGAAATCGGCAGCGAAGGAAGCATACCATTTGCCGTCAGCATCCTGGAACTGCCCTTCCACGCCGAAGTAGTTGGCATCATTGTCCACGGGAACGAAAGCCCACACGTCGTTGATGCCTGCCTCTTGGAAATCAGTAGAGTTGGCGAAACCGAAATTACCATCTTTCTGTTCTGCCAGATAGAAACGGTCTGCAAACCGGAAATGGGAGATGAGGTTATAGACCATGGGCAACAGTTCTTCCTTGCCCACGAGATATTGTTCTGCCATCACCTGCATGGTACCCCTGTAGGCCGTGATGTAACTGTTGATTTTCTTGACGAAATAGTCATTGAGCACACCGGCGTTGAGCGGGAATTTCGGTGAGTTGAAATAGAGATAATATCCTCCATCTGTCGCTTCCAGATAGAGGTTGGTATCCATCTCGTTGACATAAGTGATGAAATCCTCATAGGTATACCTATTGATGTATCCGATGAGGGTGGTGGCCATCGCACCCGAAAAGGCAGCACTGGCCATACTCACCATGGAGTCTTTGAGCACATAGAACTGGTCTTCGGGCATCATCTCTGGTATCATCGCCTTGATGGCAGGCACGAGTGCCCCTACCACGTCGGCATTCTGCGCGCGCAAGGCCGTCATGATATTGTCTTCGAAGGCCATGTAAGCCACGGTGCCCGCCAGCGAATGTGCCTCTTCCTCGGTAGCGTTGAGAGCGAAGGTATGTCCGCCCTCCAAATTGGCGATATGCCCTGTAGCCACATTTTTCAATCGGTTATAGCCATTGGTCTGTGCCTGAGCGGCAGTGGTGACCATCAGCAACATGGTGAAAATGAAGATGTAAAGTTTTCTCATTCTATTCAGTTTCAAAATTTTAAACGTGCAAAGTTAACGATTTTCCCCCAATGCAGTGATGATTTTATAAAAATTAACGATAACCAGTCCAGGCATGCCCACAAAAAACTGGCTCGTCATGATGACGGCCAGTTTTTTCTTGTTGTCAGGGAATTGTTATTCTCCCCAGAGATCTTTCTGAGAAGGAATAGGCTCCGTCTTCTCAAAAGTGCTCTCATTGCCAAGTTGTTCTCCATCTGAAGGTTTACTGTGGAGTGCCAAACCTTGCATGACATCCGCACTCTTTCTGAGCACGGCGATACGTGGAGTGTTGTAAGTTTTCATTGATTAAAACTGAATAAATGTGTTAATTATACGTTGTTTTCTCTCTTGTGATATATAATATATAAGGTGGCACGCCCCATATAGTGAGGCGTGCGCGCCTCATGAATTATTTCACGACGATTTTCTTCCCATTGACGATATAGATGCCCTTCTGCAGGTTCTTGGCATCCATGCGCACACCCTGGAGGTTGTAGACAGCCTCATTAGCCGCATCGGTAGCGGTCATGCCCTTGATACCGGTAGCGCCATCGAAATTAAAGAAAGAGGCAGCCAATGCTTCGGGCACAGCCAGATAAGCCTTTCCACCCTTTGACAGGAATGGACCACACTCTTGATTGGCAGGATAGAATCCCACGCCATCCTCACCAACGGCGAGTTTGTAGTACTTGCAGTTCTCCGGACCATCGATCATCGTTTCTTTATCATAGCCATAAAGCATGTTGTCAGCTAAAATCTCGGGATCCTGCGCAGGAGTTCCACACATGAACAGATAGTCACCGGGTCTGCCTTTCAGAACCACGCCATTGCCGGCCGGTATCACATCATTCAACTCAAAAGTAGCAGACTGCACCAGTTGACCATCGTCCACAGACACCGTGAAGACTTGCATATCTTGAGGCACCACCAAGTCGTTGGTTCCGCAGTACAGCGTGGCATAACCAGCATCAGTGATATTCACGGTCTTGGTCACCACACTGGCATTGAAAGTGACGATATTGGATGGATAAGTTTTGGACTTGTCAAAGGCCACAGCCTTGATGCCCATTGTCGGTTGGTTGAGAACGATTGTTTCGTCTTTACCAAGTAAAGTACTTTCTGTAGTAGGATCGGTGCCGTCTGTGGTGTAATAGATGACATCATCTGTACAACCACGCTTCAAAGCAAGCTCTGAGTTATAGAAAACATTCTCATACGAATCCTCAGTCCAGGGATTGGCAGGAACGACATTCTCAAATACGATGTAGGCAAGGTCACTCGAGTTGCCTTCGGCATCATCGGTATCACCAGCCACGGCGTAGAGCACACGCTGGCCACCAGTGGAGGTGCTCACTTTGCAGGAGGTCTGCCCCTTCAAACGGTCTTTTATATAATAAGTATCCTTCGAGCCTCCGGTTTTGCTACTCCAGTTGCAATAGATGTATTGACCCTCCACCACGTTGATGGTCACCTGCTGGCCGGTCTTCAGTCCTTGCACCGTCGAACCGCTCTGATAAGAGACACCGTTGACCACGAAGGTAGGCTTATCGAGGACCACCGGCTCCGGCTCGTCGCCACCGCCTGTTTCGCTGGCAGGGATAATCTCAACAGCATTGATGTAGGTAGATTTGTCTTTAGCTCTGAAAACATAGAACTCCTTGGACCCCTCCAGACCATCTTCTGCTTTCACCTCATACGTCAGGGTTACCAGGACATTTTTCTTACCTTTTTCCAAATAAAGCGTGGTGATGGGGGCCACATCATCTGCCCTTTCAGCATAAATGCACAAGCCATAATCACTTCCACTTGGGCCGCTGGTGGCAAAAGCCGTAAGTTTGATGACATCTCCTTCAGCCAAAGCTTTATCAAGCTTGATGCGCGCATATTTGGTGCTTGTAGCTGAAGCATTACCATCAGATTTATAGCCCCAACCGGCCTCTTTTTCCTCAAATTTACCTGTTGCTCCAAAATAGATAGTACCACCCATTCCGGCACTAAGCTCCGTTTGTGCTTCTGAATTTTCATTCACCGTATAGGAAAAGTACGGTGGCTCTTCAGCATAAACACCCAACACTCCACATAATAGAGCGAATAAAGTAAAAATCTTCTTTTTCATAATGTTTTAGAATTAGTTATAGCGATTTGGTTTTCTTTTTCATCTTAGATAAAAGTACACGAGGAGATCAATACTGACCTTGCACAATTATAGGCTACAAATATAGTAAGAAATGTCAAAACCCGCAAATTTTTACCTTAATAAAATAAAAAAGAATTTCAACAGCCAAATTTTAAAATACAAAAAAATAACAAAAAAGCAAAACTGTCACAAAAGTGAGACAAGTTTGTGCTTTTTTTCTTTGCTGATGAGCGGAAAAAAACTATCTTTGCAGAATTAAACCTATACTTAACAGAAGAAACCATTATTATTAACATTGTTCAATATGCAAAAAATTTACACCTCACTTCTATGTCTGGCAGCCGCCATCATGATGGCTCCTCAGGCAGAAGCACAGACGTTGCTGAACGAAGATTTTGAGACCACCTCCACACAGTCGATCTCACAGCCTGTGGCCGCTGGTGAAGGCTGGGCCACCGTCAGCAGTTATACCGGATCAAAGCCTTCTTTTGTCTGGCACAATTACTATTATGAGAAAGGCACCATCGGAGGCTCTCATGTGGCCAGCTGCGACGGACCTATGTTCACGTCCGACGGCGACGGTGGCTTTGGCCCCCGTGAGGAAGTGCTCCTCACTCCAGAACTCAACCTTGACAACACCTATGAACTGAGCTTCAGTTGGATTGTCAGTCCGATGAACTGTCAGGAATCCTCCATGTATGACCTGCAGGTTCGCATTGTGGAGAATGACAACCTGAAGGATGCCGAGACCGTGTTCTCCATCCACAACCAGGCTATGCTCAAGGAGAGCGGCGTGCTCACCTACCCCATCACCACCTGGGATCCCCACACCTCGAAAATCGACCTGAGCGACTGGCAAGGCAAAAAGGTGAAAGTGGCCTTTGTCTACAAAATGATGACCACCGTGGCCAACGTGGTATGGCTCGACGACGTGTCGGTGAAACAGCACACTCCTGACACGGCTCCCGTGCCCGTGCTCGACATCGACCGCTACAATTTCGGCGACATCTATGTGGGTGAGAAATTCTATACAGAATTCATCACCATCACCAACTTAGGTCTCAACGGCCTCAAGATCACCGGCTTTGATTTCCCGGAGGGTGTGGGCACCACACTTGATCCCGCCACCGTCAATCTCGACAAATACGAGAAGGTGACCTTCCGCATGACCTATGCCGCCTCCCTCACCAGTCCCGCCACAGCTCCTGCAGTGATCCACACCAATGGTGGCGACGTGACCATCACGCTGCAAGCCAACAAGCAACTGGTGCCCGACGGCTATACGCTGGAAACCTTTGAGAAATACTTCCCACCCGCAGGATGGAAGAACAATGGCTGGAGCGGCGCCTTTGGCGAGATAGAAGGTGATGTGTCGGCCTATGCCACAGGCTCCCTGACCGACAATTACCTCACCTCCCCACGCGTTGACCTGACCGATGGCGGCAGCGTGACCTTTACCTATAAAAATATCTTCGACAGCATGGATGGCAGCACCTACCAGATGAATGACATCTCTGTAGAAGTGAGTTACGACGGAGGAAACACCTGGACACAGAAGTGGATCTTCAACTACGAACTCGCCACTTATGGTGAGACGGTGACCGTGGATCTGGGTAAGGGTAGCGACAACTCCTACATCAGATGGAAGAACAGCGCCATCAGTTATGGCGACGACGGAGCAGAGGAGTTTGCCAACTTCTTCCTCGACCGTGTGCTCCTGCCCACACTCTGGGGTGCTGACGACGTGCCCACCGGCGCTTACCTTATCAAACCGGCCATCGGTGCTACCGGCATCTATCCCAAGAACGTGGAACTGGAATGGGGTCCCGCACAATTTGCTTTAGGTTATAAACTCTATGTGGGCAGCAACAAGGAAGCCAATGACCTCATCAACGGCCTCGACCTGCACGATGCACTCACCTACACCATCCCTGTGTGCGACTATGAGACCACTTACCGTTGGAAGGTGGTGCCCTACAACACCTATGGCAACACGCCCAACCGCGACGTGTCGACCTGGACCTTCACCACACAACCCGATGCCTCCAACGTCGACTATCCTTATGAGGAGAACTTCGCCGACAAGAACAAGTTGCCCGACGGATGGTTGTCAACGGCTGCCGCAAACTCCTACAACCGCACATGGTATGTCAACTCCTATTATCCATACAAGACCGAGAACGTGACCAGCAACGCCCTCACCTCCAGTTATCTTAACGACGGTGATGAGAACAGCGTCAGCACACAGGAGTTCAAACTCCCGGCCGAAAAAGTGATGGCCATCTCCTTCGCCTGGGGTGACGATCATCCCAGCGACCTGGTGGTCGACCCCACTGGTCTCGTGAAAAAACAGAACGTCACACCCAACAACGGAACGAGCGAGGGCATCTTCCAGATTTTCGCTGACAATACCTGGACCACCCTCTCCACCATCTCTGAGAACAGTTTCAATGGTGAGAATAAATATTGGATTGAGGAGAAGTTCGACCTCAGCGCCTACGCCGGCAAGACCGTGCAGTTCCGCTGGATCCATAAGTGCTACAACGGCAACCGCGACGGTGGCACCTCCCTTGCACATGTCGTCATCGAGGAACTGATGGGCGACAAAGCCGTCTTCAACAAGAACGAATGGGCCGCCGGCAAGGTGAATTACGAGAAGTCTGTCAATTCCGGTGACATCTTCACCGTGCGCAACAAAGGCACCAACGCTCTGAAAGTGGCGCGTGTCGGTTTCAGCACACCTAACTTCACCACCAATCTCGCCGCCGGCACGGAGATCGCTCCCGACCAGGGTGTGGCCTTCAACATCCAGTTTGATGCCCTCACCACATCGGCATCTGTCAAGGATGCCCTCACCGTGGAGTTTGAGAGCGGACTGACCATCACCCTCCCCGTAAGCGGCGAGGCCCTGGCTTCCGACGTGCTCTATTACGCCTTCGAGGAAGACAATAAGCTTGACTATCCTTGGACCGACTTCACCACCATTGATGCCGACAACGCCGTGTCCTACGCCTTCGGTTCCTGGTGGATATCCTTCGAGAAGAGCGGACAGAAATTCGCCTTCTGGCCTGGCGACGACGACCAGATGAACGGCATCATGAGTCCTGTCTCCGGACACTGGGCCCTCGTGGCCGCCTCTCCTGCCGACGGCAGTGCCGACAACTGGCTCGTGAGCAAGAAACTGCATGCCACCAATGCCTCTACCTTTGACTTCTACGTGCGCAACTGGGAGTGTCTGCAGAGCGTGCTGCCCGCACCCATGCACCATGTGACCGTGCTGGTGGCTGAGAGCGATCCGCAAAAGACCAATTCCTTCGTCACCGTGATGCCGAATACCGAGGTGCCTTTCCTCGACTGGGACAACTGGATGCACTATGAGGTGGATCTCTCTGCCTATGCAGGAAAAGACATCTATGTGGCCGTGCGCCATACCACCGACGGCACCAGCAACGTGGCCTTCTTCGATGACTTCACCTTCAGCCACTTCGGTGAGACCGACGGCATCCAAGGCGTCACACGCGAAATCTCCAGCGACGCCGACGTGACCGTCTACTCCCTCGACGGTTCACTGCTGAAGCGCGGCAAGGGCCAACAGGTGCTCTCCTCACTCACCAAGGGTGTCTATGTCATCCGCGTCCAAGACGGTGAGAACGTGAAGACCCTTCGCGTGGCACGCAAATAATCCTTAGGCATGGCACATGCCTGACCTCACCCGTGTGCAGTGCCGGCGGTCAGTCCCCGCCGCTGCACACGGGTATTGTTATTCATCAACCAGCACACATCATGAAAAGAATCTTTACCCTCCTCGTGGTTCTCACCACCTTCCTGTTGCCCGAGGCCTTTGCCCAAAACAGGGACAAGACCCTCACCATCACCGTGACCACCGACACCGACGACTACCTGCAGGGACAGCCCGTCTCACTGGTGCAGACCGACTACTCCCTGTCGTATGGCGCCCTCAAACTCAATGCGGAAGGTGTCTGTGTGGTGAAAGTATATGGCGGAAACCATGAACTCACCATCATCCGTCCCGGCTACGAGACCGTCACCACCACGTTCACCATTGCTGATGAGGCTACGGCATATGCCGTCAACCTCCATCTGACAGAACAGGTGCGCACGCCCTTCTCGCTCACTGCCGAGATGCAGCACGACGCCTACACGGGCGACAACAGCGTGCTGATGACCTGGAACACCGAGCCACCCGCCTTCTTTGATGACTTTGAGGGCTATGAGCCTTTCGCCATCCATTTTGGCGAATGGACCGGCATCGATGCCGACCTGGAGGCCGCCGCTCCCATCGTCGGCGACTATCCCAACCGTTGCGTCATGCAGTATGCCCAGATCATCAACCCATTGGAGGTCACGCCCACCTGGTGGTATGACTACCCCATCCTGAGGCCCTTCAGCGGCAAACAGTATGTGGGCTTCACCCGCACCAGTTCGGGCAACGCCAACGACGACTGGCTCATCTCGCCCGTGGTGACCGTGGGCAACGAGCATTCCCTCATCTTCCTCGGCAAGGCTGCCGACAAGTATGACGAGCGCTTCCAGGTATATATCACCACCCAGACCGACAACCCCACGCAGAAAGATTTCACCCGCCTCGACCAAGGCAACTACGAGACCGCCGACATGAAAGGCTGGCAGGCGTATGAATATGACCTCAGCGCTTTCGCCGGACAACAGGTGAAGTTTGCCATCCGCTATATCAGCCACTACAACCGCTACGGGTCGTTCATGCTGATGATCGACGATATCTATGTGGGACAGCCCAAAGGCTATGCCACCGCCCAGGCGAAGGCCCGACGCTCACCTGCCCGCACAGAGGAGAACCCCTATGAGGTGTTCCATATCTATCTCGACGGACAGGAGATCGACACGACGGAGGACTACCAATACCTCTTCCGGCATGTCACCACGGGTTCACACTCCTTCGGGGTGAAAGCGGTCTACCGCAAGGCAGAGAGTGAGATCGTCTCCACGACGGTCGACATCAGCGGCGACTATTCGCCTGTCACCTTCCTCGTCAGCACCGACAGCCATCTCAACGCCGACGGACAAGTGGTGAGGCTGATCAACACCGCCACCACGGAGACCTATGAGCAGACCATCAGCGACGGAAAAGCCACCATACTCTCACTGCCGCACGGCGACTATGTGGTCAACATCGAGGAGGGCGCTTTCAACGCCTACCAACAAAATATCCATGTGGCGGAGGCGACCACCGTCAACATCACGCTCACCGACCATGTCATCACGCCCTACAACATCACCGCCGACACGCCGGAGGGCGCCGATGACGGCACTCTCTTGTTGAGATGGAACCAGGAACTGGTGTTCAGCGACTCTTTTGAGGCCTATGAAGACTTCGCCAGGGGTGAGTTTGGCGAGTGGCGCAGCATCGACCTCGACGACATGCCGGTCTACCCCATCGCCCTGGGCGCCCTCACCAACGTCATCTATTTCCCCGGTGCCGGAACAGCAGATAAACCGTTGCCCATCGCTCCCATCGTCTTCAACCCATGGAAGACCCAGCCCGCCATGTTGCCCACCGACAACGCGGTGCAGGCACCTACCGGCGACAAGACCATCGCCTTCTTCTCCCCCCAACGGGCAAAGGCCGACAAATGGCTTATCTCGCCCCCTGTCGACATCCGTGAGGGTTATACGCTCACCACGACGATGAAATCCTATGATGCCATGTATCCGGAGTCGGTGGAGTTCTGCGTATCCACAGATGGTGCCGAACCCACAGACTTCACACCTGTCAGCACCGCCAGCAACATCCCCGCCGGCATCTGGACACAGTACCAGACTGACCTGTCGGCCTATGCGGGACAACGTGTGCGGTTGGCTGTCCACTACATCTCCTACGATACCTTCTTCCTCCAACTCGATGACTTCATCGTGGGGCCTGAGGATGGTGAGGCACCGCTGGTGAATTACGGCAACGTGCTCCACTACGACATTTATGTCGATCATACGAAGGTGCAGGAGACCACCACGCCCACTTGCACGCTGACGGGACTCTCAGCAGGCACCCACACCATCGGCATCACCGCCGTCTATGAGCATGCCGTGTCGGAGATGGGCACCATCACCGTGAATGTCGTCAACGGCATCGCCACCATCACCCTTTCCCCGACCGCTCCTGCCGTCATCTACGACCTCACAGGCCATCAGGTGAACAGCGACGTGTCCTCGTTGCCCAAAGGCATTTATCTGATCCAGACTGACCATCAATTCAAGAAATACATCAAACGATGAAAAGACATTTTCTCTTTTTCCTGCTCGTGGCGTTCGCCCTGACAATGCAGGCACAGCGACGCATCACCGGCGCTCTGGCCACCCCCGTAACCCCAGGACAGCATCCTGCCGCCCTCAGCAGCCAGCAGCACGCCGCACCGGCACGTGTCGAGGGACTCTCATCCATCCAACGGGCCGTCGGCTTCATCGCCGGCAACGACCCCGACAGCATCACCATCAAGGGGCTGATGGTGGGCGAGGCAGGCTCTTATCCCGTCGCCGTAGCCATCGGACCCGATATCCTCGCGCCCTATGTCGGTTGTCAGGTTGTTGGCATCCGCATAGCCGCAGCCCAGTCCTTAGGCAAGTCCAACACCTTCCTCCGCACCATCAGCGAACAGGGGATCATCTCTTCTTCGGGCATCGACAAGAGCCAACGGCTCTATGAAGGATGGAACAACGTGTTCTTCAACGGCGACACCTCCCTGGAGATAGAAGAAGACCAGACCCTGCTCGTCGGTTTTGAGTACAACGAGACAGAAGACATGGCTGCCTCCGACCAGGGCGGACTGTGCACCGTCGGTGAATCGAAGAGCGGTGGCTTTCTCATCTATACCGATTACGGCAGCGGCTTGGGGTGGTACAGCATCAACCAACTCGGCGCTCTGTGCATCCAACTCATCGTCGACGTGAGCAACCTGCCCGCCCGTGCCCTCAGCCTCTCTTACGTCGACACGGGATTCCGCTATAAAAAGGCGGGTGATAAGGTGGAGACCTATATCATCGCTGCCAACAACGGCCGCGAGGACGTCTCTTCCTACTCCCTTGTCTGCCAACTCGACGACGAAGCTCCTGTCACGTTCCGTTACGATGAGGTGCTCCACCAACAAGGCAATGCCCACCAGCAGCCGACACTCACATTGCCTGCCGACATCGCCGTGGGTGCCCACCAGTTGCAGGTGACCCTCCTGGCAGAAGATGATACTGAGCCGCTTTCCGAAGACGCCGTCATGACGTCCCGCTTCTATGTCTACGACAAGTATCTGCAACGGCAGAAGAACTACGTGGAGCAATACAACAGCCAGGATGCCTACATGGCTTCCATCGTGGATCCCATTTTCGAGGAGGTGGCCGGTCAGAATCCGTCCATGGCGCTCGTCAATGTCTATGCCCCGGGCACCGGTCTCTCATTGCCCGATGCCGACTACCTGCACGAACTCTATGCCTACACGCTGCCCTCGTTCACCATCAACCGGTCCTATTTCCCCGGCGAGGCGTATATCGCCTACGATGTCAACTACTATGCCGAACAATATGCCGTCCTGGTGCCGGGCATCCTCAACGACCTGATGCTACAGGACCTGATGCAGCCTGCCTTCGCCACCGTGAACCTGCAGCCCACCTACCATGCCGACACCCGTGAACTCGACATCGAGGTGACGGGCGACCTGGCCGAGGGTGCCACCGACATCTTAGGCACGCCTTCCCTCACCCTGTTGCTCACCGAAAACAACGTGAAAGCCAAACAGGTGATCGTCAACACCAAGACGGGCCGCACTACCACCGACAACAACTACCTCCACCACCATGTGCTGCGGCAGTTTGTCACCTCGCCCTTGGGCAATCCCGTCAATGTCAACGGCCTGCAATACACCGCTCACCACCAAGTCACACTCGATCCCTCATGGGATGTCAACCAACTGACGCTCATCGGGTTCATCACCCGTCAGGCAGAAGCGGTGACCGACGACAACGTGATGGAGATGGATGTCACAGGCTGCAATAGTTTCTCTCTGGCCGACATCACAGGCATTCATACCGTTGACGGAGAACAAAAAGAGGCTTCTCCCGAGTATTTCACCCTCGATGGCAGACGAGTGGAAACGCTTCAATCTCAACCAGGCATCTATCTCATCCGGCAAGGACAGAATGTGAGAAAAATCAGTGTGAGGTAACGCTCAGACATAAAAAACAAAAAAAATTACCGATAAGCATAAAAAATCCTCCGAGATTTTGTAAACTAATCATAAAAAATTGTATATTTGCAGAAATATATAGATCTTTTTTTCACCTTAATACAAACGCTTATGAAAAAAGCTAAATTATTATTATTAACGCTGCTGGCCCTGATAGGTTATTCAGGTGCCCAAGCAGGCGAGACAGTAAATAATTATGCTGTTGATTTCAATCAAGAAATCAGAACATCAGACCATCAATTTGCTGTCTCCAAAGACTGGAAACACATTGCGGAATATTATGACGACGATGGTGATTTCAGGTACATGAGCTATTCTTACTCTTCTACTGCCGGTATAGAAGAAAGTGGAGCTTTGAACGTCTACCGGCAATACGCCTCTGGTAGCGGTTATGGTTCAAGTGGCAAAGTTGTTTATGACATGTTGGTGACCCCTAAGGTATCAGGAAAAGTGACCATACAAGTCAAAAACAACAATGCATCCTCCTCTTATCCTTCTTTCATTCAATTCTATCAAGTGAATGACAATGGAACAGAATACGGAGAGGAAATCACTGCACAGATAGTTGATGCAGACCAACAGCCAGCAGAGATCAACAAAGACAATTATGTGACCGCCCAGATTGAGCTGTCTACTGCCACACGTATCGGTATCCGTGCACAATACGTCTATCTGGACAACTTCACCGCAGAAAGTGCTGTCATAGAGAAAGAGCGCAAGCTGGCCATCACTTCTGCTGTACCGACAGCCACCTCGGGTACCATTTATTGGGATCAGCAGGCAAATGGCAACGTGCTTGTAAAATACATGGTAAAGGTGCAGAACGTTGGTGAGGTGCCATTTGCTCCTGAAGATGATGGCTACAGTGTTTCTATTTTCAACAGAAAGACCAATGATGTTTACGTTACGACGCTTATATCACAGGCTTTGGATCCTCAAGCGACATCGGATGAGTTTGAGGTATCTGTAGAGTTGGATCCCACCACATGGCCCAATACCTACACTTACATCAACATGGACTTGAAAGAGAACGTATCAGGCAGTGTGGTGCAACGTGCACAGTCCAATTATAATCGATACGAACCTAAGTTCGTATTCCGTGAGGGTGGGTCTACCAGTACCTCCAATCTCTATGGCGACATTGCCTTTGGCATGGTGACAGAGGAGGTTTCTAAGACTTACGAGATTTACAATGACGGTATCGCTCCACTTCAGGTAAAATCCATCACCGTGCCAGATGGATACACAGCAAACCTCTCCGGTGAATTCACGGTGGACTCCAAAGCGTTCAAATCATTTACAATCACGCTTCCTGCCACAACACAAGGTGTTTTCTCTGGAGACCTAGTAGTGGTCTATGTAGATAAGAATGGTGATGAAGCGACTTATTCAAAAGCCGTTACAGGAAATGTGCTTGATCCATCAAAGAATCTGATCACCTTTGACGACGGTGCAGGCAATAACGCCTATCCGGCAGGATCTGTGAGGGGCCATGTCTATATCAGCACGGAAGGCTCTGGAGCCGCCAAAAATAGTTATCTGCAAGTTGGAACTGGCTCCAATCCTTTGTTTATCACGCCTCTGATGACAGCCACCGCTGGAGAGAAAATCACATTCGACGCTGAAAATACTGCCTACAGCGGTAGCATAGTGGAAGTGATGATTTCCAAAGACAGACAAAACTGGACGCCCATTCAGACAATCTCTGAGATCTCATCCAGCTCCAAGTGGACGACCTATACGGCAGAAATTCCTGAAGCAGGCGACTGGTTCCTCGGTTTCAAATTGACCAAAGCCAAGATTGACAATATCTATGGTCTGGTGTATGCTGAAGGATTTGCACACAACCTGTTGATTGTCAAATCCGACATTCCTGCCAAGGGCACACAAAACGCCGAATATACCGCCACTGTCTCTGTTGGCAATATCGGTCCTAATGTGGAAACCGCAGGCAACTATACCGCTACGCTTTATGTAGATGGTGAGGCTGTTGCCACGAACAATGATGTTGAGCTGCCTGTGGCTAACATCAATGGCAATTACAATAACTTTGAAGAGAACAACTACACCACCCTCTCCTTCACCTTCAAGCCTCACACTATTGGCACATTGCCAGCATATATTGAAGTGAAGAGCGGAGATGCCGTGGTGAAGACTGAAAAGGTGGATGTGACCATCGATGAGGAGAAAGTAGAAAGCGACATTGCTGTCCTTGGTTCGAATCCTTCTACATCGAACACTAATCTGCTTCACATGAACTGGAACAACAGTGAGAGCGTGTCTCTCTACACCAAAGAGGTATTGGAAGCTGCTGGTCTGCAAGCCGGTGATGTCATTGAATCGATTACCTTCAAAGGTTATCGTTCGGCTGATCCATATACAACGACTTTGAGTGTTTGGTACGAGAAGACCACCGATGTTGAACAGCCGGCTCCTGCTAACGGCATCTATGACACCAAAGGCATGACTCAAGCCATCACCGAAGAGCATCAATGGAAGAAAGAAGGATCCAGTACTGAACTGGCAGACCTGATTGTGATCAACCTCGCAGAGCCGATCACTTATGATGGCAAATCATCCCTCCGCTTTGTCGTGAGATCGGAAGCCAACTCCTTCAAGCAGGCATACTTCGAAGTCACCAACATCTTGGGCAACAGTTATTATCACAGGCAAGACAATGCTGACAATTTCAAGAAAGATGCTTGGTCGGCCAACTACTACCTGCCCGCTATCCACTTCGGTCTGAAGGTTGAGCCGAAGATTTTCGAAGGTACTGTTTCCGACATGGAATATTATGCACCCATTGAAGGTGCTACCGTCATGCTGCGCAACGAAGCAGAGGATGTGGAGTACACCGGTACCACAGATGCTTCTGGTGCTTTCAAGATCAATGTGATCCAGGATGATCTGACCTATACGCTTTCCATCACTGCTGATGGCTATGAGCCAATGGAAAACGGCGGCCCCCTTACTTTCGAAGAAAACTATGCTGATTTCTTGTTCTATCTGAGAGCATTGCCAAAACCAACCATCACCCACAACATCTCCGAGTCTCAGTACGCAACCTTGTTCTATGAGACAAAGAGTCTGGAGATTCCAGAAGGAGTGACAGCTTACACCGTGGCTCGCGACGGCAACAAGATCAACCTCACAGAGGTGGAGGACGTGATTCCTGCCGGTACTGCTGTAGTCATCAATGGCGAGGCTGGTGAGTATGAGTTCAACGTCAGCGATGAGATCCAGACCGCAACGCTCGACTTCACCACCAACGAATGGCAATTGCCTGAGGGAAGTAAAAATAAGAAAGTTGATGCGGCTGATTTCAGCAATGGTGAATACACCATCACATTAGCTGGTAGTACTGGCCAAGGTTATTACTGGAACAACACCCAGTACTATCTGATGCTCGGTAAGAAGGGTGCTACCCTCACTCTCCCCGCCTTCGACTTCGAAGTAGCGAAGATTGTCGTCTTTGGCAAGGGTAGTGCTTCACCCAGTGTGGAGCAGAATATCTACGTCGGTGATGCAGAAGTCAGCGAAAAGACCGTAGGTGCTACAGGTGTGAATGAGTATCTCATTGATGAGAACTACCAAGCTAAGAACACCATCTATACCCTGAAAGTCAGCAGCGCTCACAACACTCAGATCTCCAAGATCGTGGTGATTGCCAAGAGCGACATCGAGGCACTTGAGAGCGACCTGATCGGTAGCGACTACGCCACCACCGTTTCTTCTGAAACCGACAACTTCTATGTACTCTCCTGGAAAGATGAGAACAAGAACCCAGAGCAGTTGGGCTTCTACTTCATGACAGATGATGGTCACAGTGCAACCATTGGCGCTCACCAGGCATACCTGAAGTATCCTGCATCTGAGAGCAATGGCGCTGGCTTCACACTCCTGTTCGACGCCGACGGCATCAACACCATCGAGCGCGCTGCCATCAGCGAGAACGACGCCATCTACACCATTTCTGGTGTCCGTGTGAATGCAACCAACCTGCAGAGAGGTCTTTACATTGTCAATGGCAAGAAAATTGTCATTAAGTAATCATTAAAACAGCTGAATTATGAAGAAATATATTCAACCGCGCATCAAACAATTGATGGTGAAGACTTCCGACCTGATGCTCGTCATCAGCAACTCGAAAGGTTATGGTGGTCCTATGGCCAATGAAGGTACATTTGACGATGTGGAGGCAACATTGCCAAAATCAAAAGACATCTGGGAATAATCTGTTCCGACATCCATAAAGAAGGGGGAAGCATCCGTGCTTCCTCCTTTTTTTGTGGATAATGAGGACATGAAGACATAAAAACATCCGTCATCATGAGCAGATCCAATTTTTTTTCTTACTTTTGCACTGCAACTGGTTCACGATAAGTGATGAAAAGGGAATAGGGTGAGAATCCCTGACAGTCCCGCTGCTGTGAGTTGTCCTTCACTGTCGAGGAAAAAAGCCACTGGCACGCTGCCGGGAAGGTATCTGAGACACGACAACAAAGTCAGAAGACCTGCCGTCGCATTTTTTTCTCTCACCGTCACGATGTATGGCGGTGTAGATCATCATCATCATGAGCATCAAAAAAAAGGTGTTTCTTCTTGTCGGAGGACTGGGCTGTGCCCTGTCGCTGCACGCTCAAGAGCATCCTGCGGAACACAACGACACGATCCATCATCTCGACGAGGTGGTGGTGACCTCGAAACTGACCTTCCGCGAGGTGATGCCCTCACAGACCCTTAGTGGCAAAGAACTGGAACGCCTCAACACCCATTCCGTGGCCGATGCACTACGTTACTTCTCAGGATTGCAACTCAAGGACTATGGTGGTGTCGGCGGCATCAAGACCGTCAACATCCGTAGCATGGGCACCAATCATTTGGGCATCTATTACGATGGTGTGGAACTGGGCAATGCCCAGAACGGACAGATTGACCTCGGACAATTCTCACTCGACAACGTGGATGAGGTGACGCTCTACAATGGTCAGAAAAGTGCCATCTTCCAGACAGCAAGCGACTTCGGCCATGCCGGGTCGGTCTATATCCGCACCCGACGACCCTGGTTTTCCTATGGCGAACACGAACATCTGAAAGCCAGCGTGACCTATGCCTCCAGCGACAAGGTGGCGGTGGCTGGCCTCTACGAACGCCGACTCAGCGAAAGGCTCAGCGCGTCAGCCAGTGCCAGTTTCCTCAATGCCAGCGGGAAATACAAATTCCGTTACCACCGTGTCAACATCGACGGCAGCACGGCATGGGACACTACCGCTGTGCGACAAAACGGCGACATCCATGCCGAACGGTTGGAGATGAACCTCCACGGCACCCTCGACAACGGCTACTGGATGGTGAAAGGCTACCTCTACAATTCTGAGCGAGGCATCCCGGGAGCCATCGTCAACAATGTGTGGCACCGCGGCGAACGGCAGTGGGACCTCAACAACTTCTATCAGGCTCAGTGGCAGAAAAGTTTCTCCAACCGATTCAGCAGCCGTGCCATGGTGAAATATGCGTTCTACCGCACTCATTACCTGAACAACGACTCCACACAGTTGCCCATCGACAACACCTACTACCAACAGGAGACCTACCTCACCACCTCGCATGTTTACGAGATCCTGCCCTCCTGGAGCGCCTCACTGAGTTACGACTTCCGCTGGAACAAGCTCAATGCCAACAGTTACCGTTTCGCCTTCCCCACCCGGCAGTCACATCTCATCGCCCTCGCCACCGCCATCGACGCTACCCATGTGAAGGCCCAAGCCAGTCTGCTGGCCTCCGTCATCAGCGACCGCACCCGCACCGACGGCCGTCAGCCCACCCTGGTGAGATGGACACCCGCCGTGTTTGTCAATGTATATCCCCTCCACGGCAAACAGCTCTCGCTGAGAGCCTTCGTGAAACGCAGTTTCCGCATGCCCACCTTCAACGACCTCTATTACACCAATATGGGCAATGCCGCCCTCCGGCCAGAGAGCGCCACCCAATATGACCTGGGCATCGTCTACAGCAAGAGTTGGGAGCACGGTCTGCTCCGCCATGTCGCATTGCATGCCGACGCATACTACAACACCATCCACGACAAGATCGTCGCCTACCCCAAAGGACAGCAGTTCCGCTGGACAATGCTCAACCTGGGACGCGTCCACATCACCGGTACCGACATCGAGGCGGAAGGTGCCGTCGAGGCGGGCCGTGACCTCACCCTCACCGGACGGCTGCAATATACCTATCAGGATGCCCGCGACGTCACCGACCCCACCACGCCTTACTACCGCGACCAGATACCCTACATCCCCTGGCACAGCGGTTCCGCCATCATCAACGTCTCCTACCGCGGTTTCGACCTGAGTTACAGTTTCATCTATGCCGGCGAACGCTACAACGAACAAGAGAACATCGTCTATAACCACATGCAACCCTGGTATACCAACGATGTGAGTCTGATGTACCGTTGGAAGCACCGACACCTTATATATAAAATAACACTGGAGGTCAACAACCTGCTCGATCAGGACTACGACGTCATCATCAACTACCCCATGCCCAAGCGCAACTACGCCCTCACCCTCCATCTCGAAATGTAATTCCGCCATGCGATATCTTATCTTTCCCCTCCTCCTGCTCCTCCTGTTGGCCACCGCCTGCCGCGACGACCAGATCGTGGTCTATCCCACCGAAGCGCAAACCGGCCATCAGACGGTGACCGAATACATCGGCATGTATGTGCTCAACGAGGGCAACATGGGCTCCAACAAATGCACCCTCGATTACCTCGACCTGGCCACTGGCGTCTATACCCGCAACATCTATCCCTCGCGCAACCCCAACCAGGTGATGGAACTTGGCGACGTGGGCAACGACATCAAAATCTACGGCTCGAAACTCTGGATGGTCATCAACCTGTCCAACAAGGTGGAAGTGGCCGATGCCATGACCGCCGTGAGCCGCGGACATGTCGATATCCCCAACTGCCGTTTCCTGGCCTTCGACGGTCCTTACGCCTATGTGAGCGCCTACGTGGGTGAGATCAACAAGGAATCCGTGGCGGGCGGTGTCTACCGTGTCGACACCACGACCTTGAAAGTCGTCGACAAGGTGACCGTAGGCTACCAGCCCGAGGAACTCGCCGTGGTCAACGGCAAACTCTACGTGGCCAACAGCGGTGGATACGAAGCCCTCCAAGGGCGCGGCTATGACCGACGGATCACCGTCATCGACCTCGCCACCTTCACTGTCGAACGGCATATCGACGTGGCACCCAATCTCTCGCTGCTGCGCGCCGACCGCCACGGACGGCTATGGGTGACCTCACGGGGAGACTATGGCTCGCACCCCGCACGACTCTACCTGCTGCAACCCAATGCCAAGAAAGAGATGGCGCTGACCGACTCCCTCGACCTCGCTGTCGCCGGCATGTGCCTTCAGGGCGACTCCCTCTATTTCTATGCGACGACCTACGACGCACAATGGCAACCCGTGAGCACGTTCGGCATCATCGACACCAACAGCCGACAGATTGTCAACAACCATCTGATCACCCCACCCGCAGACAACCCCATCAAGACCGCCTACAACCTGCTGGTGCATCCCATCTCCCACGACATCTATGTGCTCGATGCCACCAACTACGTGTCGAGCGGCAAATGCTACTGTTTCGACCGCGACGGACATTTCAAATGGGTGACATGGACCGGTGACATACCGGGCCACGCCACCTTCCTCACCCGATAAACCCTCATATCCCTCATGACACATACCACACTCATGACTCATACCACACTGATGGTCCACCGATGGACGGTCCTTACCACCATCCTCCTGCTGGCCCTCACCGCCAGTGCCCAGCACATGGACAACAGCACCCAGCACAGTCCTTACATCCAAGCCGTCGATGAGTACCTCCCTGCTCCTGGACAGTTTGTCAACACCATTCCCGAGAGTACCGACGACGACACCCCTGCCACCATGGCCGCGAAATGCACCGCGTACATCGCCGGCAACAAGGGCGACATCATCACCCTCGGCGCCTACGGAGGCTATATCACCTTTCATTTCGACCACAGCATCGCCAACATCCCTGGCCAGCGCGACCTCTACATCAAAGGCAACTGCCATAACGGCAACAGCGAACCGGGCATCATCATGGTATCAAAAGACGTCAACGGCAACCGCCTCCCCGATGACCCATGGTATGAGATCGCTGGCAGTGCCGACACCGACAGTGCCGGTCTCGTGGACTACCACTATGAGATCACCTATCAGCCCAACCCCCTCGGCGACATCCGTTGGACCGACAGCCAAGGCGAGAGCGGCACCATCCCCCGCAATACTTACCATACCCAAGAATATTTCCCCTTGTGGCATGAGGGCGCTCTTACCTTCCGAGGTACGCTGCTGCCCCCCAATGGTGTGAACACCAGCAAGGGAACACCCGAATACTGGATTCTCTCCGCCTACCGCTACGGCTATGCCGACAACGCCCCCAACAGCGATATCGAGGCCTGCAGCATCGACCTCGGGTGGGCTGTCGATGAGCAACGCCAACCCGTCAACCTCGACTTCATCGACTTCGTGCGCATCTACAATGGTGTCAACCAGCAATGCGGTTGGATCGGAGAGACATCGACAGAGGTGGCTGGCGCCGAAGACCTACACCTCGAAGCCTCGCTGAAAGCCATCACCGATGGCATCCATACCCCAGCATCCGCCCGGCGGATCGTCAGCCGGCACACCATCGACGGCACCAGCGTCGGCAACCGTCACCATGGGCTCACCATCCTGCGCTACGAGGACGGCACCGTGGAAAAGCGCTGGCTGCCTTAAGACCATTCCCCAAAATCCACAATTTTTCACCAACATAAACGAATATGAAAAAATTTTACTTCATGATGCTTACCGCATGGCTACTCACGATTCCCTGCCATGCCAACGACGTGGTAACCTTTGAAGACATTGCTGTCAATGCCGACGGTTACCAGAATGACTTTGGTGATGACGGTTACTTCGAGGCCGGCGGTTTCACCTTCTACTGCAACTACTTCCCAGAGTTCTACTATTGGTCGGGATTTGCCGTTTCCAACCATACAGCGACCGATTTCGCCTCCTATGTCCTCGACCAGTTCAACAGTTGCGTGGGACATGGTGTCAACGGTTCCGAGAAATTCTGCGTCGCCTATCCGCAAGGCGAACTCATCGAGGTCGATGACCCGAAAGGGGCTGTCGTCTCCGGATTCTATGTCACCAACGATGCATGGGCGGTCGATGCCATCCTTCATGGCGATGGCATGACACCTGGCCCGTTCACCACCGGCGATTTCCTCGAGTTGTGGATCATCGGCAACCACCCCGACGAGACAGCCGACACGCTGAAGTTTTACCTGGCTGACTACCGTTCGGAAAACGAGGCCGAGCACTACTATCTCAACGACTGGACTTGGGTGGACCTGAGCAGTCTGGGACAGGTGGAGTCACTCACCTTCCGCATGGACGGTTCACGTAAGAACGACTGGGGCCTGACGACGCCAGCCTATTTCTGTTTTGATGACTTCAACGGTGTGGCGCCCGAACCCGTCACCACCGGTCCCGCCACCTTTGAGGAGATAGCACTGGATGCCGAGAGTGCCTACAATGGCGCTGGCGTGAGCGGCGAGACCATTACGGATGCCTATGGCTCTGAGTGCGTGAAGAGCCAGTTTGTGAGTGGCGGCTATCGCTTCACCACCGTCTACAACCCGGCCTGGGGATCATGGTCTGGTTTCGCCGTGTCGAATGAGACCAGCACGACTTATGCCTCCTACACCGACCAGTACCGCAGTTGCGTGGGTCACGGCTACGACGGGTCCTCCAACTATTGTGTCGCCTTCCCATCTATCTTGGGGGAGACCATCGAACCCGTGGATGGGGCGCAGGTGATCAGCGGTATGTATGTCACTAACTCCGCCTGGAACGTGTCGGCCTATACCGAGGGTGACGGCATGACACCCGGTGCCTTCACCACCGGCGACTGGTGCAAACTCACCATCACCGGCACCCATGCCGACGCCACCACCGCCACCTTGGATGTCTATCTGGCTGACTACCGTTCGGAAAACGCAGCCCGTCACTATTACATCAACCAGTGGCAATGGGTGGACCTGACAAGTCTGGGAGAGGTGACCGCCCTCACCTTCACCATCAGCAGTTCACGCAACAATGACTGGGGCATGACCACACCGGGCTATGTCTGCATCGACAACCTCGGCGGCGAGCCCGACGGCACCGTCGGCATCTGCCACCAGCCCGCTGTTTCCACGTCCTATCCCGCAGCCCGTTACACCCTCGACGGCCGCACCACAAATGACAGCCGTGGACTCCACATCATCCGCATGAGCGACGGCACCACCCGCAAAGTATTGGTAAAATAATCCCATCCCCTCAAGGACCTTAAGGACAAAAAAACCTTAAGGTCCTTGAGGTTCTTAAAGACCTTAAAAACCTTAAAGACCTTAAAAAATCCGATGAAAATCGCTCTTCATGTTCCAACAATCAGAATTATTTCTTATATTTGTGGACATGAAGAAAGCCATTGTCATCGGAGCCTCTTCCGGTATCGGCATGGAGGTCGCCAAACGACTGCTCGCCGACGGGTGGACGATCGGTATCGCTGCCCGCCGCACGGAACTGTTGCTGCAGTTGAAGGCAAAATACCCTGAACGGGTAGAGGTGGAGACCATCGATGTCAACCATGAGGAGGCAGAGGACCTGCTCCTCAGTCTCATTGCCGTGGTGGGCGGGATGGACCTGTTTTTCTATGCCTCTGGCATAGGCAAGCAGAATCCCACCCTGGATGCCGGCATAGAGATCAGCACGGTGACGACCAATGCCCTCGGTTTCACCCGTATGATCGGTGTGGCCTATCGCTATATGGCGCAGAAAGGCCATGGCCATATCGCTGCCATCACCTCCATCGCCGGCACCAAGGGACTGGGGCCTGCACCCTCCTATTCCGCGACGAAGGCCTTTCAGAACACCTACCTGCAAGCCCTTGAGCAACAAGCCTTTACCCGAGGATTTAATATCCGCTTCACAGACATCCGCCCAGGATTTGTGGGAACGGCTCTGCTCAACGACAACCATCAATACCCCATGCTGTTGAAGGCCGACCATGTGGCCGACGAGATTGTCGATGCCATCGGGAAAGGCCGCCATGTGAAGGTGATCGACTGGCGCTGGTGCCTGGTCACCGTCCTTTGGCGGTGCATCCCCTGTTGGCTGTGGCGCCGGCTGCCCATCCGGTCAAAGGAAAAGAAAAAGAAGCCCTCATCTTAAAGAAGAGAATACATTTTCAAGAAGCTATCACCTTAAAAGATCATACGATGGAAAAAAGAAATCATTATTATGTCGTGGCAGCCATCGTCACCGATGGCGACAAGTATCTCTGCATGCAGCGCTGCCGCTCTTCCCATGACTATATCAGCGAGCACTGGGAGTTTCCTGGTGGCAAGGTGGAGGAAGGCGAGAGCGAGCACCATGCCCTCGTGCGTGAGATTCGCGAGGAGATGGATTGGGACATCTACGTCGGGCGCCGGTTAGGAACGGTCGTCCATTCCTACCCCGACTTCGACATCACGCTGACCGCCTATCTCTGCAAGGGCGGTGACGCACCTTTCAAACTCCTTGACCATCTCGACAGCAAATGGCTGACGCGGGAGCAACTCGAGAAGCTCAACTGGACCGAGGGTGACCGCAAATTGCTGCAACTGCTGTAACGGTCATTGTCGTTGTAGTCCCTGCTTTTAGATGTTCCGTCACCGGTAGATGGTATACGAGCCTTCCACCATATCGCAATGGCGGCGCAACAATTGGAGGATGAAGTCCGCATTGGCTCGGACATTGTCCTCCTTACCGTCATAGCCATTGATGAGCACCATGAGATGTGTGGTGTGGATGGTGATTTTGGTGCGTTCATGGTCACTAGTGGGTGTTCCCACGCCGCCGATGGCATCGCGGTAGACGGGCAGTCCCTCGATATTGATCATTCCTCTTCCGATGCCTTCATAGGGTTCACCGGCTCGTCCGATGCCGAGTGTGAGCGTGTCGCCCACAAACTTGTCGGCATCAAATCCTCCGATGCTATAACCATAGGCGATGCTCGCCAGGTTGATCAGGTCGACGAGTGTGTCGATCTGATAGAGGGGTTTGCCTTGCAGGATGCGTCGGATGAGGGCCTCGGAGGCTGGTCTGTAGCGTGAGGGGTCTTTGCCGCAGGCCTTATACACTTTTCTGGTGGCCTCGATGCCCGACATCTGTTTGAGTGACTCGGTGGTCAGTGTTTGTCGGTATTGTTCTCCTAAGGCATGGATCTCTTCCCACAGTGGTGCGCAATATGCAGAATTGCTGCATCTTGCCTCTACGGCTGCCCCCACAAACCCTGGGCATACCCGTTCAATCTCCTCTGATACAATAATCTTCATATTTTCTTTATTTAATCATTACTCATCTCTTTGCACATCAAGCGTGTCACGTCATCTGATTGGGTATTCTATACATCTCCCTTTTACAACTAATAAGAAGAGAGAATAAAAAAACGCTACGCTTCATAAAAAAATTTGTTTTTGTCTTTACCTAATGAAAAATGCTCACGCTTCTGAAAAAACGCCAAGGCGTTCACAAAAAGGGAGAAAAATGCCAAACTTAAAGGAAGAAATAATGATTTTCTATTTTTAAAACGGGGTGATTGTTCCATCTTTCTCATCATAATAGTATTTTTCTATCTCTGCCCTTGGATAAGTAGAGAAATTTACAAGTATACCGACGGGAAATTGTGTACCGACCAAATAACTGAATAGTTGATGGCGCTCTTTTTCTCCTAACTTTTCAATAGCCTTACATTCAATAATGATATTACCATGGTCACGTTCCAACATGAAGTCCAACTTGAAAAAAGAAGAAAGTGTCTTTCCATTGAAAACAGGATGAAAGGGGAATTCCTTTTTATGAGGTACATTGTTCTCTGAAAGAACGATTTCTAATGTTTCTTGATAGATATACTCAGGAAAGCCACAAGGTAGTTCCTTGTACACCTTAAACAAATAGCCTATCACATCATAGACATATTTTTTCAATTCTTCCTTCAATTGTGGCGACAATTCTTTTTGTGTAAAAATCATATGCCCTGTACTGATTTTGGTTGACAGTTTTGTTTGTTAAAACTAAATTGGTTTACACTTCATTTTCTTTATTCCTAATGCAGGTTGTCTGTTTGTGGTTTACTCCTGCTTTGGTTGTCACTTTTGACCTTAGTCCTAAGA
>JAEEGL011388329.1_pt1 | contig 91384 bp, 77 predicted proteins | sample 9134231 | NCBI WGS metagenome assembly JAEEGL01 (sample SAMN16246548, study PRJNA631951) | gut metagenome | biome: gut microbiome; feature: rumen; material: fiber-attached | host: Bos | place: Iran: Karaj | collected 2018-10 | reverse complement strand
GACGTGCCGACCGCGTTCCTTCGCCATGCAACGAGCAAGCTTTCGACCGTTGAAGACCTTGAAAGCATCGAGAGCTTCGGCTTCCGCGGCGAAGCGCTCGCTTCTATCGCCGCGGTCTCGAAGGTCTCCATGCGCACCCGCACCGCGGACGCCGACTGCGGCACGCATATCGTTATTGAGGGCGGCAGGCAGCTCCTTTCGGAACCCTGCGCCTGCCCCGTCGGGACCACGGTGGAGGTCAACGAGCTCTTCTACAACGTTCCCGCAAGGCTGAAGTTTATCAAGAGCATTAGGCAGGAAACGGCGATGATCAACGACTACGTCAGCCGCATCATGCTTTCCGATCCGCATATCTCGATCAAGCTGATAAACAATTCCAAGACCTTGATACATACCACCGGCTCGGGCGATCTTGCGAACACCGTGCTCAGCATCTACGGCGATTCCGTGTTTGCCTCGCTTTACAGCGTGCTCTACGACGACGGCTATATCCGCATCTCCGGATTCGTAGGCGGTGAGAGCATAGCGAGAAACAATAGGGTCCAGCAGAGCGTCTTCATCAACCGCCGCTATATCAAGTCCATGGTCATAAGCAACGCCGTTCAGCGCGCTTTCCTGACCCGGCTGATGAATCACCGCTATCCCTTCTTCGTGCTCGACATTACGCTCTCGAGCCGGGAGGTCGACGTAAACGTGCATCCGAACAAGCTCTCGGTCCGTTTCCGCGATGAGGAGCGCGTTTCAAACGCCGTCACGCGCGCTGTGAGCGACGCCCTTTCAGGACCCGAGCTGAGTGTTGTCAAGGGGCTCGATCCCCTCAGCGGGCAAATGAGGCCCTCAGGAGAAGCGAAGGGTGAAAGCGAAGATCGCCCGGCCTTTGAGCGGCCGAAGCAGGACGTCGGCGATATCGAGAACAAGGTCCGCGATATCTTTAAGAACGACGCGGGGCGTACCGAAATCGAGACCGAAGCCGACCGCCGTCTTAAGGCCGCATCGCAGCTGTTCGACGCGCGGCCGAAAAGGGAGCCCGCCGTTCTTGCGGACAGCGGCGCGGCTCCGGCACTGTCCGGTCCGGCTCCAAAACCCTTCCCGCCTTTAAGGCCTGCACTTGATCCGCAGGAGTCGTTTTCCGGCATCCCGGTGTATCACCCCTCCCGCGCGGAGTCGCAAAAACCCGCTCAGCCCGTGATCGAGAGGCCCGAACAGATCTCGCTCGATACCGACAGCAGTATCATTATCGGCACCGCTTTCGACACGTACATCATTGTGCAGCAGGGCGATTCGATCTACTATATCGACCAGCACGCCGCGCACGAGCGCATACTCTATGAAAAGCTCGTTTCCGGCAAACTGAAATTCGATTCCCAACTGCTCGCCATACCCATGGTGGTACCGCTCGATCCCGTCTCCTTCGCATGCGTTGCGGAAAACCTCGAGCGCTTCGAAGAATTCGGTTATTCCATAGATATCTCCAATGAGCCGAATCTGAGCGTGCACGCGGTGCCCAATCTGCCCGATATGCGCTCGGATAAGTTTTTAAGGGACGCGATCGACTGCGTGCTTGCGAATAGTAAAGCGGATGAGATCGACCTTATCCGGCGGGAGCTGATCACCATGTCGTGTAAACGCGCCGTAAAGGCCGGCAGCAGGCTCGACACGGCGCAGCTTAAGGAGCTCGTTCGCGCGTATGCCGAGGACGGCGTGCCGCTCACCTGCCCGCACGGAAGGCCCGTCATGATACGCGTCAAAAAAACCGAGCTGCAGAAAATGTTCAAAAGGATAATCTGACGATGGTGGAGACCAAGCCCGTTATATTTCTGATAGTGGGTCCCACGGCAAGCGGCAAAACGGCCGTCGCGATCAGGGCGGCCAAGGCGCTTGATGCCGAGATCATCTCTGCGGATTCGATCTCCGTCTACAGGGGCATGGACATAGGCTCCGCAAAGCCGACCGCCGATGAGATGGAAGGCGTGCCGCATCATCTTATCGACTGCGCCGAGATAGACGACACCTCGTTCAACGTGGCCGAATACCGCCGGCTCGCCGCCGATAAGATCCGGGAGATAAGGTCGCGCAGCAAAAACGTCATCATCGCTGGTGGCACCGGGCTCTACGTCAACTCGCTCGTCTATCCGCTGAATTTTTCAGCTGCGGAACCGGATTTTGACAGGAGACGCGAGCTTGAGGGCATCGAGGCCGCCGAGTCCGGCGCACTCCACAGGATGCTCGAAGCGATCGACTCCGCTTCTGCCGCACGCCTGCATGCGAACGATACCAAGCGCATCATCCGGGCGATAGAGGTCTATGAGCGGACGGGGGAGACCCTCACCTCCCACGGGGGCGATTTTGCCAATACCCGGGGCGAGGAGATCGAGTTTGAACCGATCATCGCCGGCATCAATATGGACCGAGCGCTTTTGTATCGGCGCATTGAGACCCGCGTCGACCGTATGATGGAGGAAGGACTCCTCGATGAAGTCGACGCGATACTCGCCAAGGGGTACGACCCGAGTTTGCCCGCGCTGCAGGGCCTAGGCTATAAACAGCTCATAATGTACCGAAGAGGCGAGATCAGCCTCGACGAAGCCGTCGAGCTGATAAAACGCGATACGCGCCGTTTCGCCAAACGTCAGATAAGCTGGTTCAAGCGCGATAAACGCATCCGCTGGTTTTACGCCGACGAGCTCGGGGATCGGCTTGCGGACGCTGTTACGGAATATTTCATGACAGAATCGAACAAGGAACAGAAAAATGTACAGTGAATACTATAAATCTCTCGGGATAACCGAGAGCGCATACGAAACCGTGACCGGGCTCGAGAAGGAGCTCCGGCCAGTTTATGAGAGCATCGAAAACACCGAAGGCATCAACGAAGCCAAGGTGCTCGCGGCGTTTTTAAAGAACCGCATCGCCGCGCATCACTTTAATCCAAGCACGGGCTACGGCTACGACGACATCGGCAGGGAAGGGCTCGACAGTGTCTTTGCCGACTGCTTCAACGCCGAAGCCGCCGTCGTCAGTCCCCAGCTCGTTTCCGGAACGCACGCGATCTACTGCGTGCTCTCGGGCATACTGCGGCCGGGCGAGACCATGCTTGCGATCTCCGGCAAGCCGTACGATACGCTCGTCGACGCGATAGGCATAGAAAGCAGCGCCGAGGGCTCGCTTTTCGAGTACGGCGTGAGATACGAAAAGGTGGACCTGCTCGGAAACGGCGATTTCGACATCCCCGCCGTGGAGGCCGCCGTAAAAAGGCTCAGGCCACGGCTCGTGCACGTGCAGCGCTCCCGCGGCTACGCCTGGCGCGAGGCGATACTGCCTTCGAAAATGCGCGACGTATTTCGTATTATCAAAGAAATATCTCCTGAAACAATTATAATTGTCGATAACTGCTACGGAGAGTTCACGCAGCCTGAGGAGCCGCTTGAATGCGGAGCGGATATCATCGTGGGCTCGCTCATTAAGAATCCCGGCGGCGGTCTTGCACCGACGGGCGGGTATTTCGCGGGCCGCAGGGACGTTGTCGGACGAATAGCCAACAGGCTTACGGTGCCCGGCATAGGCAGGGAAGCGGGCTCTTATTTCGGCAGCTACCTTCCGTTCTATCAGGGCCTGTTCGAAGCCCCTCACGTCGTTGCCGAGAGCCTTAAGACCAGCGCTCTGTTCGCAAAGGTCTTTGAAACGCTCGGGCTTCCCACCATGCCGTCAAGCACCGCCGAGCGCAGCGATATAGTCCAGGCGCTCCGATTCAAGACCAAGCAGGAGCTGGTGGAGTTCTGCCGCTGCATCCAGTCCGTTTCGCCCGTGGACGGCTACGTCGTGCCCGAGCCCTACGCTATGCCCGGCTATCAGAGCGAGGTCATTATGGCCGCCGGCGCGTTCATACAGGGCGCTTCGATAGAGCTTTCAGCCGACGCGCCGATAGTCGAGCCCTACACCGGCTACGTTCAGGGAGCGCTGAACTACGCGCACGGCAGGCTCGCGGTAATGAAAGTGCTCAGTTTTTTACAGAAAAACGCCGAATAACGGGGGAGAGGGCTATGAAGAAATGTATCCTTTATGACGACAGGATCTGCAACGACTGCGGCGAATGCCTGCGCTGCGATCTCGATCCGAATAAGATCTGCGATAACTGCGGCAAATGCCTTGTGGTAAACAACGACGAGTTCCGCAGCGTCATCCTGCGCGCCGATGAACTCGATGATACGATGCATCCCGAAACGTGCGATGATGACTCGGAATACGACGATCCCGAGATGGCTGAGAAGGAGCGCCTGCTCGATGAATTCCTCGATCTGCCGATCGATCTTCAGCTTCCCGAGCCGATACAGGTGGATCCGGAGCTTGCGGAAAAGTGGGAGCGCATCCTCGCCGATTATGAGCAGAAGGAGCGCGAAAGCGAAGCGCCCGACGAACCCGAGCCCGAGATAGGTCTTCACGGGGTCCGCAAGCGGCGCCGCAGGTGACCGCTTAGATCACTCTTCATTTCTTTTATCTTCAGCTTCCGAGCCGGTGTCTCTAAGCACATCGGCTTTTGTTTCGTCAATACCGTCAAATAAATCATTTGGCTTTTCAGCCTCGGCGTCGCGCAGCTTGACCACCTCAGCGGCAGTCCTGCGCCGATCCTGGGAGATGGCCGCGTAGTGCTTCCTGGTCGTGTTGACGTCCTTATGGCCGAGCACGTCCGCAACAAGGTAGATATCGCCGGTCTCGCGGTAGAGCGTGGTGCCGTAGGTGCTGCGCAGCTTATGGGGTGAGATCTTTTTAAGAGGCGCGGCGAGCTTTGCGTACTTCTTTACGAGCTGTTCGACGGCCCGCACCGTGATGCGTTTATTCTGCAGGGAAAGGAAGAGCGCCTTTTCATGGCCCTCCTCGGCGCGGATTCCTTCGCGGCGAAGCATATAATCGAGCAGGGCTCTTCTGACCTCGCTGCCGAAGACGAGCACGTCCTGATTGCCGCCCTTGCGAACGATTCGGACCTCGTTCTGCATGAAGTCAACGTCGTCCATGTTCAGTCCCACAAGCTCGCTTATACGCATGCCTGTGCCGAGGAAAAGCGTCACTATGGCCGCGTCCCGGACTTTCGTCTGATTATGGAAGCGTTTCTGTGCGTCGGTAAGCCCCGCGCCGCTGTCGATAAGGTCCAGCAGCTTCGCAACTTCGTCGGGTTCGAGCCGGATGATGCTCCTTTCATGGAGCTTCGGCGCATCCACGAGCGCCGCGGGATTGGCACTGATGCGGCCCTTTTTATAAAGATATTTATAAAAAGCGCGTATCGAGGAAAGCTTCCGCGCCTTTCCTCGCTCGCCGTTAGAAATCAGCTCGGGATCCTCTTCGTTCGGATCGCTCTCGTCGGGGTAGAGGGCGATGTATTCAAGGAACCTTTCGATATGCTCGGCAGTCACGGCGCCAAGTATCTTATAATCGATCGAACCGAACTTTTCGACGCCTTCGCAAAGCTCGGTTCCCAATAAAAACTTTAGGAACAGTCTAAGGTCGAGCGCGTAGCCGTAGCGCGTCAGTATGCTCGTTGTCTGTTCGATGCCGCGGAAGAACTCCGAGCATGCGGGCGGAAGCTCTTTAAGAACTTCGCGCAGCTTCATCGTGTATTTGCGGGTCCGTTCGATGGAATAATCGTCGCTCATTTAAAGCCTCCGGCCGATTCAGTGGGGTAGCTTTATTATAACACATCTATTCGCAAAAGACAAGTTTTGCGAATAGATAGTGGCGTGATTCTGTGAAATATACTGTTTTCAGGCGTTTTAGTGTGTTTCGTCCGAACGACTTGTTCTTGAATGATTCCTGTAATCAACCAATCACGATTCCGTTTTACGCATCTTCATTCGCTTTGTTTTCGATCTGCTTCTTCAATTCCTTTGCGGCGCCGGTCGCAAGCTTATCGCAGCGATTGTTGTATTCGTTGTCCGCATGTCCCTTGACCTTGTTCCAGTTTATCCTGTGCACGGCCGTCTGTTCGATCAAGGCTTTCCAAAGGTCCTGATTCTCGACCGGCTTTTTGTTCGCGGTCTTCCAGCCGTTCCGCTGCCAATTCATCAGCCAGCCCTTGTCGAACGCGTTGAACACATAGCTGCTGTCCGTATAGATCTCGACCTCACAAGGCCTGTTCAGCGCTCTGAGGCCCTCGATGACCGCCGTAAGCTCCATTCGGTTGTTGGTGGTCAGCTCGGACGCGCCGAAAAGCTCCTTTTTGTGTTTTCCATACATAAGGACGGCGCCCCAGCCTCCGATACCCGGATTGCCGGAACATGCGCCGTCCGTATAGATAGTTACCCTCTTCATTATATATTATATTATTTCAATCGAGTTCTTCGTCGGCTTCATACGGAATGAAATATTTCTCTATTTCATCCATCTGCCATTCGCCGTAGACGCCGTATTTGGCGGCGCCGAGCTCGATATGGAGCATCGCGATGCCGCAGTCGACCTCGCCGAAGCCCCAGTTGTTGGAATTGCATACGATGCCGAGGCTGTCGTCATGGACGCCGATCTCCCATGGCTGCCTGTTTCTCGCGGAAGGCGCGTTCTTCGCGGTGCGGATAGCCTCCTGCTGCCATGCGGACAGTTTATCAATAGCTTCATAGCTGAGCCCGGTCAGCTGCTCGAGCGATTTCTTTGTAGGCGCTTTGGGGAGCACGTCGACCTTTCCGAACGAGATTATCGAAACGATGCGCTCATCGTTTTCAAGCTCGATGAACTGCTTCAGCGCCTTATGGTTATAGGTCCCTCCGAGCCAACAGGTCCCGAGGCCCATGGCAACGCATTCGAGCATGAACGCTTCGCCGATGTAGCCGCCCATGTAGTCGCAGTCGTTCCTGACGATGACGGCCGCAAAGCAATTGGTGCCGGATACGCCTCCGATCAGCGAGACCGGGAAGGTCTTCCCGAGTACGCCCGCTTTGGCGCGCAGCTCGATCCTGGCCTCGTCGGTACGCAGGTTGACCGCCATCTTCTTGAGTTCATAGAACGTGTCCTTATCCACGCCTCCCGTGTAGCTGCGAACGGAAACGCGCTGTTTTGCGGCTTCATACCACCGCTGCATGTAATTCGCTGACATATTGCCTCCTGGTCGAAATCGGTATTATCGGTTGTTGTTTTCGGATAGAATGGCTTTGAGATACTGCCCGGTATAGCTGCTTTCGCTAAGTGAGACCTCTTCGGGAGTGCCCTTTGCGACCACGTTCCCTCCCCTGTCTCCCCCATCCGGGCCGAGGTCGATTATGTAGTCCGCGGTCTTAATAACGTCGAGATTATGCTCGATGACGATGACCGTGCTGCCCGCGTCGCAAAGGCGCTGCAGTATCTCGAGCAGCCTTTCCACGTCCGCGGAGTGCAGGCCGGTCGTGGGCTCGTCGAGGATGTAGAGCGTTCTGCCCGTGTCGCGCCTCGCAAGCTCCGTTGCGAGCTTGACGCGCTGCGCTTCGCCGCCGGAAAGCGTCGTTGAGGACTGACCGAGCTTTATGTAGCCGAGGCCGACGTCATAAAGCGTCTGGAGTTTGCGCGCTATCTTCGGATGCTGAGAGAAGAAGTCGAGCGCCTGCTCGACGGTCATATCCAGCACATCGGCAATGGATTGGCCGCGATAACGCACTTCGAGCGTCTCGCGGTTGTAGCGCTTGCCCTTGCAGACCTCGCACGGGACGTAAACGTCCGGCAGGAAGTGCATCTCTATCTTTATTATACCATCACCGCGGCATGATTCGCAACGCCCGCCTTTGACGTTGAAGCTGAATCTGCCGCTGCTGTAGCCGCGCATTTTAGCGTCCGGCGTCATTGCGAACACTTCGCGTATCAGGTCGAAAACGCCCGTATAGGTCGCCGGATTGCTCCTCGGCGTCCTTCCGATCGGGGATTGATCGATATCTATTACCTTATCAAGATACTCGTAACCCGAAATACTGTCGAAGTCGCCGGAGACCGTGTGCGCCTTGTTGAGCTTTCTTAAGAGCGTGTTCTTTATGATGCCGTTAACGAGGCTCGATTTGCCGCTGCCCGAAACGCCTGTCACGCAGGTGAATACGCCGAGCGGGATCTCTACGTCGATATTATTGAGATTATGCTCTCTGCAGCCGAAGACGCGCAGCCATTTATCAGCCTTCGGTTGCCTGCGCTTTGCCGGGATCTCGATCCTTCTTTTGCCGCTGAGGAACTGGCCGGTGACCGATTCGGGCGCGTCGATGATATCCTGAACGGTGCCCTGCGCCACGACCCTTCCGCCGTGAACGCCGGGTCCCGGGCCGATGTCGACGATATGATCCGCGCTGCGCATGGTCTCTTCATCGTGCTCCACGACGATCAGAGTATTTCCGAGGTCCCTTAAGCCCTTAAGCGTGGCGATAAGCTTTGCGTTATCGTGCTGATGAAGGCCGATGCTCGGTTCATCGAGAATATAGAGCACGCCAACGAGGCCGGAACCTATCTGGGTGGCGAGCCTGATCCTCTGGGATTCTCCGCCCGAAAGCGAGGAAGCGGATCTTGACAGCGTCAGGTAATCGAGGCCGACGTCGACAAGGAATTTGAGCCTCGCGAGCAGTTCCTTGAAGATCCTCGAAGCGATGATCTTTTCGGACTCGGAGAGCGTTATCCCGTTGAGGAACGCGATAACGGAGAGTATCGGCATATCGCAGACGTCCGCGATCGATCTGCCGCCGATCGTGACCGAAAGCACCTCTGGCTTGAGCCTCTTGCCGCCGCATACCGGGCAAGGGGTCTGGCGGATGTATTCGCGGTAGGCGTCCTTCATGGCGTCGGACTGCGTTTCGTTGTAGCGGCGTTCGATGCTCGGTATGACGCCCTCGAACGCGGCCATAAAGCTGCCGTTACCGAAGCCGTTGTCGTATTCAAACCGGATCTTCTTTCCCTTCGTGCCGTAAAGGATCACATCCCGCGCTTCATCGGCAAGCTCATGCCAGGGAGTATCGATCGAAAAGCCGTATTCCTTTGCAAGCGCGTTATAATAGACCAAACGCATGCTGTTGTCACCGGCGGGGTTCCCGGAGCCCCAGCCCATAGCGGTGATCGCGCCTTCCCGAAGCGTCTTCTCGGGGTTCTGGACCACCAGAGCGGGATCGATCTTCTCAAGGTAGCCGATGCCGGCGCATGCGGGGCAGGCCCCGTAGGGATTATTGAACGAGAACATGCGCGGGCTCAGCTCCTCGATGCTGATACCGCAGTCCGGGCAGGAATAGTTCTGTGAGAACAGCAGCTCCTCACCGCCGATGATCTCCGCCTTGGCAAGGCCTTCGCCGAGCGCGAATGCGGTCTCGAGCGAATCCGAAAGGCGCATCTCGATGCCTTCCTTGATTATGATGCGGTCGACGATGACGTCGATATCGTGCTTTTTCTTTTTATCGAGCTCCGGAAGCTCGTTGATATCGTAAAGCGTTCCGTCGATCTTTACGCGGACGTAGCCGTCCTTGCGGATCTGGTCGAGCAGCTTGACGTGCTCGCCCTTCATGCCGCGTATGACCGGCGCAATAAGGTTGAGCCTCGTTCCGTTCCCTAGCCGCAGCACCTGATCGACGACCTGGTCTATGCTCTGCCGGGTGATCTCGCGGCCGCATTTCGGGCAGTGAGGAACGCCGATCCTCGCGAACAGCAGTCGAAGATAATCGTTTATCTCGGTCACTGTTCCGACTGTTGAACGCGGGTTATTGGAGGTGCTCTTCTGGTCTATCGAGACGGCGGGAGAAAGCCCCTCGATATAGTCGACGTCCGGCTTATCCATCTGCCCGAGGAACTGCCTTGCATAGGAGGACAGCGACTCGACGTATCTGCGCTGTCCCTCGGCAAAGATCGTTTCAAACGCAAGCGAAGACTTGCCGGAACCCGAAAGGCCGGTGAATACTATCAGCTTATCCCTTGGGATCGAAAGCGTTATGTTCTTGAGGTTGTTCTCCCTCGCGCCTTTTATCGTTATGCAATCTTTCATACTGTGCTGAATGGATTTTGCCTGCTGCAATGGATCTGCAGCTCTCCCCCGCTATTTCCGCGTGCGCTCCTTCGTTTTGCGTTTGCTGCCCGGCATACCGGGTTTGATCGCAGGCCGTACGTCTGCCGTTTTCTCTCCCCTGAGCCTGAACAGCTCGTCGCGCAGCTTAGCGGCTGTCTCGAACTCAAGCTCCATGGCCGCCTTCTGCATCTGTTCGGTGATGATCCTGATCTTGGCTTCTTTTTCGTCCGCACTGAGCCCCGCTGCGGGGTCCTTATCGGCGGAAGTGATCTCGATTATGCCGTGCACGGCCTTCTGTATGCTCTTCGGGGTGATCCCGTGCTGCCTGTTGAATTCAAGCTGTTTTCTGCGGCGGCGGTTCGTTTCGTCGATGGTGCGCTGCATCGATTCGGTTATCTCGTCGGCATACATGATGACGTAGCCGTCGACGTTGCGCGCGGCGCGGCCCACGGTCTGGATAAGGGAAGTCGTTGATCGAAGGAAACCCTCCTTATCGGCGTCGAGGATCGCGACGAGGCCGACCTCCGGAAGGTCGAGTCCTTCGCGCAGCAGGTTGATGCCAACGAGCACGTCGAATTCTCCGAGGCGAAGGTCGCGGATTATCTCCATCCGCTCGATCGTTTCTATATCCGAATGCATGTAGCGGACACGGATGCCTATCGAATCGAGATGCTCGGTCAGCATCTCGGCCATGCGCTTGGTCAGCGTCGTTGCAAGGACGCGGTAACCCTTTTCCTTGTTCTTTGCGATCTCGGTTATCAGATCGTCGATCTGCCCCTCGACGGGACGGACGAAGATCTCGGGGTCCACAAGCCCCGTCGGGCGGATGATCTGCTCGGCGATATTGGCCGCGCGCGCAAGCTCGTATTCCGCGGGCGTTGCGCTAACGCAGATAAGCTGCTTGATCCTCGATTCGAATTCATCGAATTTGAGCGGGCGGTTATCATACGCGCTTGGAATGCGGAAGCCGTAGTCGACCAGCTCCTTCTTCCTTGCTCTGTCGCCGTTATACATCGCGCGGATCTGAGGGATCGAAACGTGGCTCTCGTCGATGATGGTCAGGAAATCGTCTCCGAAATAGTCGATCAGGGTATAGGGCGGCTGGCCGGGCTTTCTGCCATCGAAATAGCGGGAATAGTTCTCGATGCCGGAGCAGTAGCCTATCTCGCGTATCATCTCAAGATCGTAGCGCGTGCGCTGTTCGAGCCGCTGCGCTTCAACGAGCTTGTTCTCGCTCCGGAGCACCTCGAGCCGGTCGTTCATGTCGTTCTCGATGGCGGTAAGTGCGGCCTCGAGCTTTTCCCTTGAGGCGGAATAATGCGTGGCCGGGAAGATGATCGCGTGGGCAAGCACATTGACCGGAACGCCCGTGACGGCGTTTATCTCCTTTATCGACTCGATCTCGTCGCCGAAAAATTCGATCCGCAGCGCGCGGTCGGAATACTGCATCGGGAATACCTCAACGATATCGCCGCGGACGCGGAAGTTGCCGCGTGCAAACTCTATATCGTTGCGCTGATACTGAATGTCAACGAGCTTTCTTATAAACTCATCGCGGTCGAGCTTCGTTCCGGGACGGAGCGAGATGCTCAGTTTAAGATACTCCTCGGGATCGCCGAGGGCATAGATGCACGAAACCGAAGCGACGATTATAACATCCCTGCGTTCATTGAGCGAGCAGGTCGCGCTGTGGCGCAGCCGATCGATCTCCTGATTGATCAGCGCGGTCTTCTCGATATAGGTATCGGATGAAGCTATATACGCCTCGGGCTGATAATAATCGTAGTACGAAACGAAGAACTCAACGGCGTTGTTCGGGAAGAACTCTCTGAACTCTGAGCAGAGCTGAGCGGCAAGCGTCTTATTATGGGCTATAACGAGCGTCGGCTTCTGGACCCTTTCAATGACCTTCGCCATGGTAAAGGTCTTGCCCGAGCCCGTAACGCCAAGAAGTACCTGGAGGCGGTCGCCCCCAAGTACGCCTTTTGCAAGAATATCGATGGCTTCCGGCTGATCGCCCTGTGGCTCGAACTGTGAAACGACTTCAAACCTTTTCATAATATTATCCCTTTTTTCCATAGTTAAGCCGTTCAGCCGCCAGTATCAGCAAAGCTCCGTCACTTCTTCTTTGCTATGCTCTTTTCGCCGTAACGGATCAGCATGACGATCGCCGGGCTCAGTATCAGGTTTATCGCGAGCTCGAATACGAAGTTCAGACCCACCAGACCTACGATCATGAAGGTACCGACGTTCGATCCGCCCGCCCAGGCCTTTATGGTCTCATAGAAGAAGAGTTTGCAGCCGAGAAGGAATACGCCGGTGTTGACGATCGGGCAGATCGCCGCCGATGCAAAGACGGCGGCGGAAATATCGATCGTCGGCTTCTTTATGATGACGAAAGCAAATATAGCGGCTGCAACGACGGCAAGCACTATGCCCACGATGATCCAGGCATTGCCGGGATGCGCATTGGCGGAGGAAGCGTCGCGGACCAGGGCCATGACCTCTTCATCGAGCGAGCCGCTGTTCTGCTGAGCGCCGAAAATGATGCAGAATACGCCCGCGCCGAGCATCAGAAGACTGCTGATGATCATAGCCGCCCTGCCGGTAGTCTGCCGTCCCGAAAGCAGCTGATACACAAGGCCGGCGACAGCACCTGCGAGAATGCCTTTTAAAAGCACGGTAACGATCGTACCGAAGGGGTTGATCGCCATAAAAGTCGCGGCGTCGCCCGAAAGCAGCACCACCACGCCGAACACGAGGCCGAGCCACGCGCCGGCGAACACGCCGTACAGCGCCGCGCCGATCACGATCGGCATCAGTACGAGCGAGATCGAAAAAGTGCCGAACTTTATCGTCGCGCCGACGAACTGGAGCACGACGACGATCGCGGTAAGCAGGCCGAGGCCGACCACCGTGCGCGTCATTCGGGATATTCTTTTGGAACCGGGTGTAAGAGATTTCTCCTGCATTATGAAACTCCATGCCGCAAAAAATTCCGCCGCACTTATATTGAAGCGAACGGTCAACGGCAACAATTAATTATACCTTAAACCCGTCCGAATATCAACACAAGAATGCAACATATCTTCTTTTGATTCTATCTGCGCGGCAGTCGGTCAAAGTATATAATTTTCCTTTCAATATATTGGCGATTTGCTCTTTATTTACTGCCCGAAATCTAATATAATAGGAGTGGAAGCTTATATGCAGAGCCGGTCTTGGCTCAGAACAACAAAGGAGGAAAAACAATTGAAAAAGCTTTTGCTTGGTAACGAAGCGATCGCAAGGGGCGCCTATGAAGCGGGCGTTCGCGTTTCAAGCGCTTATCCCGGCACCCCCAGCACAGAGATCAACGAAAACGTTGCAACTTATCCGGAGATCTATTCCGAATGGGCTCCCAATGAGAAAGTCGCCGTCGAAGTCGCCCTCGGCGCAGCCGTCAGCGGCGCTCGCAGCCTCGCCTGCATGAAGCACGTCGGCCTCAACGTTGCAGCGGACCCGTTCTTCACCGCGACCTATACCGGCGTCAACGCCGGCATGGTAGTCGTCGTCGCCGACGATCCCGGTATGCACTCCTCGCAGAACGAACAGGATACCCGCATGCTTGCACGCGCTTCCCATGCTCCGATCCTCGACCCCTCCAGCAGCCAGGAATGCAAGGATTTCCTCAAACTCGGCTATGAGATCAGCGAAAAATACGATACCCCCGTCATTCTTCGCGTCACCACCCGCATCGCGCACGCAAGGACGCTCGTTGAGCTTGAAGACCGCGTTGAAGTACCGCTCCGCGAGTATAAGCGCGATATCAAGAAATACGTCTCCATGCCCGCCAATATGATCGGCCGCCATCTCTACGTTGAAGAGCGTGAGAAGAAGCTTGCCGAGGACGCCAACACCCTTCCTGTCAACAGGATCGAATGGGCGGACCGCAAGGTCGGCGTCATCACCTCCGGCGCCGCGTATAACTACGTCAAGGAAGCTATGCCCGAGGCCTCCGTGCTCAAGCTCGGTCTCGCCTACCCGATGCCCAGGAAGCTCATCGAAGAATTCGCCGCCGGCGTCGAGACGCTCTACGTCATTGAGGATATGGAGCCCTTCTATGAGGACACCATCAAGGCCTGGGGCATCAAATGCACCGGCAAGGAGCTTACCGGCGTTCAGGGCGAGCTCTTCATGCATAAGATCGCCAACAAGTTCAACGGCGAAGAGCCCGTCGGTCCCATGAATACCGAGGGCATCCCCGCCCGTCCCCCCGTGCTCTGCCCCGGCTGCCCGCATCGCGGCCTCTATCACGTGCTCGGCAAGCTCAAGCTGACCGTCTGCTCCGATATCGGCTGCTACACCCTCGGCGCGCTGCCCCCGCTCAGCGGCGTAGATACCTGCGTCTGCATGGGCGCTTCCATCGGCATGGCGCACGGCATGGAGAAGGCCCGCGGCCACGAACAGGCCAAGAAGACAGTTGCCGTCCTCGGCGACTCCACCTTCTGCCACAGCGGCCTGACCGGCCTCCTCAACATGGCGTATAACCGCGCGGTCGGCACCGTCATCGTTGCGGACAACTCCATCACCGGCATGACCGGCCATCAGAACAACCCCGCTAACGGCAAGGATATCCACGGCGATCCCACCGTTGCGCTCGATATCGTCAAGCTTTGCGAAGCGATGGGCATCGAGCACGTTCGCGTAGTCGATCCCTTCGACCTTAAAGAGCTTGAAAAGGTCGTCCGCGAAGAGACCGCGCGCGAGGAGCTCTCGGTCATCATCTCCCGCAGGCCCTGCGCGCTCATCGTCAAGCAGCCCGGCGTCCCGTTCGTCTGCGACACGACCAAGTGCAAGAACTGCGGCATGTGCATGAAGATCGGCTGCCCCGCCATCCGTAAGACCGAGACCGGCGTTGCCGTCGATCCCACTCAGTGCGTCGGCTGCGGCCTCTGCGAGCAGCTCTGCCGCTTCGGTGCGCTCCACGTTCAAGGTTAAGGAGGTAATTCGTTATGTTTAATATCGTTATTGTCGGTGTCGGCGGTCAGGGTACGCTGCTTGCCAGCAAGATCCTCGGCCAGCTCGCAATGAACAACGGTTACGACGTCCGCGTCAGCGAGGTCCACGGTATGAGCCAGCGCGGCGGCAGCGTCGTCACCTACGTACGTATCAGCAACGATCAGCCCATCTATTCCTCCATCGTGGAGCAGGGACAGGCCGACATCGTGCTTGCCTTTGAAAACCTCGAGGCGCTGCGCGCGCTCCCCTACCTTAAGCCCGACGGGACCGTTATCATCAACACTCAGGAGATCATGCCGATGCCCGTCATCACCGGCGCTACCAAGTACCCCGAGGACTGCCTCGAGCGCACCCGCGCGGCAGCGAAGACCGTTGAGCTCAACGCGGTCGAGATCGCGCATGAATGCGGCACCTACCGCGCAGCGAACGTCGTGCTGATGGGCGCGGCGGCCAAGAAGCTGCCCTTCTCCGTCGACGAGTGGCATAAGGCGATCGAGCAGTGCGTTAAGCCCAAGTTCCTCGACGTCAACCTCAAGGCCTTCGATCGCGGCTACAGCTTCGCCGAATAACCATGTACGATTTCACAACACCCATAGACCGCACCGGTACCGGTTCGATCAAGATAGATTTCGCACCCGAGCCCGTTAAGGGCTCGGGTCTTGTGCCCCTGACGATCGCCGATCAGGAGTTCGCCGTCGCCCCGCCCATCCGCGAGGCGATCAAGGCCGCCGCCGACCGGGGGATCTTCGGATACACCTATGCCGATAAAGCATACCGCAGCGCCGTAAACGGCTGGATGATGCGCAGGCATAACTGGGATCCCTCAGGCTTTAAGCTCGTCACCACGACCGGCGTCGTCCCCGCGCTCAGCCTTGCCGTGGCTGCGTTTACCGAGCCCGGAGAAGGCGTGGTCATACAGTCGCCCGTCTATATGCAGTTCGCCCACGCCGTCAGGATCAACGGACGGCGGATCGTCGAGAACCCGCTTAAAAACGTGAACGGCCGCTATGAGATGGACTATGAGGATCTCGATGAGAAGACCAGACCCGACGACGTTAAGCTTTTCCTGCTCTGCAGCCCGCATAATCCCGTCGGCCGCGTCTGGTCGCGCGAGGAGCTGACGAGGCTCGGAGAGATCTGCATAAGGAACAACGTTTTGATTATCGCCGACGAGATCCACAACGACCTTCTGATGAACGGCGCGCAGCACACCGTCTTCGCGTCCATTCCCGGCATGGCGGAGCATTCTGTCACCTGCACCGCCGTGAGCAAGACCTTCAATCTTGCCGGCCTAGGCTGCTCCAACATTTTCTTTGCGGATCCCTCTCTATCAGAGAAGTTCAAATCGCTCTCCGACCGTTTCGGCAGCGGGCTCGTCCCTTATTTTGCGAGGGCCGCGACCATCGCCGCATATGAAGAGAGCGCGGGCTGGGTCGACGAGCTAAACGACGCCGTCTATAAGAATTTTCTTACGCTCAAAGCCTTTATCGCGAAGGAACTCCCCATGCTTTCGGTCACGGAGCTTGAGGGCACCTACCTTGCGTGGGTCGATATGCGCGCGCTCGGGCTCGATAATAAAGCGCTCGAGAAGCTGACGCTCGATCACGGCCTTGCACTCGATGAGGGCTATCTGTTCGGTGAGAACGGAAGCGGCTTCGAACGCTGGAACCTTGCCCTTCCCGCAGCGCAGCTCGATAAAGCCCTTAGCAGGCTCAAAGCTGCCGTCGATTCGCTGAAGTTATCCTCTTTTGATGCTTAATCTCAACTCCCTCAACAAGGAACAGCGCGAAGCTGTTGAAACGATCGAAGGACCTTTGCTGGTGCTTGCGGGCGCAGGCAGCGGCAAGACCCGCGTTTTGACGTACCGTATCGCAAACCTCGTGCTCAATCACAGCGTTCCCCCATGGGCGATCCTTGCGGTCACCTTCACCAACAAGGCCGCCAGGGAGATGAAGGAGCGTGTCGACAGGCTGCTCGACCAGACCGATTCGGATATGTGGGTCACGACCTTTCATTCGTTCTGTGCGAGGGTGCTGCGCATCGATATCTCCAGGCTCGGGTACGACAGCCATTTCGTCATATACGACGAGCAGGACCAGAGCTCGATGCTGACAGATCTTCTCAAGCAGCATAACATCGACGAAAAGCGCTTCCCAAAGGCGATGATACGAGCTAAGATCAGCGAGGCGAAGAACTCTTCCGAACCCGTTGAATCGTACCTGTTTCAGACGGGCGACTCCGGCGGAGAACTCGTCGATATCTACCGGCTGTACCAGAAAAAGCTGATCGAAAGCAACGCGCTCGACTTCGACGATCTGCTCCTTTTGACCGTGCGTCTGCTCGAACAGGAGCCCGACGTGCTTGATAAGTACCGCCGCAAGTTCCGATACGTGTTCGTCGACGAGTATCAGGATACGAATTTCCCGCAGTATAAGCTTATCCAGCTGCTCTGCAGCGAGCACAGGAACATCTGCGTCGTCGGCGACGACGATCAGAGCATCTACGGCTGGCGCGGCGCCGATATCCGAAACATCCTTGAGTTTGAGAAGGATTTCGAAGGCGCGAAGGTCGTGCGGCTCGAGCAGAACTACCGTTCGACAAAGGCGATACTCGACTGCGCGAATAAGGTCATCGTCAACAATACCGGCCGAAAGAGCAAGAAGCTTTGGACCGCAAAGCCCGGCGGCGAGCGCGTAGAGCTCCTTATCGTGGATAATGAGCGTGAAGAAGCCTACACGATAGCGAAAACGATCGCCAATATGCATCGTTTCGACGAGATGAGCTACAACGACTTCGCCGTGCTCTACCGCACGCACGCTCAGAGCCGCGTGCTCGAATCGGTGTTTACGACGGGTTTCGGCATTCCTATCAGCATCATCGGCGGCATGCGCTTCTACGCGTATTCGGAGGTCAAGGATCTGCTCGCTTATCTTAAGCTTATCGCGAATCCCAACGACGACGTTGCTTTCAAGCGCATAATAAACGTTCCCAAGCGCAATATAGGGAATACGACCGTCAAAACGATCGAGACGCAGGCCGAGGCGAACGGTATATCCATGTTCATGGCCTGCATCACGCCCGACGTGCTGCCCGATAAGATCATTGCCAAGATAAAGCCGTTTATCGAACTGATGCGGGATCTGTTCTCGCAGAGGTACGTGCTCACGCTTTCGGAGCTTGCCGCCTATATCATCGATTCAACGGATTATCTTACGCATCTTGAATCGCTCGGAGAAGATAAGCTTGAGACCAGGCAGGAGAACATACAGGAGCTGCTCGGCGCAATGCACGAGCACGAGCAGCAGCTTCCTTCGGACGCGGATGCGCTGCAAAGCTTTCTTGAGACGGCGGCGCTGAACTCCGAGGCCGACACTGTCGATGAGAGCGACGGTACGGTCAAGCTGATGACGCTTCACTGCGCTAAGGGCCTTGAGTTCCCAGTGGTCTTCCTGCCCGGCATGGAACAGGGCATATTCCCTTCCGACCGTTCCGTGTCCGATCCTTCAAAGCTTGAAGAGGAGCGCCGCCTCTGCTATGTCGGCGTAACGAGAGCAAAACAAAAGCTCTATCTCCTGGCCGCAAGGGAACGCATGCTCTACGGCCGCACGCAGCATAACGATCCTTCGGTCTTTCTTGAGGAAATGGAGCTTATCGATCCCGAAAGCACACCGATGAAACGCAATTCCTTCGGGAGCGCGTATCAGTCCGGCCGCTTCGGTTCCGGTTACGGCTGCAACAGGGCTTCAAGGAGCGACCGCTCCCCGTCATTCTCCTCCGGAAAGCTCGTCGGCGACGATATCGTAGATCAGATCAGGAAGCTGAACGGACTCGACCGTTCGTACGACAACAATCGTACGAACGTACAACAGTCCGTGAACAAAGGCAGACCCGCCGAAAAGCAGGCTAAGCTCAAGGATTTTTACGTAGATATGCGCGTTATGCACCCGCAGTTCGGCAAAGGGACCGTCAGAGCCATTTCCGGCGCCGGTCAGAACGCGGTGCTGACGATAGAGTTTGATAAAAGCGGCACGCGCAGGCTTTCCGCCGGGTATGCGCCGCTCACCCGTGCCGAGGAGGATTGAATATGCTCGAAAGAATGAAATATCTTGTTGATCTGCTCAACGAGTATTCGGACGCCTATTATTTTTCAAACGCTCCGGTCGTTTCCGATGCGGAATTCGACGCGCTGCTCGACGAGCTCAAAGCGCTTGAGGAGGCGAGCGGCGTCGTTTTGCCCAACTCCCCCACCCTTCACGTCGGTGGGAACGTTCCCGCAGGCTTCCAGCCCCACACGCACCTCAACAGGCTTTGGAGCCTTGATAAAGTGCGTACGGAGCCGGAACTGCTGGATTGGGAAGAGCGCTGTGAGCGCTACGCAGGCAATGGCAGTCAGCTCGAATTCGTGCTCGAATACAAATTCGACGGATTGACGATAAACCTGACTTACGATCACGGCAAGCTCGTTCAGGCGGCGACGCGCGGCAACGGCGTCGTCGGAGAAGGCATCCTTGCGCAGGCAATGACGATCCGCAGCATACCGAAAACCGTTCCTTATAAGGGCAGGTTCGAGGTGCGGGGCGAATGCTATATGCGTCTCTCCGTATTGAAGGAACTGAATGCAAGCGGCGTGGAACAGCTCAAGAACGCAAGGAACGCCGCTGCCGGCGCCATTCGCAACCTCGACCCCAAGGTCACGGCCGCGCGGAGGCTCGACTGCTGCTGCTACAACGTCGGCTATATCGAGGGAAAACGCTTTGAAACAAGGCGCGAGATGTATTCCTTTATGGAGGAAAACGGCCTTCCCGTCAGCGATTACCGCTTCTTTGGCAGCATGGAGCAGGTGCTTTCCGAGCTTCGCAAAATGCCCGAGAAACGCTCTCAGCTCGATTTTCTGATCGACGGAATGGTCATAAAGCTGAACGATATCCGTCTGTTTGAGGAAATGGGTTTCACCGACAAGTTCCCCCGCGGCGAGATCGCGTATAAGTTCCCCGCCGAGGAGCTGACCACAACGATCACCGACATCACCTGGGAGGTCGGTCGGACCGGCAAACTGACCCCGCTTGCGCACGTCGAGCCCGTTGATTTCATGGGCGTTACGGTCCGCAAGGCGACGCTCAACAATTACGACGATATCCTCCGTAAAAACGTCGGCGTGGGCTCGCGCGTGCTCATTCGGCGCAGCAACGACGTTATACCGGAGATACTCAAAAGCGTCGACGAACATGAACCTCTTAATCCGGTCGCTATCCCCGAGTTCTGCCCCGCCTGCGGAGCAAAGGTCGAGCGCCGCGGCGTGCACGCCTTCTGCACGAATTCGCTCTCCTGCACGCCGCAGATCGTCGGCCGACTCGAGCATTTTGCTTCGAGAAACGCGATGGATATCGACGGTTTCTCCGAGAAAACGGCCCTGCTCCTTGTCGACGCGTTCGGGCTTAAGACGATCCCCGAGCTTTACGAGCTGACCGAAAGCAGCTTTTCCGGGCTCCCCGGCTTCGGTGAAAAGAAGGCCCATAATCTTATCGAGGCGATCGAAAAGAGCAAGGACTGCAGGCTCGAAGCCTTCCTTTTCGCGCTCGGAATCCCTAACGTCGGCAGCAAATCCGCAAAGGATCTCGCGACCCGATTCGGTTCCTTCGACGCCGTCCGCAAAGCGTCGCGCGAGGAGCTGACCGCCATCCCCGATATCGGCGAGATCGTTGCCGACAGCATCGTCAGCTTCTTTGCCGACGAGCATATCGAGGCGCAGATCGAGCGCCTGCTTGAGCTCGGAGTGCATCCCCACGAAGCCGAGGCGATCGCCCAGAATGATTTCGTGACCGGCAAGACCTTCGTGGTTACCGGCACGCTCGAGCGCATGGGCCGCAAGGAGATCGAGGACCTGATAGCGTCCCTCGGCGGCAAGGCGGCGGGCAGCGTCAGCAAAAAGACCGATTACGTCGTTGCGGGCGAAAACGCGGGCAGCAAGCTTGACAAGGCGCAGCAGCTCGGCATAAAAGTGCTTACCGAAAAAGAATTCTTTGATGCGATCGGTGAATGAAATGAGAGTCGGAAAACTGACAAACGAACAGCTCGACAGGCTGATCCTCGAGAAGCTTAAGCATAAACGAAGCGAGGTCGTAATGGCCTCCGGCATCGGCGTCGACTGCACCGCAGTGGATATAGGCGACCGTCTGACCGTGCTCAGCTGTGACCCGATCACCGCCGCTCAGACGAGGATCGGCAGCCTGTCCGTCAACGTATGCTGCAACGACGCCGCCGCGTCGGGCGCCGAGCCGATCGGCCTGATGGTCACGCTGCTGCTCCCCCCCACCGTCACCGAGCAGGAGATATCCGATCTGATGGACGAGCTCATCGAGGCGGCGGACAACGCAAACGTCGACGTCATAGGCGGTCACACCGAGATCACGCACGCCGTGAGCCGCATCGTCACCTGCACCACGGTCATAGCTAAAGAAGGCAAAAACGGCATCATCTCCCCGCGCGGCATGCGCGAGGGCGACAGCCTTATCATGACTAAGCATGCAGGGCTTGAAGGCGCGAACATCCTTGCGGACGAGATCCCGCATATAAACGAGATCCTTACCGAAGAAGAGATCGCCGAGGCGCATTCCTTTGCAGCCAAGACGAACGTTGTCAAAGAAGGGATGTATGCCGCCGACCACGGCGCGACCGCTATGCACGATGCGACCGAGGGCGGCGTCCTCGGCGCCTGCTGGGAGCTTGCCGACGCAAGCGGCTGCGGGCTTACCATATTCAGAAACAGCATCGCCGTCCACCCGGTGACCGCAAAGCTCTCGGCTGCCGTGGGCATCGATCCGCTGCGCCTTATTTCAAGCGGCTGCATGCTTATCGCCTGCCCTGACGGCGAGGCGATGGCTCAGGGCCTTCGATCAATAGGCGTCGCCGCATTTATTATCGGCAGGGCAGGCGGCGAGGGCGTACGGTTCGACGACGGAACGCCGATAGAGCCACCCGACGCCGACGAGATCTATAAGGTGATCAAGTAACGAAAAAACACTTCGGGGCACTCCTCGTCAAGAAAATAAGTGCTTTGAGGCATCAAAACATCAAACCGGCGTGGCTTTCATTGGTCACGCCGGTTCTGTCTCTGTCCTTTTTGGGATGGTGCGAAATCCGATGCTCTTTTTGCGAATGACAAAAGCATTCTTACAGATACTGCTCTACGACAAGGATCTCTCCCGTAGATTCGTCCCGAAAACGCCAACGCCTTAAATCGCCTTCACTTTTTCCCTTTCCAATGTAAGTTGTCGGTCGTCCGTCCTTTCCGAGCGGCCAATCGGAGCTTTGCGCCCAGCAAGGATAGCCCTTCTCACTTTTGAATTCTTCCCGGATCTTCGCCTTTATCGCCTTTTTCCTTTCGGTCTTTTTCATACTATCGGGAAACAGCGGGATGATGTTTTTTTGAATGTATTTCTCAGCCTCGCCGCCGGAAAGGTATTCCGGGATAACATCCAGCGCAAATCCATATGCAAGGCTGTACCGGTCGGACCACGGAATGCTTTGATCGATCTGATAATAGATCGAGTAAACGCCGTCATAAAACGCACACGCGCCTGCAGCCGTCTCAACATCGTGAGTGATCATTCTCCACTCATAGGTCAAAAAAGTGTGAACGGAATCAAATTTATGGTTTCCGTAGATAAGCCCCGGAGATGTTTCAGGCGACAGGAGGTATTCGATCTGACCTGTGCTTTCAAACTCACGGCCTGCAGCCGTGCAGCGATACTTTTTCAGCGGACGTCCGGTGGCCTTGATTTCGTCGATAACGGATTGAAGGAACTGCTCTATCGACGGATCACTGTCGTATATTGATCGAAATGAAACGATGTCAAGCTTTCCGAGTAAAAAATCGCGGATGGTCTTTTGAATATCCATATAGTTTTCCCCCGTTATCCTTTTCCGGCTTAAGCGACAGCGACAACAATTCGGCTGTTGTTGCTTAACAGAATACCATTCATTGCATTTAGAGTCAAGATGAACCTGCGTCAATCCCAAAAAAATACGCCGGAAGGAGGTGCTTCCTTGCAAAGTGCTCCCTTCCGGCGGTATTGTGTATGATCCGAGGTTATCTGAGGCCGACGGCCTTATAAGCGGCGTCAAGCGTCTTCTGTGCGCGCTCACGCGCCTGCTCTGCGCCTTTAGCTACGATGCGGTCAAGGCCCGATTCATCGGCCATGTACTGCTTGTAGATCGCCTGGATAGGCTCCAACTCGGCTATAACGGCGTCGGCCACCGCGACCTTGAGCTTGCCGTAACCGCAGCCCTCGAAGTCCTTAACGGCCTCGTCCATGGTCTTGCCGGTGCAGGCGCAGTAGATCGTCAGCAGATTGTTGCAGCCGTAACGGCCCTCCGCATACGCGATCGTCGGCTCGCAGTCGGTGACGGCTTTCTTGAACTTCTTGGTGATGACGGCGGGGTCGTCGAGCATCGAGATATAGCCGTTGGGATTGGTATCCGTCTTGCTCATCTTATGCTCGGGATCCTGAAGGCCCATGATCCTTGCGCCGAACTTCGGCATCACGGGCTCGGGGACCACGAAGGTCTCGCCGAAAGCGTTGTTGAAGCGGATCGCGATATTGCGCGCAAGCTCAACGTGCTGCTTCTGGTCATCGCCCACGGGCACCATATCCGCGCCGTAGATCAGGATATCCGCAGCCATGAGCACGGGATAGGTGTAGAGGCCGGCATTGATATTGTCGGCATGCTTGGCGGATTTATCCTTGAACTGGGTCATGCGGTTGAGCTCGCCCATGTAGGTGGTGCAGCCGAGCAGCCATGAGAGCTCGGCGTGCTGATGCACGTGGCTCTGGATGAACAGCGGAGAACGCTCCGGGTCGATGCCGCAGGCGATCAGCAGCGCGGCCATCGAGCGGGTCTGCTGACGAAGCTCGGCGGGATCGTTTCGAACCGTCAGCGCATGCATATCAGCGACCATATAATAGCAGTACTTGTCGTCCTGCTGAAGAAGGCGCCAGTTGCGGAGAGCCCCTATGTAGTTGCCGAGTGTGGGAATGCCGGTAGGCTTGATACCGCTGAGGATAATTTTCTTGTCCATATCAGGACCCTCCTTTTTTAAATAATTATCGGTATTATAGCACAGAAGGACGGCCTTTTGCCGCCCTTCTTGAAATATATTATTCCGGTCAGATACCCATTTCCTCTTTGACTTCCTTGAAGCACTTGACCGCAAAGTCGAGGTCTTCCTTGGTGTGGCCTGCGGAAACCTGGGTACGGATCCTGTCCTTGCCCTTGGGCACGACGGGATAGCAGAAGCCGACTACGTAGACGCCCTTATCGAGCATGCGGCGCGCGAACTCCTGAGCGATCTTGGGATCGTAGAGCATGACGGGCACGATCGGATGGGTGCTCTCGATGACGTCGAAGCCGATCTTGCCGAGCTGCTCGCGGAAGTACTTGGTGTTCTCATGCACTTTGTCGCGAAGCGCGGTGGACTCGTTGAGCATGTCGATGACCTTGATGGACGCGGCGCAGATCGCGGGAGCGAGGGTGTTGGAGAAGAGGTACGGCCTGGACTTCTGGCGGAGCATGTCGATGATCTCCTGACGCGCGCAGGTGTAGCCGCCGGAAGCGCCGCCCATGGCCTTGCCAAGGGTGCCGGTGATGATGTCCACACGGCCCATAACGCCGCAGGCCTCGTGAGTGCCCTTGCCGTGCTCGCCCATGAAACCGACGGCATGGCTGTCGTCGACCATGACGAGAGCGCCGTATTCGTCGGCGAGGTCGCAGATCGCGGGAAGGTTCGCGATGATGCCGTCCATGGAGAAGACGCCGTCGGTCGCGACCAGCTTGATGCGGCAGTCCTTCGCGGCCTCGAGCTGAGCGCGCAGGTCGTCCATATTGTTGTTCTTATAGCGGAACCTCTTGGCCTTGCACAGACGCACGCCGTCGATGATGGAGGCATGGTTCAGCTCGTCGGAGATGATGGCGTCGTCCGCGCCAAGGATGGTCTCGAAGAGGCCGCCGTTTGCGTCGAAGCAGGAGGTGTAGAGGATGCAGTCGTCCATCTCAAGGAAGTCGGCCAGCTTGCGCTCAAGCTCCTTGTGGATCTGCTGAGTACCGCAGATGAAGCGGACGGAGGAAAGGCCGTAGCCCCACTTCTCGTAGCTTGCCTTCGCGGCGGCAATGATCTCGGGATTGTTGGCAAGGCCGAGGTAGTTGTTGGCGCACATGTTGAGCACGCCCTTCGCCTTGGTGGTGTCGATCCTTGCGCGCTGCTCGGTGGTGATGATGCGCTCCTCGCGCCAGGTACCGGCCTCGCGGATCGCGTCAAGCTCCTTGCGGAAAAACTCATAAGCCTGTTTCATTTGTTTTATCTCCTTTTGAAGTTTTATTTAGTCCAGTCAAGAACGACTTTGCCGCTCATGCCGCTGTTCATTGCCTCAAATCCCTTTTCGAAATCGCGGTAGTTGAAGCGATGCGTGATCATGGGAGTGAGATCGAGGCCGGCCTCGACCATGGCGCCCATCTTGTACCAGGTCTCGAACATCTGGCGGCCGTAGATGCCCTGCAGCGTCAAGCCCTTGAAGATGACGTCGTTCCAGTCGACGGCGGTGCCGGGCTTCGCGATACCGAGCAGGGCGACCTTGCCGGCGTTGCGCATGACGGAGATCATCTGATTGAGCGCGATGCCGCTGCCGCTCATTTCAAGACCGACGTCGAAGCCCTCGGTCATCTTGAGCTCGGCCATGGCGTCCTCGAGCTTCTCCTTCATGGTGTTTACTACACGGGTGGCGCCCATGGTCTTGGCAAGGCCGAGGCGATAGTCGTTGATGTCGGTCACGACGACGTTGCGCGCGCCGTTGTGCTTGCAGATGGCGGCGGCCATCATGCCGATGGGGCCGGCGCCGGTGATGAGCACGTCCTCACCGATAACGTCGAACATAAGCGCGGTGTGGGTCGCGTTGCCGTAGGCGTCGAAGAACGAGATGATGTCCTCGGGGATATCCCAGGTGACGGGGATAACGTTCCTTGCGGGGATGCAGATATATTCCGCAAACGCGCCGTTCCTCTGAACGCCGACGCCCTGCGTCTTAGCGCAGAGGTGGCTCTTGCCGCTGCGGCAGTTGCGGCAGTGGCCGCAGGTGATATGGCCTTCACCCGACACAAGCTGACCGATCTCAAGCCCGGTCACGCCGTCGCCGAGCGCCGCGACCTCGCCCACGTATTCATGCCCGATCGTAAGCGGGGGCTTGACGTGGGTCTGGCTCCAGGGATCCCAGTTGTAGATATGCACGTCGGTGCCGCATATCGCGGTCTTGTGGATCTTGATGAGGACCTCGCCGGTGTGTACTTCGGGCACGGGGACCTGCATCAGCACGAGGCCCTTGCCGGCTTCGGTCTTAACGAGTGCGTCCATCATTTTCTGCATTTTTGTTTCCTCCGAAAAACTTTTGAATTATATGCCGAGCAGCTTTTCGGCGGCGGCAAGCTTGATGCAGACGCAGAGTACCTGCATCGCCTTTTCAAGCTCGTCGAGCGGCGGGAAGCTGGGAGCGATCCTTAAATTGCTGTCGTTGGGGTCGTTCTTGTAGGGATAGGTAGCGCCCGCGCCGGTCATTACGACGCCCGCGTCCTTGCAGAGTGCATGCACTCGCTTTGCGCAGCCGTTCATAACGTACAGGCTCACGAAATAACCGCCCTTGGGCCTGTGCCACGAAGCGATGCCGAGAGGCGCTATCTCGGTATCGAGGAAGCGAAGCACGGTATCGAACTTGGGCTTCATCACGGCGGCATGCTTCTTCATATGGTCGATAACGCCCTGCGCGTTCTTGAAATAGAGCACGTGGCGCAGATGATTGAGCTTATCGTAGCTGATGACCTGTGCGTTCAGCAGCTTTTTCATGTAGTCCATATTCGCGGTGCTGCATGCAAAGCACGCGATGCCCGCACCGGGGAAGGTGATCTTGGAGGTCGAGGCAAATTCGAAGACCATATCGGGGTTACCCGCCTTCTCGCATTCCTCGAGGATGTTTTTGAACGGCACGAAATCGCCGTCGAACTCATGGACGCAGTAGGCGTTATCCCAAATAAGGGTAAAGTCTGGAGCGGCGGGTTTAAGGTTCGCGATGCGCTCGACGGTGCGGTCGCTGTAAATGACGCCGTTGGGGTTGCTGTACTTGGGTACGCACCACATACCCTTGACGTCCTTATCCGTGACGAGCTGCTCGACCATATCCATATCGGGGCCGTCTTCGGTCATCGGGATAGTGATCATCTCCATGCCGAAGGACTGGGAGATAGTGAAATGCCTGTCGTAACCGGGCGCGGGGCAAAGGAATTTTACCTTATCGAGCTTGCTCCAGGGCTTCTCGGAATGGAGCAGGCCGTGGGTATACGCCTTTGCGATAAGGTCGTACATAAGGGTAAGGCTTGCGCTGCCGCCTGCGAATACCTGCTCGAACTTAACGCCGAGCAGCTCGGCAAACAGCCGCCTTGCCGCGGGAAGGCCCATGAGCTCGCCGTAGTTGCGCGCTTCGACGCCGTCCATATTGGTCTCGCTCGGATCGATGTGCATATTGAGCAGATCCATAGAAAGATCAAGCTGCTCCCGACCGGGCTTTCCCCTGGACATGTCGAGATGCAGCCCCCGAGCTTTGCAGTTTTCGTATTCCTGAAGAGTGGATTTGTAGAAGGATTCAAGCTGTTCGCGGGACATTTCTTTGAGATTCATAGTATACCCCCATGAAACGAATTGTTGAACAGATCCAACATGATAATTATAGTCCCGACGAATAGTTATGTCAAACTATATATTAGGTTTTTCTCCTTATTCGAATTAAGTTTTGGTGGTTCAAAAATCCTTTAGAAAATGCTATAATGCATATGTGAATCAATGCTTTCTGAAAGGAGTTCCGCCATGAACGATATTGCGATCTTAAAGCTTAAACAAATGATCCAAGAGAGCCGCCGAATAGTCTTCTTAGGCGGCGCCGGCGTTTCGGTCGAAAGCGGCATCCCGGATTTCCGCAGCGACAACGGCATCTTCAAAGCGATCAGTGAATTCGGCTATCCGCCGGAGGAGCTGCTTTCGCATTCCTTCTTTATGCATAGGCCGGAGGTGTTCTATAAGTATTATAAAACACTCCTGATGAGCACGGACGCCAAGCCGAACAACGCGCATCTTGCGCTTGCCGAGCTTGAAAGGCAGGGCAAGCTTACGGCGGTCATTACCCAGAATATCGACGGTCTCCATACCGCCGCCGGCAGCAGGAACGTCTATGAGCTGCACGGCTCCATCCTTAGGAACCACTGCATGAAATGCGGGCGTTTCTTCGATGCGGAGTACGTTCAGAAGAGCGACGGCGTGCCCTACTGCCCCTGCGGAGGCATGATAAAGCCCGACGTCGTGCTGTATGAGGAGTCGCTCGATTCCGACTGCCTGAACGGCGCGTGCACGCAGATCATGCGGGCTGATATGCTGATCGTCGGCGGCACTTCGCTGCAGGTCTACCCCGCTGCCGGACTGATACATTACTATAACGGAGACCGTCTCGTGCTCATAAACAAGAGCTCGACGCCTTACGATAATTATGCTGATCTCGTGATAAACGATTCGATCGGCGAAGTGCTTTATGAAGCTGTACTGAAGAAGGACTGAAAGAACAAAAGAGCATGAACAGACAAGCGGCCTTTATACGGGCCGCTTGTCATATTATCTGCTCGTTATTGATCGTTGTCCTTCAGCTTTGCGAATACCATCTTTCCCGCAGAGGTCTGAAGCACGCTCGTCACCGTCGCCTCGATGCTCTTTCCGATGAACGGGCGGCCGCCCTCAACGACGATCATAGTCCCGTCGTCGAAATACGCGACGCCCTGAGCGGCCTCGCGGCCCTCCTTGACGATGGTGACGATCACGTCCTCCCCGGCGGTCACGTTGGTGCGGAGCGCATTCGCAAGGTCGTTTATATTGAATACCTGGATATGGTTGACCGACGCGGCTTTATTGAGGTTGTAGTCGTTCGTGACTATGCAGGCATGCCTTTCGCTCGCAAGGCGCATGAGCTTTACATCGACGTCTTCAAGCTCAGGATAGTCCTTGTCGATTGTGACGATGGCCTGCCCGGAATTCTGCTCGGCCTCCGTCAGAAGATCGAGGCCCCTCCTCCCACGCGCTCTTTTCAGCGGATCGGCACTGTCGGCGATCTGCCTAAGCTCGTCGAGCACGAACTTCGGTACGATGACCGTACCCTCGACGATGCCGGTCTTATAAACGTCGAAGAAGCGGCCGTCGATGATAGCGGAGGTGTCGAGCAGTTTGGCCACGGCGGAGGTCCTTGAGCTCCTTTCGGAGTTCTTGAACCAGCCCGGGAGCTGGATCTCCCTGATCCTTCGCGTCGGTATGAGCCAGCCGAGCGTGCCGAACATGAGATACATCAGCACGCAAAGGATGATGCCGATAAACTGCGGCTGGATCTTGAGCGGAAGATAGCTTAAAAGATATGCTATAACGAGACCGATCAGCAGACCGATGACGCCGACGAAGATCTTCGATAGCGGCATGTCGCCGAATATGCGCATGAAGTACGAGATCACGAAACGGTACGCCGCCGCGAGCCTGGGCATAAGAAGAAAGCCGATTATCCCGAAAACGACAGCTCCCGAAACGTAGAGGACTGCGGGGAGCCAGATCATCGTTTCAGTGCCAAGGGATGAAACGATCCTGCTTTCGAGTACCAGCTTTGCTATGCTGATGCCTATTGCGGCAAACAGTAACGTTACTATGACTCTGACTATTCTTTTGCCCAAATGCACCTCCGTGCCGAATCAAATCCTAAGCAGCAGCCCGGCGAGTTATGCAAAGAAGCTTTTTTCGACTTCGCTCTGTTCCCTGCCCGTGGCCGCGGCGATCTCCGAAGCGAGTATGGACCTTGCGTTGGAAAGCATCTTCCTTTCGCCGGAAGAAAGCGTGCGCATAGTGTTGCGCTTGGTCAGACACAGTATGACGTCTATCACGCTGTGCGGGTCTCCCTTTCTGAGCTTCTCCATATTGTCGCGGTAGCGCTGGTTCCAGTTCGAATCGCCTATCTCGGGTCTTGCGGTCTTGTAGTAGGTTTTGAGTTCACTGCATTCGGAGGCGGATATGATGTTTCTGAGGCCGACAGCTTCGGCGTTGTCTACGGGGATCGACGCGGTCATCCTTGTGTTCGCAAGCCTGATGACGTAATAGACCGCGGTTCGATCCAGCACGCGCTGTTCCTCTATCGATTCAATTTTCCCGACGCCGTGCAGCGGATAGCAGACGGTATCTCCGATCGAAAACATATAGCCTCCTTGACGGTTTATAACGATGCGGACTTTTGCTCGAGCGCTATGCGATCTCGAGCGCGATCTCCATCATTTTCGTGAACGACTCCTGCCGCTCCTGAGCGGTGCATTCCTGACCGGGAACGAACGGGCAGTCGGAAATAGTGCAGATGCAAAGGGCATTTTTGCCTGCGCGCGCGGCGTTGCAGTAAAGGCCGGCGCTCTCCATCTCAACGGCGAGCACGCCCATCTTCTGCCATGCGGCAAGACTCGAGGAATCATCATAAAAAGTATCCGAAGAAAGGATATTGCCCACCATGTAGCGCACGCCCATCTTCTCGGCCTGATCGACGGCCTTTTTGAGGAGCTTATAGCTCGATATAGGAGCGTATGAACCAGGCAGACCGTATTGATCCACGAAATGCGAATTGGTGCACGCGCCCTGGGAGATGACGATATCGCGCAGCCTGAGGTCGGGATGTATGGCCCCTGCCGAACCGATCCTGATGATATTCTCAACGCCGTAGAAATTGAACAGCTCATATGAATAGATGCCGATCGACGGTATGCCCATGCCGCTCGCCATCACGGATACCCTCTTGCCCTTGTAGAAGCCGGTGTAGCCCTGAATGCCGCGCACGTCGTTCACCAGCACGGCGTCGGTCAGATAGGTCTCGGCGATGAACTTAGCCCTCTTGGGGTCGCCGGGCATGAGAACGGTCTCGGCAAAGTCGCCGAGCTTTGCGGAAATATGCGGAGTGGGGATAGGACTCATATTCATACCTCTCTCATATTAGTATTACGCATATAATTATATCATAGATAAAACAGTTTTTCAAGATGATTCTAACTGTTTTTATGCTTATTTGTAATTAGATTTGCCTCTCTCGGCAAAAGAAAACACCCTCGCCGGGTACTCAGGCGAGGGCGGATGCGCTGTTTATCAGAATCTGAAATAAATGAACGGATTGTAGCCGCTCGAAACGAGCGACGCGGTGCACAGCACGAGCGAAGCGAGCACGAGCGCGATATCCGCCCATTCGCCCCACGGCTGCTTAAAGTACTTATCATGCAGCTTTTTAAGCAGCGGCCCGGAGCCGATGAACGCCGCAATGAGGATGGGCAGATACGCAAGGATATAGACCCAGGCGTCGTGCGTGATGAGGCCAGCGCTACCGCCGTTGAATAGGGACGCGAGGAACGGCCCGAGCTGCTTCATATCCGTGAAATCGAACAGCGCCCAGCCGAGCACCACGAGCACGAACATATAAAGGTTCGCGACGACCTTGGGAAGCTTTTCGATAAACTTTCCGAGGAAGAGTTTTTCAATGGTGATAAGAATGCCGAAATACAGCCCCCACAGCGCGAAGTTCCAGCTTGCGCCATGCCACAGGCCCGTCAGGCCCCAGACGATGAAGGTGTTGAGCAGCGTGCGCCAGATGCCCTTGCGGCTGCCGCCGAGCGGGAAATAGACGTATTGCTTGAACCAGGTGCTCAGCGAAATATGCCATCTGCGCCAGAATTCGCTGATGCTGAGCGAGATATAGGGATAATCGAAGTTCTTGAGGAACTCGAACCCGAACATCCTGCCCAAGCCTATCGCCATCTCGGAATAACCGCTGAAATCGAAATAGATCTGGAAGCTGAACGCGATTATGCCCACCCACGAGGCGAGCACGCCGTTGGTCGCGTAGCCGGCTTTGAGCACCTCCCAGAGCGCGGCGAGCTGATTTGCGATCAGCACCTTCTTTGCAAGGCCCACGCTGAACAGCTTAACACCCGATGCGAACTGCGAAACGCTCTCATGCCTGCCGTTTATCTGGTCGGCAACGTCCTTATACCTGACTATCGGTCCCGCGATAAGCTGCGGGAAGAGCGAAACGTAGGTGCCGAAATAGACGGGATTCCTCTGGACAGCGGTCTCGCGGCGGTAGACGTCGATCACATAGCTCATCGCCTGGAAGGTATAGAACGAAATGCCGATCGGCAGCGGGATCACAGGCGTATCGAAGGAGCGCAGGAACGGGAAGATATTTTTGAGGGTATCGACGAAGAGCCCGGTGTATTTGAATATCGCGAGCAGGAGCAGGTTGATCGATACGGCGACGATAAGGACCGTTCTGCTCTTCTTTTTATCATCGTGCCATTTCCCGACGAGCATACCGGCGGTATAGTTCATCAGGATCGAGAAGATCATCAAAAGAACGAATACCGGTTCGCCCCAGCCATAGAATATGAGACTGAGCAGGCAGAGCACGACGTTCCTGTAAACGCGATTAGGCGCCAGATAATACAGCGCCAGTGTGATCGCAAGATATAGGAATATGAACAGCGGGCTTGAAAAAACCATTAACCGATGTTGTCCTTCATGATCTTCATAAGAGCATCGTAATCCTCGCCTACTACCATATAGACGAAGCTGCCGACGGTCTTGACTTCGGCGGGTTCCACCTTGGCGTACTGCTGCGGGGTGTAATCCTTGGAGACAGCCTTGATCCTGTCAAGATGGTTCTGGAGCTTCTGTGCAAGCTCGGAAACATACTCCTGATCGTTGGCTTCGAAGATGGCTACCTCGCCCGCATCGTTTGCGTAATTCGACGACATAGCAAACACCCACTGCTTGAGCTTTGAAGCGTCGATGCCGTAGACTTCGGCGAGGTCGCGCTCGGGCACGGCGGCAAGCTCGGGAAGCAGGCCGCTCTCGTTGAGCAGATCGAAAACGGAGTTGACGTTTACGTTCTCCACGGGCTTGGGCTCGGAAGGTTTCCCGCATGCGGCGGTGAATAGGGCAAGGATCGCCGCTATGGCCATTATCGCGGCGATCAGTCTGGCGGAATTGGTCTTTTTCATTCTGTTTTCCCCCTGTTTATATGATAAACTATCTGTCGGAAAGAAGTCCTCTCCCCCGCCGTTACTGCGGCAGCGAGAAGACGACGGGCGGCTTGCCGAGGATCTCCCTTGCGGCAAGGCTCCTTAATATATCGGCCCATACGTCGTAAGCCGCATAGGTCTGGTGGACGTATTGGTCGGAGCTGTAACGATCCGGCACGTACCCGTTCTCATCGATCAGGTGGCTTGCGATATTCAGGAACTGATAGCCCTTGCGGTTGCAGAGATCGACAAGCTTTTGATTGAGAAGGTAGATGTTGGGATTGTTGAGCTTCGGGCGCGGCGAGGCAAGATGATACATATACATGGTGCTGATGATGTATATCTTTACGCCGGGATTGACCTCAAGGATCCTGTCGGTCAGCTGTTCGAATCTCTCGGCCGTTCCGTCGACACCGTAGATGGCGATATCGTTGAGCCCGAACAGAATGAAGACCTTCCTCGCACCCATAAGGTGAATGGAATCCCAGAGATAATGCTGCTCACCCGCATAGATCGGATGCATGCTGGTCGACGAGATCGGATCGAAAGCGTGACCTACGCCGTACGAGCCTTCGCACAGGAAATGCGTCTGGCCGAAGAACTGCGGATCATTTTCCAGCATCATGTAATGATAATGCCTGAAATCGTTCGTTATCGAATCCCCGCAGAAGACCGCGTCGCTGAAAAACTGTTCGCATTCTGTGCGCGATAGGCCGTAAAGATCTGTCGGCATGGTGAAGCGGGCGGGCATCGATCTCGTTCCGAGCGAAACGTAGTTCGGCGCCTGCGTCGGCGCTGCGGTGGGCGGTTCTGTCGGCGCTTCGGTGGGAGCTTCGGTAACCGGTTCCTCGGTCTCGGGAGCTTCCGTCTCCGGAATATCCGTTGCCGGCGCCTCGGTGGGAAGCTCAACGGGCGGCTCGCTTACGGGAGCATTCGTCGTATATTCTTCGGAGGAGATCGTTACGACCGGCAGATCGGACGAGGGATCGGCTTTGTGCGCGCAGGCAAGCGATCCCAGCGCGAAAACCAAAGCGATCGAAAAAGCAAATAAACGGATGGAGATCCTCTGTTTCATAATTCTTTCTTTTGACCGTGCGATCGGTCACAGGGTTATTTCGACATACGGAGCGCATCTTCTGAATCTGCGCGTGCCCACTGTCAAACAATTATTTTAACATACCGGAAAGCTTATGTCAAATCCTGGGTGCGCCCCAAACCCTCTTTGAAGCGTCAGTCGCCGGAAATAGCCGCCTTTACCTTTGCAGTCAGCGAGGCCGAATCCTCATTCACGATATAGAAAACGAAGCGTCCCTTTTGCGAAACTACGGTCTTGGTCAGTATCGCATACTGCTCGGGACTGTAATTCTTCGCCGCACGCGCCGCAGCCGCGATATTGGATTCAAGCACCCTTATAAGGTCCGCAGCATAAGCTTCATCGGCAAGCTCAAAGACGGCGGCCTCATCCGCAAGCAGACGGTCCTCCGATATAGCGAACCTGAACGAAGCGAGCTTATCCGTCATGATGCCGTAGATTTCGGCGGCGGTATCCTCGTCGACCTCGGTGAGCTTCGGAAAACTGCCGTTTTCGATCATGTAATCGAAAATGGAGGCGGTGTCGTTCAGCTTCCCGGTCTTTTGGCCGCATGCCGTGAAAAATACAGCTGTAAAACATACAGCGAGCGCCATGCAGACCAAAGCGCTCAAAACCGAAAGACCCATATGGTATCCGTTATTCTTATTATTCATTCTGTCCCCCGGATGGATTAGTATTCCGTGTCATCAGCCCGCAGCGCAATCGCTGCCGGCCTCGCTTTCCTCTTTTTGATACATGTCCGAAGCGCTGAGCCTGACCCCTTTGGATATCGAAAGGCCTTCGTCGCGCGTTACGATGATATTGTCGTAGATCTTGATGTCGAGGGTATTGAGCAGATCGACTATCACCTTTATGGTGTTCACATCGCTGTTTGACGGCTCCACCGATCCCGAAGGATGATTGTGCGCGATGACGACCGCATACGCGTTGGTCGACAGTGCCGCGTCCGCGATCCATTTGGGCACAGCGGAAACGCTCGAGGATGATTTGTCCGTCCGCGTGCAGATCTTTATTATCCTGTTCTTAACGTCCAGGCAGAGCAGGAGCAGCGTCTCGGCCTTATGCGAGAAGAGGAGTCCGTGGCAGATCCTTATCGCGTCGCTGACGCTCTTTATCTCGGCATTGTAGCTTTCATTCTTGATAACGGCCGCGTTAACGTCGTGAACGAGCTTTAGAAGCACGGCGCTGTTTTCGGAGAGGCCCGCTTCGCAGAGCTCCTCGACGCTTGCCTCGAGCACATACCTTAGCGAACCGAATCTGTCGATCAGTTTATGGGCGAGGGGATTGACATCCCTTCTCTGGATCGCATAGAAGAGCAGCATCTCAAGTATTTGATGGTCGTCGTACCCGTCGAGGTTCCCCCTCTTGAGGTACTGTTCGCGCATCCGCTTTCTGTGCCCCGCATGTATGGATTCCGTTTTGCTGTCCATTATCCCGATCTCCGAATCAGTTTTTCGGCTTGTTTTTCGTTAGCCTTTTGCAAGCTCCGTATACGCCAGTGCATTCGCTGTGAGCTCGTCGAACCGGCCCGCTTTGATAAGCTTTGGATCAAATAACGAGGAGCTGATACCGAAGGCGCAGGCTCCGGCAGCTTTAAAAGCCGCGAGGTTCGAGAGCGTAATCCCGCCGACCGCGGCGATCCCGATATGCTTTACGGGCGTCGCGACCGCCTTGAAGTATTCCGGGCCTAGCGCTCCCGCGGGGAAGAGCTTGATTATGTCCGCGCCGCAGTCGTATGCGCGGATCAGCTCCGTCGGTGTCATCGCGCCGGGTATCGAGACGAGGCCGAGCTCCTTCGTCTTTACGATGATCCTTTCATCGGTGTTCGGCGAAACGATGTATTCGGCGCCCGCGTTGAATGCGGCTTTGAGCCGTTCTTCGTCGATAACGGTGCCTGCGCCGATCGCGATCTCATCTTCGAAGCGATTTTTTAGCATTTCAATTGAGCCCGCCGCGGCATGCTCGCGTCCCTTCTCAAACGCGATCTCGACGGCCTTGACGCCGCCGTTGACGATCGCCTCGACCGACCTTAAAAGATCGTCGCCGTACAGCCCGCGCGATATGGCGATGATGCCCCCGTTAGAAAGGAGCTTCCCTACCGTTTTTTCACTTTTTGCCGACTCTGTCATCTTCTCGTTCCTAAAACCTATTCAAGCCCTTTGAACCCGTTCTGCCTGAACGCTTCATAAACGGCGATCGCCACCGAATTGGAAAGATTGAGCGACCTTAGGTCGTGCCGCATGGGTATGCGCACGGCGTCGTCGCTTCTTCTTGAAAGCAGCTCCGGCCCGAGCCCCGCGGTCTCCTTGCCGAACACGAGGAAATCGCCGGGGCGATACTCTGCGTCGGAAAACAGCCTTGAGGCATGGGTGGAGAACAGGAAGAACCTCGCATCGGGATATGCGTTTTCGAGCTCTTCGAAGCTGTCGTAATAACGGATGCTCAGCTCGTCCCAATAATCGAGTCCGGCGCGCTTGAGATAGCGGTCGTCCACCGAAAAACCGAGAGGCCGAACGAGGTGCAGCATGCACCCCGTTACGGCACAGGTCCTTGAGATATTGCCGGTGTTCTGCGGGATCTCCGGCTCGACCAGCACGATGTTGAACATTTTACGAACGCAGCTCCGCGTTGAGGCGGTATTTCAGCGCCTTGAGCACCGCGTTGACAGACTGGCCGATCTCCTCGTCGTTGAGGGTATGGTCCTCGTTGCGAAGCTCGAAACGGAACGCCATGCTCTTCCTGCCCTCGGGGATGCCCTTTTCGCCGGGCTCCTTGGGATAGAACACGTCGAAGCAGCGAACGTTGCCGATCAAAGCTTTCGTCTTGACGGCCTCGATGATGTCGACGACGGTCTGCGACTCGACGTCCCTATCGACGATTATCGCGATATCCCTCGGAACTATCGGGAACTTCGGCAGCGCGTTGAACTTGCGCACGGCGGTCGCATGCCCGAACAGCTTATTGAAGCTGATCTCGGCGATATAGGCGTTTACGGGCAGATCGTAATTGCGCTTTACGGCGGGATGGACGCAGCCGATCTCGCCGATCGTTTCATCGCCGCATACGATAAGCGCGCGCTGACCGGGATGCAGGTATTCCCCGCCGCCCCGCTCGTAGCGTACGTTCTCTACGCCGAGCACCTTGAAGAGCTGCTCCAATACGCCCTTGAGGGTGAAGAAGCTCTCGTTCGCGCCGAAGCAGACCGCTCCGAAGAGCTTCCTCTCCTCGGGAAGGTCGGGATTGTTGTCGAAATGGACGTTGCCCACCTCGAAGAAGCGGCCGGCGCCGGTCTTGCGGTTGCAGTTGAGCTGGACCGTGCGCAGCATCCCGCCGATCAGCGTGGTGCGCATAAGGCTCTGATCCTCTCCGAAGGGATTCCTCAGCCTGACGGTCTGGCGCTTCTCGTCGTTCTCGGGGAGAAGCAGCTGATCGTACTCCTGGGGCGAGGTGAAGTTATAGTTATACAGCTCCATGAAGCCCATAGCGGCCATATTGTCCTTGAGCTTATCCTCGAAAGCGAAGCTTGCCCCGAGCCTGCCCTGGAAGGTCCTGCCGACCATAAGGGTGGGCTCGATGTTGTCGTAGCCGTAGAGCCTGCCGACCTCCTCGGCGATATCCCAGTCGGTCTCGATGCCGTCCTCGATATCGGTGCGGAAATGCGGCACGCGGACCTTCAGCTTATCGCCGACGACCTCGCACTCTATATTGATTCCGGAAAGCAGTTCCGCCATCTTTTCGCCGGAGAGCTCCGTGCTCAGTATCCTGTTGATATGCAGAATATCGGCTTCGACGGTGCGCTCCTCGGGCTTCTTCGCGCAAACGTCGATCATGCCGCCGATGACCCTGCCTGCGCCGAGCATTTCGACCAGCTGAACGGCACGGTCGATCGCCTTCTCGGCGTTGATCGCTTCAACGCCCTTGGTGAAGCGTGCGGAAGAATCGGTCGAATGCCTGAGCTTACGGGTGGTATGCCTGATATTGTCGGGAAGGAACACGGCGCTTTCGAACAGCGTCACCTTCGTGCTCTCGGTGATCTCGGAATTGAGGCCGCCCATGACGCCGGCGATGCCCACGCCCTTCGTGGGGTCGGCGATCAGGAGCATATCGGGAGTGACGGGCCGCTCCTTGCCGTCGAGCGTGGTCACGATCTCGCCCTCAAACGCGTTGCGGACGACGATATGCGAATCGGCTATGCAGGCAAGATCGAACGCGTGCATCGGATGGCCGTATTCAAGCAGCACGTAGTTAGTGATATCTACTATGTTGTTAATGGGTCTTAACCCGGCGAGCTTCAGCCTCAGCTGCATCCACTTTGGGGAAGGCTCGATATGAAGGTCGGTGACGACCCGAGCCATATACCTCGGGCAAAGCGTGGGATTGAGCACGGTGACGGAAGCATAGTCCTCCGCCCTTCCCTCGCCCGTTATCCTGGGAAGCTCCGGCTCCTTCATGCGCTGTCCGAGCACGCTTGCGGCCTCCCTCGCAAGGCCGATGATGCTCTGGCAGTCCGGCCTGTTGGGGGTCAGCTCAACGTCGAAGATGCAGTCGCAAAGGTCCAGCGCTTCCGCGATGGGCTGGCCGTTGGGATGCGGCTCATGCAGTATCAGCACGCTGTCGTTTCCGGCGCCCTCATACTCGGCGTCGCCTATGCCGAGCTCCGCGCCGCCGCAGAACATACCGCTGGACAGCACGCCGCGCATCTTCGTGGGGTGGATCTCCATGCCGTCGGAGAGCACCGCGCCGTCGAGCGCCACCGGGACCTGGCAGCCCTCATAGACGTTCTGTGCGTTGGTGACGATCACAAGGTCCTCTTCCCCGCCGACGTTTACCTTGCAGACGCGCAGTCTTTCGGCGTTCGGGTGCTGTTCGATGGAGTCTATCGTGCAGACGTAGACGCCCGTCGCTTTGAGCTCGGGTATTATCTCCGCGACCTCGAAGCCGCGAAGCAGCATCCTGTTCGCGAAATCCTGAGGCGTGGTATTGAAATCAACAAAATCTTTTAACCATTTAAGAGGCAGTTTCATATCGTTCTCCTATTCTCCGTCAAAGCTGGCGCAGGAAGCGGGCGTCGCCCTCATAGAGCAGGCGGATATCGTTGATGCCGTACTTAAGGCAGGCAACGCGGTCGACGCCGACGCCGAACGCGAAGGCGCGCCATTCGTTCGGATCAAGCCCGCAGTTCTCGATCTCATGCGGGTTCGTTATGCCGCAGCCCATGATCTCCATCCAGCCGGTGCCCTTGCAGGAGCTGCAGCCCTTGCCGCCGCAGATCGTGCAGCTGATATCCACCTCGGCCGAAGGCTCGGTGAACGGGAAGTAGCTCGGGCGGAGCCTCGACCTGACGTTCTCGCCGAAAACGGCCTTGACGAAGGTATCGATCGTGCCCTTGAGGTCCGCGATAGTCAGGTCGCGGTCGACAACAAGGCCTTCCATCTGCATGAACACGGGGCTGTGGCTCGCGTCCGGCTCGTCGACGCGGAACACGCGGCCGGGGATCACGACGCGGAACGGAGGCTTGAGAGTCATCAGGGCGCGCGCTTCGCATGGCGAGGTATGGGTCCTTAGCAGCACGCGGTCGTTAATATAGAAGGTATCCTGCATATCCCTTGCCGGATGGTTGAGCGGCAGGTTCAGCTTCGTGAAGTTATAATCGTCGTATTCGATCTCGGGCCCTTCAAAGGTCGTGAAGCCGAGGCCGATCAGCGCGTCGCGTATCTCGCGGTACACTACGGTCAGCGGATTCAGCCTGCCGGCCGGCACGTCGACAACGCCGGGCAGCGTCACGTCGATCGTCTCGGTCCTGATCTTCAGTTCTTCGGCGCGTCTTGCGATGTCCGCACGCACCTGATCGAATTTTGACGTCAGGAACTGCTTAACTTCGTTGGCGTCCTTTCCGAGCGCCGCTCTTTCCTCGGGCGCGAGCTTGGACATTGTGCGCAGGATCGCCGTCAACGCGCCGTTCCTGCCGAGGAAATCCACGTTGAGGCTGGCGAGGTCGGTCTCGCTTTTGACCTCCTCAAGCCTCTTCAGCGCTTCCTCACGGATCCTGATCAGTTCATCAAGCATAATTCTCTCCTCTTCGCTTGAAATATTATAGGCGCCTCCATCCCGTAAGGGACGAGCGCGCCTTTCTCGTGGTACCACCCTAATTTGCCGCGCGTTTTCACTTAGAAAAAACGCACGTGCCTCACAAAGCTGTATCGGGCTCACCCGGCGCCGACTACGCACCCATAAAGGCTTCACCGGCACGGCTCGGGAGGGAACTTTGTGACCTTCTAACGCAGCCTGCTCTCAGCTATGCAGGCCTCTCTGGGGCGGTTCCCGGTCTTTTTCTCCGTCAACGCCATATTCTTAATTTCAGGATTATACCTTCTGTTAAGAAATATGTCAATAGCTAATTTTGCGCCTATGTGTACCCGGACGATTAATAGCGATTGTCGGTCATGCGGTAGCCCGTTTCGGGATCGACTATGTTCATTATCGGTTCGCCTCCGATAAAGGCGGCAATGTTGCGTGCGGCTATCCGGAAGATGGTGTCGTGCGTATGCCTCAGATGGAAGAAGCCCGAGATATGGGGAGTTATAAGGATATTCCTGCATTTCCAAAGCGGGTGCTCGGGCGGCAGCGGCTCCGGATCCGTCACGTCGACGCTTGCCTTGATGCGCCCGTCGTTGAGGACCCGAACGAGCGCGTCGGTGTCTATCGCGCTCCCGCGCCCCACGTTGATGAGGATCGAACCCGGCTTCATCGAATAGAGCCGTTTTTCGTCGAACAGGCGCCTCGTTTCCTCCGACTGCGGCAGCGCGAGCAAAACGACGTCGCAAGTCGGCAGTATCGGATCAAGCTCTTCCGGCGTGTGCATCTCATCGATATAATCGGGCTTTTCGCGCAGCGTTCTCCTGATGCCGATGCAGTAGGCTCCGAAGGCCTTGCAGCGCTTTGCGAACTCGCCTCCGATGTCTCCCAGGCCCACGATAAGCACTCTCGCGCCTTCAACGCTGGTAACACCGCCCTCGTCACGCCAAACAGCTTCATTCTGATTATCGCGATACAGATTCAGCTTCTTCATCATCATAAGCATCGCCGCAAAGGCGTGCTCGGATATGGCAAGGCCGTATGCGCCGCTTGCGTTCGCAAGGACCGTCCCCTCGGGCATCCTTCCCTTATAGGCGTCCGACCCCGCCATAGAAAGCTGAAGGAAACGAAGCTTTTTGCAGATTGGCAGCTTTTCGACCGGGACGACGCCGACGACGGCCTCCGCCTTCTCAAGCTCTTCATCGGAGGGCTGTCTTTCGTAAACGAATTCGCAGTCCCGGCAGGAAGTCTCCAGGAACGATCTGTGTTCCGGCTCCGCCGGTATGGTCACAAGCACTCTCATATTATACCTCTTTCGGCTGCCGCGCCTTATTTTTCCTGCTTCCATTGTAACCCATATCGCCAATTTGTCAACGCCCGATTTGCTCATTTATCATTAGGGATCGCTTTCAGGATATATTTGGTTTATGGGGTTGAAAACGCATATAAATAGTGATAAAATCGCGAATCGGCAGAAGCGGAGCCTTGGCGGCGCCCTGCAGAAAAACTCTCACAGAGGCTTTTATGGAAAAGAAAAAGAGTCTTAATCTTAAAGAGAAACTGAAACTAGATCCGAAGACGCTCCTTGTCGACGTCATCTTCGATATCATAGGCTGCGCGCTGTACGGCGCGGGCATGTATAATTTCGCCGTGGCATCCAACTTTGCGCCCGGCGGCGTATCCGGCGTTGCCATCATCGTCAACAAGCTTACCGGCGGACTGATCCCGATCGGTCTCGGCACGGTGCTTATCAATATCCCGATCGTGCTGATCTGCTTCAAGGCGCTCGGCCTCCGCTTCTTCTTCCGTTCGGCAAAGACCATCCTCTTTTCCGCGATCATAATCGACTATATCATGCCCCTGCTCCCCCTCTATAAGGGCGAGCCCATCCTTGCGGCGATCTTCGGCGGCATCCTCGCGGGCGCAGGCCTTGCCTGCATCTATATGCGCGATTCCTCCACGGGCGGCTCCGATTTCGTCATCATGGCCATCCGCCGCAAGAACCCGCAGCTTTCGCTCGGCCTTATCTCGCTTGCGGTCGACGGCGTGGTCATCCTCTTCGGCGGCATCGTCTACGGCACGATCGACGCCGCGCTCTACGGCCTTATCATGACCATCACCTACAGCGTGCTGATCGACAAGATCATGTACGGCAACGATTCAAGGAAGCTGATGACCATCATCAGCACCTCCGGACAGGCCATTTCCGACAGGATCAACAGCGAGATCGAACGCGGCGTGACCATTATCAACGGTAAGGGCGCCTATACCGGAGCCGATAAGAACGTTCTGCTCTGCGCCTGCTCCAATTCCGAGGTCTTCAAGATCAAGCGCATCGCGCACGAGCTAGATGCTAAGGCCTTCGTTATGGTGAGCTCCATCGACGCGGCGTACGGCGAGGGCTTTAAGCGGCACGACTCGCAGTAAAAAGCATATCGATTTCATTCGCAAAATCCTTTGAAGCTGAGCAGTTCCCGCCGCTTAGCTTTTCTTTTTTGTGATTTATGTATATTTACTTTAAGCTCGTGTAGTGCTATAATATTTTGTAAGGCATAACTATGCAGCCTTATCATTCAGGTCGCATTCCGACCGATCAAACCGGAGGACAAAATGAAAGTTAAACGAATCATCGGCATCGCCGTCGCGCTTGTTTTCATGCTTTCCGTTTTTCCGAAAGCACCCTTGAGCGTTAAGGCCGAAACGACCTGGACCGTACCCGAGGGCTACAGCGAATATGAGTACAATAAGCTTGCCGCGTTCCTTGAGATCGAGGATGAAGACGGCGTCAAGAACGGTGTAAAGCTCAATGAGGACTATGACGTAGATGATCCCAGCACATGGGATGACGGTTGGGTATTCATTCCCTCCGAAGAACCCTACCATGTCATGTTCATCAGCTGGAATAATAAAGACCTTGTCGGTTCGCTCGATATAAGCGGCTTCACCGAGCTCTCCGGCCTGTATCTGTCCAATAATAATATCACATCGGTCGACGCCTCGAACTGCCCTGAGCTTGGCGATGTTGAATGCGCCTACGGTGCTTTTCAGTCACTTGATTTTTCCAACTGTGAAAGCCTCAGCAACCTGATCTGTGATGATAATCAGCTGACCTATCTGAACGTCAGGGGCTGCACGGGTTTGACCGGCAGTATCATTTGCGATAACAACCTCCTTACTGAGTTGGACATCAGAGACTGTACACAGCTAAATACCCTTGTCTGCAGTAATAATAAAATCACCGACTTGAACGTTTCGAACTGCGCTGCGCTGACTACCCTCAATGCCGAAAACAATGAACTCGAGCAGATCGATCTTCATGACTGCACAAGCCTTAAAGTCTTGAACCTTTCCGGCAATAAGTTCAGGTCTCTTGACATGACCGGTATATCGAATATGTACTTCGACATGATCCATGAGGAGGCCGACGGCAGTATCGGATACTGGCAGACGCTGCAGGGCAGCAATAAGCGTATCATCATGTACGCATATCCGGATGAGGGGGAGACCTTCCTCGGCTGGTACGATGAAGAAGACACTCAGCTCTCCACCGAAGCGGAGTGGAACGTATCCGATGTTTATAGTGGGCTTCCCTCGAATGTGATCGCCAAATTCACCGAAACCAATGACGAGCCTCACGTCACTCTCCGCGGCGATGCCGACTGCAACGGTATAGTTAACATTGCCGACGCTCTTGCCGCGATGCGTCATACTATGAATATCATCCATCTGTTCGAGCAGGGTGCTTTGAATGCCGATATGGATGGCAGCGGATCGGTCGATACCACCGATGCGCTCGCCATTATGCGTTTGGCTCTGCTGTCCAATAACTGACAAAAACTCTCACACATTCCAAGGGGCGCAAACCGCCCCTTTTCTTGTATTTCTTTCGAGAACATCAGTTGTCTGCAGGATGAAGTATGACCTTGCAGAACTCGATCACATTTTCCTGCGAGAGGTCGGTTTCTTCTTCGCCGAAATACATGTAAAGGCGGAATGCCCTTCCGTTTTCTATCCAATAGAGGTTCGGATGCAAGATGGTATCATAGACGAGATAGATGTATTCGGAACTATTCAGTTTTATATCGCAGCAGAACGAATACAGAGGATCCGACTGTGCTGTTCCGAGCAGCCAATCGTTATCGGGGTCGGCCCTGCGGTACATCGCCAGATAGTAAAGCGCTCTTCCGCCTTCATCCGAGAAATGCACGGTCACGGCGTCCCTTTTTACCGATATGCGGCTGATCCGTCCTTCACCGTTTTTCAGCGTGTATATGCCTTCGAGCCCGGCAAGTACGCTTTCCGCAGAAGTGTTGGCGGCAATGGCGTTGAGGCATTCATCCATGCTAACGAAGAACAGTTCATCGACACAGGCGGGATCGGGATCTGGCAGCATGACCTTCACGGGATCGACGAAGCTCCTGATTTCTTCAAGTGTGCTGTCAAACGGCATTGCCACATTAAAAACATTTCCGTCCCGGATCAGGTAGATATCTTTGTAACCGGGATCGCAGAAACCGACGTGGTCGAAGATATAAAGATCGTCCGAACGGACAAAATGCTCGTTTGATTCAAGCCACTCGCGGTAGTCTTCCGCAGCCGCCGGGTCGTTCATATCCACCCATTCAAAGACGTATCGCTCCGTCGGATTGCTTTCGGAATAATACAGGAAGCTCATATTGCTCATATACGGTATGATCATCAGCAGCACGGCGTCCCCGGGCAGAACCGCCGGAACGAAGTAGCATTCCCCGCCCCTCATTGAAAACAGATTCCTCAGGGCGAATGAATTCCGGCAGCCGTGAATGTATTCATCTACGAGCTGCTCCTCCGATTCCAACGCGTATCTGTCACCGTTCGCGGTCGTTCCGTAGATCATATAATCGGATACCGTGAATACCGGCGGCGGATCGCTTGAAGGAACAGGACCAGGCGGCTCAGTCCGCGGAGGCTTCATCGGCTCAGCGGTGATCTGTCCGGTCGGTTCGGAAACCGCCGAAGTCGAAGGCGGCAATTGTGTCGCCGGCGCCTCCGATCCTATTTCGGCATTCGGGTCCGGCGTTGCCGCGGCTTCCGCATACCGATCGTCAGCCGGTTTTTTCGCAAAATGGTTCAGTGCCATCATCCCGAAGCACAGGACGAGCACTGCGGCCGCAGCGGCTATGATCCATAGCCTGTTCGTTTTATTCTTCGGCGGAACGCTTTCCGCAAGCAACAGGTTTTCGTCCGAAGCGGAACCGATCGCCTTTAGCAGGTCTTTTCCCGTCATTTGAAGTATCCCTCCTTTTCAAGATGCTTCATCAGTTTCTTTCTCGTACGGCTCAGGGCAACTGCCAGATTATTCACGCTGACGCCGAAGCGTTCGGCGATCTCCGCGTTCGATTCGAATCGGAAGTACCGCCGCAGGAATATCGCACGTTCCCTCTCAGGCAGGCCGCTAATAAAGGCATTGATCGTTTTCTTCAGCTCATGCTCCATTAGCTCGCCTTCTATGTTCACTGTACCGACCGTACATTCTGCAAGCTCTTCCAGCGCAAGTTCCGCTTCGCCTCCGCGTTTTTTCGCATTCCGTTTTTCATAACGGTTCAGCGAAAGATTCCGCGTTATCCTTGCGAGAAAAAGCCTGAATACAGCCGGTCTCTGCGGCGGAATAGAGTTCCAAGCCCGAAGATACGCTTCATTCACGATCTCCTCGGCATCCTCTCTGCTTGCAAGAATGTTATTCGCGATGGCAAAACAATACTTGCCGTATCTGTCTGCGGTAAGCTTAATAGCGCTCTCGTCTCTTGCAAAATACAGTTCGATCAATTGCCGGTCGTCCATCACCGTTTTCCCTTTCGGAAGGATCCTTCATATAATAAGACCGGAATCATTATAACATATTACACGAATACAATGAACCGGATTTTCGGTTTATGCTGCATACGCTGTGTTATGTTTCACCGTATCTTTCAATACCTGTTTCCGATATTTTGGTTTTCTTCCATGTGTCTGCCATTTTCCCTGTTGCCTGTTTTCTTTTTCGGTGGTATAATAAAGTTTGTGAGTGCGATCGCTCAAGCGTTTATCACAAAAACAAAAAATACGTTTCGGAGGCTGAATCAAAATGACCAAACTGTCCGTTGCAGACGTCCCCCTCAGGGGCAAAAAGGTGCTCGTTCGCGTCGACTTCAACGTTCCGCTCGACGAGAATCTGAACATTACCGATGAAAGCCGCATCGTCGGCGCGCTTCCCACCGTGCGTTTCCTCGTTGAGCACGGCGCAAAAACCATCCTCTGCTCCCATCTCGGCCGCCCGAAGGGCAAGTTCGTTCCCGAAATGAGCCTTGCTCCCGTTGCCAAGAGGCTTCAGGAGCTTATGCCCGATACCAACGTCATCTTCGCCAGCGACGTCATCGGCGAGGATGCGAAGGCCAAGGCCGAAGCGCTCAAGAGCGGTGAGATCCTGCTTCTGGAAAACCTTCGTTTCCATAAGGAGGAGGAGAAGAACGATCCCGAATTCGCAAAGGCGCTTGCCGACTATGCCGAGCTCTACGTTTCCGACGCATTCGGTACCGTACACCGCGCGCACGCTTCCACCGAGGGCGTTTCCCACTATCTGCCCGCCGTCTGCGGCTTCCTTATCGAGAAGGAGCTCCGCTTTATGGGCGGCGCGCTGACCGAGCCGGAGCGTCCCTTCGTGGCGATCCTCGGCGGCAAGAAGGTCGGCGACAAGATCGGCGTCATCAGGAACCTGCTCAACAAGTGCGACACGCTGCTGATCGGCGGCGCGATGAGCTACACCTTCTTCAAGGCCATGGGCTATGAGATCGGCGATTCCCTGCTCGACGCGGAGAGCATCGATCTGGCCAACGAGCTGCTTGAGGAAGCAAAGGCAAAGGGCGTCAGGATGCTCCTGCCCATCGACTGCGTTGTCGGCAAGGAATTCGCACCCGATACCGAGCATATGACCGTACCCTTCGACAAGATGCCCGCGGGCTACCAGGGCCTCGACATCGGCGAGGAGACCGCGAAGCTCTACGGCGACGTGATCCGCGAAGCCAAGACCGTCGTCTGGAACGGCCCGATGGGCGTGTTCGAGATGGACGCCTTCGCCAAGGGTACCGAGGCTGTCGCCCGTGCATGCGCCGAGTGTGAAGGCACCACGATCATCGGCGGCGGCGACTCCGCATCCGCTATCAACAAGTTCGGCCTCGGCGATAAGATGAGCCATATCTCCACCGGCGGCGGCGCGAGCCTTGAATTCCTTGAGGGCAAGACCCTGCCCGGCGTCGCCTGCCTTATGGACCGTCCCGACCGCAGGCTTATGATCGCCGGCAACTGGAAGATGAACAAGAACAAGGAGGAGGCCAAGGCGCTCATCGACGCGCTCAAGCCCCTTGTGACCGAGGCTGACTGCGACGTCGTCGTCTGCCCGCCCTTCGTCGACCTCTGCTGCGCAGCAAAGCATCTTAAAGGCAGCAACATCAAGCTCGGCGCGCAGAACATCCACTGGGCCGCCAAAGGCGCGTACACCGGCGAGATCAGCGCCGATATGCTCAAGTGCATCGGCGTCGAATACGCGATCATCGGCCACAGCGAGCGCCGTCAGTATTTCGGCGAGACCGATGAGACCGTCAACCTCCGCACCCAGGCCGCGCTCGAAGCGGGCATTCTGCCGATCGTCTGCGTCGGCGAGACCCTTGAGCAGCGCGAAGCGGGTGTGACCGACACCTTCCTGGCCGGGCAGGTCGAAGCGCTCTACCGCGGCATCGAGGCCGAGGACGCCAAGCGCATCACCATCGCATACGAGCCCATCTGGGCTATCGGCACCGGCAAGACCGCTACCAATGAGGAAGCCAACAGGACCATCGGCGCTATCCGCAGGGTCATCGCAAGGCTCTACGGCATCGAATTCGCCCAGAACGCCCGCATCCTCTACGGCGGCAGCATGAACGCCAAGAACGCCGCGGGCCTCAAGGCCATGCCCGAGATCGACGGCGGCCTTATCGGCGGCGCGAGCCTTGTCGCCGAGGATTTCGCGAAGGTCGTGCTTGCCTGACGAAGCCCGACGCACGAACGCATAAAGCATAACCGATACTTCGGCATTCCCAAAGCGTGATGCTGACGGAATGCCGAAGCTTATAGAGAGGGTGTTCACTTGAAAAAACTAACTGCATTGATTATTCTCGACGGCTTCGGCTACTCCCCCGAGGAAAGAGGCAACGCGATCCGCATACAGGGAGCGCGCAATATCCGCTCGCTTATCGAGCGCTACCCGAATACGCTCATCGGTGCATCCGGCCGTGACGTCGGTCTCCCCGCGGGCCAGATGGGCAATTCCGAGGTCGGCCATACCAATATCGGCGCGGGCCGCGTCGTTTTCCAGGAGCTTACCCGCATCTCCGACGCGGTCGCCGACGGTTCGCTTGCCGAAAGGCCCGCCGTCGTCCATGCGATTGAGAACTGCCGGGAGCATGATTCCGCGCTGCATCTCTACGGCCTGCTTTCCGACGGCGGCGTCCACAGCCATATCGAGCACCTGCTCGGGCTGCTCGATATCGCCAAAAAGAACGGGCTTGAAAAGGTCTACGTGCACTGCTTTACCGACGGGCGCGATACCGCCGTCGACAGCGGCGTCGGCTTCATCCGCACCGTTGAGGAGAAGATGCGCGAGATCGGCTGCGGGCAGATCGCTTCGGTCATGGGCCGTTATTACGCGATGGACCGCAACAACAATTTCGACAGGACCGAGAAGGCATATGCCGCGCTCGTTTACGGCGAGGGCCTCGAATTCGAGAGCGCGGAGGAGGCGATCCTTTCCTCCTATGCGAACGGCGTCACCGATGAGTTCGTTATCCCGAGCGTCATCGTTCACGACGGCAAACCCGTCGGCACCGTTAAGCCGAATGACAGCATCATCTTCTTCAACTTCCGTCCCGATCGTGCGCGCCAGATCACAAGGGCGTTCATCGACCGCGATTTCCCGCAGTTCGAGCGCCGCTTCGGTTATTTCCCGGTGCATTATGTGTGCATGAGCCAATACTCGGCGGATTTCGCCGACCGTGTGGAGCTTATCTTCCATCCACAGAAGCTCGTGAATACCATGGGCGAATACGTTTCGAACCTGGGCCTGACCCAGCTCCGCATCGCCGAGACCGAGAAGTACGCGCACGTCACGTTCTTCTTCAACGGCGGCGTGGAAAGAGTCTTCGAGGGTGAGGACAGGATACTCGTTCCCTCGCCCGACGTGGAGACCTATGACCTTAAGCCCGAGATGAGCGCTTACGAAGTGACCGACAGGGCTGTTGAATGCATCGAATCGCACAAGTACGACCTGATGATCCTCAACTTCGCCAACCCCGATATGGTCGGGCATACCGGCGTGCTCGAGGCTGCGGTCAAGGCGGTCGGCGCCGTTGACGAATGCGTTAAGAGGCTAGTTGACTGCATCCTCGCAAACGGCGGCAGCTGCCTTATCACTGCGGATCACGGCAACTGCGAGCAGATGCTCGATGAAAAGGGCGAACCGTTCACGCCTCATACCACGAACCCCGTGCCGCTTATCTACGTTTCGGACAAGGCCGACGGAGCAAAGCTCATTCCGGGCGGCAAGCTCTGCGACCTCGCTCCCACTCTCCTTCATATAATGGACCTTCCGGTACCCGAGGAAATGACGGGACATTGCCTTATCGAAGAAGAATAAGCTCTTGAGGACACATAAAACAGGCGGCGCTTTTCGGCGCCGCCTGCTTGCTTTTTAAAACATTATTTGCTGTTGAGGTAGTTCTCTATACCGTCGGCGACGGCCTTTGCGATCTGCATCTGATAGTTGGGATCCTGCAGCAGCAGCTCCTCGTCGTGGTTGGAGAGGAAGCCGCATTCGATGAGTGCCGAGGGACAGATGGGCTCTCGTACGACCATCAGATTGCCGGTGTATGCGTTCGGACGCGCGTATTCGGAGATCTTCAGGCACTCGGCTATGATCGTCTTGGCAAGGTTTTCGCCCTCGGTCCCGGTCTTATAATGATAGATCCTCGCGCCGCGCACGGACCTGTCGGTCGCAAGCGCGTTCTGATGCACGCTGATGGAGGCGTCGAACATTTCGAGCTTCATCACCTGCTTGCGCCACTTCATATCGGAGTTTTTATCCGACCCGACGGCATAGTCGCCCATACGGGTCATGAAAACGAAGTAACCCTTCGCGGCGAGCTGTTCGGCGAGCATCCTGCCGATCTGCAGGTTGAGGGCTGCCTCGGTTACGTTCGTGTCGATACCGACCGTGCCGCCGTCAAAACCGCCGTGGCCGACGTCGAGAAGGATGACCGTCTCGCTCCTGGGCAGCTGCTTGAGGAGCTCGAGCCTGTCCTTAACGTCCTGGAAGGTGCCCTCCGTCACGCAATAGGGAATTGCCGGATACGGGCTCTGCGGGATGGACGGGTGCATGGGCTGAAGGGGGTTTTGAGTCACGAACGCCGTGGGCTCGGGAACGATCGGCTCGGTCACGGGCGGTTCGGTGTTGAAATGTGCCGTTTCGGGCACGGGAAGCTCCGAGCTGTTGACGTCTATGATCAGCGAGCTCGGCTCCGGCACGTTGGTCGGGGTTATCCCGTTGTTCACAACGCTGGAACACGTGCCCCTCGTAATCAGGCTTGCGATCAGAACGATGACCGCAACGATCAGCACCATGATAACGATAATGAGTATCCGCCTTGTTACATCCTGGTCTCTCACTTGTTTATCTCGCTTTCAACAATTGAATCGGAGGCGGGGCGTTCACGGCCTCGCTCAAAAGACCCGATTTCTACGCTTACTATTATGACAGAAAAGAAGGATAAAATCAATGCCTTTTATGCTCTTTTTTTGCCTGCTCGTGTCGAGTTCCTTCATTATTCCTTTATGAACCGATGTTTTTACTTGCAAAAAATGTCGGATAAAAGCTTTCCCGTGCGCCTATGGATCCTTGCTCTCCGCGCTCTTTACAACAGTATACGGCTTTGATATAATAAGCATATCAAATCAAAGGAGTTTTTCATGGGCATTATTCTCGGCATAGACGTCGGCGGTTCGACTACGAAGATCGTCGGGCTCAACTCCGACGGTTCGCTGATCTCCGCAATGATGGTGCGCGCATACGACCAGATAACCTCTCTGTACGGAGCACTCGGGCACTACATCAATGAAAACAAGCTGTCGCTCAGCGATGTTGAGGATATCTTCGTGACCGGCGTCGGCGCATCATATCTTTCGGGCGATATCTACGGCATACCCACCCACCGCATCGAGGAGTTCTCCGCGATTGCCCGCGGCGGGCTTGCGCTGGCCGGGGCCGATGAAGCGATAGTCGTCAGCATGGGCACCGGCACGGCGTTCGTTAAGGCGGACGGGAAGGGCTATCAGCATATCGGCGGCAGCGGCGTCGGCGGCGGCATGCTGCTCGGCCTTGGCAAAAAACTCTGCAACGCTTCCGACTTCGACAGCCTCTGCTCCATCGCCTCGACCGGAAACCTTTCAAACGTCGACCTGACCGTTGGCGACATTTCAAAGAGCGATATCGAGATGCTCACTTCCGAGATAACCGCCGCGAACTTTGCCAATATCAAGGACAGCGCGACCGACGGCGACCTCGCCCTCGGCCTAATCAACGTGGTGCTGCAGACAATACTGCTGCTCGCTTCGTTCGCCTGCCGCGACGCGTCCACAAAGCGCGTCATACTGACCGGCTCTTTGACCGAGCTTCCCTGGCTGCGCCCGATGCTCGACGTTTTCGCGCTCATCTCCCCCGCCGAGTTCATAATCCCCAAGGACGCTTCCTATGCTACCGCCGTTGGCGCAGCGCTCCATTACAGGGATATGAAATGACATCCGAAACTTTCAAGGCCGCTTGTTAAGAACAGCAAGCGGCCTTTTGAGTATAAAAAGTACACAATCAAACACACAGTCAACAAAAATATCATAGAAAAAAGCCCAGTGTTTGCTGAGCTTTTTAGTGGGAAAGAACGCGTAAAAATGCACCAAAGTATAGAAAGAACGTCCAAAAGTACACCGGACATCTCCATCATTCAATGTCCGCCGGATGCTCTTCATAATACTGTTTTAACCACATTGAGTTTCCGAGTCTTTGCAAGCTGTCCGGGCTGTTTTCTGCTATGAACTTAATGACCCGGAGAGCATTTTTCCTGTCCGGGTAATCGTAAGACATCACTTCCAAGGCATGATGGGCTGCCCATAATCGGATATCCTCATCTTCAGCATTTATTAGGCAAATAAATCTATTTTTCAACTCCGGATACTTTTGCTCGATCCTAGCGGCAATCTTTCTGTTTCGATCAGCAAGTCTATTGCTCTTTCGAACTTTCTTTCGATCGCCGTAATCGTCTAACGAAAGTTTCATGTTCGCAATACTAATCAAATACTCTTCAATTAAATCCATGTTGCTTTCTCCAATTGCCAGTATTATCAAAATATTAGCACATTCGAGTATGCTTTTCAACTGGGGAATAACAGAAGGTCCTTTTTTGCCCAAGCAGACAAAAGGTGTTATCAATGATGCTGCTCCCTTTGGTCGCAATGATGTTTCTCCGCTGCGCTCTGAAATGATGTTGCTCCCTCCGGTCGCAATGATGCGATGTTTGCCCTCATGTGCCGCAGGGATACATCATCAGCGAAGCGGCATCATTGCCGAAGGCACATCATTTGACCGCAAGGGCAAACATCATTCAAAAAGCAGTGATTTGGTAGACAAATCACTGCTTTTTGATGGTGGAGCATAGGGGATTCGAACCCCTGACCTCAACGATGCGAACGTTGCGCGCTACCATCTGTGCTAATGCCCCGTATGCGTTCTTTCGAACAGCATTGGCATTATAATACAAAAAGGCGATTAAAGCAAGTGTCGGAGCGATATCGGGCGTTATATATTTTGAGTGCGGAGAGCTATCTCAGAGTGGATCCGAACAGCAGCGCGCCGGCCGCCGCGGCGAAGATAAGTATCCCCGTTCCGACAACTGCTCTGTAGTTTCCGGTCCGCGCGCAGTGATACATATACAGACCGTTATACGCGACACATGCCGCCGCCAACAGAAGTATAGTCATTTTCGTCCTACCGTTCCTTCGTTAACTTCCTGTGCCCGCGATGTATTCATCGTCGAGATCGAGCTCGGTTTCGAACCGAACCGCGCAGTCCGGATACCGGCTTTTCCAATCGAATCCATAAAACTCGTCCGTATCCGAAAACAGCATCGACGCATACCGTCCCAGCCCCATCGCGTCACAGCCGGACGCTTTGCATTTTTCAAGCACCCGCATAAGCTCCGATTTGATATAAGCGGCAATCGCCTCTTTTTCGGACTCGTTCCAATTTTCGCCGATCCCAATGCCGGCGTCGTATTTGACGGTCACGCCGAGGCGCAACCGGACGGTAAACGCCATTGCATTGCCCGTCCGTTCCGCGGTTATCTTTCGCTTTTTCAGCACTAGGTAGATCGAAGCCTTTCGGCCGTCCTGTTCGAAATCTATCGTCCCCTGCCTGAATTCGCCGCGGACCATATTCATAAAGAGCGTTTCCTCTTCATCAAGAACGCCCGTCATCGTGCCTCCGTCAAAGAGCGCCGCACCTTTTGTCAGGCTTTGCATCCCGCCGATCCTTTCCCCCGCTTCCGCATCCTTGATCGGATCCCGGCCCTGCTTTGCACTGTCCTTCTCGGCGGTATCGGTTATTATCGAACCGTCGTAGTACCCAAGCGGCATAACGGCGTCGAAGCGTCCCTCACTGGCTTCAAAATAGCCGGCTAGGTTGATCGCCGCGATCCGGCCTGTTATACGAACGTCCGATATGATATCATCCAGCATTTTCGCGAGATTCGGCTCGTCGTTCGCGGCAAGCCCGCCTATGTATTCCCGAACGGAGCATCGGGTCACGACGAGAAACGCCGAGGTCCTTATCCTGAGCACGTCGAGCGAAACGTCCGTAAAGTCGTCGATAAGCCCCTTCCTTGCGAGCGCTTCGCCGAATATGATCGCGTGAGTACGGGTGAAATTGAGTTGATGGTCGACGCCCGGTGAGAGCTCGTTTACAGCGTCGAAGATATTGTCGCCCTCGGCCGAAAGGATGATAGCTCCCCCGTTATCGCCCGTCGTATCCCCCGTGCTTTCGCGCTGCACCACGAAGGTCAGCTCGTATTTCTTTTCCGTTCCGAGATCGGCGCCGATCGCCACCACGTAGGCGCATTCGTCTATGCCGATCGGGTTCAGGCAGGCCGAGACCGATGGAACGATCAGGATCGCCGCTGCGATCAAAGCCAGTATCCGTATAACCATGCTATGCCTTTTTCTCAAGCAAAACTCCTTTCTTCGCTGCAGCCAGCGCCGCCGCCAGTATCGGTACGGCCAGTATCCACGTGCCGTTATCGACTATGAACGCTTTCAGTATTCCGAAAGTCTCGTTGCCGCCGTCCGCATCGATAAGTATCAGTATCGCGGTAAGCAGGACTGCTGCCGCCGCTGTCGGACGAACGTCTTTCATTGAAAACAGTTCCGCAGCGAGCTTCGAAGCCGCAAACGCGTGGAACGCTGCCGAAACGATCGATCCTCCGAGCCAGATCATGTGAGCAAGCTTGTCGAGCCGCATCAAGTGAGCCTCGAACAGGTTCAGATGGTTCAGCCTGAAAAGCGGCATATAGACCTTCTCCAGCCCCGCAAACGTGTAGATGAGGCTGAGCGCGAGCTGCGCGGCGAAACAGATCGCACCTGCGGCGATCGCGGCGGTCCTTAATGCGCTCTCCGCTGTTTTCATATCGTTCATGCCGTCCGAAACGATCAGGAAAGCGGTCATGGTAGGAAGAAAAGCACCGATCAGACGAAAGACCTCCGTCAAAATCTCTTTTGGCGCCTTCCCCGGAAACGGAAACAGCCTATACATTCTGAACTCGCTAGAAGCGGAGAGTATCGACGCCGCAAGCACGGCGATAAGGAGCGGCGCAACACATTTCGCCGTCCTTGCGATCGTCTCGAATCCGAATACGCAAAGGATGAACACAGCAGGAAGGATGAACAGCACGAGCCTTTCATAGCTCGCTCCTTCGAAGACCAGGCCGTGCATCGCAAAGACAAATTCCGATGTCGGAAGATAGGCCGAGAAGATCAGCATAATGAAGACGACCGCACCGGGGACGACGGCAAACCGGCCGAACGAAACGGTCAGCAGCTTCACAAGGCTATCTGCGCCGCGCTTTTTCATTGCTCTTAAAACGATGAGCGCGATCATAGCAGAGATAAAAAGCGCTGCGGGAACGGTCAGATACGAACAGTTCCCCGTTTTGTAGAGCCCTCGCGATTCCGCGGTAAACAGCCCCTCCGCCGCAAGCGAGACGGCCGTTATGCTGATCGCTTCCTGTTTGCCTATCCTGCCTGTTTTGATGCTCATTCCGTACCGAGCCTCTTATCGTCGTTCGTGTTCAGATAATCCTCCGCGCGCATATGGCGTCCGAGCCTGCCTCTGAAAACGAACGGCCGTTTTGAGTAGGTCTTCGGCGCGAACGGCGCAAGGAACGGCACGCCGAAGGATTTCATATTCGCCATATAGGCAATAAAGAGAAGCATTGCCGAGGTCATGCCGAGGAGCCCGCCCATCCACGCGGCGAGCACGAACCCAAAGCGGAAATAGGAAGCCGCGATCTGAGTAGAATAATCGGGGATGCAGAGATTGCCGAGCCCCGAGATCGCCACGATTATTAGTATCACGGTGCTTGCGAGATTTGCGGCGACCGCGGCCTGACCGAGGATAAGTCCGCCGATGACGCCTATCGCCTGCCCGACGCTGCCCGGCACGCGCATGCCGGCTTCCCGTATCAGCTGAAAAACGAAGAGGAGCAGCAGCATTTCAAAGGGCAGGGGCTCGAAGACCATCTCCCTTGATTTTATGACCGTGCTCAGTACCTCGGTCGAGAGAAGGCCCTGATGGTACATGGCCAAAGCGATAAAGTAACCCGGCAGCAGTATGGAGATCAGCGCTCCCGCATAGCGCACGGAACGGATCACGCTCCCGAGCGGCCTTCGCATATAGGCGTCCTCCGGACTGCTCATCAGCATGGAAACGGTTATCGGCAGCAGCAGCGCAAACGGACTGCCGTCCGACAGGATCACGACGGCGCCCTGCATCAGCGCGGCCGCCGCCCTGTCCGGCCGCTCGGTAGTCAGCGTCTGCGGCAGAGGAAAGAGCCTGTCGTCCTCAATGAACTGCTCGATCGTGCCCGTGCTTATGATAAACTTCGACGCCGCGCTTTCAAGGCGTTTTTTGACTTCCTTTACCAAGCTTTCGTTGGTAAAACCCTTGCAGTAGATGAGCGCGAGCTTAGTGTTGTTGGCCCCTCCGGCCGGATAGTATCCGACGATAAGATCGTTAGTTCTGACCTGCCGTCTTATCAGCGTTACGTTCGTCTGTATCGCTTCTATAAAGCTTTCCTTCGGCCCGCGTACGATCCTCTCGTTCTGCGGTTCGCTTACCGCGCGCTTCTCATATCCTCGGGTGTCGATGAGTATCGCGCAGCGGCCTTTCCCGGTGATAACGGCCGTTTTTCCGTCCGTTATCGCTTCCCTTATGCGGCTAACATCACTTTCCAGATCGGTTTCGGGAATTGTGATGATCTCCTCCATTATGAACCGCGGATCTCCGCCGCCGTCGTCCTCCGCCGAAAGCAGCGGAGCTATCACGCATTTTGCTATGCTTTCTGCGTCCGCCATACCGCTCATATAGACTATCAGCAGTTTTTTCCCCGAAGGAGTCTTTATATGCCTGAACACGGCGTCCGGATTCTCGTCGGCATTGAATAAAGCCCTGAGCGCTTTTTCCGCGGCGCGCAGCGAACTCGGTATGGGCTTTGAGCGGCCATGCTTCCTGCCGCGTGCCGTTTCATTCCAGCCGCTCCATTTTCGGGGGCTTCCCGGCTCGGTCTCAAGCAGCTCGAAACGGTCGTCCTCCCTGTCGAACCGAAGCTTATCCTCCAGCCAAAGCAGTGCGTTCATTGGTTCTCCTTCCCGAACATGTCCTTTTCGCTTATTATCCGCACGGGAACCCTTTTTATTCGTACGGCGCCGGCTTATTGCGGCTCGTCATTATGGAGTTTTGCCTGCATATGCTTAATAACATAAAGCATGATCGGAGGCATTATATGAAGGTTTATGTGGTTTCGAAAAAGGCTCTCGCGACAGGGCTGATAGTTTTTGCCGTCCTGCTGCTGGCCGTTATACTGACGGTGGTGCTGACGAAGCCGGAAGGCGGCGGTGAGTCTTCCGGCCGCGATGCGCAGGTCAATGCCGATCCGGACGATGATCCGAGCATCGGAGCCAGCGCTAACATCGTGGAGGAATACGAGCTCGAAGTCTTTCCGGGACTGATGAAGGAGCTGCCCGTCTACAGCGTCAGGCGGAGCGATAAGAAGATCGCGCTCACGATAGACGCCGCATGGCAGGACGACAAGACGGAGTTCATCCTCTCCACGCTCTCGGAATACGATATTCCCGCCACCTTCTTCCTCTGCGGATTCTGGGTCAAGGAGCATCCTGAAAAGGTAAAGGCGATCGCGCAGGCCGGGCATGAGATCGGCAATCATTCGATGACGCATCCGCATATGAGCAAGCTTTCTTCATCGGCGATAAAAGCCGAGCTTGACGAATTCGAAAAGGCGATCGAGCCGCTTATCGGCAGGAGAACGAAGCTGTTCAGGGCGCCGTACGGCGAGTATAACGACAACGTCATCAAGACTCTGCGTGAGAACGGTTATGAGGTGATCCAGTGGAATATCGACACGATCGACTGGAAGGAGGAGCGCACCTCCGAGCAGATACTCGATTCGGTGCTGCCCAGGCTCGCGGACGGATCGATCATCCTCTGCCACAACAACGGCTACAGGATAGAGCAGTACCTCCCCGTCCTCATCAGGACCGCTCTTGAACGCGGCTACGAGTTCGTCACCGTCAGCGAGCTGCTGCTTGCAGGCGATACCGTCATCGACGTCAACGGCGTTCAGAAAGCGCTCGATTAACCGCGTCCCGCTCGTATTCAAAGAGCGTTTTTGATAGGATTTTCGGCATATATTATGAGAATCCACCTTTACACTTCTGCGGTGCCGTGTTATAATGTATTATTGTGGATAATGATGTGCACAGCATTTTTGTCCCCAAGAACACGGAGCGGTCCCTGTACCGACTCAGAATAAACGGAGGATAATATGTCAGAACTTATCAAGGTCGAAAACGGAAAAGCTTATCTTTCCATTCATATACCGGGCGAGGACTATACCAATGCCCTCAACGCCGCCTATCGCCGCATTGCCGGCAAGTTCAAGGTGGAAGGCTTCCGTCCCGGCAAAGCGCCGCGCAGGGTCATCGAGCAGCATTACGGCGGCAGCGCTTTCTGGGACAAAGAAATCGACGCGCTCATTCAGAACGCGTATTTCGAAGCGCTGACCGAGCATAAGCTCGTGCCCGAGCTCGATCCCGAATTCGAGATCACCGACTATTCCGAGGAGAACGGCTTGGATTTCAAAGCCAACGTCGTCCTTCGCCCCGAGGTCAAGCTCGGTCAGTACAAGGGTATAGCGGTCCCCAAGGCGGAGTATAATATCACGGATGAGGACGTTGAAGCCGAGATCCTGAAGCGCCGCGAGAACATCTCCTCGACCGAGGACGTTGAAAGGCCTCTCGAGAACGGCGATACCGCCGTCATCGATTTTGCCGGTTTCCTCGGCGACGAGCAGTTTGAAGGCGGCACTGCCGAGGGTTACTCCCTTGAGGTCGGTTCCCACACCTTCATCCCGGGCTTTGAAGAGCAGATGATCGGCATGAATATCGGCGAGACCCGCGATATCAACGTCACCTTCCCCGCGGAATACCATGCGGAGAATCTTGCCGGCAAGGACGTCGTCTTCAAGGTAACGCTCCATTCGCTCCAGACCAAGCACGTTCCCGATTTCGACGAGGATTTCGTTAAGGATACCTCCGATTTCGATACGGTCGAGGAATACAGGGCGAACATCCGCAAGGAGCTTGAGGAGGCCGCCGAGCACCGCGCGAACGAGAACCGCAAGAACGCGATCCTGGAGAAGGCGATCGAAAACGCGACCGTCGAGATCCATGACGACATCATCAAGGAAGAAGTCGATATGCAGATCAAGCGTCTCGACGACCAGATGCATCAGTTCGGCGCCGATCTTAACGGCTACCTTCAGTACGCCAACCGTACGCTCGAGCAGCTGCGCGGCGAATATGCCGACAGCGCGAAGCGCAACCTCAAGGCGCAGTACGTGCTTCTCTCCATCATCGAAGCCGAGGATATCAAGCCCACCGACGACGATTACCGCTCTGTCATCCATAACGCCGGCCACGAACAGGGTCAGCACTGGGATGATGAGAAGATCAGCGCCGAGCTTGAGAAGAACCGCTCGAAATACGCAAGCCAGGCTCTCTTCGAGGCCGTTATCCGCTTCGTTACGGAAAACGCCGTTGAAGCCTGATCACCCCGCTGCGGCGCGCTTTAGGTACGCCGGAAAACCGATCCCGGAGGTCATTATGAGCACGCTTATCCCTTTCGTCATTGAGCAGACCAACAAAGGCGAACGTTCCTACGACATCTACTCCCGCCTGCTGAAGGACCGTATAATCTTTCTCGGTTCCGTGATCGACGATGACGTCGCCAATCTCGTTATCGCCCAGATGCTGTTCCTTGAAGCCGACGATCCCGATAAGGACATCTATCTTTATATCAACAGTCCCGGCGGCAGCGTCAGCGCGGGCCTCGCGATCTACGACACTATGCAGTACATCCGCTGCGAGGTATCTACGATCTGCATCGGCCTTGCGGCCTCCATGGGCGCCCTGCTGCTGGCGGCCGGCGCGGACGGCAAGCGCAAATCGCTTCCCAACAGCGAGATCATGATCCACCAGCCCCTGGGCGGTATGCAGGGTCAGGCAAGTGATATCAAGATCCATGCCGAGCAGATCCTGCGCACCCGCAGCAAGCTCAACGAGATCCTCGCAAAGCGCACCGGCAAGAGCGTGGAGCAGATCGCTCTCGATACCGAGCGCGACAATTTCATGACCCCCGAACAGGCGCTCGAATACGGTATCATCGACGAGATCGTTCCTCCGAAGCGCTGAAAGAAGACTTTTTAACACCGAAAGGAGCCCGCTTCCTTAAAGGCGGCGGGCATGGTCAATCCGTTTTATGGCAAAACGCACTGAAAACGAAGAAATCAAATGCTCATTCTGCGGCAAGAGCAGGCATGAGGTCGAGCGCATCCTTGCAGGACCCGGCGTCTATATCTGCAACGAATGCGTCGAGGCTTGCAATGAGATGATTCGCGACGACCTCGCATACAGGGACAACGAGCCCTCCGACGTCGCCGATCTTCCCAAGCCGATGGAGATAGTTGCCGCGCTCGACGATTACGTCATCGGTCAGGAGCATGCGAAGAAGACGCTTGCCGTTGCTGTTTATAATCACTATAAGCGCATCTACGCTCCGAAGACCAAGGTCGAAGCGGAGCTCGGCAAGAGCAACATCGTCATGCTCGGGCCTACCGGCTGCGGCAAGACGCTGCTCGCCGAGACCCTCGCCCGCATACTGGACGTTCCGTTCGCCGTTTCCGACGCGACCGCGCTGACCGAGGCCGGCTACGTCGGCGAGGACGTGGAGAACATCCTGCTCAAGCTTCTGCAGGCCTGCGATTTCGACATCGAGCGCGCTCAGAAGGGTATCATCTACATCGACGAGATCGACAAGATCGCCAGAAAGAGCGAGAATCCTTCCATCACGCGCGACGTTTCCGGCGAAGGCGTGCAGCAGGCGCTGCTCAAGATCCTTGAGGGCACCGTCGCTTCCGTTCCCCCGCAGGGCGGCAGGAAGCATCCGCATCAGGAGTTCATCCAGATCGACACGACCAACATCCTCTTCATCTGCGGCGGCGCTTTCGCGGGCATCGAAACGATCATCCAGAAGCGCACCGGCAAGAAGAACATGGGCTTCGGCGCGGATATCCAGTCCAACATCAAGAAGGACATCGGCGAAACTCTGAAGGACATCCTGCCCGAGGATCTGCTCAAATTCGGTCTTATCCCCGAATTCATCGGCCGTGTTCCGATCATCGTCACGCTCGATCAGCTCAGTGAGGAGGCTATGATCAGCATCCTTACCCAGCCTAAGAACGCGCTCGTCAAGCAGTATCAGCGCCTGTTCGAAATGGACGGCGTGGAGCTCGAATTCGAGCCCGAAGCGCTCGTGGAGGTCGCGAAGCTGACCATCAAGCGCAACACCGGCGCCCGCGGCCTCAGGGCCATCCTCGAGGACATCATGCTGCCCGTTATGTATGAGACGCCTTCGAGGCACGATGTTGAGAAGGTCATCATCACCCTTGCTTCCGTTCAGAAGACCGAGCCGCCGAAGTACGTCTATAAGCAGACCGCAAGGCACGAAGACAATATCGCCTGAAGAGGTTTACCATGAAGATCATCCGCTGCGCCGTAAACGGCGTTCCCCGCTATGCAGTGCTTGAGGAGGGCAGCGTACGCCTGCTCGCGCATGAGCCCTACAGCTCCGTCGAATTCAGCGGAGAGACCCTCGGCATTGCCGAGGTCGAGCTGCTTCCCCCCGCAGAACCCTCCAAGATCGTCTGCATCGGCAAGAACTACAAGGCCCATGCCGACGAGATGGGCGAAGGCCAGCCGCCCGAGCCCGTGCTCTTCATCAAGCCCAACACCTGCATCGTTGGCCACGGCGACAACGTCGTCTACCCCGCCATCAGCCACCGGCTCGATTTCGAAGGCGAGCTCGGCGTGGTGATAGGCAAACGGGCTTCGCACGTTGAAAAGGGACATGCCCTCGAATACGTCTTCGGCTACACCTGTCTCAACGACGTCACCGCGCGCGATATCCAGAAATCGCCCACGCAGGGCACGCAGTGGACGCGCGGCAAGGGCTTCGACACCTTCTGCCCCATCGGGCCGCATATCGAGACCGAGCTCGATCCCTTCCATGCGGATATCAAAACGCTGCTCAACGGCGAGGTCAGGCAGAGCTCCAACACGGCGCTCATGACGCACGACGTCGACAGCCTCATCTGCTTCATCACCGAGGGCATGACGCTGCTGCCCGGCGATATCATCGCCACCGGCACCCCCGAGGGTATCGGGAGCATGCAGCGCGGCGACACGGTCGAGGTAGTGATCGGCGGTATCGGAACGCTCACCAATCATATCATTTAAAAACGATCCCCCGGCTGTTCTCCGGGGGATACTTATAGATCATGGACGGACTTACGTTAGCGGCTTCCGTTGCGGAGCTCCAATGCCTTATAGGCGGACGCATAGAGAAGATCCAGCAGCCCGAGAAATACGAGCTGCTTCTTTCGGTGCATACGCCGGGCGGCTCGAAGAAGCTGCTGCTCTCCTCCTCCTCGGAAAACTGCCGGATACATCTTACCGATGAGAAGCGCGTTTCGCCTATCGACGCGCCGAATTTCCTGATGCTGCTTCGCAAGCATCTGACCGGAGCGCGCATCCGTGCGATCGAGCAGCCGAACCTTGACAGGATCGTGCTTTTGCAGCTCGACGCCTTTACCGAGCTGCACGACAGCGCGAGCTTCACCCTCGCCTGCGAGATCATGGGGCGCTATTCGAACATCATCCTTGTTGACGCCGAAGGCGTCGTTTTGGATGCGATCAGGCGCGTTTCCCCCGGCATGAGCAGCGTTCGGCTCGTGCTCCCGCGTGTAAACTACGAGCTTCCCGCCGTTCAGGAAAAGCTCGACCCGAGGCAGGCTTCGCCCGAGCAGCTCGAGGAAAAGCTTATCGATTCGGAGCGCCCCGACAAAGCGCTTTCGGCCTTGCTCTACGGGCTCTCCCCCACCGTCGCGGGTTTTCTTATCGAGTATGCCGAATCGAGGCTCCGCTTTGCGTTCGGTGAGGAATATGCTTCCGTTTGTTCCGGCAAAACGCGTATGGCGAGTGAGCTGTCCGCCGAGATACTTTCGTTCTATGACGATCTGCTCTCTTGCCGCGAAAAGGCCTGCATACTCCAGCGCGGCAGTAAGCGCATCCTTTTGCCCTTTACGCCCGAGCCCGTTCTTGACGACAGGATCGAGAGCTTCGATTCGGTCTCGGCGGCCGCCGAAGAGTTCTATCGGCTGCGGGCTCAGGATGAAAGCGTCAAGCGCAGAACCGCTTCCATCGACAAGGTGCTGACCAACGCGATCCAAAGGCTTGAGCGCAAGCTGGACCGCTTCTCGCTGTCGATCGGCGATGAAGACGAGATCGAGCGCCTCAAGCTCTGCGGCGAGCTGCTGACGGCCTATATGTATGCTGTCCCCTCGGGAAGCAGGGAAGCGACAGTTGAAAACTACTATCTCGACCCGCCCGCGCCCGTCTCCATTCCCTTGGATCCGACGCGCAGCGCGGCCGAGAATGCCCAGCAGTATTATAAAAAATACAGGAAGGCGAAGTCCGCGCGGGATATCGCCACGGTGAAGTATAAGGAGACGAAGGAAGAACTTGAATATCTAAAGGGCGTTTATTCCGATCTTTCGGGCTGCGTGACCGATTCCGATTTCGACGAGATCCGAAACGAATTGATGCTCGGAGGCTATATCCACGTTCGCTCTAACGCCGCAAAGCAGTTTAAACTGCCTCCGGCGAAGCCCCTGCATTTCATCTCCTCGGACGGCACGGATATCTATGTCGGCAAAAACAACACGCAGAACGACAGGCTGACCTTCAAGACCGCGGCAGCCGACGATATCTGGCTGCATACCAAGGATATCCACGGTTCGCACGTCATAATCAAGGCGCTGAGGAAGGAGATCGGCGATGAGACCCTGCTCGAGGCCGCCGAGCTTGCCGCGTACTATTCGCAGGCGCGCAGCTCCTCGGCCGTGCCGGTCGACTATACCCGCCGCAAATTCGTGCACAAGCCCTCGGGGGCAAAACCCGGAATGGCAATCTATACGAATAACCGAACCCTGTACGTCACCCCGAGCGAAAGGACGCCGGAAAAGCTGAAAAAAGGCAAATGATCCCAGTATGGAAAAGAGCGGTACGCCGCTCTTTTTTCATGCGAGAATGTTTCTGACTTCTCCGACCGAATCGCCGAAAAGCGCGATATTGATCGCGTCCGCAATTATGCCCGACATATCCTCGATTATCGAATCGATCTCCTTCGGGGTCACTATCAGCCCGTCGAAACGGTCGTCCGGCTCCGTTTCCGCCGGTACGCTGTATCCCGGCCGGCTTTCGATGATATCCCTTGCGATGGTCGAGGCGCGCACGACTGTGGGCACGCCTATCGCTATCACTGGCACCCCTAGCGTTCTTTCGGAGACGTCCTCCCGTCGGTTGCCTACGCCGGAGCCCGGTGTTATACCGCTGTCCGACAGCTGTATGGTGCTGCTTATCCTTTCCGCGCGCCTCGATGCGAGCGCGTCCACGGCGATGATGCAGTTCGGATGCGTCCTTTCGGTCACGCCCTTAATGATATCCGTCGTTTCGACGCCCGTCATGCCTAGCACGCCCGGCGCGATGGCCGCCACGGAAGGCACGCCGGCACTGAACGCCTCCGGGATATAGCGCTTAACGTGCCGCGTAACGTAAACCTTTTCCACCGTTCTCGGCCCGAGCGAGTCCGGAGTGACCGCCCTGTTGCCGAGGCCTACAACGAGGATGCACGCGGATTCGACGCCGAACCTAAGAAGGCTTTTAAGCTCCGCTCCGAGGCGCGCGGAGACCGCCCTGAAAAGCTCCTGCGGCCGGGCGGAAAGCGCGTCGGCTTCGAGAGTGATATAGTTTCCCATGGCCTTATTGACCTTCTTTGCCGCGCTTTCGGTAAAGATGCCGACTCGCTTTATCAGTATTTCGCCGTCGGTCTCCTCCTTTTCGCTTATCCCCTCGATATCGGGGTCGAGCTCCCTGAGCTCCGCCGCAAGGTCGGTATAGATACCTTCCATTTCAGTCCTCCGCTTTTGATACTCTTATTCTGCCGCAATGAGCGTAAAATACTACATGCCGCACTCGGGAATTCAAATATATTGACGGTTTTTCAATAATTGCTCTTGCAAGTTGAAAACGGCGGTGCTATAATAATAATGTTTGAGTACTAACAAGGAGGTGAACCGATTTGGCAAACATTAAGTCAGCAATGAAGCGCGTTCTGATCAGCCGCGAAGAGAATATGCGTAACCGCATGATCCTCTCCTCCACCAAGACCGCTATCAAGAAGTTTGACAAGGCTTTGGAGTCTAACGATGAAGCTGCGATCGAGAAGGCATATACCGATGCAGTCAGCATGGTAGACAAAGCTGTCACCAAGGGCGTTATCCATAAGAACGCAGCCAATCGCAAAAAGGCTCAGCTTGCAAAAAAGCACGATGCCAAATAAGGTTTATCGCATTTGATCGACCATAAAATAAGACCGGCCCCATAGAATCAGGGTCGGTCTTTTAGTATGCTTTTCACTTTTTCAGCCTGCTCCAATCGAACCCGAGCATAGCGGCTTCGGCGGCTTCGGCGGGGTCCTGCTCGCCCGAAAGCTTGTTGTACATGATGAGGGTGAACCTGCCGAGCAGCTGCTCAAGATCGGCTCTTGAAAACTTCGACGCGGACTTCGCCGCCATCTCGTTTGCGAAGCGGCTGCCCTCGAACTTAGCCGCCGCCTGCGCGGGCGACAGTCCCTGCTCCATAAGGAGCTTTTGCTGCAGCATCAGGCGGAACCTCGATTCGAGGAAGCCCACTATCTGACCCGGTGCCTCGCGGCTTTCATTGAGCAGCTTGTTGAGCTCCCTCATACCGTCGTTTACATTTCCTCCGATGAACTTATCGAGCATCAGGAAGCTCTTGGTTTCGATATTGCCGATAACGTCCTTCCTTATCAGCTCCTCGCTTATCGTGCCGCCCTTGCCGACGCGGTCGATCAGCTTTTGAAGCTCGTTCCTGACGTTCGACATATCCGTTCCGACCGTCTCTATAAAGAGCTTTGCATCCCTGTTTTCAAGCTTGACGCCCTGCCTTGATGCGGTCTTGACGCACCACCTGAGCGCCTCCCCCGCCGTCGCCGTATCGAAAAGCACCTCGCGATCGGCGGCGGCAAAGTATTTGAGCAAGGCCGAGGTATTCGCGAGTTTCTCCTTAAAGCAGAGGAAAAGGACCGTCGACGGAGACATTTTCGGCAGGTATTCCAGTAAAGGCTTGCTGTCGGAAGCCTTGGCAAGGCCGTATGAAACGACGAGCGTTTTATTTGAAAACAGGGGCAGCGTTTCGCAGGCCGTTGTCAGCGCCTCGGTATCCGGCTCGCGGAGTACTGTCAGATTGAAAGGACTCAGATCCTCGGGTATCAGCATTTGGGCCGACTTTATCGCGGCGTCCATGAAGAAGCCTTCGTCGCCGTGCAGCAGATACGCGCCGTCGATCTCCCCTTTATTTATCAGTTCCGAGAATCTCTCTTTTTTCATACAGCAATACCTATAACGTAGACGGCCGTGAACAGGGTTAGCAGTGAAACGGCTATGACCGCCCTCCTTCTGAGCGGAAGCAGCGTGTACTCCGATAGACAGAACAGCATGATAAGCCAGATGATCACCGCCGCGATCGGGCAGGGAGCGAATTCCGCAGTCGCAAGCGGAAGCTTGTTCATCAGGTCCATGAACCTTTCACAAACGAACAGGATCGCCCTTGGGACGACGGCTATCACCTGCGCCGCGGGAAGGAATATGAATGCGGCCGCGGTCGCGATCAGGCCGAGCACCACGACGGCCGCGAACAGCGGGATCGCCACGAGATTCGTTATGACCGTATACGGCGAAAAGCTGCTGTAATACCTCAGCTGCAGCGCGAAAGTGCCCGCGACCGCAGCCGTGCTCGCCGCCGCGGCCGATGCTATGCCGCGAGGGATACGGATCCTTTGCCCGAATTCACCGAGCGAGCGCGCAAGCAGCGCTATACCGAAGCATGCGGCAAACGAAAGCCTGAATCCGACGGAATAGAGCTGGTACGGCTCGAACACGAGGATCAGCACCGCCGCGGTGCCGAGCGACGAAAGCATATCGCTCTGCCTGCCGAGGCAGTCGGCCAGCAGCACGAAGAACATCATGATCGCCGCGCGCACGAAGCCCGGCGCGTAGGCCGCAACGGTGCAGTAGACGAGCATCGCGATGCTCGTGACAACGAGCCTTAAGAGTTGCCTGCGCCGCGGTATCAACATCGTGATGCACGACGCGGCTATGCCCATGTGGAAGCCCGATATCGCGAGCAGATGCGCCGTTCCGGCCAGCCTGAAGACCGAATAACGCTCCTCCCCTATCTCCTGCTTGTTCCCGAGGATCAGCGCGGAGAAGATTCCGGCGTCGCTCTCGAATACTGCCGAAATACGTCTTTCGGCAGCCTCCCTGACGCCCGAAACGAACTCCGTAAAAGGAGCGTTGCGGCTTGAAAGGACCGCAGCCGAATCCGACCTTGCGATGCATCCGACGCCCGAAGCGAGCTTGTTCTTAAGCTCATCGTAGGTGCCGAAGCGCTTTGACGGAAGCCTTGCATAGGCGCTGCTCTCTATCCTGTCGCCGACCTTCGCATCGGCCTGCTTCAAAGTCAGTTCCGCCCGTTTATTGATGCTTTCACCGTTGAGCGTGACGTTTTTGAGAACCAGCACGGGCCCTTCGTCGCCTCTGCGGCAGTCGACGACCGTTCCTTGAAGCGTATATATCCCCGCTGTGAATTCGGTCGGGAGCGAAAGCACGGCGAGCAGAAGGCCCAGCGCGGCCAGCAGGATGAACGGAACTATGCGCCTGTACCTGAGAATGAATGAGACCGCCGCCGAAACGATGAGCACCGAGGCGATTATCACGGCGCCGAGGGGTTCCAAAAGACCCGCCGCCGCTATGCCGAGCATCAGCGCAAGCGCCGCCGCAAACATCGGGCGGTGGTTGAACAGCCTCTGCCTCGTTTCGGGAGCCGACTCCATTCCTTACAGCACGACCGCCATCGCTTCGATCTCGACGAGCGCACCGGCGGGCAGCGCCGCGACTTCCACGCAGCTCCTTGCCGGGAAGGGCTCGGGGATCAGCATGCCGTAGAGCTTGTTGACCTGCGCAAAATCGGCCATATTCTTAACGAAGACCGTCGTCTTTACGATGCCCTGCAGGGACGAACCGGCCGCTTCGAGCACGGCTTTGAGGTTGGTGATAGCCTGCACGGTCTGTGCTTCAACGCCCTGGACCAGCGCGCCGGTATCGGGATTGAGGCCGATCTGACCGGAGGTGAATACCATCTTGCCGACCTTTACGGCATGGCTGTAGGGACCGATCGCCTGGGGTGCATTCTCAGCATTGACTACCTGTTTCATCTGTTTATCCTCCAAATTTTCATTTATTGAATGACTTCAGTCATTGTTTGCTTTTCCTGCTGCGGGTTTTCGTGTTTTTCAAGCGTTCCGATAATATCGCGGTTCCAGAGTATAAGGGCGTTTTCGCCGGTGTCGCTGTAATACCTGCGTCTGACGCCGACCTTTTCAAAGCCGAGCGAGGCGTAGAGGTTCTGCGCCTTGAAATTGAACTCGCGCACCTCGAGCGTCATGCACGAGGCGCCGCGGCGGCGGGCCTCACGCATCATGGCGAGGATTATGTTCGTTGCCACATGCCTGCGCCTGAACTCGGGCACAACGGCGATATTCGTCATATGCGCTTCGTCGAACAGGATCCAGGTGCCGGCGTAGCCGACGATCTTCCCCTCCGCTTCCGCGACGACGTAATAGGCCACGTCGCTGTTGCGCGTCAGCTCGCCGATCAGCGATTCGACGCTCCAGGGCTGGGAGAAGGTCGCGCATTCTATCAGGTAGACCTGTTCGATATCGGAAAGCGTCATCTCTCTGAAGATTATCTCAGTTTCCATTATTGACCTCCATCATGGAGCAGCATGCGGTGACGGCATACACCCTTGCGGCTCCCCTGCGTTTGAGCTCCGCAGCGCATTCAAACAGGGTCGCGCCCGTGGTCCTTACGTCGTCGACGAGAACGATAGAAAGCCCGCTGACGGCATCGGAAGCGCGGAAGGCATGCTTAACGTTCTTTAGGCGCTCCTTTTTCGTCATTCTCGCCTGCTTTGGCGTATCCCTCAGCCTTTCAAGCAGCTCGGTGCGCACTGGGTGCGGGTACCGCTCGGCCAGCGCGTTTGCGATTATCTCGCTCTGATTATAGCCGCGCTTCCTCTGGCGCTTCGGGTGCAGCGGCACGGGAACGAAGCAGTCGAAGCTCCAGCTCTCCGGGATGCGGATATAGTGCGTCAGGAACTCCTTTTTATAGACCGCGCCGTTATACTTGAACGGTATCATCGCGCGCCTTGCGACGTCGTTATACTGCATACCGGATACGAAGCCGTCCACGCCCTGTATCCCGGCGGTCTCGGGTACGAACAGCACCTTGCTTTCGCACTCGCTGCAGACGCCGTGATCGTTGACGATCGCCTCGCGTCCGCATGAATGGCATTTCAAATGCTGCGGCAGCAGGATATCGAGTATCAGCTTTTTCAGCTCCGCCTTATTCACGCGTCGATTTCCTTCCGCTCGGTAAGGAATGCGCAAAGCGCGCTGTAACGCTTGCGGACGTTCGTGTTGCGGATCATCCTTTCAACGCAGTCCGCCGTGCCGAGGATGAAGACCCTGTCCCTTGCCCGGGTTATGGCCGTGTAAAGTATGTTGCGGTTGAACAGCATGTTCGGGCCGCTGACAAGGGGCAATACTACGCAGGGAAATTCGCTGCCCTGGCTCTTGTGGACCGAGATGCAGTAGGCGAGCTCAAGCTCCTCGAGCTGGGTGAAGTTATAATCCGCCTGGCGCTCGTCGTCAAAAAGCACGGTCAGGAATTTGTTGGTGTTGTCTATCTTCAAAACGGTGCCGATATCGCCGTTGAAGACGCCGGTACCCTCCGAATCGAGCTTGCCCTTAGTGCTCTTCGTCCACTCAAGGTCGTAGTTGTTGCGGATCTGCATGACGCGGTCGCCCTCGCGGAAGACCGTGTCGGAAAAGCTGACCTCGTGCTTTCGGACCGACGGCGGGTTGAGCTCCTGCTGCAGCCTCGCATTGAGGTTGAATACTCCGAGCAGGTTCGATTTCATCGGGGAAAGCACCTGCAGCTCGTTCGATTTGCCGAGGAAGGCGTAGTCGCCCGCAAGATTGAGCACGGAATTGAGCGCGACGTCAACTGTCGGACAGTCGTAAAACTGGAAGTCGTCCTCCTCGCGGTCGAGCACGGGCATCCTGCCGCCGTTGACAAGGTGCGCGTTCGTGACTATGCGGCTCCTGCCCGCCTGGCGGAAGATCTCGTTGAGGCGGATGACCGGAATGACGTTTGAGGATACGACGTCCTTAAGGACGTTGCCGGGTCCGACCGACGGGAGCTGGTCGACGTCGCCCACCATGATGAGCCGCGTGCCGGGGCTGATCGCCTTGAGCAGCGAATGGAACAGCGGGATATCGACCATCGACATCTCGTCGACGATAATTGCGTCCGTTTCGAGCGGATAGTCCTCGTCATGATTGAACTTTTCGGTCTGGGCATTGTATTCGAGCAGCCTGTGGATGGTCCTCGCTTCCCTGCCCGTAGTGTCGGTTATGCGCTTCGCGGCACGCCCCGTGGGGGCAGCAAGCTCGTATTCCATAGCCTGCGATTCGAGCAGGTCTATTATAAAGCGAAGTATCGTGGTCTTGCCCGTTCCCGGGCCGCCGGTGACCACGAGCACGCCCTCGGTCATGCTGGTCTTTACCGCGTCGCGCTGCGCCGAAGCGAGCTTTGCGCCGAACTTCTTTTCAAGCTTTGAGATCGCATCGTCGATGTCGAACAGGGGCATCGGCGCGACGGAATCGATTATGCCCGAAAGCAGGACCGCGGAATCGAGCTCGAGGAAATGCATCGATTTAAGAAAGACGTATTCGGTACCGTCGATCTGCTTTCTTGCAAGCTCGTTGTTGAGGATCATGTTCTCGGTCACGGCGGATACGGTCTCGTGATCGATGCCGAGCACGTTGTTCGCCGCGAACATCACGAGCGTATCGAGCGGCAGGCAGGTGTTGCCCTCGGAGGCCGCGAAGGAGAGCGCGTATTTGATTCCGGCGCAGATGCGGAAGGTCGATTCGCGCTCGAAGCCCGCCTCGGCCGCGATCTTGTCGGCGGTCTTAAAGCCGATATTCTCGATATCGTCGATCAGCTTATAGGGATTGCGGCGAACGATCTCAACGCAGTTTTCACCGTAGAGCTTATAGATCCGCATCGTCATATTGAGCGACAGGCCGAGCTGCTGCATCCCCATAACTATGTTCTGCATGCCGATCTTTTCGCGGTAGGATTCGGTTATCGTCTTAAGCTTCTTGGGACCGATGCCGCTGATTTTCAGCAGTTCCTTAGGAGAATCCCTTATGATATCGAGCGTTTCCGCGCCGAAGCGGTCCACGAGCAGCCTTGCGGTGGAGCGTCCTATGCCCTTGATAAAGCCGCTTGAAAGGTATGCCATGACCTGATCGACCGAGGTCGGCAGCTCGATCCTGAACGAGCTGACCTTGAGCTGCGGCCCGTAGAGCGGGTGCTCGGACCAGCTGCCGTTGCAGACGACGGTCTCCCCGACGTTGACTCCGGGCATGGCGCCGACGGCAATGACCTGCTCCCCCTCCTTGTTTTCAAGGGTAAGCACGGTCCAGCCGTTGTCGTCGTTCCTGTATTTGATGTTTGTTACGGTGCCGCTCAGTTCCATTCGATGATCCCGGGATCTTACTATCTTGTTTATATTAGCACATTTTGCTTCAAATGGCAATGACGGTGTCGGCCATATGCTTCACTTCTAAAATATACCGGATTTACAATTGCTTTTTTTCGTTTTTGATACTATACTGAGCACATAGTAAAGAGAGGCGCAATATGGCTGTCACTATCAAGGATATGAAAGTCGGCTCGCATGCCGTTATAACGAAGGTCGGAGGAACCGGCGCGCTCCGGCAGCATTTTCTCGATATGGGCGTTATCCAGGGCACCGAGGTCAGCGTCGTCAAGCTCGCTCCGATGGGCGACCCGCTGGAGCTGCTCATCCACGATTATAAGCTAACGCTTCGGCTCTCCGAGGCGGCTCAGATCGAGGTCGAGCCCATCGACGGCAGGAGCAGTGCCGCTCATGCCCGGATCCTTAAGCGCAACGCGCCGCATCCCGGACTCGGTGAAGGCGGCAAGTTCCATACCAAGGAGGACGAGGACCCGCTTCCCGAGGGAACGGTCATCAGCTTTGCGCTCGTCGGCAATCAGAACAGCGGCAAGACCACGCTCTTCAATCAGCTAACCGGCTCCAATCAGCACGTGGGCAATTTCCCGGGCGTGACCGTGGACAGGAAGGACGGCCCGATCAAGGGGCAGCCCGGTACGCTCGTTACGGATCTTCCCGGCATCTATTCGATGTCGCCCTATTCGAGCGAGGAGATCGTTTCACGTAATTTCGTACTCAACGACAAGCCCAAGGGTATAATCGATATCGTCGACGCGACGAACATCGAGCGCAACCTGTATCTGACGATGCAGCTGCTCGAGATGGACGTGCCCACCGTCGTTGCGCTCAATATGATGGACGAGGTCAATTCAAACGGCGGCACCATCGATGTAAACACGATGGAGTCCATGCTCGGCGTGCCCGTCATTCCGATCTCGGCCGCGAAAAACCAGGGTGTAAACGAGCTTATCGACCACGCGATACACGTTGCCAAATACCAGGAAAAGCCGCTGAGGCAGGATTTCTGCGACGATAACGACAACGGCGGCGCCGTGCACCGCTGCATACATGCGATCAGCCACCTTATCGAGGACCATGCCGTCTCCGCCGGCCTGCCGCTTCGATTCGCCGCAAACAAGGTCATCGAGGGCGATAAGATGATAATCGACCAGCTCAAGCTCGATCAGAACGAGAAGGAGATGGTCGAACACATCATCCTGCAGATGGAGAAGGAACGCGGGCTCGACCGCGCCGCAGCCATCGCGGATATGCGCTACGCTTTCATCGAGAAGGTCTGTACGGCGACGGTAAAGAAGCCGCACGAGAGCAAGGAGCGCATCCGCAGTGAAAGGATAGATAAGGTCCTGACCGGCAAATACACGGCCATTCCCGCCTTTATCGGGATCATGGGGCTCGTGTTCTTCCTGACCTTTGAGGTCATCGGCAAGTTCCTTCAGCAGCTGCTCGAGACCGGCATCGACGCGCTCAGCGCGCTTGTTGAACGGGGTCTCGTCGCGGCAAACGTCAATGAAGTCGTCCGCGGGCTGATAATCGACGGCATATTCGCCGGGGTCGGAAGCGTCGTCAGCTTCCTGCCGATCATCGTGACGCTGTTCTTCTTCCTGTCGCTGCTTGAGGACAGCGGCTATATCGCCCGTGTCGCATTCGTGATGGACAAGCTGCTTCGAAGGATCGGCCTTTCCGGGCGCAGTATCGTGCCGATGCTTATAGGCTTCGGCTGCACCGTTCCGGCGGTCATGTCCACAAGGACCCTGCCGAGCGAACGCGACCGCAAGATGACGATACTGCTCACGCCCTTTATGAGCTGCACCGCGAAGCTCCCCATCTACGCGTTCTTCGTGAACACCTTCTTCCCCTCGCATCGCGCGCTGATCATGATCGGCCTGTATGTGCTCGGCATCGCGGTGGGCATTCTGACGGCGCTGCTGTTCAAGCGCACGCTCTTTAAGGGCGAGGCGGGACCTTTCGTCATGGAGCTGCCGAACTATCGCATGCCCTCGGCCAAGAACGTCGTTCAGCTGCTGTGGGAGAAGGCAAAGGATTTTCTCACCCGTGCCTTCACGGTCATTCTGATCGCAACGATCGTCGTTTGGCTGCTGCAGAGCTTCGACCTGCATCTCAATCTCGTTTCCGATTCGCACAGCAGCATCCTCGCCAAGCTGTCGGGCCTGCTCGTGCCGATCATGAAACCCATAGGCCTCGGCGACTGGAGGATCTGCACCTCGCTTATCAGCGGCTTTATGGCGAAGGAGAGCGTTGTATCGACGCTTGAGATACTGTTCGTTGACGGTATCGCCGAGACGCTTTCCACCTTGAGCGCTATCTGCCTGCTGATCTTCTCGCTGCTCTACACGCCCTGCGTGGCAGCGATAGCCTCCATACGGCGTGAATTAGGCGCCAAATGGGCGTTCGGCGTCATACTGTGGCAATGCGCGATAGCCTGGATCTGCGCGCTTATCGCGCATACGATAGGGCTTTTGATAGGTCTTATCGCCTGAAATGCAAAACTTAACGAAGCGCTGCTTTATCGGCCGCGCCTCGTTTTTATATGTTTGATCCTATTATTCTATCGGACCGTCATAGTCCGATATGCCTCCGATGCTTCGGACCTTCGTGTAGCCGATCATCCCGAGCGCCGCTGCCGCGCGGCCGGCTCTCGCACCGCTGAGGCAGTAGATGAAGATCGGAGCGTCGTAATCGTCGATCTCATCCTCTATGCTGCGAAGCGAGGATACGGGGATGTTTACGGCTCCCGGGATATGCCCCGCACGGTATTCCTCCGGCTCGCGCACGTCGATCAGATGCGCGCCCTCCGTTGACCGAAAAGCCCTGAGCCCTTCATTTATATCGTTCTTATGAAAGAAATCTGAAAGCTTCATCGTCAGTTATTGTCGATGGAACGGAGCGCTTTGAGCCAGTCCACGATGGTGCCGTTTTCAAGCAGGCCCCACAGGATACCCGGGCAGTAGTTCTCCTGCTCGAGTGCAGTGCTGAAACGGTTTAGTATCGGCGCGGCTTCATCGCCTGCGCGCATGTATTCGGGATGCGTTTCAAGAAGCGTGGACAGCGACTCAATAAAGCGCCACACAACGTCCCAATACTCTACGCTCGGCGACTTCATGTTCTCGATCATCGGCCCGCAGGCCCGTTCATCGATCGACCATGCGCCTAATTCACCGCTCTCAAGGGCGCCGATGAACTTCGTTAAGCTTTCGAACCTTTTCATTGGTACCTCCATTCTGCTTTTTTTGCATGCAAAGTGTTTTTTCCTGTATTCCCGAATCTCTGTTTATATATTATACACTTTTTCATTGTGTCTTTCAATAGCCTATTCCGTATTTTTTGAAAAAAATATGCTCCTTTTTACGGAAAAGAGAGGCTTTGAGCCTCTCTTTTGCAGATATTCGGTTTTTGAAAGCTTATTCCGCCTGTTTCTTTTGGCCGATCTTTGCGGTCAGTTTGAACACCATCGGGTAGATCGCGATGACCGTGAAGATGACAATTGCGTAGCGGAGCGTTCTTACGATGTGGGACGCCATCGACCCGTCGGAAAGGAATTCGGATGAGAACGGCAGCTTAAGCAGGTAGTTCATGCCGAAATACACAGCTCCCCCGCCGACAACGCGCAGGATCGCTCTGATGGGATTCCTCGTGTTCTCGAAGTTGACGAACCTTTCCTCAAAGCTCTCCGCAAACGCGTAGCCGATGATCATGCCGAGCGATGAGAAATAGGCGTTGCTGTTGCTTAAAAAGAAGGTCGGGATCGCAGGCGCGATCAGGATAAGGTAGAGCAGCCACTTATGCTTTATCACTTTGCTGAGCGCGGGCGCGATTATTATCGCGAGCAGACCGAGGATCCATCCGGCGAAAACGTCCGTAGGATAATGCGCGCCGACGGCGACCCTTGAAAAGCCGCAGAGCAGGGGAAGCAGGATCGCCGGAAGCAGCGCCCACCACTTTTTCAGCCAGACGCCGATGGAGCCGAAGACCGCGACGGCGTTCGCGCTGTGACCGCTCGGGAAGGAATAGCCCTGAGCCGCGACGTCGTATATGTCCGCACTGTTGTCGACCTTGCGAAGCAGGTCGATCTTATCGCTTGCATAGTACGGTCGAAGACGGAGCACGACGTCCTTGATCGCATTCCCCCAAAGATTCGCGCAGAGCATATTGAGGCCGATGAACTTGCCCATCTTTTTGTCATAGCTCCAGTAGAAAAAGCCCATAACGGCGATCAGCAGCATCTCCTCGCCGAAGATCGAAAACGCCGAGATGATCGAAACGCCGGCCGCGCTCAAACGGGCCTGGAGCCATTCCATGAAGTAGATCTCCCAGGTGAAGAAAAAGATATTGCCTACCGCTGTCATATTGATCCTCCCATTAAAGTCCATAGCCGGGATCGACCGGATGCGGTCGGTCCCGGCCAAAGGTCTGTTATCAGTCGGTTATTGTGAAGCCCGTTCCTCTGAGCAGAGCTATGCGCATTATAGCAAGCGCATCGACGGTGTTTACGGTATTGTCTCCGTTGACGTTGGCGTTTAGAAGGCCCTGCCCGCTCAAAAGGATGATGTTCATCGCATGACGCATCGTCATCAGCGCGTCGTCGATGCGGATGAATCCGTCAAGATTGACGTCGCCGAGGAGGAAATCCTCCTCATACATCGCGGTGACGGTGATATCCTCCGTGACAAATGAGAAATCCCCGTCCCAGCCGATGAAACGATACCCTGCGCGAACGGGATCTGCCGGTGCAGATGCGGCGCAGCCTTCCTCGACCTCGACCGTTGAAATGACGGTACCGTCCCAATCGGCAAACGTTACCGTATAGATAACGGGAACATAAGGTTCGTTTTCGATCAGTTTATAAAGCCTTATGGGAGCCGCAGTTCTTCCGGTCCTGTACCGTGCCTGGCTGCTTCCGGTAGCTGCAGAATAGTTCAGGTACTTATAAGTGGGATCGTACTGATTTTCAAACGCTCTGTCATCGTCATAGGTCCATTGGAAAGGACTGCTTGACGGATACAGATCTTTATTACTGTTAAAGCCGATATACTTGGAGTTTCCGACGTTTTTCCAGGAGTACCCGCTTTGATAGCTTTGAGGGATCCACGTTATCGAATCGAAATCGATCGACGGATCGACAACGATCATGTCATCGGCGTTTATGCTTACCATTACCGGCAGCAGGTTTTTGTTCGTTGTGGGAACCGTTGTATTGCCAACGGCATAACCGATGCTTCCGGTGACCGAAGAATCCGCAACGATGATGTACTTCCCGCCTTCATCTACGCGGTCGACGCGCTCATAGCCTACAAATTCACCGACAGTTACGTTGGTATACGCAGTAAACGTCTCTCCTGTTGCATAGTTCACGGCGGTCGCGGTTATCCTGACTGCGCCTCTTGAGACGGCGGTCAGCTCAGCACCGTTCCTATCGCCCGCAACTGCGACGACCGAAGGATTCGAACTGGTCCACGCGATGCTGAAATTGTTGGCTTCCGTCGGGACTTTGACGAGGCTCAGCATGGCTGTGTCTCCGACGATCATTTCAAGCTGTGCGGGATCGAGACTTATGGACTCAAGGTCGATAAGCTCCATTGAGCCGCCCTCGCCGGTAAGCTCGCAGACCAAGGAGGTATTGCGTCCGTAGTCGCCGACCTTTACGAAGACGGTATCGCGATCTCCAACATTGAGGGTCAGATCAGTATTGGCTCCGCGCGTTCTTTCGGCGATCGCACGCTCCGTTATCAGCTCGGTGCAGTCGGCGTCCGCATAGACGCCGATCCATGCCGCATAGTGCTCGTCATGCACCCGGACCGTGAGGGTCCCTTCCTCGACGTTCCAATAGGTTATCTCGGGAGCGGTCGTGTCCACCGTCATCGGAAGGACGATCTCGCAGCACTCGTTCTGAGCCGGATCGAAGTTTTCGTAATCAAGGTAATGATAGAGTTTGAAGACGATATGCGTTCCTTCCGCAAGGCCCTCGGTTTCGGGCGACCAGCTTTCGAACTGGATAAGATCGGAGCTGTAGATGAAGGAGCTTTCATCCTGCACATCCAGCTTCCATGATTTGGGCATACCGGACAGGTCCTCATAGTAATACACGGTCTCGGGATCGTCCTCATTGAAGATCTTAAGTCCGCCTTCGCCCGCATTCCTGATGATGGCATAGGTGAGCCTGTCTATCTGTTCGTAGCAGCCGTCGCCGTTCGGAGAGAGCGTGCAGCGATCCGCCCACCAGTCGTCGGATTCGATGTACGGATTGGCGCCGAAGAGCATGCACTGCTCTTCATCGACCATGGCGCCGACCGTGGTCTGCAGAGTATGGATATTGTAGTTATTGACGCCCTGTATCTCGTCGAAATAGGTGTTGCGGTCAAAGACGGACGCCCTGCTCCAGCTTCCGTAGAAACCGAGGAAGGGTACCGTGAGGTCGACTTCGCCTTTGAGCACAACATTGCCGTCGATATAGATGCCGTTCGGGAAGATCGAATCGAGCTTGCTCTTAAGCTCGCTGCTCAGGGTAACGGTGAGCGTCACCTCCCGGGTGCTTCCGGCAGGCACGGTAATGCTTTCACTCCCGCCGATCGAGCAGTCGGAAGTGATGTCTCTTGCTTGAATATTCAGATCATCCGTTAACTGACCGTTTATTGTTTTGGAGACAGTATCCTCCGTCAGCACCGTTACGGAAGGAGCAAAGTTCAGCTCAGTTTCGCCGAAGTTTACAATGCTGAAACTGAGGGTATACACGCCGGTCTTATCCGGATCGTCGCCGAGCTCGAGCTTTGGACGGCTGCAATTCGGTACGGTGATAAACGCACCGGTCGTTATAGCCTTTTCAATGTTGATGACGCCGGATCCCTGGGCTCTGGGAGATGTTCTCGCCGCCGGATCAGCTGTGCACATCAGCAATCGGTTCACCATGTCCGTCTTGTCCTGCCCGGTAAGCTCCGGCCAGGTAACGCTGACGTAGTTTGTGAGCAGCGCCATGGCTCCGGCAAGGTGCGGGCTGGCCATGGATGTTCCCGATTTTTGTTGGTATTGATCTCCTCCGCCGGTGAATTCCGGGTCGACGGGCCCATCGATGTATCGTCCCGGAGCGGTGATCTCGGGTTTCAGCTTAAGGTCCGCTGTAGTACCGCGGCTCGAGAAATATGTGATCGACGGCAGGCCGGTTTTCTCGCATGCGGCGGCGCACATCGACTGCGCATAGGTTCCCGGGGACGACACAAGGCCGTTGTCCGGATTCATGGCAAGCGCATAATCATGGTTCGATCCGTAGTATTGACGGCTTACCCTGCCGCTGTTGCCGGCAGCGCAGGCGATATTGATGCCGTGGCTGGCGGCAAGATCGAAGATATCATCGAAGCGCGGACCGTCGGAGGTGTAGCCGAGGTCGCTGCCGAGGCTCATATTCACGGCGTCGACGCCGAGATAAGCGCAGTCCTCGAGGGCGGCGAGGATCGTATCCCAGCCTGCCCCGCCGTCGGAATCGAAGACCTGCATTATGGCAAGCTGAGCGTCCTTTGCAATGCCGGTATTATTGTTTTCGGGATTATACCCCGCTGCGATGCCCGCGACATGCGTACCGTGATCCGACTGCGCATAGGCATGGCCGACGTCGTTGGTGCCGTTGCCGTAATTGAACCTATACGGTATCTTTCCGCTGTAATAGACTTCGTTTTCGGAAAGCGTGCCGTCCGCATACAGCTCTTCCGCGTGAAGGTCCTCGTTTGCAAGGACCGCGGCCAGATAATCGGCGTCCATCTTCTGCCCGGCAGGCGCGGTGGCAAACGCCGCGTGGTCGACCGCGCAGCCGGTATCGATGATCGCTATCACGGTGCCGGCGCCGGTATAGCCGGCGTCCCACGCATAATCGGCACTAATATAGTGCGCGGAAGTCGCAAGCTTTTCGGGCTCCTCTTCAACAAGCTGCGGAACGGCGTATCTCGGCGAGACCGAGACCTTTTTGACGCCGGGGATCGCGGCGATCCTGCTCTTCATATAGCGCGGTACACGCACTGCAAAGCCGTTGAAAAGCAGCGTGTAGTTATACACGACCTCCATCTGAGCGTCGGATGCGAGCATGGAAGCGATGCGGTCCTGAACGGCAGCCTGCTTTGCTTTAAGCGCATTGGATATGCTCTGTGCGCTCTTTGAAGCAAGGTCGCTGACTCTTGCCGCCGTCGGAGCATCCTTGAGCTCGACGATGAGCGTCACGGTCTCGTTCATATCGACGTCGGCCGCCGCTTTTTCAACCGTCTTTACCGCGTTCAGGTTGACCGGGTCCTCAGCCGCGCTCTGCTCGGGCATGGCAAAGCCGGCCGCTGCGATCGCGGCGGTCATCACCAGGGCGAGCAGTATACTGATCAGTTTTTTCATATGCAAAACTCCTGTGGAAGGATAATATCTCTAATCTTAAATTATAACATCCCTGACCGATTTTGTCCATATAGCGCATAGGTATATTTGATCCTACGCCGATCGGTACACCGACTCGTAACCGTATGCGGTTTGCCTGCTCCGCAGCATTCCGGCGCCGACTCTGCAGGAGCTCTATTCAAGGACCGTCGGGAAGCGCTGCACCGCGGCAAAAGCCGAAGCCGTGCTTGCCCGCGGGGCGAATATCGTAAGCTTCGGGCAATAGCAGAAAGCGCTGCTTTCTATGGTTTTCAGACTTCCAGGCAGATGTGCGCGGATAAGGTCGGCGCATCGCTCGAAAGCCTGCGCACCTATGCTCTCGACGCCTTCCGGAAGCCTGATGCTTCGAAGCCCCGCTCCCGAGAACGCGCCGCGTTTGATCTCCTTCACTCCTTCGGGAAGCGCCAGCGAAACTAGGGAACGGCATTTTTCAAACGTTCCCTCCTCGATCGTCTTCAGACCCTTCGGCAGCTCGATATTCTTTAGGGCAACGCATGAAGCGAAAGCGTATTGCCCGATCGAAGCGATGCCGTCGTGCAGCTTCACCGATTCCACCTTTTCACAACCCATGAATGCGCGCGGGCGGATCTCCCTGAGCCAAAGCGGGACCTCGACTAAAGGTTCGTTTCGGAACCTCGCGCCGATCATCAGATTGAATTCTTCCTCCGTGATGATCGAAACGCCGAGCGCGTTGGCGCGGTCCAGCATCATGTTCGCCGTACCGGTTCCCGCCTTGGGCTCCGTTTGACCGACCACTAGGAAATCCGTGCCGTATCCTACGCTGCCGGAAAGCTTCGCGCCGCAGCTCTCAAGATACTCCTTGAGCCTGTTTCGGCCGGTCCAGTATTCGAGCTTCCCCGTCACGCTGAAGCACAGCCCCCTGATGCCTTCATCGGGGCGTGAGACGGCCCTGTCCATCCATCTGTCGGTATAGTTGTCCTTCATCCGTTCCCTGCGGCTGCGCGCTTCGGCAATGCTGCGCATTCCTATTCGCTGCTGATAGTCGAGCATCGCAGCCGAAAGCTCCGCGCTGCCCAGCGAGAGCGCCTTTTCAATGAAGGCGTCGACCGTATTTGCGTCGATCAGCCCGTTGTCGCACATGAACCGGAGCAGCCCGGGTTCCTCAAACGCCGCGTCCATGAGCCTGAGCGCATTGTTTTTTATGTATTTCCGCTGCTGTTTTTCGCGCTCGCCCTCCCCCGCCGCGGCTTTCTCCTCTATGAAAGCCAGCACCGCCGCGCGCCGCCTCTCCGGCACGACGCCGGTCATATCTTCAAGCTCTATGCGCTTGATCTCGCAGTTCGCAAACGCTTCCGACATGCCCTGCATCCATCTGCGGGCGATCAACCGATCAAGGCTGCCTTTTTCGCAGATCCCATTCAGGAGGCTCCCGCCGATCAGCATTTTGCCGGCTTTGATCTCAAAGCGTTGTATCCCGCTGTGTATGAATGCGCCGCTGCCGAGCGAAACGACGGTTTCGGGTATCGTCACCGAAGTCAGGCCCGAGCAGCCGCCGAAGGCTTTGCTTCCGATCGAGGCCACGGAGGGCGGGAAAGCGATATTCTTTATGCTCTCGCATCCATAGAAGGTCTCCTTCTTTATCTCCGTCAGGCCCTCGGGCAGCTTAAAGGCTTCAAGACGCCTGCATCCCTTGAACGCGGAGCTGCCGAGGAACGCGAGCCCGTCCGGCAGGTCGACCGTTCTCAGCTCGCTGCATTCCTCGAAGGCCGAGTCGCCTATCTCATGGAGCGTTTGGGGCAGCCCGGCCGAAATGAGTCTTTCGCAGGCTCGGAAGGCGAATCTGTCGATCCTTACGAGCCCTTCCGGCAGCTCGATGCGGGTCAGCGAATTGCAGCCGGTGAACGCGCTCGCACCGATCGACTTCAGCGCCTTCGGGAAAGCGATATTCCCGAGCTGCGAGCACTGCATGAAGGCGCGTTCGTCGATCAGGCTCACCGCCGAAGGAAGGCGTATTCTCTGAAGGCTGCCGCACCTGGCAAAGGCCCATGCTGGGATCGTCCCGATACCCGAGGGAATATTTACGCCGACAAGGCTTTCACAGCCCGAGAAGCAGCTTTCGCCGATGCCCGTGACGGTCGAAGGAAGTATGACGTGCCTAAGATTCGTGCAGCGTTCAAAGCAGGCGGAGCCGAGCGCCGTGACTCCCTCGCTGACTCTGACGTTTATAAGCTTTTTATTGTTCGCAAATGCTTTATCGGCCACGGCGATTATCCCTGACGGCAGATAAACGTTGCCGCCGGGTCCGCGATAGCCGACAAGGACCCTGTTCTTGATTAAAAAATCGTTTATATTCGTCTGCATATCTATCACCCGTTTTGAATTGGAAGGAAGGAAAGCTCCGAACCCCATATATTCGGCTGCAAAGCGGCGGGCCGGCACGGGTCGGTCAAAGGTAATGTCTGATCTTCGGTTGTGGTATCGAATTGGTAACTTCTAGCACGGTCGGGAAGTGAAGGGCCGCGCGTTTCTTACGGGCAAGGGTATTATACCACCGCTTATCCCCGGTGTAAAGCTGTCAAAGGCTCTTTTATGCATCAAAAAAGGATACCGGCCGATCTTTTCCGGTATCCCGCTTTCATTTACGGTCAGTCTATTATGACGAGCCTGCCCTCGATATGCGGGTCGAGGTCCTGATGGGTGGCAAGGTACTCCTCGATGATGTTGTTGACGGAGTTTGCAACGATCCTCGGTTTCATGTTCAAGATGACTTCCTCGAGCGGTACGCCGAGGAAATCGTCGAAGTTGCGGAAATGATAGTCCTGTATCGCGATCTTGATCATATCCTCATCCTCGATTGGCTTTCCGTTCAGGCAGAATTCAAGCAGCTCGTGCGAACTCTTCTTATAGACGATGTGAACGCCCTTTGAGAACTGATAGAACTCCGTATGCCCCTTCCACGCTTCGTCGCGAAGGATGTGGAGCACCATCTTTCTAAACTGCGCGCCGGTCACCTTGACCATCCACACACAGTCGTCATACGGCGTGGTCTCGAGCAGATCCTGCAGCTCCACGACTGGGCCGATCGTGGTCATCCTGATCGCGCCGGAGCCGAAGAGCATGACGTCGAACGAGCTGTTGTCCTGCATGATATCCGCATAGAGGTTGCCCATCTCCGTTTCACGTATCCGTGAAGGATGGGTCAGCTGACGGCGGAAACGGGTGACGACGCGCTTATACTTGCGGTCGGTCTTGGTCTTGTACTGCTCGATAAGGTCGCGCATGATCTCGTCCTGCGGCGCGGTGGAGGCGTTGATCGGCACGAGCTGATACTTGAGCTCATGGATGCGGTTCTCCTCCTCATCGATGATAAGATCGAGCCTGCCTATCTGGTCGGTGCCGCAGCCCGCCTGAACGATCGGGATCCCGTTCACGACCTCGGGCTCATACATGAAGGTATGCGAGTGCCCGCCGATGATCAGGTCCACGCCCGCTTCGTTGTGCAGCATGGAGGCGAGCTTTCGGTCCTCCTCGATGCCGATATGCGTGATAAGCACGGTAAGATCTATATCGTCCGTGCGGTAGTTGTCGCAGATGACCTCGACGCAGTGCGCCGCTTCCTCGGCGTCGACGAACGAACCGATGACCTTCTCGGTCTTGGTGGATGCGATAACGAGCTCCGTCAGTATGCCGATGAACAGTATCTTCATGCCGTTGACTTCCTTTATACAGAACGGCTTGAAGAGGCGCTTATGGTTCATCGTTATGAACAGGTTCGCGTTTATTATGGGGAAATCCGCACACTTTTCAAGGAAGAGCAGGTGCGACAGACCATAGTCGACCTCGTGATTGCCGAGCGTTGCGACGTCCGGATTGAGGATGTTTATAAGGTCGATCGTGGAGAGGCCCATGTATTCCGAGTCTATGATCGAACCGCGGAACATGTCGCCAGCGATAACGTAGATCGCATTCGGATTATTGGCTTTCTCCTGCTTGACGTACCCGGAAAGCTGAACAAGGCCGCCGGTGACGAGGCCGCCGCGGTTTTCAATAAGAAAATCTCCGTGCATGTCGTTGGAGTGGAGAATCGTCAGTTCTTTCAATGTTGTTTCCTCCTGAAAAAGTAGGGTAGGTTGTACGCTTGATTCTGTTTCCTGCCGTCCCCCGCCGGTTACGGTCGGGGATTTCTCTATCGTTTTTCGGCGAAGAGCCGTTCAAGATGGGTATTGAAAAGGTATCCCAGGTAATCTTCTTTCTCGAAAACCTTCTCCGACAGCGGATCGCCGTACCGCTCGACGAGCTCGCCGACGGTGATCCTGCTCGCCTCGCGCAGCGCTTCGGTATCCTCCTCGGTCACTCGTCTTACAAGCGCCTCGATCGGGTCGGTCTTGAGATTGCCTATGCGCCATTCGGGACGCATATGCGTGAAGTTGAAGAACAGATCGTATTCGTTCGAAACGTAGAGAACGATCCTGTCTTCATTATGAAAAACAACGTGCGAAGGATCGTCCCTCAGCTCGGCACAGAGCCGGCTTTCGGGCAGGTTCTCGTCATATCTCCAGAAGTACGGAACGAGCTCTTCCGGGATATGCCCTTTTTCGATGCGAATCGGGTAGAGCTTCCTGTTCTCGCCGTCGCAGCTGCCGGCATGGATGAAGAACTTAAAGCTTCCTCCGAACTCAGCACAGCGGCGGTCGAGCTCCAGCTTTTCGGAAAGCCGCAGCAATTCAACGAGCTCTCCCCTGTTTTCTTCATAGATGAACGCCTGCCAGCGCGGGCTGATCCCGTTTTCCAGCAGGAGCTCGTTTGCCTGCATAAGCTCGCGAAAAGCGCCCTTTCTGCCGATAAAGCGGTCGGTCGTTTCCTCAAGGCCGAAGAAGGTAAGCTGGACGCAGCGGACGCCGACTTCCTTCAGGAAGCGCACGTACTCCGGATCCCGCACCAGGCGCCAGAAGCTCGCAAGCTCGAAGCGCTCGGGCTCGCAGTTCACCGAGAGCCGCTTATCGCGTTCCCAGCGCTCCCGGTAGTCCGCGCAGAAATCCGGTTCGCGCAGCCAGCTGTAGAACTCGATCTCTTCAAAATACGGCTTGAACAGGCCGACGATCCATTCATCGGCGCCCGCCTCCATTTGGCGGTTCGGCATATGACCGAGCCAGCAATGAAGGCAGCGATTAGGGCAGCCGAACATATCCATGCAGATCGTGAGGGGCGTTGTCTGTTTCATAATCCCTTCAATTGCTTTTTACTAAAAAACCTGCGGCATTCCGTGGTTTTTTGCCGTGGAACGCTGCAGGTGAGGAAAAAGCCGTTTCAGTTTTCGTAGTCGGACAGCGAGCGGAACTCGTAACCCATGCTCCGGGCGGTATCGATGATGCTGCCAAGGGCGTTTGCATTATCCGGAGATACCGCATGAAGCAGGATCACGGCGCCGGGATGCAGCCTCTCCGTCACGGTCTGGAGCGCATAATCGGCGCCCTTCTGATTATTGAGATCCCAGTCGGAATAGGCGAGGGACCAGAAGACGCAGGTGAAGCCCATTTCGTTTAGGAAGGTGGTCGAATCGATGCTGTGCTTGCCCATCGGGTAGCGGAAGTAGAGCGATGAATAGCCGAAATTGGTCCTCAGATAATCGTCGAAGCCCTTGACCTCCCGGTACATCTCGCTCCTCGTCAGGGAGGAGAAATCGGGATGCGTGCAGGAATGATTGCCGAGGATATGGCCCTCCATAACGATCCTGGTCATGATCTCGGTATTCGACCGCAGCTCCGGCAGCGTGCAGAAGAACGCGGCTTTGACGTTCTTTTCAAGCAGCGTATCGAGGATCTTTGCGGTATAACCGTTTTCGTAGCCGCAGTCGAAGGTCAGATACAGGATCTTCTCTGTAGTCTTATTGTCGTAGCAGAAGGCGTTTAGGCCGTTGCTGTCGAAAAAGTTTTGGTTATAGACGCTGATATCGTGGGGTTTCCCGTCCCGGGCGATGCCGAACGCATGGTCGATCGTCTCCGTGGAAAGATTCTCGGTATTCTGCATGGGCGGGTTGTTGAAATCGGACAGGGGCAGAGGTTCAAGACCGGTGAAGGTCTTATCGGTGCCCGTATTCTCGCCGTAGAAGCAGTTCTTTCGGCCGTTGTCGATCATCGGTCCCGTCGGCGCCGGCGTCGTTTCCGGAGCGGGCGTAAAAACGGGAGCTTCCGAATTGGGAGCAAGCGTGGGCTGCTGAGCCGTTTCGGTGGAATTGATCGCTATGACGTCGTAGCCCGGATCGGTGCCGGCGGGATTTACCAGCTTGCATGAAACGGATGAGCATACGAACAGAAAAACAATTATGATGGCAAGAATTTTTCTCATTATTATCCTTTCAGAGCAGCGCCTTTCGGGGCTGAACAAGGTATTCGATCCTTATAATTTTACAAAAAAACCTCGTTTTCGTCAAGAGGGAATGCTTTGCTCCGCCCCTCTGCCGCCGTTCACTGCACGCCGCCCGAAAGCAGGCGTCCGAGAGAGACGCGGTTACGTCTCGCATAGAATGCGGCTTTTATAAGTCCCGTGCACTGTTTTTCGGATACCTCGCCCACGTAGAGCCAGATCGGCTCCTCGACGGTACGCCGCTGCCGGCTGCGCTCACCCATGACAAGAAGCACCCACTTGCCGCCCTCGGGCTGGATTTCCCATACCCTTTCGGTCGGCTGCATGCCGGCGACGTCGAGAAGGCGCGCGGCGTCCTGCGCTATCCCGGCGCTGTGAACGGAGCCCGTGATCGGCTCGTCGGCATACAGGTCATAAAGCTCTAAAAGGCGCTCATCGAGGCGGGAATAATCAACGCCGGCCTTACGGTAGACCGAGCCCATGAAATCCACCATGAATTCATCGCCCGCGATATCGTAAAGCATGTTCTCGAAGGCGTCCAGCTCTTCCAGCGTGACTTCATCGCGGCAGAGCTCGAAGCGCAGAACGATCTGCCCGATGCAGGGCAGCGCGACGTATTCCTCGAGCTTGACAGCGTGGTCCGACGCCTCCTCGGCTTTCTCCGCGACGAAGCGGATCCTTTCAAGCAGGGCGGGATCCTTTAGGTACAGCTCCGAATCGCTTTTCAGGCGCCCGTAACGGCTCTCGACCCAGTCGGGGATCGGCCCGAAGGCCTCGTTCCAATAGTCGAAGCACCCGAGCAGCTCCCGATATTCCTCATCGGTCATTGGAGCAGCGGGCTTTCCTTGGTACTTCAATTCGTTTTCATGCAGCGTTTCGGCAAAGCGGCGGCGCTCCTGAGGGCTGTCCGCCCAGTAGGTCAGCCAAAGCGAAGCAAGCAGGTCCCTCGTGTTCTCCGAGAGCGTCTGCTCCTCGAGGCTCACGTCAGTGCGGACCGAGGAGACAGTGTCCGGGATCATGCAGGATTTGACGAAGTCGATGTACTTCTGCGGCAGCCGGGCCGTATCGCGTCGCGGCAGATTCTGCAGGATCGTCCAAAGGTCGTTGTACTCTATTCCCTTCATGGCTTCTCCAATCCGCTGGGCGCACCAGCGCGTCAGTTAAGGGTCTGATCCGCTTCGGCCTGCGCGCGCGCCTGCATCGACTCGACGAAGGCGGCGTACTCCTCGGTATAGCGGGTCGCCGGAGGATCAAACTGCTCGGGATCCGCGCCGAGCTCGGCGGCGCCGGGCGCCATGCCGCGCTGCACTTCCCTGGGCTTCCTCTGCCGGGGAGTTATCTTTTTCATAAGGTCTCTCATCTGCTTTTTCATTGTTTTTTCTCCTTAATGTGATTGATTTTTGATCTTAACGTATTTTCACAGCCGACTGTTACAGCTGTTTTTCCCAAACGCCGTTCTTCTCCTCGAAGCCCAGCTTCTTAAGATAATTGAGGTGCGTTTCCTCGGCGCCGGAGTACCTCAGCAGCAGCGGCCGCTTTAGGTTCTCAAGCAGGAATTTGCCCACGGAGCAGTCCCTGTACGCGGGGGTGGAATAGTCGAGCGCAACGTTCATGACGCCGTCCTCCTCCTGTCCGATCATGATGCCGGCGGGATCGGAGCCGTGGAAGACCATGTAGACACGGTTCGCCGCGGCCTCTTCCGGACGGCGCTCAGGGAAGAAATTCGCGATATCCTTCCCGTAGCTCTCCAGGAAATCCTTCACGTAGGTCTCGCCCGGCTGCATGGAGAGCAGGCGGTAGCTGGAATCGCCGTGACGCAGCTTAAAGAGGTAATAGAGATTGATCAGGACCAGGCAGATATTCATTATCGCCGTCGGGTACGACTTGATTATAAGCGCATAGACGGCAAATATCAAGCTGCCGACGGTGTTGACTATGCGCAGCTTGACGACGGAGCTCATCAGAAACGAGATGAGCACCAGGGCGGAACCCGCATAGCCTATCGCTTCGATTATTGTGGAAGTGTTCATAATAAACCTCGCTTCGTGTTTTATTCTGCTCTCTTGATGGTTCTAAGTCTTTCCTGCGGAAAGAACAGATCAGTTATTCGTTATTTCAAGCTCGGGTCCGTCCTTACCTAAGCGGCTCAAAGCCTCCTCCGTTTTTCCCTCCGCAATGCAGCGGCAGAGTTCATGAGAGAAAGCGATGCAGCGGCGGATATTCCCGAGGTCCATATAGACCGGCTCCGTTCTTGAGGCGGAGAACCCGACCGAAAAGCGCTCCAGCAGTTCGTTAAGGAGCGGCTCCGGCAGGATGCGGCGCATCCTGTCAAGGACCCTGTATTCATCATCTATCCGTTTATTGAGAACGTCATAGTCCTCATAATAGGTCCTGCCGGTCGCGCTGCTCTTCCACCTGTTCCTGTCCCATACGCCGATCTCGCCGACCTCGCGCCTGTAATCCTCCATTGCGCGCTCGTCTTCAACGCAGTACGATCCGTAGTAGAAGGTCTTGTCCCCCATCAGGTGGCACAGCACGCCCGCCCAGACAGCCTTTTTCGGGTCCGTGTACCCGGCGCTGAGGAAGGCCTCAAGCTTAGGGTCCCGCGTGTCCTGCCGGGAGGGATCGCGCGCGTCGGGATTGAAATGATGGTTCGTTTTGAACCGCAGGTATTCGTCATACGCCATGATATCGGCGCTTGAACAGCCCTCGAAGAACCTATCGAAATCCTCTCTGCTTTCGATCAAGCCCTGTTTGGCGATATCCGGCAGCAGCAGGCCGAGCGCATACGCCTTTTTATACGACGCGCCGTATGCCGTATCATCGGGATCCAAAATTTGCGGGTCTCCCATAGCCCAATGCAGCAATACCCCGGCCACCAAAGCCTCCTTTTGCCCTGTTTATTCAGCGGATAAGAACCGTTTGTTCAGAATATCCATTCAAGCTCCACATAGTCGATATCCGCATCCAGAATGATGTACCCGTTTGAGAACAGCTTCGTTATTATGGAGCAGTAACCGACATTGTGGTATAGGTACTCCAGCTTGTACTTGCCTTCGGCGAGCTTTGGCAGGTCGCTTTCTTTGACTCGTTTATAATGCCCTTCGCGTTCAAACGGCTTCTTCGGCCGGACCCATTTATAGATCTCATAGGAACCCGTATCGCAAACGAAATGATACCTCATGATCAGCGATCTTGCCTGAGGCTGGATGCACCGGATCGAATCGTGATAGGAGATATCGTCTTCAAAGATGAACTCGATGCACCTGTCCTTTATTTCGATGCGTTTGATGACGCAGTCATGCGGATTCGGTATTGACGGTAAGGAATCTTTGTTAAGGTAATAAATATTCATGCGTTTTCCAAACTGTGATCCCAAAGGTTAGGTTAACCGGCAAAGCCTGAGCGCACGGATCAGTGCTTCTTCATATGAAGCAGGATATGTTCGCCCTGATAACCGATCTTTTTATAGAAATCATCCCCGCCGCCGGTCATTATCTCGGCGCCGAGCCCTCGCATCACCCGATCGTGCCGTGACAGCGCGGCCGCGGCAAGCCCTTTGTGCCTATGGGCGGGAACGGTGCAAAGCGGCTCCATGTAGGCCAATCGGTTCTCGGGGACCCACCACATGCCGGAGAAGCATACATAATCCCCGTTCTCATCCGCGATGATAACGGTATGCTCGTAGGTCGCGTGCGGGGACGGCGCGATAGTTGCGCACAGCACGTTCTGATACAGTTCGTGCGGACTGCGGCCTCCTGCCTTAATCGGGGTCTCCCAATCGCGGAATTCACCGAGTTCCTCCAAATTGAAGCCGTCCCACAGGCATTTGGCGGACCTGAGCGGATCCGTACTCCCGGCGTCGACAAAACGGTAGCCTTCGGGTAGCGGATAATCAAGTTTTCCCTTACGGAAGTCAAAGAAGCGGTCGATCTGCTCATATTCAACATAATATCCGCGTTCGCGGGCAGCTTCGATGAGCGCCGTCTGGCCGCTCCGCAGGATCAATTCACGCGGTTCGTCAAATTTCGGATATGCGTTTTCGGCGTATTCGATCATCTCTCCCGCAAGGAACTCATAGCCGGGGCGAAGCACGAAATAGGTGGATGTCACGGGGTTTTCATAGAACACGAAGGCCACCGGAAGACCGCCGTCCAGCCAGAAACGGTTCAGCCGCAGATAATCCTTATCGAGCCATGAACTGATGACCGCATACTCAAAGAAGGGCGCCGCGGGACCGTTCGTCTCATCATGATCGTAGACGTCCGTCATCAGCTTCCAGACGAGCTCTGTATCCGTTAGGATCTGAAATTGTTTCGTTCTGATGTTCATATGGATTTTTATCTCATTACGTATACTCGACTAAGACGTGCTTTTCAGCATCTTCGTTTTTCCTACATAAAAGAACTATAGTCTCAACATGCGCCGGAACAACAGCGTGGATAAAAATGCCGTTATCTACGCTGCCCACACGACCCTCGGCGTCAGGAATATGCCGTTGACCGGTTTGTGATCTGTGTGTGATCACAGCAAAACGCTGTCACCGTTTGCAGTGATCAGTTTGATCGTGCCGTCGT